>PVMK01114188.1_pt1 | contig 10592 bp, 9 predicted proteins | sample 1853481 | NCBI WGS metagenome assembly PVMK01 (sample SAMN08533507, study PRJNA380276) | Marine sediment metagenome, whole genome shotgun sequencing project. | reverse complement strand
CCAGATCAGCGCGGTATAGTCGAAGGGCGCCAGGACCGATACCGGCGCATGACGGTAGGCCTGGATGATGCAAAAGGCCGCCACGCCGCCAATCAACCCGATCAGCATGAACAGCTTTACGTCCTCGACCGCGGGCGGTTGCCAGACGAAAGGAAGAAACGGCAGGCTCCAGGCGCCGGCGAAAATGGTCGAGTAGCACAAGAGGGCGGCGTTGGTCTCGGTGCGGGTCATGCGCCGGGTCAACATGACGAGAAGGGAAAAGGCGAAGGCCGAGCCAAGCACCAGCAGCGCCTCGGGGCGAAACGCCGCGCTGCCCGGTTGCACCATGATGAGTGCCCCGAGGAACCCGAGCACCACGGCGCCCCAGCGGCGCGCGTCCACGGCCTCGCCGAGCAGCGGCCCGGCCAACGCGGTAACGAACAGCGGCGCGGTGAAGGCCACCGCGATGGCCTCGGCCAGCGGTAAATGCTGCAAGGCCTCGAAGAACAGCAGCAGCGCCACGAACAGCAACGAGGCGCGCAGTATGTGCAACGGCAGCCGCCGGGTCCGTAGGCTGGACAGGCCGCCGCTGCGCCACACGAAGACGGCGACGGGCAGCAGGCCGAAGAAATAGCGGAAGAACAGGATCTGCACCGCCGGATAGTCCTGGCCGAGCCATTTGGCCAGAACATCCACCACGGAGAAACAGACGACCGCCATCAGGTCGAAGCCGATCCCCGAGCCAATCCGGTCGCCGGCACGCTCGCCGGACCGCTCGCTGGATCGTGCAGCCGTTTCAGAAGAACCGTTCTTCACGTCGCCCACATTTCCGTGCGTTTCCCGATCGCCACCTCCGCTACCCCATTCCGCTGCCGCTGCCAATGGGGTTCGCAGAACAATGAAGCCGCGGCGACGGGCGCTTTCTTCGAATCCTGCGCATTCGCAGCGCCGCGACTGCGCCGGTCCGTCGTCTGCGTTATCATGCCAAACTGCAACTAGGGGAAACAGCCGGACCACGTGATGCCCAGGGAGACCAACCAGAACGCCGCCTGCCGCTTGGCCGTCGACATCGGCGGCACCTTCACCGATGCCGTGTTGGAGACGGGCCGCGCCAGGATCACCCAGAAGGTTCTGACGACGCCGGCCAATCCGGCCGAGGGATTCATGGCCGCGGTCGAGCAGGTGCTGACCGCCAGTAAAACCGCGCCAGGCGAAGTCGATCTGATCCTCCACGGCACCACGCTCGCCACCAACGCGCTCATCGAGCGCAAGGGCGCCAGGACAGCGCTGATCGTCACCGACGGCCATCGCGATTCCCTGGAGATGGCCTACGAGAACCGCTTCGATCAATACGACATTCATGCCGAGCGCCCAGTGCCGCTGGTGCCGCGCGATCTGCGCTGGCCGGTGGTCGAGCGGATGGACTGGCGCGGGCGCGTTCTGACGCCCCTCGACGAGGCTTCGCTCGCGGCCTGGCTGCCGATGATCGAGCGCCAGGGAATCGAGTGCCTGGCCGTCGGCCTGCTGCACGCCTACGCCAACCCGGCCCACGAGCAACGCATCGCGGAGATCGTCGAGGCCGCCTATCCAAGCCTCTTCGTCTCGCTCGCCTCCGAGATCTGTCCGGAGGTCCGCGAGTACGACCGTCAATCCACGACGGTCGCCAACGCCTATGTTCAGCCCCTGATCGCCCGCTACCTGGCGGATCTCGAGGCCCGTCTCTCCGAAAGCGGCTTCGGCTGCCCCTGCCTCCTGATGACCTCGAGCGGCAGCCTGGTCACCATCGAGACCGCGGCGGTGCACCCGATCCGTCTGGTCGAATCCGGGCCCGCCGGGGGCGCCGTGCTGGCCTCCGCGATCGCCCGCGAGCTCGGCGAAGACCGGGTGCTGTCCTTCGACATGGGCGGCACCACGGCGAAGATCTGCCTGATCGACGACGGCGAGCCCTTGCTGTCGCGCTCTTTCGAGGTCGACCGCGCCCACCGCTTCATGAAGGGCAGTGGGCTGCCGGTGAAGATTCCGGTGGTGGAAATGGTGGAGATCGGCGCCGGCGGCGGATCCATCGCCGAAGCCGACGCCCTGGGTCGGATTGCCGTGGGACCCGAAAGCGCCGGGGCCGATCCGGGGCCCGCCTGTTACGGGCATGGCGGCACGCGGGCGACCGTAACCGACGCGAACTTGCTGCTGGGCCGCATCGATCCGGAAGACTTCGCCGGCGGGACCATGACCCTCGACGCCGCCGCTGCCGAATGGGCGCTCGGTCGCGATCCCGGCGAAGCGCTGAACCTGGACGCCAATGCCGCCGCCCTGGGTGTGATCGAAATCGTCGACGAGAACATGGCGAGCGCCGCGCGGGTCCACGCGGTCGAGCGCGGCAAGGAGGTTTCGGCGCGCACCATGATCGCCTTCGGCGGCGCGGCCCCTCTGCACGCCGGGCGCCTGGCCGAGAAGCTGGGCATCGAGCGGATTATCGTGCCGAGCGATGCCGGCGTCGGCTCGGCGGTCGGTTTCCTGACCGCGCCCGTTGCCTACGAGGTGGTCCGCAGCCGCTACGTCAACCTGCGGGATCTCGATCCGGAGGACCTCGGCCGACTGTTCGAGGCGATGCGCGCGGAGGCCAACGCGGTCGTGCGGCTCGGCGCGCCGGCGGACCCGCTTACCGAAACCCGCCACGGTTATCTTCGCTACGTCGGCCAGGGCCATGAGGTGAAGGTGACCCTGCCCGCGGAACCTTTCGCCGCGATCGATGGCGTGGCGCTGCGCCGCGCCTTCGAGGCCGAGTATCGGACCCAGTACGGCCGGACGGTGCCCGATCTCGACATCGAAGCGCTAACCTGGAGCCTGACGGTCGCGGCGGCGCGGCCGCCTAGCGGCCAACCGCACGCGCCGCCGGAGCGGATCCCGGGCCCCGCTGCTTCGCAACAGCGCCGGCTGCGCGCACCGGACTACGACGGCCCTCTGGACGCCTCGGTCTATCGCCGCGGCGATCTCGCCCCCGGGGCGGAGATCGACGGACCGGCCCTCGTCGTCGAGGATCAGACCACGACGGTCGTGCCACTCGGAGCCAGCGCCACCGTCAACGGGCGCGGCGACCTGGTGCTTCGATTGGGCCGGGCCGAGGCGCACGACAGCACCGGGCACCGGCCCGCGACGGCCAGCCCCGAGCTACGGCGCCAGGTGATCTGGAACCGCATGATCTCGATCGTCGAAGAGCAGGCCCAGGCGCTGATCCGCACAGCCTTCTCGACCACCGTGCGCGAGGCCGGCGACCTGTCGGCCGGAATCTTCGATCTCGAAGGCCGCATGCTGGCCCAGGCGGTGACCGGCACTCCGGGCCACGTCAATGCCATGGCCGCCTCCGTCGGCTTTTTCCTCGAGCGCTATCCGCCCGCGGAGATGCGCGACGGCGACGTCTATGTGACCAACGACCCCTGGCACGGCACCGGTCACCTCTTCGACTTCACCGCCGTCACCCCGACTTTCCGCGCCGGCCGTCCGGTCGCGCTGTTCGCCTGCACCGTACACGTGGTCGACATCGGCGGCCTCGGCTTCGGTCCCGATGCCGGTCAGGTCTACGAAGAAGGCCTCTGCATCCCCATCATGCCGTTGTTCGAAACGGGCGAGGCCAGCCAGCCGCTGCTGGCGATCTTGCGCGCCAACGTGCGCGAGCCCGACCAAGTGGTCGGCGACCTCTATTCCCTCGCCGCCTGCAACGAGATCGGCGGCCGTCGGCTGGTCGAAATGATGGACGAGTTCGCGCTCGACAACCTCGACGAGGCGGGCGATCACATCGTCGAAACCTCGCGCGCGGCCATGCTGGCGGAGATCGCCAAGCTGACTGCCGGCGTCTACGACAACGAAATGACCGTCGATGGCTTCGATCGGCCGATCCGGCTCGCGGCGCGCATGACCATCGCGGCGACCGGAATCACCGTCGACTTCGACGGCAGCTCGCCGGTCTCGCCCTACGGTATCAACGTCCCCTTGACCTATACACAAGCTTACGCCTCGTTTGGCATCCGCTGCATCGTCGGCGCCGCCATTCCCAACAATGCCGGCTCGCTGGCGCCGATCCAGGTGCGCGCGCCGGCCGGATCGATCCTCAACGCCGAGCGTCCCTGCGCGGTGGCGATCCGCCACGTGGTCGGCCAGATGCTGCCCGACGTGGTTCTCGGCTGTCTCGATCAGGTCCTGCCCGGCCAAGTACCCGCCGAGGGCAGCTCCAGCCTGTGGAACCCCATGCTGTCGGGCGGCCACGGTCAGGTCGGCGCGGCCGACTATGGGGACGCTTTCCCCTTCTCCGTCACGATCTTCCACTCGGGCGGCACCGGCGCGCGGCCCGGCAAGGACGGCCTATCGGCCACCGCTTTCCCCTCCGGGGTCAAGAACACGCCGGTGGAGATCACCGAAACGGTGGCGCCGCTGGTTTTCCGGCGCAAAGAGCTGCGATCCGGCTCCGGCGGCGGCGGGCAGTTTCGTGGCGGCCACGGCCAGGTGATCGAGATTGTCCACGCCGAGGGCGCGCCCTTTGCCGTGTTCGCGTTGTTCGACCGCATCGATCATCCGGCGCGGGGCCGCAGCGGCGGCACGGCCGGAGCAGCGGGTCGCGTGGCGCTCGGAAGCGGCCAGCCTCTCAGGGGCAAGGGTAAGCAGGTGGTTCCGGCCGGCGACAGCCTGCTGCTGGAACTGCCGGGCGGCGGCGGGCTCGGTGATCCACGAGACCGCGAGGAAAGGCTGGTTCAGGACGAGCGGCGCAAAGGCCTCGACTAAAGCGGTTCTGCGTTAATCGGAACCGGCCCGCTCCCCCTCCCAGTGCGAAGCACTCGCGCTTCGCGCGCCCACGGGCATCGTAAGCTAGGGGTGGCCGGGAGGGCGCGCGGAGCGCGAGTGCTCCGCACTGGGCTGATTCCGAGACTTAGCGAAGCGGAAATGTTTTAGCAATCACCGGACTGGACAGGGACGGGCCGAAATCGGTATCACCAAACCGCGCGTGAAACGTAAACGGCGCCGGATCGGGGTACCGCAATGTTGAAGGACTCGCCTTACCGCCTGCTGGGCGCCGAAGATCCCGCACCGGTCACCGTGGAGCGATTGGACGGCGCCTCGGCCCTTTTCATGACCTGCGATCATGCCGGCCGCGAGATTCCAAAGAGTCTGGGCGATCTGGGCGTCCCCGAGGCCGAGCTGCAACGCCACATCGCCTGGGACATCGGCGCCGAGGGCGTCGCCCGCGGGCTCTCCGAGCGATTGGACGCGGCTTTGGTGGTCCAAACCTATTCGCGCCTGGTGATCGACTGCAACCGCCGGCCAAGCCGCCACGATTCAATGGCCAGGATCAGCGAGCACACCGAGATACCCGGCAACCACGACCTGCATCCCGAACAAGCAGACGCCCGGGTCCGGGAGATCTTCAATCCCTATCACCACACGATCGCGGCCGACCTCGACCGGCGGCGCTCTGCCGGTCAAGCCACCCTGCTGCTCGCGGTGCACAGCTTCACCCCGGTCTACAAGGGCGAGACCCGCCCCTGGCACGTCGGCCTGCTCTATAACCACGACGACCGGGTGGCGCGCGTCCTGATGGATCTCATGAGTGACGACCCGACGCTCACGGTCGGCGACAACGAGCCCTATGCCATCTCGGACGAGGGCGACTACACGATTCCTGTCCACGGCGAGCAACGGGGCATCCCCCATATCGAGATCGAGATCCGTCAGGACCTGATCGAGACCGAAGCCGGTCAGCGGGACTGGGCCCTGCGTCTCACCGATTTGATGAGCCGGGCCATGGAACGCTTAGATGTGGTGGACGATTCTTAGCTCTGTGAGGTGGCAGGTGTCGTCCTTCGGACGCCGGCCCCTGCTTGTGTCCCGGACTAACGTCCTTGTGATGGGTGCGTGCGTTGAATGGCGACGCCGCCGCCCCACGTCACCCATGGACCTGTTAAACCAAGGAGCGCGGATCGGGAGGCTTGAAATGCGGACATCTTTCTTTGCGGCTTTTGTCGCCATCGCCATGACGGCGGCACTCTTCTCCGGACCAACCGCCGCCCTGGCCGGCGAGGAGATTGTTGCCTCAGGCAGCTTCAAGGGCGCCAGCAGTCACGTGACCAGCGGCAATGTCACCATCCGCAAGACCGCCGACGGCGTGGTCGTGGTGCTGGAAGACAATTTCGATTTCGATGGCGCGCCCGATCCTAAGCTCGGCTTCGGCACGGACGGCAAATACGACCACGGATCCCAGATCTCCCATCTCGGCAGCAACAAGGGCCGCCAAGTCTACGAGGTGCCCGCGTCTATCGACACCGAGGCGTACAATCAACTTTACGTCTGGTGCGAGAAGTACAGCGTGCCGCTCGGGGTCGCCGATCTGAAATAAAGGCGCCCTACGGCTACGGTGTGAAGACCGGCGGGCCGAGCCGGTCGAGCGCAACGAAAGACCGGCGGGCGCGCCTGAAGGTCTCGGCGCAGTCCCCGTATTTTCGCCCGGCTCCTTGGGGCTACTCCACGATTTTCAGATTCTGTGCCGCCATCTTACCGTTGCGCCCCGGCGCCAACTCGAACTCCACCGCCTGGCCTTCCGCCAAACTCGTAAGACCCGAGCGCTCGAGCGCCGAGATATGCACGAAGGCGTCCGCCTCGCCGTCCTCTCGCTGGATGAAACCGAAGCCCTTCTGGTTATTGAACCACTTCACGGTGCCTTTGAACATTAGATCGCTCCTGGGTATTCGCGTACCAGATGCCGCCGCCGGCATCACAGGGTTCGAGATGAACCAATATTTCGAGGGGTACGAAATCTTTGTGTGACGGTAGTTCCGTGCCTGCGAGAATACTGGCGTTGACCGCCTCGGTGAGGTGCCAAGAGACCCCCCGGCCTCCCGGCACCAATTGATAGAGAAATGTGGCGGGTCTGAAAAGCCCCGAGTTATACCAAATCTCGATACCCCAGCGGTTCCGCCGGGGCGTGCGCCGGGCCGCCCTGAAGCCGTGGCCAGTTGGCCACGCGAACCTCGTTGGCCGGTGCCCTCGCCGACGCTTCACTGATCGCAGGCTCGCGCGTCTGTGACTGGTCTCGGCTTGGATTGTCGCTAGACTGTAACCATCCTCAATCAGACTTCAGACAACGATCGGCGGTCATTCGCTTGCGTAGGGAGCCGCCGTTGGGTCAGGATAGAGGCACCCCAAGACAAGAAGACCCCAGGGAGACGTGCCATGCCGCTAAGAATCAATGATGAAGCCCCGAATTTCACCGCCGAGACGACCGAAGGAACCATCGACTTCCACGACTGGATCGGCGACGGATGGGCGATTTTGTTCTCCCATCCGAAAGACTTCACCCCGGTCTGCACCACCGAGCTGGGATATATGGCCGGCCTCAAGCCCGAGTTCGACAAGCGCAATTGCAAGATCCTCGGCCTCAGCGTCGATGGCGTGAGCGATCATGCGGCTTGGTCCAAGGACATCGAGGAATCCCAGGGCCATGCCGTGAACTACCCCTTGATCGGCGACCCAGGGCTCGAGATCGCCAAGCTCTACGACATGCTGCCGGCCGAAGCCGGGGATACCTCCGAGGGCCGGACCGCGGTCGACAACGCGACCGTGCGATCGGTGTTCCTGGTCGGACCCGACAAGAAAATCAAGCTGTCGCTGACCTATCCCATGAGCACGGGCCGCAATTTCGACGAACTGCTGCGGGTGCTCGATTCATGTCAGCTGACCGCCAAGCATAAGGTGGCGACGCCGGTCAACTGGCAACAGGGTGAGGACGTGATCATCGTTCCCGCGGTTTCCAATGAAGAAGCCCAGAAGAAGTATCCGGACGGCTGGAAATCGCCTCTGCCCTATCTGCGGGTCGTGCCACAGCCCCAGGACTGAGCGCCCGCACCTTGGGCCCGGTCGCGGTGGGACAAGCCCTCCTCTGCACATAAGCGCGAGGACATTCCCACCCATTCAAAGGAAAAGCCCCGCCATGAGGACGGCGGGGCTTTGTCTTCTGGTGCGCGCGAGGAAGTTTCCCTGCGCGGCAAATGCCTTGTCTTATCTCTTTTTCGCGTGTTTCCACCAGCTGCGCGGCCCCGATCCGGTGTCGCGCGAGGCATTGTCGTCCAACGGGTCCGAGGAGTCTCGACGCCCCCCCAGAAACTCGGGAACAGGCGGCAAGTCCGATGTCTCCAAGTCCAAGCCCGAGGCCTCGTCGGTTTCAGGCGTGCTGTCGGCCGGCGGTTTGGCGATCGCCTTATCGGTCTCGAGATCCGTGATGATATCGGCGAACTGCTGGGCCAGGTCCTTGGTCGCCGTGTCCAAGGATCTGCCGAGTTGCCTGTACTCGAGGGCCAGGATTTCTTGACGGGTCTGGATCTCTTCGATCCGCCTGCGTTTCTGCTGCAGCGTCGCTTCGATGGTTTCGATCACGCCCAAGGTCTGATCGATCGAGGTTGAGTAATCGCCCACCGCGCTGGCCAGATCCGGCCCGGCCTGCTCCACCGACTGCATCTGGCTGGCGATGTCCAAACCCTTGCTCCTCAGAGGGATCTTTGCGACCACCTGCGGCTCGTCCAGATCGAGCTCCTGCAGGTGGCTAGTAACGCTTGCCGGCTGGCTCGTCATTGCTTTGATCTCCGATCTCGGTCCTCTTGGGTCCCTAATGCCGGGGTGCTGAAGCGCCGCCCATCTGACCCTAATGGCCTCCTTTTCGGCGGTGCGGCCCGGCCCGCCGTGAGGCGCAAAAAACCGTTCGCCGCGCTCCGCAGACGATAAATCCCAGAACATGGTTAAGAAGCCCTAAACCTGAGGCGGCCGCAGACGCCTTTGTGTTCAACATCGGCACGAGAGCCGGGCCGCGATCAACGACACGACGGCCGCCAAGATGAGGCGTCGCAAGGGAGCAGATCGAGACGAGCGTTGCGCGCTATCTCGACCAACTGGACAGCGCCGACCGCCAGGATCCGTCGGAGGCGCTGACGGCCAAGATCGATCGCCTGAAGGACAAGATCGCCACCCTGAAGCAGGAGATGGGGCGCCTGGGAACGCTTGAGGCTCAACGTCAGGATGCGCCGGACCGGCAGATCTCGCTGACAGATCCGGATGCGCGCTCGATGGCCACCTCTGGCCGGGGCTCGGGCGTTGTCGGCTACAACGTGCAAGCCGCCGTCGACACTGAGCACCACCTGATCGTCGCCCATGACGTCACCAATGTCGGCTCGGACCGCTGAAAGACCGAAACCCATGCATGTTCGACGCATGATCCTCTGCCTTGCCGCCACCTTATTGTGGGTGGCTCATGATCCTGACATGGCCTCTGGCCAGTCGTCCAAGCTGACGGAGGCTTACAACAGTTACAGAACCCGATACCAGAAAGGCCGCTACGCGGAGGCCGAACCCTATGCCAAGGAAGCCTTGAGACTGGGGACGAAAGAGTTTGGCCCGAATGATCCGTCCACTGCCGTCTATCTCAACGACCTGGCGACACTCTATTGATCATTCTGATCTGGGAACAACCGGCGATAGTTGGTGAGTGTCTCATCGGTTGCATACTGCGGATTGGCGAGGATGTAATCGAAGATCTCACGCGACTGCTCCATCAAGCCCGAATTGGGGAATTTGTGAGCAGCAGCGAAATTTAACCACCAGCCGAAGGTCGAGTTCTCGGGAAACGTCAGAGTAAGGGCGCTCGTTAGCGCGGCGGCTGCCACAAACGCCGTAAATCGGTTTCGAAGCAACCGCTCGCTCCCTCGCGCCGGCCGCGTGCTGAAGTGCACATAGAGATCAGCGGCCCAGACCAGCGCGAGAAGAGCAAGTGCAAGCTCCCCGAACTCGTCCGATCTGATCACCGGCCACCTCTCAAACAACCAAACCACAACAAAACAGCACGCCCAGAGCCGCAACGGGAAGAATGGCAAACCGCTGGCCATCGGATTGACGCTAAACCGTTGCCGCACCTGCAGCGCCGCAGCCGAGATTAAGGTCCAGGCAAACAGCCCCCGGCCGACCCCTTTTCGCAGGTGCTCATCAGGGAAACCTTCGATGTTGTGGAAGTTCAACTCTCCCTGATCGTTAATTTCCAATAGCAGCTCGGGGGTGCTCAGACCAAAAATCCTCTGGCCCCAGCTAATTTCCTCGAAAGCAATGAAAGCCGCGACGGCAGCAATTGCTGCTCATATGACGCGCTGGTGTCGCGGTCCCGGCTGAACAGCCAAGCGTCCTACCAAAAACGCGGTTAGTGTATACCCAGCGAACGTCGCATTTTCGCCCCAACTATCTTCAGCGAGTAGCAAAACATAGATGACTGGATGGTGTAGCTGCAGCGCAAAAAGGGAAGCGAGGTAGCCGAGTGCAATCAAAGTGAAGACAACACAACCCGACGCATGCAGGTCAAGATAGCTTTCACGGCGGTCGGTCGGCCGAATGTCTCCTGTTGGCCCAACTTTGGTCGCCATTGGTTTTCCGCCTGCTGTGGTTTGGATATTTTAGCATGGCCGGCGCCCTCTTCCACCGCCGGTAAGGGGCACGAGAGAGAGTATCGCCATCTCAAGAGATCCAAAATGATCTGCGGCGGTGGTCGGCCCCCATTGAGTGGTCCAGTTTGAATGTTAGTGCATGACCGGCCTGGGATC
>PVMK01126844.1_pt1 | contig 10595 bp, 10 predicted proteins | sample 1853481 | NCBI WGS metagenome assembly PVMK01 (sample SAMN08533507, study PRJNA380276) | Marine sediment metagenome, whole genome shotgun sequencing project. | reverse complement strand
TTTTTTTGATTTTCATGATTATTAACCCCTCGATCGTAATTAATTTCTTATGTTCAATAGTTTTAAATGGTTGTAATTGTAAAGTTACCGTTTACCATATCAATCGGTTGAGCATCCATGGCACAAACTTCATTACCACTTTGGTTGCTTATTGTTATACTGAATGTATCTGTGTCCCCAATAGTTATATTCAAGTCAAAGGAGCCGCTGTAAGAAGTGCCACTGTTTCCGTCAGTAACTGTTCCATCTGCTACAATTGTGGCTGTATCACCGGTTACTGATATACTTTTTATCAATGTGCTTGTAAATTTCACTCTGCAAGGAATTAAATTAGTGAATGAAAATTCACCGCTTGATAAAGTAACGTTATCGATTTGTAAATACGTACCAAAATAAGCTCCCTCTGCAATATGTCCAAAGCCAGTGATTTCATAACTGGGGGTGTCTGTAGTGTTGTCCGGGGGATTAATAATATTGTTTAAGTCTTCTATAGTGGTACTTCCACATGCTGATAAACTAATTGCTAACAGCAATACAAGAAATAATAAGGCCACATAATTTAGATTCTTATTTTTTGCAAAGCTTTTTTCCATGTTTTAGTCTCCTGAAATAAATATATTTTTAAATATGACGTTAGAAAATTTTCAGTTGAGCTACTTGATTAACTGAACCTAATATCGCAACAATGATGCCAGTATGCGAGGGAAGTGAAATTGCTTTAAAATTCAAATAGTTGAACTATTATTTCTGAAAGTAATAACTTATTAAAGACGGAATAGTGTGCCCTCATCCCTGATTGTCTGTCACAGATATGTGCCGCGTCACAGTATTTCTGGTATGATTTCCCTGAGTGCAGTCAATAGTGCATTAATCGGTAGCAATGATCTCTAATTGCTTAAATTTTATACATTTCTGACACAATGCTATATAATTATTGTTTCTAAATCGTTAACTGTTGTTCCGTAATTCAAAATATTACTTAATGAATAATTCAGATAAAAAATATATGCAGATGACCCTGGATCTTGCTGCCAAAGCAAGAGGGAAGACCAGTCCAAACCCAATGGTTGGAGCAGTTATTGTGAAATCGGGCAGGATTATAGCTGCTGATTATCACAGAAAGGCAGGGACGCCTCATGCTGAAGCGCTTGCCCTAAAAAAAGCAGGTACCAGTGCAAAAGGCGCAACTCTTTACGTAAATCTAGAACCATGTTGTCATACCATGAAGAGGACCCCTCCCTGTACGGATGCAATAATTAGATGGGGTATCAAAGAAGTTGTTGTTGCCATGGTCGATCCTAACCCACAAGTATCTGGCAGTGGTATAAGGACCCTTAGAAAGGCAGGTATCAGGACAAGAACGGGAATATTAAAAAAAGAATCCCAGAGGCTTAATGAAGTGTTTATTAAGTACATAACAAAAAATGAGCCCTTTGTTACATTGAAAATGGCACAGAGTCTTGATGGTAAAATCGCAACTTCAAAGGGTGAATCAAAATGGATCACCGGTCCCCAGTCCAGAAATAAGGTCCACAAAATACGAAAAGAAGTTGATGCCATACTTACAGGCATCGGAACAGTTGAGCAAGATAATCCTTCACTTGATTGCAGAATCGGTAGAGGCCAAAATCCTTATCGTATAATCGTTGACAGCTCATTACGAATACCATTGAGTGCAAAGGTATTAAGACATGATGATGGCAGGACTATCATAGCCACAACATCAAAAGCTTCGAACAAAAAGATTGAAACCATTTTAAAAGGTGGGAATCAGGTAATCGTTATAAAGGATCAAAAGGGCAGGGTAGACTTAAAAAAGCTGATGAAGGAACTGGGGATGCTGGAGATTTCAAGTCTCCTTATTGAGGGAGGGTCTTCAATAAGCGCATCAGCACTGTCCTGCAAGATTATTGATAAAGTGATGTTCTTTTCAGCACCGAAGATTATCGGTGGTGTAGATTCCATATCTTCTGTAGGTGGCAGCTCTCCGGCACGATTGAGCAGTGCAATAGAACTGAGAGATATTAAAGTGACTGCTTATGGCAGAGACTTTCTTTTTGAAGGCTATCCTGTCTATTGATTAGTGTTTGTCCATAAATTGCTATTTTTTATTTTTGTCATGCCCGAAGCCTGCCTGCCGGTAGGCAGGTTAGTAATCGGGCCTACCTGCGGTATGCAGGCATCCAGAACTTATTGTAAAGCCTGGATTCCCGCCTAAAAGAACGCGGGAATGACGGATCAATTTTGGAGTTTAAGGACAAACACTAATTAGTTTTTAAGAGATCCCCGGAGTTTTTTATCAGCCTCAATAATTTCCTCAGCATTATTACCGCTAAGGTCCCAGGCGTACTCACCCTTTGCATTTCTTTTTAGTTTTATCTTTACCGGTTTGTGGGGTTTTATTTCCTGTAGTTCCGGAATCTGCTTGAAGACTCTTTCTTCAGAGCTGAGTCCACTATTTGTACATGAATACAGAGGAAAGAGAAAAAAAATGATAATGGCTATGCGAAATATTAATATCTTCAAATTGTCCCCCTAAAACAATTTAATAGTTTCTATATTTGTTAGTTATTGGAAATCGCCTGTCTTTTCCAAAGGCCCTTGGCGTAATTTTTATGCCCGGAGGCGCCTGACGCCTCTTGTACTCAGCAAGATCGACCATCCTGATAATTCTCCGAGCGGAATTAAATCGCATTTCATATTAGTTAATTCATCAAGGCTCCTGTGCTCTTCCACACATTCCTTTAAAATTGGATCAAGAACAGAGTATGGCGGAAGACTGTCTGTGTCCTTTTGGTCCGGCCTGAGCTCAGCTGTCGGTTCTTTCCATAATATCCTGTCCGGTATCAGTTCGTAACGGGCCTTCTTATTCCTCCATTTACATAAATCATAAACAAGTGTTTTTGGCACATCTTTAATTACAGCAAATCCACCGGCCATGTCTCCGTATAACGTGGCATAGCCTACGCTCATTTCTGACTTGTTACCGGTAGTCAGCACAAGCCAGCCAAATTTATTTGACAAAGCCATTAATATATTACCCCTGATCCTGGCCTGAAGGTTTTCCTCTGTAATGTCAGGTTTAGTTCCCTTAAAGGGTTTTGACATAGTCTGTATATATGAATCATATATTTTCTTAATAGAAATTGTATCGATATTAATGCCGAGGTTTTTTGCATGGTTATGAGCATCTTCATGGCTATCTTTTGATGAATACATGGATGGCATGAATATACCCTGTACATTGTCCCTGCCGAGGGCATCAACTGCTATAGTAGTCACCAGCGCTGAATCCACTCCTCCGCTCATGCCAATTATTACACCTTTAAATCCATTTTTACGAACATAATCTTTTGTCCCCAGGACAAGGGCGCTATAAATTTCTTCATCAATCTTGATCGTCCGGCTTTTCCTGCTTTGACATTCAGGCTTTTGTTTGAAAGTTTTTTGATCGGGGATCTTAATAGTCTCTACAACTTCATTCTTTAATAAAAGATTTTTCAGTTTCTTGCCGGACGCTCCAGATATAGTTTTTTTCTTATTAGGTATTTCAAGATCAACTGTTACTAAATCCTCCCTGAAATAGCGGCCTCTGGCCAGTATAGTTCCATCTTTATCAAATACAAGGCTTCCCCCGTCAAATATAAGCTCATCCTGACCGCCGATCATATTTACATAAACTATTACAGAATTACACTCAGCCACACGGCCTGTCAAAATGGACTCTCTTAAAGAATGTTTACCCGCATGATAAGGAGAGGCATTTATGTTAATAATTACATCAGCTCCTGATAATGACTGGACCAGTGACGGACCGTTGTCATACCATATATCCTCACATATGTTTATCCCTATTTTGATTCCATTAAGGGTATAAACAGGAAATCTGCTGCCGGCCCTGAAGTATCTATACTCATCAAAGACGCCATAATTGGGAAGGTGCTTTTTATGGTATATATCAATAATCTTATTATTTGAAATCAGGGCGGCGGCATTATACAGCTCTGTTTTATTATCCACAAAGCCTACCACTGCAGTAATGTTCCTTGATGCGGATTTAATCTTTTCAAGAATGTCCAGGTTGTCCCTGATAAAACCGGGTTTCAGCAGCAGGTCCTCCGGTGGATAGCCTGTCACAGCAAGCTCTGGGAAGGCCACAATATCAGCCTTTAGACCCTGGGCTTTCTTAATATATGAAATGATCTTTTTTGCATTTCCGTTCAGATCACCCACTGTAGGATTGATTTGTGCGATGGCAACTCTCAGCTGCTTCAACTACAGTCCCCTCATGATAAATGAATTTGGCATGATTAATAATAATTAAAGGTTTATAGTTTGTAAAGCCCTTTAAATACTGAGTGATAGGTCGTTGTTGACTAGCAATTAGTTAAAAGATATAATTCTAATTATTCACAGCCTATTCTAACTAAAATATATCGAGGTAAAAATGATAAATCAAAAAAAATCTATTACTATTGGGTTGCTAATATTATTGTTTGCATTTTGTTCATTTCCCTGGACAGTAACTGAAACCAATGCAGCAAAATCATCCATATCCAGGGACGCAGTGGATTTTCTTACCAGGACCGGACAGGCAATGGCTGAGGTAGCAGAGGCTGTGAAACCTGCTGTTGTAAATATTTCGACGATAAAGACAGAACAGGTCGGGGCACCATTGTCTCCATTCTATGATGACCCTTTTTTCAGGAAGTTTTTTGGTGATCAATTAAAAAGACAGAAGCCAAGGGAACGCAAGACAACCAGTCTAGGCTCAGGGGTGATTGTTTCTTCCGATGGGTACATTTTGACGAACAATCATGTTATTCGTGATGCTGAGAAGATTAAGGTGCTACTTTCTGACAAACGTGAGTTTGTTGGCAAGGTTATCGGGAATGATCCGAAGACTGACCTTTCTGTTATCAAGATAGAGGCTGAAGATCTATCATCATTAAATCTGGGAAACTCAGATGAACTAAGAGTCGGGGAGCTGGTCCTTGCAGTTGGAAATCCTTTTGGGTTGAACCAGACAATTACAATGGGAATCGTAAGCGCAGTTGGCAGGGCCAATGTCGGTATTGCTGATTATGAAGATTTTATCCAGACAGATGCTGCTATCAATCCGGGCAATTCTGGCGGCGCCTTAGTTAATGTGAAAGGTGAGCTTATTGGAATTAATACTGCCATTTTCAGTACAACAGGAGGATACCAGGGCATAGGGTTTGCAATCCCAAGCACTATGATAAAGGTTGTTATGGACAGCCTCATAGAAAAAGGAAAAGTAATCAGGGGCTGGCTTGGAGTATCCATCCAGGCAATAACACCCGAGCTTGCTGATCAGTTTCAGCTGGAAAAAGATTATGGAACACTTGTTGCTGATGTTATAGAGGGAAGTCCTGCGGAAGAAGCCGGGATATTTCGGGGTGATGTTATTTTGGAGTTTGGAGGGAAAAAGGTAGAGGAGCCTTATATTTTAAGAAACATAGTTGCCGGAACTCATCCGGGAGAGTCCATAGAAGTTATAGTTATCCGGGATGGAGAATATCTGACCCTTTCGGTCATGATCGGAGAGCTTGGAGCAGATGTGAAGAAGGAGACTACTGCATATAAGAATGCATTAAAAGGGGTCAATGTTCAGAACCTTACTTCAGAGATTTACAGTCAACTCAACATTCCTGAAAAGCTGCGTGGTGTTGTGATTACAAATATAGAGAGCGGCAGTCCTTCAGAGACAGCGCTTATGCGTGGTGATGTGCTCCTGGAGATCAACAGGAAGGCCGTAGCGAATATTGATGATTATGATGCTGAGGTCTCTAAGATAAAACCTGAACAGGATATATTGCTGCTGATTTTCAGGAGAGGGTCAACTATTTTTGTGACGCTCAGTGGAGAAGAGTAGAAATTCTGACATCTCAGTTGTCATTCTCCGGCTTGGCCGGGGAATCCAGATATTTTGTAGGGGCACGGTCACCGTGCCCTTTTTTTAATTAATCGATATTTGTAGGGGCAGGGCTTGTCCCTGCCCAAGGATGTCATTTAATAAGGGCAACCGCAAGGATTGCCCCTACAGTTAATGAATGAAATTGAAAATTTTGATATGATTCTATATATCTGCATTATCTAAATATAATAATTGTCAGGAGGTAAGCATGATTAAAAAAATATCAGATATTTTCAGGGAAAAAGAAAAGACCTTTTCATTTGAGTATTTCCCTCCAAAGACACAAAAAGGATTGGATAAGCTTTATGAGACTGCTGAAGAGTTAAACAGGCTCGCTCCGGATTTTGTGTCTGTCACTTATGGAGCAGGGGGCTCATCACGTGGGGCGACCATGGAAATCTGTGCAGAAATTCAAAAACGTTTTGACCTTACCGTAATGCACCACTTCACCTGCGTCGGTCACAGTCAGGAAGAGCTGAAGAACATAATAAACCAGATGCGCGAAAACAATATTCAAAATATTCTTGCCCTTCGGGGCGATCCACCCAAAGGGGTCGATAATTGGGAACCGGCATCTGACGAGCTTCATTACTGCTACCAGCTTATTGATCTTATTAAAGAGATCGATAAAGACTTTTTTAGTATAGGAGTAGCAGGCTTCCCTGAAGGGCATATCAACTGTCCTGATAAAGAAACGGATACCAAATATCTCAAGATGAAGATAGACCATGGTGGAGAATTTGTTGCTACTCAGCTCTTTTTTGATAACGCTCTCTATTCAGAATATCTTGAAAGACTCAATAATGCGGGAGTAAACGTCAGGGTTCTTCCAGGGATACTCCCAATAACTAGTTACGAGGGACTGATTAAATTCTGCAATATATGCGGTACAACCATCTCACCGGAGGTGCATGATATTTTTCAGCCGATAGGTGATGACGAAGAGGCAACAAGAGAGGCCGGGATCGAGTTTGCGGTCCGTCAGTGCCGTGACCTGCTGGACCGCGGCGCACCGGGGCTTCATTTCTTTACCCTGAACAAAGTGGAACCTACCAGAGAAATATGGAAAAGGTTGGGTTTAAAAGGGAATAAGGAATAATAAATAATGTTCCAACTGCTTGATCAGTTCCAGTTGTTTGAGCCGTTAAACTGATTGAGCCTGCTAAAGACCATTATCGGGATTTTACCAGACGGAAACCGACATCATTGCGTCTGTTGCAATATTGGCAGTCTGGAGGCATCTTGTCACGGAAAGTCAAACGGCAGTCTTCTTCTGCATCGCTCCAGCCGCATCCACGAATAACCTGCTCGGAACCGGAAGTCTTGATCAAGGGATTTTTTAATGCATGTTTTTTATACGCATTATAATCATAGTCGTCCTCTACCCACTCCCAGACATTGCCGCATAAATCAAATAGCCCGAGTGGATTAGGAGGAAAGCTACCAACTGGAGACGTTTTAATCCATTCGTCTTTTGCGGCGGTTCCGTCAAAGTTGCATAAATTATGAGAGAGGTTCCCTGTTACAGTAGCGTATTGGGATTTTTCACCTCCTGCCGTTGCTGCGTATTCCCACTCTGCTTCAGTGGGGAGCCTGTACCCCTCGCCGGTCATTCCGTTGATTTTCTTAATAAACTGATGTGCTTCTTCCCATGATATCTTTACAATGGGATAATTATCCTCATGAGTAGAATCGGAAGAGCCGGTCCCCATGACCTTCTTCCACTGACCAACAGTAATTTCATATTTACCCATGAAGAAATCGTCCAGACAGACCTTATGTAAAGGTTGTTCATCACTGCTGCCTTCTCCAAAGTCATCGCCCATCATGAAGCACCCACCTTTAAAAAATACAAATTCCATTTCTTTTTTAGTAGTTATATTATTGTTGTCACCTTTGGCTGTAATTTTAACTGGATAACCCTTTGATTTCCATTCCGGAAATCCGTTGTTCCTGTACCAATGTACATTTGTATATCCTGCTCTTACAAGCATAACTGCAGACTTATAACAACTCCAGCATCTGTTGCCATTGCAATATAAGATGATCGGTTCATCCTTGTCCTGGGGATATTTGCTTACATCAAACTTATCCTTTGAGGAATCAAAATCAACTGAATTGCTGCTCTTTTCCTTGTAAGGCGCAGACAGAGCGCCTGATATATGCAGTTCTAAATACTCAGCTTTTCTTCTGGTATCATAGACCTTCATCTTTTGATAGTTTGCCTTGATAAATTTATCATCAACTACAGTTGCGCCTTGCAGTGATTCCGGCGTCAGAGGGTTTGTTGCCATAATCGCGGCAAATTCTTCATCAGTTAATGCCGCATTTATTGACCCTGCAGCCAACAACATTAATAAAACCACAGATAATCCTATTATTTTAATCAACCTGTTTCTTCTCTCTAATAAATATTTTAATTTCAAACAGGATGGACTGATCTGAATAGTACAAATCTTCTGAAACATCCATATGTTTTCTATTACAATCGGATAAAAAAATAGAAAACATTAACCACATCAGAATCATTGTAAATCATTTATTATTAAATGTTGTTCAGGCGTTCTTTAGCGCATTTATATCCATAAGATCATACAGTGGTTATGTTATAATCCAACAGTAATTACGGGGACACTGGTTGTAGATTCCAATTAAATAAACCGCAGTAACGCATAACTGTCGTTTGACGATAGACATGCGTTTGTTAATGAAAGGGGACATGCATGAATAATATTATTCCAATTGATAATGTTGAGAAGAGAATTCTTATGGTTCAAGGCCACAAGGTAATGATCGATAAAGACCTTGCAGAGTTATACGGAGTTGAAACAAAAGTGCTTATTCAAGCTGTAAAGAGAAACATAGACCGGTTCCCATCGGATTTTATGTTTCAGCTTAATAATCAAGAGGTTGTGCGTTTGAGGTCACAATTTGTGACCTCAAAGACTGGCCGTGGCGGACGCAGATATTTGCCGTATGTCTTTACCGAGCAGGGGGTTGCTATGCTTTCAACAGTCCTTAAAAGCGAGCGGGCAATTAAAGTGAATATAGCCATCATGAGGGCTTTTGTAAAGATGAGGCAGATGATTGCATCAAATGCTCAGTTTGCCCGTAAACTTGAGACTCTTGAGAAGAAATATGATAAACAGTTTGCTGTTGTATTTGAAGCTATTAATGCATTGATGGCCCCGCCGGATAAGAAGCAGAAGAAGATCGGGTTTAAAAGAGAATAGGGAATAATGTTCCAATTGTTTGATCAGTTCCAGTCGTTTGAGCCGTTAAACTGATCAAGCTGAAATTACGGGGACACTGGCTGTAGATTTCAATTCACAAAAATCGGAATGATCTGGAGACTGAAAACTGGTATCACAAAATGTGATACCACATGGCCTCATTGATTTAAAGTAACCTATATGTTACCATGATGAATAGTGATAAGTTAAGAATAGTCGAATATCTGTGGGAGGGCAAATCACTTTTTGAGAGGTGGTTTAACTCACTGGATGCAGGCTCGGCTGCAAAAATATCGACGGCACTGTATAAACTGGAACTGGGTAATTTTTCGAATGTTAAATCGGTAGGCAGGGGAGTCATGGAGTATAAAATTGATTTTGGCCCGGGGTACAGAATTTATTTTGGCAGAGAAGGCAATAAATTGATTATCCTGCTCAGTGGAGGAAGTAAAAGAACGCAGGGCAAAGACATCGACAAAGCGCAGGCATTGTGGCGGCAATATAAAGCTGATAAAAAAAATAAAGGCTGGTGATAACATGGCAATAACTAAAAATTTTCGGGAGACGATTCTAAAGCGTGCTGAAAAGGACGCCTCTTTCAGAAGAGAAATGTTGGTAGAGGCCGTAAATGAGTTATTGGCAGGAGACCTTAATGCAGGCAAAGCAATACTTCGTGATTATATCAACGCGACTATTACCTTCGAAGGGCTTGCTAATAAAATCAGTAAATCAGGTAAAAGTCTTCACCGTATGCTCGGCCCCCGTGGTAATCCGCGCGCTGATAATATCCTTGAGATTATTAAAACCCTTCAGGCACATGAGCATATAAAACTCAAAGTTAAAGCTACTCGTGATGCTGCTTAAGATTACAAATCCAGGTTTTATCTTCTTTAATTGGGCTTAAAAGGAATATGGAATAATGTTCCAATTGTTCGATCAGTTCCAGTCGATTGAGCTGTTAAACTGATCGAGCGGATTAAGCTGTTCAAACGGATCTAACGGTTTACGTAGTTTTTCCCATGACCTGTTACCCCCTAACCCCATACCTGTCGTTATTACAACTTACGGTTAGCGCTACATTACTCAATGCTTGTAAAATGTGCAGACGCAACCCCATGGAATTTAAGAGATTACCTGCCTACGAATTTGCTTGCCCATTTTGTTTGAAATGAAATATAACACCTGCAGGCGTGAGGAAGATCGTCAGGGAGTGGGGCAGTGTGAAATAAATGGGGATGCTGACAATGTTGGGGGACATGGCTGAAGTAAAAGATTGGGCTCTTAGCGTAGGCAGGAAATAATCTTTCAAATCAGTGTCAGCATCCCCGAATGGATTATAACAAAAAGCGTTACTTTTTAATAAGTATTCCAAGCGGGCTGGATTTCATTGATTTGTTAAAGTTATTAATAACTGGTAGTCTGCC
>PVMK01121976.1_pt1 | contig 10595 bp, 12 predicted proteins | sample 1853481 | NCBI WGS metagenome assembly PVMK01 (sample SAMN08533507, study PRJNA380276) | Marine sediment metagenome, whole genome shotgun sequencing project. | reverse complement strand
GACGAAGCTTGTGGCCATACGAACCATCGAGCATGCGCGCCCGGCGCGCCTTAACGATCCTCGGCGATGACGGCGTTGAGCGGGCCATCGAGGACATCCTTGGGCTAAAACGTTCGGCCTCTCAAGAGGACTGCATGGCGCCGCTGCAGTTTGGCCTGTCCGCGCGGGCGATCCCTGAGCCGTCAGCGAGCAGCCATCAGAAAATCGAACCCGACCACGACCAGCGCGCCGAGCGAAACGCCGACGAGGACGCCCAACGCGGAATAAAGCACGCGTCGTGATTGTGGCGTGCGCTGGCTTTCGGTAACCGAACGCTCCATTATTAGCCTCCGCTTTATGGGCGCGAGCATAGCACGTTCGCGCACCGGCGTTAGGGCGAAATTCCCGCCGAAATTCCCGCCGAAATTCCTGTGGAGGCCGACCGCTCCGAAGCGCGCGTCGGTCGGGAGCGACAGCGTCTTCGTACCTGGCCGGGAACTGTGCTAGCGTCTCCGCGAGCAGGGCGGCAAATGATAGTGACACGGGGAGGAGAGGGGCCTATGGCAACCGACGACAGCTGCTGCACGCTCGTGCCTTATTTCAAGGTTCACGACGGCAAGCTTGCGGATTTCAAGGCCTTGTGCGAACGCTTCGTGGCGAAGACCGGGGAGGAGGAAAATTGCCTCTTCTACGGTTTCAGCTTCGATGGCGATCAGGCCCATTGCCGCGAGGGCTACGAAGATGCGCCCGGCCTGTTGGCTCACCTCGAAAACGTCGGGCCCTTGTTGGAAGAGGCGCTGGCGATCGCCGAGCTGACGCGTCTCGAGGTCCACGGTCCCGAGGCCGAACTGGCCCAGTTGCGCGAGCCGATGGCGGGCCTGGACCCGCAGTTTTTCACCCTCGAGTACGGCTTCCGACGCTAGCCTGCGGGCCCACCGGCCACGTTGCGCGACACTTTGCGATGCGGAAGGCATCACGGGCGTATCGCGCGCGCCAGATCATAGCGGGCCGGGTGGGCTCGGGAAGCCGTCGTACGGGTATCATAGGTTAGATTTCTATATCCACTAGGGTCGCTCCACCCTCTGCGGCGCTCCCGTTGGCGGGCGCCGATGGGTCATGATCTTTGCCCGCAGGTAGCGTGTCTTATCGGTTGCGAGACTCGGATCGCTAAAAGTAACGTGTGCCCCCTCACAGTCTGCAAGTCTCTCGCATGGTCATGTCCGTGTACGGCGGCCCGGTGGGATGCGGAGCCCAACCGATTGCGGCTGAGCAAACTTCTTCGGAGGTGCCTGACGATGTGGATTAAGGATCTTAGGCGAAACCTGGCTGTCGGCCTGGCGGTGCTGATGGCGGTGATGACCCTGCCGATGGGGTTCGCCCAGGCCAAGATGGTCACGACCGACCAGGTCATCGAACAATCGGCGCCGTCGGATGATCGAGCCCAGATTCGAGACTTCCTGCTGCGAGAGGACGTGCGGCAGCAGCTGACCCAACTCGGGGTGGACCCCGAAGAAGCGGCGCGCCGTATCGCCAGCCTGTCGGATGCGGAAGTCCAGCAGATTGCCGGACGCTTGGACGAACTCCCCGCCGGCGAGGGCTTTGTGGGCGTTGTCATCGGGGCCGCCCTCATTATCTTCCTGGTGCTGCTGATCACCGATCTCTTGGGCCTGACCGACGTCTATCCCTTCGTGAATAAGTGATAGAGGATTCTCGCCATGTTGGCCCGGCGTATTCCCGCTGCCCTCCTGGCCCTGTTGGTCCTGGCGCTCGGGGCCTGTACCACGCCGCAGACGGCGGCGTTGATCGAGGCGCCCGGGGATCTGCCGGTGAGGGCCGCGGTGCCGGACGTGCCGTTCTTCCCGCAGGAAGACTACTATTGCGGCCCGGCGGCGCTGGCGACGGTGCTCACCTGGAGCGGCCGCCAGGCTGCGCCTGAAGAGCTGGCCGCCCGGGTCTACACACCGGAGCGTCAGGGCACCCTGCAAAACGATATCCTGGCAGCGGCCCGACGCGAGGGACGCTTGGCCGTGCCCCTGGGCTCGCTGCGCGCCGTCATGGCCGAGATCGCCGCCGGCCATCCCGTGCTGGTGTTCCAGAACCTGGCCTTGGAATGGCATCCGCAGTGGCACTATGCGGTGGCGGTCGGCTATGACCTGAAGCGGCAAGAGATCACCTTGCGCTCCGGCCGCGAGGCCGAGCGGGTTACATCGCTCGATACCTTTGAGCGGACCTGGGAACGGGGCGATCATTGGGCCCTGGTCGTGCTGCGGGCGAACCAATTGCCGGCGAGTGCGGAAAAGCACGCCGTACTGCGCGCGGCGGCCGGCCTCGAACGGGCCGGGCGCGGGCCGGAGGCCGCGGCGGCCTATTCAACGATCCTGGTCCGCTGGCCCGGCAGCTTTGCCGCTCTCATGGGCCTCGGCAACGTCTGGTTCGGCGCCGGCGATATGACTGGGGCCGAGATCGCCTACCGGCAGGCGATCGACGCGAGCCCGGAGCGGGCCGAGGCCTGGAACAACCTGGCCTACGTCCTGGACGCCAAGGGCCACAGGAAGGACGCGGTCGCGGCGGCTCGCGAAGCGGTCCGGCTCGCACCCGGGAACGAGGCCACCTATCTCGAGACGCTCCAGGAGATCTCCGGCGGCTGAAGGACCTGCGGCAAATCCTCGCCGCGACCCATGACTGCCGCGAGTGGCACTTTATGCCAAGTCTCGATGATAAAGGCTCATCTCATGGGGCGTAGCCGCCCTCCGGGTAGGCCCGTAGCGCGGCGCGATGCCCCATGGATTCCCGGGACATCGGGCAAGCACCGCGACGCACCCGGAGGGCGGCTACGCCCCACCGGAGGCCGCGATATATCGCGGTGAAATGGGTCAATATCCACGCCCTTTGGTATTAGTCATGCCCTGCCCGCTGGGCTGAGATCGGCCAGGGGCTTGCCGGAGCTTCATGACCTGTCCAATATCTTTGCGGCACAGGCACAACTTAATCTTGGGATGAACCTTGGCTGGCGAAACCTTGGACAGACGGGACTTCGAGCGGGTGCTGCGGCCGCCGTCGCGGGCCGAGTCCCTGCCGGTTTGGTGTTACACCAGCCAGGACTTTCTCGATCGCGAACTGGCGCGGGTGTTTCGCTCGGCCTGGGCTTCGTTCGGCCGCGCCGATCGCCTGGCGGCTCCCGGCGACTATGCCGCCCTCGAAATTGCCGGCGTGCCGCTCCTCCTGCTGCGCGACAAGTCGGGCGAGCTTCGCGCCTTCGCCAATTCCTGTCGGCATCGGGGTACCAAGCTGATCGAGGGGCGCGGGCATTGCCGGACCGTGACCTGTCCGTTCCACGGCTGGGTCTACGGGCTTGACGGCGCGCTGGTCCACGCGCCGGCCATGGAACGGGCGGAGGGCTTCGAGCGCAGCGACTACGGCCTCTTGCCGCTTCGCCTCGAAGAGCGCGACGGCTTCGGCTTCGTGAACCTGGACGGCGCCGCGCCGGCGCTCGACGACTGGCTCGGCGAGTTTCCCCGGTTTCACGCGCCCTGGCGGCTCGGCGAGATGGCGAGCGCGCGGCGGCGCGAGTTCGAGGTGGCCTGCAACTGGAAGCTCTTCCTGGAGGTCTTCAACGAGTACTACCACTTGAAAGTCGTGCATCCGCGTTCGATTGGCGGCATCTATCACGAGCCGGACGAACCGGAAGAGCTGGACGGCCAGTTCATCACCCAATTCGGCAGCCACGATGACAGCAGCAGCCTGCTCGAGGCCGATCGGGCTATGGCCTTTCCCATGATCGCGGGCCTCGAAGGCCGCAACCGTAGCGGCACCCGCTATAGCTGGGTGTTTCCCAATCTGACCTTCGCCGCTTCCAGCGAGGCCATCTGGGTCTACGACGTGACGCCCCTGGCGCCGGACCGGACTCGGGTCGGCATGACCTGTGCGTTCCCGCGCGCGACTGGCGAGCGCGACGACTTCGCAGGGCGGTCCGCCGCCTATTTCGAGCGCCTCGACGTGGCCATCGCTGAGGACATCGCGGTCTTGGAGCGGCAGCAGGCGGGCCTCGACTCGCCGCTCGCCCGGCCCGGCCGCTTCTCGCACCTGGAGCCCAACGTCGCGCGCTTCGAGCGCTGGCTCGCCGAGCGCTGTCTGGCGGAGGCCTGACCAATGTCTGTCGCTGCCATTTGCGTGAATCGCGCTTTGATCGCGCGTTGGCCGACCACTGCGAAGGGAGTCCAAATTCCATGGTGAACTTGGCGCATTTTGCCGAGATCAAAAGCTTGCTCGACGAGGTGGCGGTCCTGGCCGACCAGCTTTCGCCTAACGAGCGCGAGCTCTTCCACACCCTTGCGGCGCGCTATGAAGAGCCGGTGACCGGCACCTTCGACGACAAGACCTGTCTCGAGGTCATGCTGCGCAACGTGGAGCTGCGCAAGGGCTATGGGTTGAAGGCGAGCGATGCGACCCGACAGGTGGACCTCGAGCGAAAATCCGACAAGCCGGAGTAATACCAGGAGTCCCTATGTTAAATTTTATCCACTAGGCTCAATCATCCTCTTTGCCCCGCCGCGTGATTGTGAAACCGCAGCGGCGGCACTCCACCCTCTCTACCCGACCGCCCGGACCGAAGCCTATCGTGCACTCGACGAGCCGATAGTCGTGAACGCCGAGCCAGCACAGAAGTCGGCCGAGCCAAGCGGGGACATTGCCCTGATCCTTCGTCGGCATGCTCGGAGGCCCTGTTGCAATTTGCCGTAGCCCGGCATACTACCGCAAATCGAAAGGCGGTGCAGATGAAGCGATTCGTAAGATGGCTTGGCGCCATCGGGCTGATACTGGCGGCCGCTGCCATATTGGCCGGTTGTATCAAGACGGATGAAGATGAGGCCATGGTCGAGTTCCTCGAGGGCAACGCTAACGAGGCCACCTTCCTGGTCGGGGTCAACGCCGATCCAAAGAGACATGCCAAGGCGCATTGCGCTCTCTACGGAAGGGTGGCGGTGTTACGTGATGTGGATACGGCCGGCAGCGCTTGGGAGGCCTACACCACCGGCTCGCGCCCTTATATCTACTACTTCGATTGTCTCTGAGGGCTATCAACCGCAGCGACAGGCACCAACCCCAGGCGATTCCTGCCTCTAGGAGCCTGGGGTCATTAGATGAGAGGCGCCGGGAAACGACGCCTGCGGTGCTTCAATAAACAATTGGCAGGAGTTTCGTCAGCCTATCGGCGGGCCGCCAACCTGGTGACGGGCCCATGGTGCCTGGGTGCCGCGCTACTGTCTGTGGCCAACTTGGCCGTCACCCCATTCACGGAATTCAAAACGTACTCGATCGTCACGCTGTGATCGAGTAGCCGCACCTTCATGATATGGCCTTCGGCGTCGTACCAGAGCTCGCGGTTGGTGTCGCCGGATATCCGATACGCGACGGCGTCGACCGATCGATCGATCAGATCGACTTTGTCGGCTGTGACGAAATCGACCGAGATCTGGTAAGTCTTGTCTTCCATGGGGGAGACGAAGGAGTTGTATCTGAACAGATCCTCGTGCCACAGGGTCAAGAGCTTCATCGAGGAATCGAACCTGTCCGTCCGCCCGTTGATCACACGCTTATAGCCCTGTGAATCGCGCGTGATGGCGATATCGTAGATATCACCGTTCTTGTTGGTATAGGCGGTCATCTCTTCGAGCTCGCCATTACGCCAAACTTCTTGGCGCAGATGTTCCAAGCGGTAGAAGGTGAAGGGGCCGAAGGTCACTTCCAGGTCGGTTTTCGACTCGACCTTGAGATCATCGCCTTCCGGCGACACTGTCACGCGGTGCGTGCCGATGACCTTGCCGTCGCGCAGAACCGTATAGTCGTACTCCGAGAGATGATCGCCCTGAGCCGCCCAAGGCAATAAAACTAGCGCCAGCGCGCCACAGAGGCGCGCCGTCCATTCACATATAACGACACGGACTCCCCCCGAAGCCGGCCCGATCCAACTACTGTCCAACGGTCGAAGTCCCCCTTCCGTATGGCAAATTACACTCTAATCACCCAGGGGCGACCTGGCAAGCTACTGTTTTCATGTCTTAATGCGCCTCGCGGCCGAGTGGGGGCACGTGATAGCCTTGGCCGCCTGCGAGGCCTCGGGCCGTTCGGGGCCGAGCTTTTGCGTCGGCCACCGCCATGGCCATCAACACCTTTGGAGGCGCAAAGTGTCAGGGATTGTAAAGGGTAAGGCGCCGACACGGGTGCTGATCGTCGGTGCCGGCATCATCGGCGCCTCGATCTCCCATCATCTGGCCCGGCGCGGCGCCGCCGTCACCCTGGTGGACCGGGCCGGCCCGGCCGCGGAGGCCAGCGGCCGCTCATTCGGCTGGATCAACGCCTCCTACGGCAATCCGGAACCCTATTTCCGACTCCGTTTTCAGAGCTTGCTGGAGTACCGCCGGCTCGAGTGGGAGACGGGCGGCGGGCTCACGGTCAAATGGGGCGGCAGCCTGCTGTGGGAGCCGGATACCGGCGATCTGGCGGACTATGTCGTGGGGCATCGGGCCTGGGGCTATGGCCTACGCAGCGTCGGCCGCGAGGCCTTTCGCGCCCTGGAGCCCCAGGTCGCGCATCCGCCCGAAATGGCCGTTTTCGCGGAGCTGGAGGGCAGTCTCGATGCGAATCAGGCGACCCGGGCCCTCTTGGCGTCGGCGGAACGCCACGGCGCGGACACGCGCTACGGCTGCGCGGTTGTCGCGATCCGTGTTCAGGATGGCAGGATAATCGGCGCCGAAACCAGCCAGGGCCCGATCGAAGCGGATTGCCTGGTGCTGGCCGCCGGCGTCGCCACCCAGGGCCTCGCCGCCCCGCTGGGCGTCGCCCTTCCGATGACCAACCTGCCGGGCCTGCTGATCCGCACGCGGCCGGTCGAGCCCGTGCTGCAAAGGCTCGTCCTTTCCCCCGGATGTCACGTGAAGCAGGACCCGGATGGTGCCCTTGTGGCCGGCGCGGACTTTGGCGGCGGCGGCGAGGTCGAGGACGCAGAGAGGGCCGGCGAAGAGCTGCTGGACCAAGTGCGGGCGCTGCTGCCAGGCGTATCCGGCCTCGCCCTCGAGGAGGTCGTCATCGGCGTGCGGCCCATGCCCGGGGACGGCTTTCCCGCCGTCGGTTTTGCCGCCGGCCTAGAGGGGCTTTATGTCGCGGTCATGCACAGCGGCGTGACGCTCGCGCCCGCCATTGGCCGCTTTGCCGCCGAAGAAATTCTCGAAGGCGCGCAGATCGACCTGCTGGCGCCCTACCGGCCGTCGCGCTTCGAGACCGCTTAGCACGCCGTTCCCTGGGCGGTCTCGCTCACCTACTGCACGCCCAGCACCGGCACCGAATAGCCGCGGTTCGCCCAGCGGGCGACGTCGCGGATGTACTCAAAATCCGCCCCGCAGGCCGCGCCTTGGACCTTGCTCGCCCGGGTGGTCAGAAACCGGAGCGGCGTCCAAAAGGAGATCTCCAGGCTCTGGCCGTCGTCGCTCAGCAGGAGGCGGGTCCAGCGGGTGCCGACCGTCGGGTTGACCGCACCGCCGGCGGCGGCCCGGCCGTTGTTTTCTATCCCGGCGGTGATGAAGAATCGCCGCGCGCAGACCTTGGCGTCGGGGCACAGCTCGCAATTCTCGTAAGGACAGGTCGCCTCGCCCGGATCTCCAAAAGTTTCCCTGGCCGAGAAGCGGTGCATGCCTTCGAGCTCGACGCCGCGGTTACGCACGACGATCAAGCCTTCCACCCGGCCATCCGGCAAGACCGCCTCATAGCGCCAGGTGCCGGCGAAGGCGCAGCCATCGGTGGCCTCGGCGTGTAGCGCCAGCTTGGCCTCGGAGTCCTGGGTGGTCAGCGCTTCGGGTGCGGGCGGGCCGGCGGCGTTGGCGCAGGCGGCGAGGAACAGGGCAGCCAACAGGCTGGGCAGGGAGCGTGCCCAGACCGGCCTTCGCCATGGCCACTGCGGATGAGGAGACGGGATCTTCGGCATGATGTCGCTCGCGTCTGGTTCGAGGGCGGAGTCGCGAGTCTTATTATCTCATGAAATCACGTTCCAAGAAGTGATCGGCCCAAGAGGCGATCGGCGGGCCCGCGTCACGCGGTCCACCACTTGCCGACGGGTGCTGGGCAAGCGGTCTTGGGCCCGCTACAGTTCCCGCTTTGTCGAGAGTTGATCTTGGGGGCGGGCATGAAAGCGCGGATTACCTAGCCTGACCTTTTGGACACTCACATTTATCTGGCGGCTCCATGGAAAACCTGATAAATCTATTCCTCAGCGTTCCGCTGTATTCCGCAGTATGAGCGCTATCGAGTGTCCAAAAGTGTCCAAATGGAGCCGCCATGAAAGCCAAAATTACCGACGGCAACATCCGTTCGTTCAAGCCGGGCGTCGAGATCTGGGACGATCTCATGCCCAATTTGACCCTGCGCGTCGGAAAAAACTCGCGCACTTGGTCGGTCCGCGCGAGCGCGGGAGGCAAAAGGCACAAGCTGGGGCGGTTCCCGGCGCTAGGCATCGCCGACGCCCGACAGGCCGCCCGCGACACCCTGCTGCGGCTCGAAGGGGGGGAGGGCCACCCGAGCCGGTCCTGCCCGAGCCACCGGAGGTGTCGCAGGAGGACGGCATCACCATGGGCGAGCTGCTCGCGCTCTTCGAGACGCGCACCCGCGAAAAGCAGATGCTCCTGCCGACGAAGCAGCAGCGCGGCCTCAAGTCGCTCGGCCGCAAAATGCAGCTCTTGGAGCGCGAGCTGGCCGACTTCCTCGATCTGCCGGTCGATCAGCTCACCAAGCAGCACCTGCGGGACATCCGCGACCGGATCGCCGACGCGGGTCATCTGGTCGCGTCCAACCTGTTCCTCGACCACCTGTCACCGGTCCTGGCGTGGGCGGCGCGAGAGGATCACATCCTGGCCAATCTTTGCCCGGCCATCGAGCGGCGGGCACCGCACACCATCGAGCGCACGCGCGTCCTGACTGACGACGAGGTTCGCGCAATCTGGCGTTCGTCTCGCGGCAGCAATCTGGCGTCGACCGCTGCCTTTCAACGATGCTTGCACTTCATGTTCGCGACGGCGCAGCGGCTGGAAGAGTGCGCCGGGCTGACCTGGGCGCAGGTCGAGGGCCACCTGTGGCGGCAGACATCGAATAAGAGCAACCGCGAGCAACTAGTGCCGTTGACGCCGCTGGCGCTTGACCCGATGGGGCCGAGCGGCGAGGGGCTGGTGTTCCAGGGCCGCGACGGCTCACTCAACAGCTTCTCGTTCTTCAAGCGGCAGATCAATAAGGCGAGCGGCGTGCGCGACTGGCGCTTCCACGACGTGCGCAGGACGGTCGCGACCCGGATGCCCAAGCTGGGGATCGACGAGCGCATCGTCGGGCGGGTGCTGAACCATGCGCCCGAGGGCGTGACCGCGCGGCATTACAATCACCACGGCTACCTCGACGAGAAACGCCACGCCCTGCAGGTCTGGGCCGACCACCTGCAGGAGTTGGTCGCGTGAGCGCCGACGACAAGCTGATCTCGGCGATCAACGGTAAGGATCTACCGGCGGTCGCCAAGCACCTGCAACAATCCGCCCTGCGGCGGCAGCAGATCGGGCCGCGTGCGTCCATTCTGCTGTCCGACTTGATTAAGCAGTGCGTGATGAAGCCGGTGCAGCGGAAGAGGGGGCGACCGTCAAAACAGAACGACATAAGCAAAGTTATGAAGGGTAAGCTGCTTTATCTGACCTACAAGACCGCGAAGCGAAGGGGCGAGCCGACGACTGCCGCCGTAGAGGACTGCGCCGAGGAACTGGGGCTCAGCCGCTCAACCGCGTTCGAATACCTCAAAGACTACAGACGTACTGAAGCCTGCGCGGAGAAGTTTTCCGAATTATTCCCCGAATAAGGGCCATTTGTTCGAAAAGACAAGCACCCAAGCGCTCCGTAACCTGCCTATCAGGTCAATTTTGGAGCGTTTACCATGCGACGGCCTCACGTAGAGCCTCCCCGTTTTTACAGATTTGAAGATCTCGTCTCGATGGGCGTCTTCCGCTCGCGCCAAGCATTGATGCGGGCGCAACTGCGGCAAGATTTTCCGCGCCCGATCCGTATTAGCGGGCGGATCGCCCTCTTCTCAATCGCCGAAGTTGAGCAGTGGCTCGCCGAGCGTGCCGCTGAGCGCGTGGGCAGAAGGTAAAGGCGGCTGCGTGATGTCCTCCGCAAAAGCGAAACCCCCGGCGGGTGTGATCGCCGGGGGCCTCTAGTCAAATCGAAACTCACGTCAGAGATGAGCATGAGATATGGCTGAAAATATAGAAGAATTACGGGGCGCGCAAACGGGCGATACGCCGCGCCTAGAGCCCGACCTCGCGAAGATCGAGGCGCACCTTCATGCCAGTTTCGACGACGTGCCGCCCGAATTCGAGGACGGCCTGATAGAGATTGCCTACGGCATTTCCGACGTAGCGCAGGCCCGCCTGTTCGAGGTGGGCGAGCTAGGCGAGGCCGCGCGGTTCGCTCATGACACGGCCTTGAAAGGCAATAACGTCTACTGCGGGGTTGCGCTCAGGAAACCCGACACGGCGCGCGACAAGCGCACCACGGACGACGACGCCTACGCCGCCGGGTGCTTGTGGTTCGAC
>PVMK01178807.1_pt1 | contig 10596 bp, 7 predicted proteins | sample 1853481 | NCBI WGS metagenome assembly PVMK01 (sample SAMN08533507, study PRJNA380276) | Marine sediment metagenome, whole genome shotgun sequencing project. | reverse complement strand
GAACCACCGACACGCGGATTTTCAGTGAACAGCTTTCGCAATCTACCGTAACCCGAGGTAACCCAAGAGCACGCAATGCGTCAGATTCCTAACACGATCGGTTACCTTGAGTAACGGTAGGTGTTCCTGGTTTGGGCACCAACGTGGGCACCATTTTTGCTTTTTTGGCCGGCCAACATCTCGACCGCGCAACCTTTACTCCGGCTTTCTGAAGCGCAGAACGTAACGATCTGTCTTGCCGCGTATCTCCGGGTCGAAGACGCCCTTCGTATGATCGGCTTCGGGCTTACGGCCCGCATCGCTGGCACGATCCGCTTCGGGACGTGTCTCGCTGGCGACAATTTTGCCGGCTGCATGGGCTCCCAATCCACCGATGGATTCGAAGCGGACCTCAAAGAACTGTTTACTATCAGGTAAAGTGACCGCTTGAACCACGTACGATCTCCACTGGATGACGGACACTACGTCTGAGTTGCCTCAGGATACGCAGGCTGTATCGCTATGGAATACGCAACTTCCACAAAAATCTCCGTGCACTACGTGCAGATACGTACACCGGACCAAAGTCCAATATGCGTTCATTTGGTGATTTTCTAGCTACTCAGCAACGCAGGAATTCGTCACAAACAATTCATGACGACCAATGCCAACGCTGTGCTCGCACCAGAGTTTCAAACGTTCGTACCCTTGGCATGGTGCTGACGGTATGGATAATTACAGGCCAAATATCGGTCCGCTGCAGTTGCCAGCAAGTATTTTTAATCGCTAACGACTCGCCTGAAACTCTAATGTCAATTGCCGGGCATCCCTGGTCCATAGGCAGGGCTCGCAGATGCAATCTTCGAGGTGCTGTCGCGTTTGCTTATTCCGTTTCTCAACCATGTTGATGCTGTACAGCAAGGAAGCATTTATCGTATGGGTAGGTTTGTTCGCGAAGTCATAGAAACTATTAAGACAGATCAACCAGTGGCATTCCTGTTGCAGATCACAGTTGTGGCAGCGATCGCAGGAAGAATCAAAAAGGCTCTCGTGCAAGCAGCCCTCGAGATCGATACTGTCCAATACGAATAATCGAGGATACGTCAACGCTTCAATTAATTTTCGTCGCACGACTGTCTCCCGCCATATTGGTTTCCCCTATCATACCAATCCCCTTTATATCGAGCTAACGCAATTTAATGTTGCTATCGATTGTGTATTGCACGATCGCGCATTCGGTATACACGTATTCATAAAAGGCACAGCTTCGATCATTGTGCCAAAGGTACAGAACCAGAAAGCGGCGTATTAGTGCCGACACAGCACATCGTAAAGTACAGGGCTCGCAATCATAAAAGGTACAGCTTCTCGATTGCAGCCCTGCTGGGTACCTGGCATACGGGATAGAGTGGGTGGAAGAGACCAAATTTCTTTTCAAACGGCATAAGACGTGGTGGGTAAAAGTTGCAGTACCGCGGCTGCTGCGCGATACGCTTGGGTATGACCTGCGTGAATCCCTGCATACTCAGAGTCTCGAAGAGGCAAAGGCGGCACGTGATGAGGCTGTGTCCAGGTTACGACAGAAAATCCGCGATGTCAGGAAACAGCTAAAAAATAGCAGGGCATGCCGCAAGGAGGCCGAGCCAGACGACGATAGTGGTTTTGAAATTGTTGTCCGGGAAGACTTTTCGGATGTTACGTTTCTGCTCGAAGTCGATGCGCCGTTGCTTGCCAGGGCAGCAAAACCCGGCCAGTTCGTCATCGTAATTTTACACAAGCGCAGCGAACGTATTCCGTTGACCATTGCGGACTTCGATCGCGACAAGGGCACCATAACGCTCGTCATTCAGGTTGTCGGTAAGTCCACTTACGAGATGCAACAACGCTGCCACAAAGGTACACACTTCCATGGTCTCGTTGGTCCGATGGGCTTTCCCAGTGAGCTTGGGACCAAAAAAGTTGTCTGTGTTGGTGGCGGCCTCGGGGTTGCGCCGGTATTTCCACAACTTCGGGCATTCAAGGAAAGTGGGGCCTATGTCATCGGTGTAGTCGGATTTCGCAACAAGAATCTGATCTTTTGGCAGGAAAAATTCGAGCAATACTGCGATGAACTCATAATTTGCACTGATGACGGTTCAGCCGGGCTCGAAGGACGGGTGACGCTCGGTTTGGAAAGAGCACTCGATAAACATGCCGATGTCGATCGTGTGATTGCGATCGGCCCGCCCATCATGATGAAGGCCTGCGCTGAAATGACGAGACCCAGTGAAATAAAAACTATCGTCAGCATGAATCCGATTGTTGTCGATGGCACTGGAATGTGTGGTGGTTGCCGGGTGACGGTGGGTGACGAAATAAAATTCGCGTGTGTTGATGGTCCGGAGTTCGATGCCCACAAGGTTGATTTCGACGACCTGATGAGTCGCCTGGGGCGCTTCCGCAGCGATGAGGCGCTCGCAATGGACCGTTGGAAGAAGGCTTTGGCCTGACATGGCGAAAAAAACCATACGGAATATTCCGCAGGACCGAGTCCGCATGCCGGCGCAGGAGCCGGCTGTGCGCGCGCGAAATTTTGATGAGGTGTCTCTCGGTTACCGTCTCGAAGACGCATTGGTCGAATGCGAGCGTTGCCTCGTTTGCCCGCGTCCAAATTGTGTCCCGGCGTGTCCGGTCAATATCGATATTCCCGGATTTATCGTCAAGATCTGCGATCAGGATTACCGAGGAGCCTATGACATCCTGACGGAATCTACCTTGCTGCCGGCAATTTGCGGAAGAGTTTGTCCGCAGGAAGACCAGTGTGAAGCAGTATGTCCGGTCGGTGATTCTCTGGAACCAGTGGCCATCGGCCGGCTCGAACGCTGGGTTGGTGACATGGCTATTGCAGAAGGATGGCAAAACCGGCCGCACATCGAGCCGAACGGACTTAAGGTTGGCATCGTTGGTTCCGGGCCTGCGGGGATGGCTTGCGCGGCTGACATGGCCAAGGCCGGCTGCGAGGTCACGATTTATGAAGCATTGCATCAGGCCGGTGGCGTATTGCGGTATGGCATTCCGGAATTCCGCCTGCCGAATACAGTACTCGATGGTGAGCTCGAAAATCTTCTGGGGCTTGGCGTCAAGATCGAGTGCAATATGCTGGTCGGCAGATTGTTCACCATCGAGCAAATGCTGGAGGAACTCGGTTTCGATGCTGTTTTCATCGGCACCGGAGCGGGCTACCCAAGCTTTATGGGAATCGGCGGTGAATCGTTGAATGGGGTTCTGTCGGCGAACGAATTGCTGACCCGTTGCAACTTGATGGGCGCTACCGAATTTCCTCGCTACGATACTCCGCTGGGCCTGGGCAAACGCGTCGCGGTGATTGGCTCCGGCAACACCGCCATGGACGCCCTGCGGGTATCACTGCGTGCTGGTGCCGAGCAGGTTTACTGCGTTTATCGCCGTACACGAAACGAAAGCCCTGCAAGAGAAGAAGAAATCGAACATGCCGAAGAGGAAGGCATACAGTTTGAGTGGCTTACCGTGCCGGTTGAAATACTCGACGATGGCAATGGGAACGTGCGTGCAATGCGTTGTCAACGTATGGAACTCGGTGAACCCGATGAATCGGGTCGTTGTCGTCCGGTACCGGTAGAGGACAGTGATTTCGAATTCGAAGTTGACACGGTAGTCTACGCGATTGGTACCAATGCCAATCCGATTATTGGCCAGACATCAAAAATCGCGCTCAACAAATGGGGCTATATAGAGACCGATGACAGTCTTGCTACGTCGATGGCAGGCGTATACGCCGGCGGTGACATCGTGACCGGCGCCGCGACAGTCATATTGGCAATGGGGACCGGCCGTCAGGCGGCGCAAAGCATGAAAGCCTATCTCGGCATACGCGACTCGGAAACAGTCTACAGGCAGGCGCAAGACGGCAGCGAAGCCAGAATATTCGGCATAGATTCGAAGGAACGCGCGCCCGTACGCGTTCGCGTGGCATAGGAATCGAACAATGCCAACAGCGAAACAGCATAAGAGAACAACGCCGGTCGGAAAGCCGGCGATGGAGCTTGACGAACACATTGTCGAGATTCTTAGCGATTCAGGTGAGGGTGCACAAAAGTGCGGCCAGTCATTTGCCGCAATAGCGGCTCGGCTGGGCCTCGGAATCTGGACCGTGGAAATCATTCCAGCCGAAATTCAGCCACCGGCTCGCAGCATCGATGGGGCCAGCGGCAACCGGGTTCGTTTAGCGAACCGTCGGGTAACCAATGGCGGCGACGAAGCTGATCTGGCGGTGGCATTTAATGAGCAGGTGCTGCTCGGCCGACTGCATGCCGATGAACTCAAACCGGGCAGTATTATTCTCCTCGAAGACAAGTGGCGCAACGACGCTAACGCCTCGATCGTGGCATCGTATGTCGGCGTCTACGACGATCTGGTTGCACGTGGATTCAACGTCTATGAAATTCCTATGGAAATTGAATGCCTCAAGATAGTCGGCGATGCTAAGCGCGGCAAGAACATGTTCGTGCTTGGCCTGCTTAGCAGTATTTATAGCCTCGATACGGAAGCGGGCCGCGAACAGATCCGGTTCATATTCGGCAAAAAGGGCGATCTTGTTATCACAGCCAACCAGAAACTGCTTGATGCGGGTTTCAAATGGGCAGAGGAAAATCTGGACATCAAGTTCAAGATACGGGCCACACTGCCCAAGAAACCGAACGTCGTTGTCAACGGAAATACCTCGCTGGCTCTCGGTGTCATGGCTTCCGGTATGGAAGTCTGCGCGATGTATCCGATTACGCCAGCTACTTCAGCATCGCATTATTTGAGTGACGTATTCGAGAAAGTCGGTGGCGTAGTCCACCAAGCGGAAGATGAGATTGCTGCATGCGCGTTTGCCATTGGCGCATCCTATGCAGGCAAGTGCGCGCTGACGATCACGTCAGGGCCGGGTTATTCGCTGAAACAAGAGTGTATCGGCCTGGCGGTGATGGCAGAGATACCGCTGGTGGTTATCGACGTTCAACGCGGCGGCCCGGCTACGGGTCAACCGACTAAAGCAGAACAGGGTGACCTGTTGACCGCTTGTTTCGGCAGCCACGGAGATGCCCCGAAAGTGGTAATGGCCGCCAGCGACATCGAGGATTGTTTTTATTCGGTTATCGCCGCCCGAAAAATAGCAGAGACTTACAACACCGTCGTCGTGCTGCTGTCTGATGCCAGCCTGGCTACCGCGCAACAACCATTTCCGCGACCCGAGTTCAGCGAAGACTGGCTTGCGCCGCCCATCGATCAAAGCCCGGTGGAAGATGGAAATTTGCCTTATGACTGGGATTCTCGTAGCGGTCAACGGCGGCGCATCATCCCGGGACAGCCGAACGGCATGCATACGTTGACAGGCCTGGCACATGATCGCCGAAGTTGCGTTGCCTATAACCTGCAAACCAATAAGGAAGGCATCCGGCACCGTAGTCTGAAGCTCGCGGCCTTGCAAAAGACCATCAAGACGCCTTCGGTGTTTGGCGACGACCAGGGCGAGCTACTGGTTGTTGGCTGGGGCAGCACGAGGGGCGCGATAGAGGAGGCGGTGCAGAGAGTACGTGCCGATGGACACAGCGTATCGGCATTGCACCTCAGAATCTTGCAGCCACTCGCATCGGGTATCAAAGAAATACTGCACCGATTCGACAAGGTCCTGGCGGTCGAGAATAACTGGGCCGATTCTCTTGACGACGAACTCATTGACGAGGAAAACCGGCGCTACTCGAATCTCGCCTGGCTGCTGCGAGCCCGCTGCCTGGTTGATATTGATTGCTGGGGCGAGGTCGGCGAACAGCCGATCAAGCCGGGAACAATAGAACGGGTTGTACGCGAGAGGTTACAGTGATGTCTGTTCGAGCTACGGGATTTTTACGCGACGCTGGTAAAGACGAATATAGCCTCGAGGACTACGCGGGGCGCGTGCCGCGCTGGTGCACTGGTTGTGGCGACCTCGCAATTCTTACCGCAGTACAGCGCGTCTGTCGCGATGAACAATTGCCGCTGGAGAAAATCGTGTTTGTATCGGGCATCGGTTGTTCCAGCCGTTTCCCGCACTACATGGGCGGCTACGGTTTCCACGGGCTGCATGGTCGTGCCCTCCCGGTTGCCGAAGGCATCAAAATGCGCCGGCCGGACTTGCACGTATTTGTGAACATGGGTGACGGTGATTGCTGCAGCATCGGTGCCGCCCACTGGATGCATGCGACTCGCTACAACATGAACATGACCGTTATGATGCACGACAACAACATTTACGGTCTTACCAAAAATCAGGCGTCACCGACGTCACCGAAGGGAACAGTCAGTAATACCACGCCGCGCGGCTCCGATCTGGAGGCATTCGATCCATTGCAGGCGACACTCGGTATGTCGAACCTGTCCTTCGTGGCGCAGGCAGCTGACTGGATCCCGGAGCTGCTACTCAAAATCATCTCTGCGGCGTTCAAACATCGTGGATTTTCATTTATTCGTATCCTGCAGCGATGTCCCGAGTTTCAGGAGAACCGCTGGGAGCCGTGTATGGAGGATCCGGACCACATGCTAATACTGACCCACGAAAAAGGCATTCAGCTATCGCCCGCCCTGGCGCGTGCCTATCGTTATCAGGATGAGCATGACCCCTCTGATCTTGTCGAGGCCAGGCGAATTGTCGGTACAAGTGAGCGTTTGCCGGTTGGCATCATTTATCAGAACCCGGATGTGCCGTGTTACGAGGAACTGCGCAAGCCAGACCGCCTGTACACGCCGGAGGCTATCGGCAAAGGGCTGGACGAAGAACTGGACAAATTTACGATCTGGCCGCCGGACTAGTTGATCATGGGCGTCGAAATGCAGGAAATGATTCACTTTCACCTGACCGGACGAAAAGGTGACAGCGAAGTTGAGGGCGTCACCCAACGAGATATTTGCCCAGCACTATTGGCGTCATACCGCCAGCTGCCAAAACTGCGTTATGACTTCCCCTTAATACTGCTCGATGATGACAGCAGCCAGGCATTCATGGATACGCTCTCAGGCGTCATGAATCGGCTGCTGCGGGAAATCGCACCGGTGGGTAACGCAGGTGCACGATTGCGCCATCATGTACTTCGGCTCGAAAGCAGAATGCGCGAGCTTGTCACTAACGGGTTCGATGGGACGTTGACTGAAGTCTGGGTCTATGCGGAAAAGTCTCTGCTGGCCGAGTGTGACATGTCCGATGCCGAGTCGCTGCAAAATAGTCTGGCCACTGCGCGCTTCGCCCTTGGCACAGACGGACGACTTGTCGATTGTGACGATCAGTTACCGTCATTACTACTGCGGCACGTGTGGGCGAACGTCGAAGCACGGCGCACGCAGCAGTCACTCGAGCAGATAAACACACTGATCATCAGGTTGCACAACATACTTAAGGTCGACGACCTGAAAACCAGTCGCTTACGAACGCCACAAAAACTCAAACAAACATTTGGCCTGCGGTACAAAGACGCATTCGACTTCGAGCTGATGTCCGAATTTCTGGATGGTGCAACTCCGCACAACAGGTTGCCGGCCAACCGTCGTCGTCGGATCAGGTCCGCACTGTCGGTTCTCAGATCACAGAAATTCTTTATTGGAAAGGGCGACGACGAACACACGCAATATCGTTTCGTCTTTAACAGTGTGTCGGGCGCGCTGACAGCCTACAACGAACGGCTGCCAGAAGTGGCAAACGTCATCAAGGCCATCTCAATTGCGGAACTCGAGTGCGAGAATGCCTATCGCGAGCAACAGCACAATTCTTATTTCGATCGATTCGGCGTGCAGGCACTGGCACCTGCCGACCTGACACTATTTCCGTCGTATCTGATCTGTCTGCAGGAAAGCGCTTATGACACGCGCGATAAGGCAGAACTCATAGAGATTGTGTCATCCGACCTGCCAATGAAGGTGTTGTTGCAAGTGAGTGATGTGCTCGGTGAGCCGTCGCCAGTTGACCAGCGACCGCGGCACGGCGCATTTGTGCAGCAACTGGCTAACACGTTTGTTGCGCTGGGCAATGCTTATGTACTGCAGTCAGCAAGTTCCAATCTATATCAGCAAAAAGAAGAGATTCGAAAGGGGTTGGAATTCCGTGGGCCCGCGATCTTCAGTATTTTTGCAGCCAACGAGCGACAAGAATCGACGCTGCCCGCCTACCTGCTGGCCGCTGCGGCAATGGAGTCGCGCATCTTTCCGGCATTCAGTTACGATCCTGCGGCCGGACGCGGATTGGCCGATCGCTTTAGCATCAACACGAATCCGGAGATTGAGGCAGCGTGGCCGTGCAGGGAGTTTCGCTACGAGGATGAGGACCTGCAAACAGTTGCCGAGGATCATGCTTTCACGTTGGTCGACTTTGCAGCCACTGATTCGCGCTATAGCGACCACTTTGCATCGGTGCCGAGGGCGAGTTGGAGCGACAATATGCTGCCAGTCGCGAAATATCTGAGTCTGCCGGAGGAGGAGACCTTTGAAAGGGTTCCGTATGTGCCGGTCATCGATGAAAGTAATGTACTGCAGCGACTCGTCGTTGACGACACATTGATTCGGATTGCACGGCGTTGCCTCGATCGTTGGCACGTTCTGCAGGAACAGGGCGGCGTCAACAACTCCTACGCATCAGCGTTGCTGTCAAAGGAAAAAGCCGCCTGGGAGGAGGAAAAAGAGCAACAGATTCAGGCGATCAAGATGGAATTTGCACAAACTGATCATAAGCTTCCCGCCGAGGCAGTGGTTGGGCCGCCGGTAACACAGGATGCAGAAAATTCAACTGCCCTGCCTGTCACGGCGGACGAGGCAGCACCTGTAGTCTCAGACGACCCGTACATCGACACACCAAGATGTACTACCTGTGACGAGTGCACCAACGCAAACGATCGCATGTTCGCCTACGACGAGAACAAGCAGGCGTTCATCAAAGATCCAGATGCCGGCACTTACAGGGAACTCATTGAGGCAGCCGAAGTCTGCCAGGTCGCCATCATTCATCCCGGAAAGCCGCGAAACCAAAACGAATCCGGTATTGAGGAGCTCATGAAACGTGCTGAGCCATTCATGTCCTAGTTCCTGAACAGGGACTGCACCCTGGCAATGCCTTCGCGACTATAGTCTTCATTGTAATGTGCAAAACAGAGGCGAATGCAATTATTGAATTGTCCCCGGGTTGAAAAAACAGCCCTGCCTCGAAAGCGAGATGATGGCAATCAAAAACAATAGCCTCTGTTAGGTTTCGTAAGTATTGGACGTTGAACGCCTTAGCCGGTCACCTTGCGCAGCAAGGCTCGACCGAACATGCGAATTTAGAAGAAACACATCCACGACAACATACTGATTCAAAAGGATGAATGATTAGTGGTGCCCGGTTAGGTGCCCGGAATATTACCGATTCCCGTGCCTATCGTGACCAAATCGAATGATAGTCGGCACCGCCAGCACATTTAGATGGTGTCGAAACTCTCTTAATATCGCACTTGACGACTAGCTGCAGATGCAATTGGGCAAGCAAGGACGTGCCGTCGGGACAGAGCCTTCTCGCTGGCAGAGCGAACCTGATGCATCAGCGAGTAAGCCGACGCAGGATTGACAACGCCTGGTCGAGATAACCGGAACCGAACAGGTTTAGGTGATTGAGGACGTGGTAGAGCTTGTACAGCTCGAGACGCTCCGCGCTGCCGGCCGCCAGCGGCCAGGCGCGTTCGTACTCACGGTAGAATGCGTCGCCGAAACCACCGAACAACTGGGTCATCGCGATATCGGTCTCACGATCGCCATAGTAGACGGCCGGGTCGAAGATCACCGGCACACCGTCGGCCACACCCCAGTTGCCGGCCCACAGGTCGCCGTGCAGCAATGACGGTGCCGGGATATAGCCCTCGAAAAGGTCGCCGAGCCGCTTCGCAAGCTGGTTGCCCCGGTCCCGTAACTCGCCCGCGTAACCGTTGCGGGCAGCCAGGTCGAGCTGAAACTGCAGGCGATGTTCGCGGAAGAACGCGACCCAGTCGTCGGTCTGCGGGTTGTGTTGCTGTGTTGGCCCGATCGTGTTGTCGCGGTGCCAACCGTGCAAGTCCGCCGTGTGCCTGTGCAGCGCGGCGAGCCCTTCACCGAGCGCGGCCGCATCGCGTTCCCCGCCACGCTCAAACTCGAGGTGCTCCATCTCGATGTAGGCGCCATCCGCGTCGGTGCCGACTTCGTAGACTTCGGGCACGCGGACAGCACCGGCTTTCTTCAACTCCGCCAGCCCTTCGGCTTCCGCCTCGAACATAGCCAGTGCGGACAGCGGACCCTGCTTTCTGAAGTTGGTCGATGACATGGAGATTTGGATTCTACGATAGCCTACGATCCGACCCTCGGTTTCAAGCGATTCTGGAGCGCATGGACTTCCCTGCGCGATAGCTATTACGACAGTGTATTTAAATCAAAACGTCCAGACCGTCCTGATCCCGATGTTACGACGAGGATTCCTCTCTCGTTAAATACATTGTCGACGAATAATGTTGTCGACCAATTAGGGAATTCTTGATGTCTGCTTTCGGCCACAAGCAGCCGGTCGATGCCAACTTTCAAAATAGACCGTTGTCG
>PVMK01149999.1_pt1 | contig 10596 bp, 11 predicted proteins | sample 1853481 | NCBI WGS metagenome assembly PVMK01 (sample SAMN08533507, study PRJNA380276) | Marine sediment metagenome, whole genome shotgun sequencing project. | reverse complement strand
CGAATCGTATCCTGCAGGCTGACATACTTGCCCGGAGAGCCTGTAAACGTCTCGGCAACAGTGAACGGCTGTGACAGGAAGCGCTGAATTTTACGTGCGCGCTGCACGGACAGCTTGTCTTCCTCGGACAGTTCATCCATGCCAAGAATCGCAATAATGTCCTGCAGTTCCTTGTAGCGCTGCAGAACAGACTGAACACCGCGCGCCGTTTCGTAATGATCGGCGCTGATCACGTTTGGATCGAGCAGACGACTGGTCGAGTCCAGCGGGTCGACTGCCGGGTAAATACCGAGCTCTGCAATCTGCCGCGACAACACGAGGGTTGCGTCGAGGTGCGCAAAGGTCGTGGCCGGCGATGGATCGGTCAGGTCATCGGCCGGAACATAAACAGCCTGAAATGACGTGATGGAACCAGTCTTGGTTGACGTGATGCGCTCCTGCAGCACCCCCATCTCCTCGGCCAGTGTCGGCTGGTAGCCCACGGCCGAAGGCATGCGACCGAGCAACGCCGAAACTTCGGTGCCAGCCAGCGTGTATCGGTAAATATTATCAATGAACATCAGGACGTCGCGGCCCTCGTCGCGGAAATCTTCGGCGATGGTCAAACCGGTCAGCGCGACACGCAGGCGGTTTCCCGGTGGCTCGTTCATCTGGCCATAAACCAACGATACCTTGTCGAGAACTCCCGATTCCTTCATCTCGTAGTAGAAATCATTGCCTTCGCGAGTACGCTCGCCAACGCCGGCAAATACGGAGTACCCACCGTGTCCTTTGGCAATATTATTGATGAGTTCCATCAACGTCACGGTCTTGCCGACACCCGCACCGCCGAACAGGCCGATCTTGCCGCCCTTGGCAATAGGCATGATCAGATCCACAACCTTGATGCCGGTTTCGAGTAGTTCAGTCGATGTCGCCTGGTCCTCAAATTTTGGCGCCGCGCGATGTATCGGCATACGTTTTTCTTCACCGATGGGGCCCTGCTGGTCGATTGGCGTACCGAGTACATCCATGATGCGGCCGAGCGTTTTCTCGCCAACCGGTACTTTGATCGGTCCGCCTGTGTTGGCGACGTCGAGGCCACGGACCAGGCCTTCACTCGGGCCCATTGCAATGGTTCGCACGACACCACCGCCCAGTTGCTGCTGCACTTCGAGCGTCAGATCACGGTCCTCGATCCTCAGCGCATCATAGATCTTTGGCAGTTGATCCTGTGGAAACTGCACGTCCACGACAGCGCCAATAATCTGGCTAACTTTTCCGGAATTCATAGCTATTATTCCTCTATACCGCGGCGGCTCCGCCGACGATTTCTGAAATTTCTTGTGTAATGGCGGCCTGACGGGCCTTGTTGTAGTCCAGTTGAAGCTCGTCGATAAATTTAACGGCGTTGTCCGTCGCACTTTTCATCGCGACCATTTTCGATGCCATTTCGCAGGCGACATTTTCGATCGTGGCACGGTACACCTGCGATTCGATGTACCGCATCAGAACCGCATCCAGCAAGTCGACCGCATCCGGCTCATAAATGTAATCCCAATGCTGTGGCAAATCGCCGGCATCGACGGCCTCGACCGGAATCAATGTTTTGATATCGGGCTGCTGACTCATCGTGTTAACGAACTCACTGTGCATCAGGTAAAGCCGATCGATCCTGCCCTCGATATACGCATCGAGCATGATTTTGATCGAGCCGACCAGATCCGCAACCTTCGGATCCTCACCCAGATGCGTCGCAGCGCCGACAACGTTGACGTTAAGACTGCGAAAGAATTGCACACCCTTCGCACCAATCAGGCACAGATCGACCTCGATACCCTTATCGCTCCATTCCTTCAATTCTTTGAGCAGCTTGCGGAACGTATTGACATTTAAACCGCCACACAGGCCGCGATCGGTCGTAACGACGATATATCCAATGCGTTTAATCTCGCGCTCCACGAGGAAGGGATGCCGATATTCCGGGTTTGCCTGGTACAGATGACCAATGACTGTCCGGATCTTGTCGGCGTATGGACGCGTTTCTCGCATGCGCTGCTGTGTACGACGCATTTTGCTCGCCGCAACCATTTCCATCGCTTTGGTGATCTTTTGCGTGTTTTTGACGCTACCGATCTTGGTGCGAATTTCTTTCAGGTTCGCCATAAATTCTCTTCGTTAAACCCGGGTCAAAGCCAATTTGAACCAGCGTCAAATCTAATAAGCGCCATTGGCTTTGAAATCTTCGATAGCCGCCTTCATGCCGGCAGTGATTTCATCGTCCAAAGCGCCGCTCTCGTTGATCTTGCCGATCAAGTCAGCAAACTTGTCATTAATATAAGCATGCATCGCCGCTTCGAATTCGACGATCTTGTTCGCGTCGACATCATCGAGGTAACCCTCGTTCGCCGCAAACAACGATACCGCCATTTCACCGACAGACAGCGGCGAATACTGCGGCTGTTTCATCAGTTCCGTGACACGATGGCCGCGCTCGAGTTGCTTGCGAGTTGTCTCGTCAAGGTCGGACGCGAACTGCGCGAAAGCCGCCAGTTCACGATACTGGGCAAGGGCGAGGCGCACGCCGCCACCGAGCTTCTTGATAATCTTCGTCTGTGCGGCGCCGCCGACTCGCGATACGGACAGCCCCGCGTTGATGGCAGGCCGGATGCCGGCGTTGAACAGGTCAGTCTCAAGGAAGATCTGCCCATCGGTAATTGAAATCACATTGGTCGGCACGAACGCGGACACGTCGCCGGCTTGCGTCTCGATAATCGGCAATGCCGTCAGTGAACCGGTTTTGCCCTTGACTGCGCCGTTCGTCAGCCGTTCAACTTCTTTCACATTGATGCGCGCAGCACGTTCGAGCAGGCGCGAATGCAGATAGAAGACATCACCCGGATAGGCTTCGCGCCCCGGCGGACGACGCAGCAGCAGTGACACCTGGCGATATGCCCAGGCCTGTTTGGTCAGATCATCATAGATAATCAGTGCATCTTCGCCACGATCGCGGAAATATTCACCCATGGAGCAACCGGAATACGGTGCAATGTACTGCATTGCGGCCGATTCTGATGCGGAGGCGGCAACGACAATCGTATGCTCCATCGCGCCGTGCTCTTCGAGCTTGTTGACAACATTCACGACCGTCGAGGCCTTCTGCCCGATCGCGACATAGATACATTTGATGCCGGTGCCTTTCTGGTTGATGATCGTGTCAATGGCAATAGCAGTCTTGCCAGTCTGGCGATCACCGATGATCAACTCGCGCTGGCCGCGACCGATCGGCACCATCGAATCGATCGACTTCAGGCCAGTCTGCACCGGCTGATCGACCGACTGGCGTTCGATAACGCCCGGCGCAACTTTTTCGATTGGCGAAAGTTCTTTGGCTGCGATCGGGCCCTTACCGTCAATCGGCTCACCGAGTGAATTTACTACGCGGCCGAGCAATTCGGGACCAACCGGCACCTCGAGAATTCGACCGGTCGTCTTGACCGTGTCACCCTCTGAGATGTGCTTGTAGTCGCCGAGCACGACGGCGCCAACCGAATCCTGCTCGAGGTTCAGCGCAAGGCCGAACGTATCGCCGGGAAACTCGAGCATCTCACCGTACTGGGCGGCACCCAGACCATGGATTCGCGTAATGCCATCGGTTACCGCTATTACGGTACCGACGTCACGCGCCTCGGCAGCGCTGTCAAAATCCTTGATGCGCTGTTTGATGAGTTCGCTAATTTCAGAGGCTTTGATGGCCATCTTTATGATTCCTCTAGTTCGTCAGGGCGCTGGACAATTTTTCCAGACCGGTGCGTATCGATCCGTCGATGACGAGATCGTCCGCCTGCAGGCGAGCGCCGCCGATCAGATTTTCATCCAGCTTAAAGAGTAGGTTTACGTCACGACCGAAGCGTTTCTTCAGTGCCTCAACAATTTTTAACTGTTGCGCATCGTCAACCGGTGCTGCAGCCGTCAACACGACGTCGATGCTGTTTTCGACATCGGCCTTGAGCTTGTCGAAACGCCCGGCAATCTCCGCCAAAACCGGTAACCGGCCATTTTCGGCCAGCAGCTTGAGCAGATTCAACACTCGGCCTTCATCGACCGGCGCCGTCACCGCCTGCTTGCAGACATCCGCGATAATGCCGACGACGACTGAGTCGTCAGTACCCGGTACATCAATCATGCTTGCGAGTGCCTCGTCGGCGACCGCGTAACCGGCTGCATGCAGCACATCCGACCAACCCGCGAGTTGCCCCGCTTCCCTGGCGAGTGCAAAAGCTGCTTCGGCATAAGGACGCGCGATACTTGAGTTCTCGGCCATCGCCGTCTAGATCTCCTGCGCCAGTTGATCGAGCAGGTTCTGGTGAGTCGCCGCATTGATTTCGCGACCGATGATTTTTTCGGCACCGGCAACCGCGATCACTGCCACCTGACCGCGAAGTTCCTCGCGGGCACGATTCACTTCCTGTTCGACTTCAGCACGCGCCGCTACCAGGATACGTTCGCCCTCGTCGCTGGCCGTCGAACGAGCCTCATCGACTATACCGCCGGCACGTGTGTTCGCCTGATCGATGATTTCCCGCGCCTGTCCACGCGCCTCATCGAGCAGTTTCGTCTTCTCGACCGCAGCTAATTCGAGCGACCGATTGCCTTGGTCGGCAGCGGCAAGGCCGTCAGCAATTTCGTTCTGACGTTCCTCGATCATGCCCATCAGCGGCGGCCATATAAACTTCATGCAAAACCAGACAAACACGATCATCGCGATCGTCTGTCCGATTAATGTGGCGTTCAGATCCACCTGGCTTCTCCTGAATTACGATTCGCTAATGAATGATTCGCCGCAACGAATCACCCAGATGCAAAACAGACTTATCCGCCGACAGCTGCCTGAAACTGGGCGACAAACGGATTGGCAAAGGCGAAAAACAGCGCGATACCCACGCCGATCATCGCAACCGCATCAAGCAAAGCAACGACCAGAAACATCTTGGTCTGCAGCATGTTGGCGAGTTCCGGCTGACGCGCGCAACCCTCGAGGAAGCGGCCGCCCAGAAGGCCCATGCCAATACCAACGCCTAATGCGCCGAAGCCAATCAACAATGCGACAGCGATCGCGGTTAATCCAATTACAGTTCCCATTACTTGCTCCTACAAAGCATTTTGGATATTAAAAAAGTGAATACCGTTAGTGGGCCTCGTGGGCCTGACTCAAATAAACGATCGTCAACATCATGAAGATATACGCCTGCAGAGTGATGATCAGAATATGAAATACCGCCCAGCCAAAGTGAAGGGGCAGTTGATACCAGCCGAGCAACGCAATGAGGATAAACATCAACTCACCGGCATACATGTTGCCGAACAGCCGCAACGACAGCGACAGGGGCTTGGCCAGCATGGCCACGGTTTCGAGAATGAAATTGAATGCCATGACCAGCGGCCACAGCAGCTTCGGCACGCCCAGATCCCGCGGACTCAGGGGCTGCATCGTCAGCTCACTGACAAATCCACCGATGCCCTTGACCTTGAGTGAAAAGAAAATAATCAGGATAAATACTGAGATCGACATGGCGAAGGTAATATTCGGGTCGGTCGTCGGAACGACTTTCAGGTAGGGGACTCCCGCCAGTTGCGCAACTCCCGGCAACCAGTCTACCGGGATCAAATCCATGAGATTCATCATGAAAACCCAGGTCACGATGGTCAGCGCGAGCGGCGCAATCATAGCGTTCTTGCCATGGAATACACCCTTGACACTGTCGCTGACGAACTCGATAACGATTTCTATAAATGCCTGCATTTTGCCGGGCCTGCCGGTCGTCGCATTCTTTGCGATGCGGCTGAACAGGATGCTGAGAAACAATCCGAGTACAACCGATAAAACCATTGAGTCGACGTTAATTGTCCAGAAGTTTCCGGTGCAGTGATTCCAGATCCAATCTCCGGTCTCACTCTTACACACCTGCAGATTTTGCAGATGATGCTGAATATATTCAGCGGAAGTTTTTGCGCCTTCTGATGCCATGCTTCGCAGTCTCGGTCCGATAATTATCGGGTCGTTGTATTGTCATCCTGTTTTTAATCTACGGATAACCCCGTCTTCAGGGCTATCCAATAAACACTGTAAATCGCGATGTAACCAATCATGAACGGCAACATCTCGACACCCAGCACCCGTATCGCGACGATCATCAGTGCGACCGTCAACACGATCTTCACCGCCTCGCCAATGTAAACACCGCGCATGAACCCTGCGGGGTCCTGGCCGGCGTTCACGCGGAACATCCGCAAAGCCTGATACAGGCCGGCAACAATTCCGATGCTCCCGCCGATCGCAGCGGACCACGCGGCAGTCGAACCACCGAGCCAAAACGCACCCGCCACAACTATGCTGGTCAACAGAACCTGCCAACCGGCAAGTCTGAATGCGGCCATTTGCAGCATAAGAATGTCTGCCATTACCCTGACACAGGACCCTTAACGATCCCTGATGGACGGGGCGTGGATACAAAAAAAAGCCACTTCAACCGCCGTTTCTCCAGCGATGGGTGGCAATACATCCGACCTATCCGTCGGTTAGCCCGCGTATTCTACGGATCCGACAGGATTGGTTCAAGGGGAACAGCGCTTTCAGCGCCTACGTATTAATACCAGTGAGCCGCAGGATGCCGCTCCTACTTGATATGCTCCAGAATACCTTCTAGCTCATCGAGGCTATGGTAGGTCACAACGAGCTTGCCATTACCCTTCGCCCGGTGCTGGATCGTGACCTGGGCACCGAGCCGTCCCGACAAATCGTCCTGCAATTGACGAATATTCGGGTCGTCGCTGACTGTTTTTGCCGAGACGCCCCGGCCTTTCAGCGTCTTTTTAACCAGCGCCTCAGTGGCCCTGACCGACAGTCCCCGACGTGCAATCAAAGCCGCGAGTTCGGCCTGAACGCGCGGTGATGTAATCGACAGCAACGCCCGGGCATGACCCATTTCCAGCTCACCGGCCTGGACGAGCTCCTTGGCTTCGTCACCAAGGTCCAGCAGGCGCAACAGGTTGCTGACAGCCGTCCGGGAACGCCCGATCGCATCGGCCGCCTGCTGATGCGTCAGCTCAAACTCATCAATCAGGCGGCGCAGAGACTCCGCCTCCTCGAGCGGAGTGAGATTCTCACGCTGGATATTCTCGATCAGCGCAACGGCGATCGCGGCTGAATCCGGTATCTCCCTGACCACCGCCGGCACCTCGCCAAGACCCGCCAGCTGAGCGGCGCGCCAGCGGCGTTCTCCGGCAACGATCTCGTAACGCCGGGCCCCGCTCACATCGGTCGTTGCCAGCGGCCGAACGATGATCGGCTGGATCAGGCCCTGGGCCCGGATCGAATCCGCCAGTTCTTCGAGCGCATCCTGGCGCATCGCCTTACGCGGCTGGTAGGTACCGCGACGCAGCAGATCGACTGAAATCATTTTCAGGCCATTGTCGGACGAGGCCGGCCCATGGCCATCATCTTGACCATGACCGATGGCAACCGGCGGTGGCGAAATATCCACATCACCCAGCAGGGCATCCAGCCCGCGTCCGAGACCTGTCCTTTTTGCGCTCATTGATCGCTCCGCATCATGACGGCGAATTCTAGCCTGTTTCCTGTCCGATGACCTCTTCGGCCAAGGCCTGGTAGGCCTTGGCGCCAGACGAGCCCCGATCGTGAGACAACGCTACCAGACCGAAGCTCGGCGCCTCGGCGAGCCGTACGTTGCGCGGGATGACCGTAGCGTACACCTTGTCCCCGAAGTGTTTGAGCAGCTGATCAGACACTTCCCTGGCGAGGTTATTACGCGGGTCAAACATCGTGCGCAGCAGTCCTTTTATTCGCAGGGCGTGATTGACCGTATTGCGCACCTGCTTGATAGTTTCGAGTAACGACGACAATCCTTCCAGCGCATAGTACTCGCACTGGATTGGGATCAGTGTGCCATCGGCTGCCGTCAGTGCATTGAGTGTCAACATGTTAATCGCCGGCGGACAATCGATCAGAACATAGTCGTAGAGGCCGCGGACCGGCTCGAGCACATTGCGCAATTTCGCTTCCCGGCCGATCTCCTGCAGCAACCGAACCTCGGCAACCGTCAGATCCGAATTTGCGGGCAACAGTGAAAAGGCGCTGTCCTGAACCGCTTGGATCGCGTCCAGCGCCTGTGCTTCGCCGAGGATGACGTCGCATGCAGACAGCTCGAGTGAGGCCTTATCAATACCACATCCCGTCGTTGCATTCCCCTGCGGATCGAAATCGACGAGCAGGACGCGACGATGCAACGTCGCCAGTGATGCAGCCAGATTGACGCAAGTCGTGGTCTTGCCGACACCGCCCTTCTGATTCGTCACTGCGATGATTTCGCCCATGGCGTTCGTTCCTTCTTTGGGCCCCGTCAGGTGCGACGTTGCATGACGACCATGTGCCGATCTCCGGCCAGGCCCGGTACTTTGAGCCCGACTACGTCGGTCACTTCCCAGGCACCCGGCACGCCTGTCAGTTCGACATCCGGATACCGCCCCTTCATTGCCAGCAGACATCCCCCGGTAGCAACCAGGCCTCCGCAACGGCGTACAAATTCGCCAACCGACGAGAAAGCGCGACTGATCACCACATCATAAAGGTCCGCGGGTTCAAATGCTTCTACGCGCAGGTGCTCGAGAATGACATTATCGAGCGCCAATTCACCAAGTACATGGCGGACAAAGCGGATTTTCTTGCCTCCCGAATCGAGTAACGTAAAGTGTCGTTGCGGTTCTACGAAGGCCAGCGGCAATCCGGGAAACCCTGCGCCAGTACCGACATCCAGGACCGATACACCGGCGAGAAACGGCCGCGCGCTCAACGAATCCAGGATGTGGCGAGCAACCATCTCAGCCGGATCGCGAACCGCCGTCAGGTTGAATGCCCGATTCCATTTGTCGAGTAGCCGCAACAGCCGGGTAAAACGCTGCACGAGTTCCGGCTTTGCTTCGATGTGCATTTCCGTCAGACCCGCCTGCAGACGATCTTCTAGATCCAATTCTGTTGTCAGCGCCGTCATGGCGACAAGCTAACGGTTTTATGGTGCCGGTGTACAGTTTCTTAAGTTTTTCGCTGCCAAGAAAAACTTAAGAAACTGTACACCGGCACCATCCTACAACCGAACGATCGTGCGGCCGGTGACGTTACCGTCGATATACTCAACAAAGTAATCAGGCAGATCGGCGAGTGTAATCTCACGATTTGCAATTTGATCGAGGTGAGCAGGTGCGAGGTCACCGGCGATCCGGTTCCAGACGGCGATGCGCAAATCCCGTGGCACTTCGACGGAATTGATGCCGAGCAGGCTGACGCCGCGCAGAATAAACGGCATGACGGTCGTCGACAATTCAATACCGGTCACCAGACCGATGCTGGCAATGTTGCCATAAGGCTTCGTCGTCCGCGTAAGCCATGCGAGGACCGCGCCGCCCAGATTATCGATCGCGCCGCCCCAGATAGCCTTTTCGAGTGGCCGTTCACCGAGTTCCAGCTCTTTGATGTTGAGAATTTCGGATGCGCCAAGGCCTTGCAGGTATTCATTTGCCGTGGCCTTGCTCGTCAGCGCCGTAACACTGTAGCCGCGCTGACTCAGCATATCGATGGCAATGCTGCCGACACCGCCTGTTGCACCGTCGACGGCGATCGGGCCGTGTTCCGGCGCCTGGCCGTTTTGCTCCATCCGGTTAATGGCCAGCGCCGCCGTGAACCCGGCCGTGCCAAGACCCATTGCCGTGCGTGCATCGAGTCCCGCCGGCATCGGCGTCGTCCACTCACCGTGCACACGGGCGTATTCGGCAAAACCGCCATCATGCGTTTCACTCAATCCACAACCGTTGACGATGACTTCGTCGCCTGCGGCGATGCGCGGATCACTCGACGACACGACCGTGCCGGCGATATCGACACCACCGACGAGCGGAAAGCGCCGGAGTATGCGCCCGGTGCCGGTGCCGGCCAATGCATCCTTGTAGTTAATGCTCGAGTAAGCACCCCGAATCACGACGTCGCCGTCGCTCAGGTCGTCGAGCGTTATCTCCTCCAGCCGTGCATCGACGCGCCGGCCATCTTCGGAATGAATACGAAATGCTTTAAAGGGCTTTTTAATTGATCGATACCAATCCCGGCTGGGCGGCGTAGTACGCGGCCAGATCCTTGATGTCGTCGTCGGTCAGGTTCAGAACCTGCCCGACCATGACCGGGTCCGTACGGCTACCAAGCTTGTATTGAGTCATGACCTGCAGAAGATAATCCTCGTGCTGACCGGCCAGCGTCGGCCAGTTCGGCATCGCACTGACGCCATTCTCACCGTGACAAGCCGTGCAGGTTGTCGCCTTTTCCTTGCCACGCTCGATCCGGGCGCTGGTTTTCGAGGAGCCGGATGCCAGTTCACCCTGCGCCGAAAAGTATGCGGCCAGATCCTTGATATTCTGCTCCGACAACTCGGCGGTCAGCACGAGGATTACATCGTGCTCAGCCTGAACGGCTACAAGCGCGGAAGCCGTCAGCATATGAAGATGCAGGCACAGACCGCCGACTTGTCGGAGCAGAATATCAAGGATATGGCCGCA
>PVMK01118169.1_pt1 | contig 10596 bp, 7 predicted proteins | sample 1853481 | NCBI WGS metagenome assembly PVMK01 (sample SAMN08533507, study PRJNA380276) | Marine sediment metagenome, whole genome shotgun sequencing project. | reverse complement strand
GGCTGGCCGAGATCATGGTGACCAACGACAGCGGCCCCGCCCACTACGCCACCCTGACGCCGATCGACGTGATCACGATCTTTGGGCCCGAGACCCCGGCGGTGTTTGGCGCGCGCACAGCCACCAGCCACCTGCTGTGGGCTGGTCTCGTGTGCAGCCCGTGCGTCAACGCGTTTAATGACCGGCAATCGGCCTGCACGCACAACATCTGCATGGAGCGCATCACGGTCGAAATGGTTTTCGAAAAAATTATCGGGGTGTACGAGAAGCGCCGGGCGGCTTCAGGATAGCAAGTTCCCGTCGTGGCCGAGCGCCGCGAGCCCTTGCAGGTCTTCGTCGCTGTACTGGCCGGAAAAACGCAGGTAATCGTGCGGCTCGACCTCCCACGGAACGACAGCGAGATTATGCTCCTCGAGGAGGACCTCGGCGGCGGCGCCGGCGCCGGACACGGGACGGCCGCCGATCGCCGACGGGACTCGGCACACGATGTACATCCCCGATTCGGAGGGCAGGGTTTCAAATCCGAGAGCCGTCAGCGTCGACTCGAGGCGTTGCATTCTGTGCCGGAAAACCTCTCGCATTGCCCCAAGGCGATCATGGTTTCGAAGACAGCGTACGGCGACCTCGATGTGCAGGCGGCTCTGGTCCGACCAGGCGAACTCGCTGTAGTTACGAAGCGTATTGATGATCGTCTCGTCGCCTGCGAGAAACGACACGCCGACCGGCCCGAGGGAGAAGATCTTGGCCAGAGAATGGAGCTCGAGCAATCGGTGGCCGTGCCGGGCGGCCTCGGGCTGTGCCAGCATCGACCACGGAGGTCCGTTGAAGGTGAGAGGCCCATAGGTGGCGTCGTTGAATACAACGGCATCGGCATGGAGGAGCTCGAAGAACGCGCCGAGGTGCTTCGAGTCGATGATCGTGCCGGTGGGGTTATTCGGGTAATTCAGGGCCGCGAACCGGACCGATTCGGCGCTGCCCGGTGGCAGGGCGCCGAGGTTCGGTGCGAGATCTCGATCCGGGTCGAGGGGCACGGCGTGAACCCGGGCGCCGAGCTGCTGGGCGACGCGGGTGAACGCCGGGTAGGCGGGGTCGAACACAATCACCGAGTCGTGCGGGCGAATGAGGGTGGATGCCAGGAAGCTCATCGCGGTGCGGCCGCCGGGAACTGGGAGAATCGAGCCGGGTCCGACGTCCGCGCCGTACACGCGGTGGAGCATCGTAGAGGCGGCTTCCGTAAAGTCTTCGATCTGGCCCCGCCCGCAGGGCGTCATGAGCAGGCTTGGGTCGGCATCGCGCAGCAGCTCGACGATCTCGACCGGCACGGCTTCACGATGCTTGCCGAGCACGAAGTCGAGAACCGGTCGACCGTGTAGGCGCACCCGTTCCCGAACGGCTGCGATCGGGTATCGGGCGTCTGAGATGGTCACTGCTGCAGCCCGCCGACAGGCGCGGGTGTGGTGTCGGCAACGACGGCGCCTTCGGCTTTGATCCGCCGGTTCCTCTTCCTGACCTGTCGCCCGGCCCACATGAGGGCGAGCCAGCCGATCGGCAGCAGGAGCCAGAAGGTGATCAATCGAAACATGGCCACGCCGAGGGCATGATGCGCCTGGGGGACTCCGCTGAATCCGAGTGAGGCTCCGAGCAGACCCTCGGTGAGGCCGAGGCCACCGGGGAGCCCGCTGGCGAGCCCGATGACCGCCGAGCCCGGCGCGAGAAACAGCGCGTCCCAGAGGGTCATTTTGCCGGGAAGATCTGAGGTGAGTACATAAAAAGCAACGCCGTGGGCGGCCCACCCGGCGGCTTCGACGAGTACGATGACGAAGGTCTGCCAGCTCCACCAGAAAGCGCGCGGAAACTCGAGCCGGGTTCCCGACAGGATGTTGGCGATGCGGTTGCCGAGAAAAAGCGCCACGAGAATGACGATAGTGGTGGCGGCCGGACCGAGGGCGGGGTGAAACCGCCAGGCCACGAGGCCTGCAAAGAGGGCGACGACTGAAACGGCGTCGAGCACGAAGACGGCACCTTCCGCCTTGAGGTTTTCGCCGAGCGTGCCGCGCCCGAGGCGGACCATGAGGTCGGGGCGGATCAGGCGGCCGAGCTGGGCCGGAAGCAGGAGACCGGCCTTGCCGGCGATGCAGACGCTGACACCGGTGAGATCGCGGGTCTTGAGCCCGAGCCTGCTGAGGATCCAGGCCCACCCCACGGTCTCGAGGCTGAGATCGATCATGGCAAAGAGGAACACGAAAGGTAGGATCGTGATCTTGCTCTTCCAGAGCTCGGCCACTGCCACCGCGTCACCGGCCATGAACTGACGGATTCCATAGGCGGATACAACAACGAGGATCAGAGCGGCGACCACATGCGCATAGCGCTGCCAGCCGAACACCTGGGCGTTCCGGCTTGGCTCATCGTCGGCCGACTGGACCGGTTGCGGCCGTTCCTCGTCCTCAGTTGGGGTGTGGATCGAGGCCGTCGACGCGGGAGCACTTGACAGGGGGGTCGGCTCCTGCTCTGGCACGGCGTCATGGTATGGGTGGGCGTCCGTTGTGTCAATGCCAGCCTGCTACTATAATGCTGCTTCGGCAGCTGCTGGGAGGTCCGGGTAACACCTCGCCAAAAGCCCTTGTAGCCGGCACAACCGGGAGTCCTGAGGTCTCTAATGCACACCGTCCCAGTCTCGTACCGGCGGTGCGGCGGGTGTTCGAGATCCGGATTGGGCGTCGGAAAAATCAGGGAGAGAAGGACATTGCCAGTAGCACGACAACGCATCCATCTGCCACCACGGGCCTGGCGTCGCGCGGTGAAGTCCGCCCTCGGCGGCGAGCTGTGGGTGGGTGATTCGATCGCCGAGCTCGAGAACGCGTTCGCCCAGTTCATCGGAACTCCCGATGCTGTGGTCGTACCCTCGGGCAGGGCCGGTCTGCGGTTCATCTTCGAAGCGCTCGATCTCGAGCCCGGCGCCGAGGTCATCTGCTCGGCCTTTGCCTATCCGGTGGTGCCGCATCTCGCGCGCACACTCGGTTACGACGTGCGCTTCGCGGACATCGAGCTGGACACGCTGGGTATGGATCCCGCCGCCCTCGAGAGAGTGATCTCCGATCGCACCAGGGTCGTGATCGCGACCCACCTGTACGGCGTGCCGTGCCGGATTCGTGAGATCCGTGATCTTGTAGAGGCCCACGGAGCGACCCTCGTCGAGGATTGCGCGCACTGCTATGGGGCCTCGATCGCGGGGCAGTCGGCCGGCTCGTTTGGGGGGTTCGGCTACTTCAGCTTCGAGACCTCGAAACCGATCAATACCATGGGCGGAGGCATCGTGACGACGGCGGACGCCGCGATGGCGAAGCGCATTCGCGAGATCGCGGCGAAACAGGAGTCCAAAGATCTCGCGTGGTTGCGCAAACGCCTGTTCAAGACCAGCTTCGAGGCCACGGTGACCCACCCGCTGCCCTTCAGCCTCGGCGTGTACCCGGCACTCCGCCTGCTTCAGGGCAAGGACGAAGGCGATGATCGTTTTGCCTCCGGTTACCAGCCGGACGAGACGACGATGCAGGGGCGGATGGGTCGCTTCACCAACTACCAGGCGACGCTCGCCCTCGACCAGATGCAGCACGTGCTGCCCCAGCTCGAGCGGCGAATCCGCAACGCCGAGCGTCTGATGAACGGCCTCGAAGACGTCGTCCGGTTCCAGTCGAACGATGACCCCGAGGTGCGGTCGGACTACATGCTCGTGACCGCCCTCTTCCCGAGGATGGAAGAGGTCTCGCGCCGGCTGTTGAAGCTCGGCGTCGACAGCAAACACCATTACATGCGCGACTGCACCGCCATCGGTGAGCACGGCGGTTCGTTTGCGAATGCCGAACGAGCGGAGCGTGAAGTCCTGCACCTGCCGGCCTATCCGGAGCTCAGCGATGCGAGCATCGACTGGATCGCCGAACGGGTTCGGCGGGTCGTCGAGGAGCTCGGCGACTGATGGTCACCTCCGAGTCGGGCCCGATCGGCTCTGTCGCGGTCCGCCACCGGGTCCTGCTGCTCGTCCTGATCGGGCTTCTGCTCTTTGTGCCGTTCCTCGGTAATCACGATCTCTGGTACCCCGACGAGCCCAACATCGGCGAGGTCTGCAAGGCGATGTACCTGAGCGGCGATTGGGTTGCGCCGCGGCGGGTTGGTGAGATCTGGGTGGACTATCCACCGATGCTCTACTGGGTCGGCACGATCTCCGCCCACGCCCTCGGGGGCATCTCGGAGTTTGCCCTGCGCCTGCCGAACGCCATCGCGGCCATCATTCTGGTTCTGCTCACCTGTGTGGCCGTGTCGCGCTGGCTCGGTCCGCGCTCCGGATTGTGGGCCGGGTTCTTGCTGCTGACCTTCCAACAGTTCGCCGCGCAAGCGGTGGAGTACCGGCCCGACATGCTGTTCGCGCTCTTTATCACGGCGGGGTTCTTCACCTACGTTGGCGGATGCGGCGAGCGCGGACGATGGTGGTTGCGGGTGCTGGCTTTTGTCTTCTTCGGTCTGGCGATGCTGTCCAAGGGACCGCTCGGGCTGCTGCTCCCCGGTCTGGTTTTGGTCCTTTGGCACGGCACGAACCGCGAGTGGCGTCGTCTCCTCGGACTGGCGCCGCTGGCCATGATTTCGGTTGCGGTGTACATGCCGTGGTTTGTCGCGTGCGCCAACGCGATGGGGGCGGACAGCATTCTCCACGAGCTGTATGCGCAAAACTTCGCGCGCTTTGTCGCCGGCGCCCGGGGTCATGAACAGCCGATTTTTTACTACCTCAAGTACTTTTGGAGCGACCTTTTCCCGTGGTCGTTCCTCACGCCTTTTGCCGTCGTCTGGTTGGTCAAGACCGGGCGCTGGCGGGATCGCAATGTGCAGCTTGCCCTGTGGTGGTTTGGCACGTTCGTCGTCTTCCTCTCGCTGGCAGTGACCAAGCGGCAGGTCTACCTGCTACCGGCCTACCCGGCGGTGGCGCTTCTTCTCACACCGTGGGTCGACAGCGTATGCCGCGGCGGTGAGGACGCTCCGTCGCCAAAGGTGACTCGCGGCTTTGGCGTCCTGATCGCCGGGATTCTCGGGGTACTGGCGGCGATTTCATTGACTGTGGTCTTCGCCTTCGACGCCGTCGTCCAACGCGCGGGCCTCGACGTCCTCGAGATCGAGGTTGCGCACGCGCTTCGAGGACCGCTCGCCGCATTCGGCCTACTGCTCCTAGCGGGCGCGGTGTGGATCGTCATGGCCTGGAAGCAACGACGGACCGAGGCCATCCTGGTGCGCGTCGGGGTGGTCGTGCTCGCGGCATATGGCGCCGTGTCTGCCCTCGTCCTTCCGCCCCTCAACCCGATCAAGACTTACAAACCACAGAGCGAGTGGGTTCGCGATCAGATTGGCGATGAGACGCATTTTGGTCTCTATTTTCCCAAGGATGCGATGGGGTTCCGCAAGAAGGGCGGTTTTGCGTACTACTCCGGGCGCCTGGTCGCGGTGCTCGACACGTCCGAGCAGGTCGAGACCTTCTTCGCCGACCATCCGTCGTCGGTCGTTCTCGTCGAGGTCAACGCCGCAACCGAGCTCTTCGCCGGCCACCAGGCCGCCTGGCAGGCTCGCGTAATCCGTGAGATCACGGTGACCGGAAGGCGCTACCTGGTCGTCCGTCCGCCGGTGAGCGAGGAATCGACAGAGCTCCTCGGGAGTTGACGAGTCGAATGACCTTCCTGCGCGAAGAGCGATCTCCTGGGAGGAACCCGCTGCCCGTCAGCGCAAGCATCGTCGGCGCCGTTGTAGATGCCGCGCTCCTGTATATCCTTCTGACGGCAGGCGTCGCTGCCTGCCCGAGCTGATTCACGAGGAGGCGTACTACTGGAACTACTCACGCCATCTGGCCCTGGGATACCTGGACCACCCTCCCATGGTGGCGTGGCTCATACGGGGCTTCACCGCCGTGCTGGGGCATACCGTGCTGGGCGTGCGTGCAGGGGCCTTCTTGTCGTGGCTGGTAGGGGCGTGTTTCGTTTTAAAGCTCACCCGCCGCATCTATGACGCCGCGACGGCGGTGTGCGCGGTTCTGCTATTCACCGTCCTCCCCGTGTACTTCATGTTCGGTATGATCATGACCCCGGTGGCGCCCTTGACTGCCTGCTGGGCCGCCACCCTGTACTATTTTTACCGGGCGCTCATCGACGAAGACCCGACCGCCTGGCTGGGCGCGGGCGTCTTCCTCGGGCTCGGCATGCTGTCGAAGTACACGATCGTGCTCCTGGCCTTTGCCGTCCTCGCGTTCATGTTCACAGACTCCCGGGCGCGGCGTTGGTTTCGGCGACCGGCTCCCTGGGTGGCGGCCGGGATCGCACTGCTGCTGTTTTCGCCGGTGATCGTCTGGAACTTCCAACATGACTGGATTTCCTTTGCATTCCAGGGGCCCCGGCGAGTTGCAGGGTCCTTCGAGTTCAATCTTCCGGACCTGTTGGCAGCGGCGGCCCTTCTGCTGATGCCTGTGGGGTTGGCGGCTGCAGCAGTTCCGCGATCGAGCCCTGATCCTGGTGGGCGACGATCCGAAGCAGCTGGACGTTGAGTCAAAGCGGCGACGGGCGGGACCTGTCATCGAAGTCACCACCGAAAAAAACGGGCAGGTGACCTGGCGTGTCTATTACCGGGTCCTCGACCGCGTGCATCGTAAGAAGCGGGGCGGGGATGACAGTCCTCGCGGGGAAATAGCCCTCACCGTCGTGGCCGCGGTGGGTCATGGTTGCGGCCATCATGTGGATCAGCTCCCGACGCTCTTCGTCAGGCCCTTTGCAGCCCAATATTCCCACCAAACCACACATGATGACCTACCGTCCCCGAAATCGACTGCGGACTCAGGATTCTATCGCAGCTTTGTCACCGGGGGAGCGAGGCACCGGCGCCCGGGTCGATCTGAGCTGTTAATCGTTCTGGATCGCGCGCCCCTTCTCGAGGGCTTCCTGCGCTTGAGCCGGTCGGCCGGTTCGATTGAGGAGATCGGCGAGGACAAAGTAGCCCAGCGGCCCGGCTTGGCCCTCCGGGTCCCCGTCGATCCCGCGGCGAGCGAGCTCCTCGGCGCGGGCGAGATCGTCACCGCGATCCATCAGGAGCTTCGCCAGGTAGTAGTAACCGCGTGCAAAGTCCGGGTTGGACGCAATGGCCGCCTCCCACATCTCCCGCTGTCGCCCGGGATCCCCCATCTGTCCGTAGAGCCGGCCGAGGTTGAACTGGGCCTGGAAGTGCTGCGGCGCCCGCTCGATCGTGCTCTCGTAGAAACGGATGGCCCGCTCGAGATTGCCGCTCTCCTCGAAGAGAATCGCCAGGTTGAAGTAGGGTTTCACCAGCTCGGCTTTGGACGCGATTGCCCGCTCGAAGAGAACGACGGCCTCCTCCTGACGCTGTTGGAGGGTCCGCAGCTCACCCAGCCGGTTGATGAGAAAGGCCGGCGTCTCCGGTTGCCCGCAGATCTCTTCGAGAACGGCCGCCGCGTCGTCGATCCGCCCCGCCTTTTTGTAGATGTCTGCCAGCGGCAGCGCGGCCTTGATGTCGCGGGGCGAGAACTCGAGCAGGCGGCGAAAGCCGAGCGCCGCCTCCTCGTCGCGCCCCAGCTCGGCATAGGCGATGGCGAGCCCGTAGAGGGACGTCTTGTGGTTCTCGTCGAGCTGGAGGGCGTCCCGAAAGTGCCCCGCCGCCTCCTCGAACTGATGATTCTTCGAGGCCACCTGACCCATCAACTGGTGGGCGTCGATAATGGTCGGGTCGCGTTCGAGAACCCGGCTCAGAAGCTGCGTCGCGGCTTCAATGTCACCGCGACCGATCTGGCTCTGGGTGGTCATGATCATCTGGTGGAGCTCGATCTTGTCCTTGGGGTCGGCCCGCGGTTTGTCACCTTCCTCGTCGACGTCGACGCCGCCGCTGCCGGCCAGGTAACCGAGGGCGCGCAGCTGGTCGATGGTCTCCTGGTCGAGGTCGGCTTCGCTCCGCTGTGATGGTGTTTCCCGCTCCATTTCGCGCCGCAGGCGCTGCAGACGGGCCCGCAGATCGTCGACGACCTGTGGATCTTGCGTTGCCAGGTTGCTCGCTTCGAAGCGATCGTTGCGGAGATCGTAGAGCTCCGGGCGCGGCACATCTATGAGCTTGTAGACGTCCGTGCGAATGGACCGCAGAGGCGCCCAGCCGTAGTGGAGCAGGGGATAGAAGGACTCGCTGTACACCTCGCGGTTAAGGCCGTCGCCGTGGCCCAAGATCACCGGCAAGAGGCTGGTGCCTTCCAGATCGTCGGGAACCGGCAGCCCGACGGCATCGAGGATAGTCGGCATGAGGTCGACGTGGCTCACCGGGTCGGCGGCCACCGTGCCCGCCCGGGCCGCGTGTGGGAAACGGATGATCAGGGGAACGTGGATCGTCGTCTCGTAGACGAAGAAACCGTGAAAACGCTCTCCGTGGTCGCCGAGCCCTTCGCCGTGGTCGGCGGTGAGAATCACCAGCGACCGATCGAGGAGGCCGCGCGCCTCGAGCGCCTCCCGAAAGCGCCCCACAAGCGAGTCCGTGAAGGCGACCTCCGCGTTGTAGGGCTGCCTCGGGTAGCGTGAGGCGTACGGCTCCGGGGGAGTGTAGGGGTCGTGGGGGTCGTAGAGGTGAAGCCAGAGAAAGAAGGGCGACGGACGTCCGCGTTCGTCGAGCCAGCGCACCGCCTCGGCAATCGTCTCGTCACCCGAGCGCTGCACCGATCCGAGGTTGGACGTTTCCATCTCGCCGAGAACGAAGTCGTCGAAGAAGTGATCGAACCCCTGGGCGATTCCCCAGCGTGAGTCGAGCACGAAGGCGCTCACGAAACCCGCCGTGTCGCGCCCGCCGGCCTGCAGCGACCGCGCGAGGGTCGCGGCTCCGTCCTCGACGACGTAGCCGACGTTTTCGCGGACGCCGTGGCGGGGAGGGTAGGTGCCGGTCATGATCGAGGTGTGGGCGGGAAGGGTGAACGGGACCGTGCTCGCGGCATTGTCGAAGCGCACCCCCTCGCGGGCGAAGCGGTCCATGTGGGGTGTCTCGACCTGAGTAGATCCGTAGCAGGAGACGCGGTCCGCGCGCAAGGTGTCGATCGTAATCAGGATGACGTTGAGCTGGGAGGGTTCGAGGTCGCCAAGCAGCTCGTCGTAGGAGAGCTCGGGAGGGGCCTGATCTTCGGGTTGGCGGCAGGCGATGCCGGCGCCGGCCAGGATGGCGCCTACCAACAGACCGGCGATCAGCCGCCCGCGACGGTGCGGCCGAGTGTCTCCACCGGTAGGCCTCGTGTCGTTTCTCCCAGCCGTCATTCCCACAGAGACATTCTAGTGTACCCCGCCACACTTCAACCCTTGGGGTGATTTCGATTTGCGGTGCCGGCAATCGTTGGAAACCGCGTAAGGTCGGTGTGAGGCAGGAAGAGCGCCGCGGTGTACTGGTCCATGTACTCGGGTTCGGTGCTGAGCTCGATGTTGGTCATACGGCGAGCAATCTCGAACTGGCGCTGCCGATGGCTTCGCGACACCAGCACCATGTAGGACCCGGTCAATGACGCATTCCCGAGATAACAGTATTTTTCGCGCGAGATGTCGGGAACCATGCCGATCGTAATCGCCTGCTCGAGGTCGAGGAACCGTCCGAAGCTGCCGGCGATGTAGATCTTGTCGAGATCCTCGAACCCGAGACCCATCCTCTCCAACATCAGCGCTGCAGCGGAGTAAATGGCCGCCTTGGCGCGGATGACGTTTTCGATTTCGGTTTCGCTGATGGAGATCGGCTTGCCGGTCGCGGTCTCCCCGGCCGGCACCAGGAGGTACCGTGCGCGCTTGCCGGCGACCTCGATGTGCTCGGATGTTCTCGTTCGGTCCAGCTCTCCCCTGCGGTCGACCCACCCGGTGCGCAGCAGATTTGCCAGCAGGTCGATCATGCCGGAGCCGCACACGCCCAGTGGAGGTTCGTCATCGATAGTCGTACAGCAGGGCCGGGCCGTCTCGGGATCGACCTCCACTTTCTCGATGGCGCCGGCGGCCGCGCGCACTCCGCATTCGATGCCGCCGCCCTCGAAGGCCGGTCCGGCCGAGCACGCACACGACATGAGGAAGTCGGTGTTGCCGACCACGATCTCGCCGTTGGTACCGATGTCGATGAAGAGGCTGATGTCGTGCGTGTCGGCGGCCATGTCGGTGCACAGCAGACCGGCCGTGATGTCGCCGCCCACGTAGCTGCCGACGCACGGCGCGAGCTCGACCGGTGCGTCGGTGCCAATCGCCAAACCGATCTCACCCGCAGCGAGGGTCGGCAGCTCGAGCACGGTCGGCGTGTAGGGCTCGAGTCGGATATATTCCGGCTGCAGCCCGAGCAGCAGATGGGTCATGACCGTGTTGCCGGCCACCGCCGCCTGGCAGATCTCGCCCGGGTTGACGCCGCGGCTGAACGCGACCTTGCAGACGAGGCGGTTTACCGTCTCCAGGACACGCGTCCGCAGCTCCTCGAGCTTCATCGGTCGTGCCGCGTAGTTGATGCGGCTGATGACGTCGACGCCGCACGGGATCTGCCCGTTGTAGTCGCTCTCGGTGGCGAGGACGGCGCCGG
>PVMK01123349.1_pt1 | contig 10597 bp, 12 predicted proteins | sample 1853481 | NCBI WGS metagenome assembly PVMK01 (sample SAMN08533507, study PRJNA380276) | Marine sediment metagenome, whole genome shotgun sequencing project. | reverse complement strand
TCTTCGCTAAAAGCCTAGCGTTTTTTCCTGCGGGAAGTTTTTCTCTTCGCTTTCCGCTTCGTCTTACGCTTGGCCTTTTTCTTGGCTTTGCGCTTCGTCTTACGCTTGGCCTTTTTCTTGGCTTTGCGTTTCGTCTTACGCTTGGCTTTCTTTTTCGCCTTTTTCTTTACTTTCCGCTTTTTCTTTCTAGCTGCGCGACGTTTCTTCGGCGCAGCTTTCTTCCTCGTAACTTTCCGCTTCTTCGCGCTCTTGCGCTTAGAAGCCTTCTTGCGTGACTTCTTTTTCGTAGCCATCAGTATTTCTCCGTGTCGGGTACCCGGCGTTGAGTATATACAACAAAACCAAAAAATCCAGCAACTTAGGTGACGCAATTAACAGTTTTGGAAAGTCATTATTTATGCATTTTGTTCACTCGAAATAGCAATTGAATTACGTTGAGCGAATCAAAAAATTTCCTACGTGTTTTCACGTTCGAAAATTACACGATGCAATTTTGCGAGAAGGCATTTGTTTGGGCGCTGTCAAAAAAATAGTCCGCTGATATTGCGAGGGATCCGACTGTCGCGATACACAGACAGTCGTGCAATAAAGCGTCGTCTGGCCGTCAATCGGCTTTCTAATCCGCGTCACTGATTACACTGTAAAGCCGTATGTCCCAAGGGTTTGTCTCGATTTTCTCTACTTTTTGGCATGCGAATGCCAGGCCGATAAGTTTTGGTCGCAGCCAGCGCTTTTTGTGTTTTAAGAACGCGAAGCTACGATCGAAAAATCCACCACCCATGCCAATACGATTGTTGTTCGTGTCGAATGCAACTAGCGGAGTGATAACAAGATCGAGTGATCTTGACGATACGAAAACGCCGTTAACGGGTTCCCAAAGTCCAAAACGATTTCGTTGCAGGGCCGTATCGCGATCGAGTCTTCGAAAGACCATACGGCCGCTATTTTCGATTACCGGACAGAAAACGCGCTTTTCTGCGCACCATGCGCGTTCGATGATGCGAGTCGGGTCCACTTCGTCATCCATCGGCAAATAGCACGCAACTGTTTTGGCAGCCGAAAATTCGTGAGATCGAATGACTTTTTCATTGATGCGTGAGTTCGCAATGTCGCGCGCATGATCGTTCAAAGCGCGGCGTGCCTTCAGTGCTTTGCTGCGCTGTTTTGCAATCAAGAAAAGCGCCTCCCGCCTGTGCCGTTACAGACCGTCGCTCTCGAACCGGAGCAACAGGTGGGGTCAGCCGTGGCAGCAACAGGCTTGCCGCTTTCGCAGCCCTGCTCAAATGCTGCCGACAGTGCACGACCCCGAGGTAAAAAGTTAGGGTCGAAAGGTATCCAGGTCGGCATCGAACACCGCAGGAGGCGCCAATTTTCTTGACCAATTCACCGCGTCAAAAATCCAGCTGTTGAGATCCACCCAATACACTTTCGACGCGGTCAGAAATCAGTTTCAAACGGCTACTGACATCGCCATCTAGCGAGCGGTCGCGAGCCTGTGCGTGCAGTAAATCATTCGCCATATTCAACGCCGCCATGACGGCGATACGGTCAACGCCAACAATTCTGCCGCTATCTCGAATCTCGCGCATTTTGGCGTTCAGGACTTCTGCAGAATCCAGCAGGTCAGTACGTTCATCTGCAGGGCATGCAACCTGGTATTCCTTGTCCAGAATTCGGACGCTTACCTGGGCAGTAGATTCGTTCATGTGTCTAAGATCCTTGCTCCATTGCTTTGAGTCTGCCGATCATCGCTTCAACACGTGCCCGCACCTGCTCGTTTTTTTGCAACAGTCCAGCGCGCTCGGTCGTCAATACGTCCTGCCGTTGCTTCAGTGATTTGTTCTCATCCTGGAGCTGGTCGCACACTTGTACTAGCGCATCAACTCGCTTTTCCAGGCGTTTGAGCTCGTGCTCAAATGTTGTGCTCATATCGTCAGCCATGAAAACAATATAGACACGCGCCCGGGCATAATCAATCGTCAATTCGATACGGGCTGTCAGCGTGGCCAGAGAAAGCGATACGTGGGATCATTCCGACTGTACCGAATCGTCAGGAAATCGTTGTATGCAGCAGGGAATCGACCACTATGCTTTAGAGGATGCGCTCAGGCAGTGTGGGTCCAACTGGGACGCGTCGCAGACGCACGGCCTATTGTCGGGTCGGCTTGCGATTGCGGGTGCCGATAGCGGCTTTGACTGGCTGTCGCAAGTGCTGGACGGTGCAGAGCAGGTGGACGCTCGACGAGCCGAGTGCGAAAGCATGCTTGGTGTACTGTTCGAGGCCACCTACCGGCAACTCGCTGAACGCCAGTCAGAATTCGAGCCACTATTGCCCAGCGAAGACGACGGTACCGGTGTGCGCGCAACTGCGCTGGCCCACTGGTGCGAAGGGTTTCTGCACGGACTTGTCGCTGCCAATCATGATGATGATCTCAGGACGCGGCTCGCAGCGGAGCCGTTGGCAGACATCATCAAGGACATGCTGCAGATAACACGTGCGTCGGCCGATGAAGATGACGACACGGAATCAGATGATTCCGCCTATACGGAACTCGTCGAGTATGTGCGGGTTGCAGCGCAACTGGTCTACGAGGAGTTGTCGGACCTTCGCCATCCAACGGGTGAGTCGGCCGCCGACGCCCTGCATTAATCAGAGCACCAGGCAGAACAGAGTGGACAGCAAGGAATGCGCCCGCCGACGACGACAACTGCTGCGCATGGTTGGTCACGGGGGTATCGCAATACTTCCGTCGGCACCAGTGCGCATGCGCAGCCGCGACGTCGAATATCGGTTTCGCCAGGACAGTGATTTCTACTATCTCACCGGGTTCGCGGAACCGGATGCCGTGGCCGTGCTGGCACCGGGACGCGACAGTGGTGAATACCTGCTGTTTTGTCGCGAACGCGATCCGGGAAAAGAGCTCTGGGACGGCAGGCGAGCGGGTCAGGATGGCGCAGTTCGCGATCACGACGCTGACGACGCCTTTCCAATTGATGACATCGACGACATCCTTCCCGGCATCATGGAGTCCTGCAGTCGGGTGTACTACACAATGGGACTGTATCCAGAATTCGACTCTCGCATCGCTGACTGGATCAATTCCCTGCGATCTCGCGAATCGCGGGGCGTGCACACGCCGCAGGAGTTCGTCGCGCTGGATCACTTGTTGCATGACATGCGCTTGTACAAGAGTCGAGCGGAAATTTCGGCGATGCGGAAATCGGCCGGAGTTGCGGTCAATGCGCATGTACGAGCAATGCAGGCGGTTCGACCCGGCATGTACGAATATGAAGTTGAGGCGGAATTCGTCAGCGAATTTCGATGCAACAACGCATGGTTATCCTACAGTCCGATTGTCGGCTCAGGCGCAAATTCATGTACGTTGCACTACGTCGAGAACAACGATCGCCTCGCTGACGGAGACTTGTTGCTAATCGATGCCGGTTGTGAACTCGACTACTACGCGTCGGATATAACGCGGACTATTCCGGTTAGCGGCAAGTTCAGTCCTGAACAACGGGCCGTCTATGAAATTGTGCTCGAGGCACAGCTTGCGGCAATTGAGAAGACGCGCACCGATTGCCATTGGAACGAACCGCACGATGCGGCGGTCAAGATTGTCACTCGCGGCTTGAAGAAAATAGATTACTTGACGGCACTCTGTCGCGACTCATTAAAGACGGCGCGTACCGCGAATATTTCATGCACCGCACGGGTCACTGGCTGGGCATGGATGTGCACGACGTTGGCGATTACAAGGTTGGCGACGAATGGCGATTGCTTGAGCCTGGCATGGTGACAACGGTCGAGCCGGGTATTTACATACCGGCCAGTCGCAAGGTGCCGGCCCGCTGGCACAACATCGGCATTCGTATCGAGGACGACGTGGCAGTTACGAATAACGGTCCCGACGTACTGAGCAAGGGACTGGTAAAGGATCCGGACGAGATTGAGTCGCTGATGCAAAGCGGATGAAATACGACATTGTCATTGCTGGCGGCGGCATGGTCGGGGCGAGCCTCGCGCTGGCGCTTGGACCGCTCAAACTGCGGGTTGCGGTGGTGGAACCTGTACCTCGTGCCGCGGATGTACAACCCAGCTTTGATGACAGATCGACGGCACTCTCTCGCAGCACGCAGCGTATGTACGAGGCGATGCAATTGTGGGATGACATTGCGGCGGCAGCGACGCCGGTCACGCGCATTCACGTGTCGGATAAAGGCCGTTTCGGTTTTTCGCATATCGACGCCGCTGAGCAACAGGTCGAGGCGCTGGGATACGTCGTTATCAATCGGGTGCTTGGCGCCGTGTTGCAAAAGGCGTTGGACAAGACACCGATGCTGGACGTTTTGTGCCCGGCACATATCGTCGCCACACGGCAGGGACCTGAGAGTGCGATTGTCACTGTCGAGCATCGCAGCGGTGAGACGGAAGAGTTGACCAGTCGGTTGTTGGTCGCAGCAGATGGCGCCAAATCGTCGGTTCGAGCCTTGCTTGGTATTTCCGCCAAACATGTCGAGTACGGTCAACGTGCGATCGTCGGCAATCTTCTGCCCGAAAAATCCCTCGCCAACTGTGCATACGAGCGATTTACTGAGCACGGCCCACTGGCCTTGCTGCCCATCGATGATGGCCGCGCCGGATTTGTCTGGACCGTATCCGACGGCGATGCAGATCGCATTCTTGCGCTCGGCGATCAGGATTTTCTTTACGAATTGCAGGAAGCATTCGGGCATCGCCTGGGCACCTTTGCACAGGTAGGCGCTCGCGCCGCATATCCACTTGTCTTGAGCAAGGCTATGCGTCTGACAGCAACGCGCGCGGTGCTGATCGGCAACGCGGCACATGGTCTCCATCCTGTGGCGGCGCAGGGATTTAACCTCGGGTTGCGGGATGTGGCTGCTCTGTGTGATTGCATTGCCGAATTCGATCTTGACGATCCTGAGCTGCTGGAGCGCTACGCCGCCTGGCGCAAGAGCGATCAATCCAAACTGGTTGGATTTACAGACGGACTCGTCAGGTTGTTCGGGCACTCGAGCCGCCCGGTTCGTGTGCTCCGGGACATCGGTATGCTCAGCTTTGACCTGGTACCCGGGGTACGGTCATTGTTTGCGAAACATGCAATGGGTCTCGCGGGCCGTCTTCCAAAGCTCTCGCGTGGTGTGCCGTTGTCATGAACGAGCACTTCAATGTCGTCGTTGTTGGTGCCGGGGTAACAGGCTTGACGGTTGCTACGATGCTCGCTCAAAGCGAATTCCACGATCGATTGACGTTGACGGTCGTGGACGCGAGTGAACGCCCGCATCATTCGCCCGACGGTGACTTTGGACTTCGAGTATCAGCGATCGCCAGCGGCTCGGCGGCGCTTTTGGATAACATCGGCGCTTGGCCGGCGGTGCGTGAGGCAAGGATTTGTGCGTACGATCGTATGCGCGTGTGGGACGAGTCATCTACGGCGGAAAGCGGCGATGCGTTGCGTTTCGATGCGGCGGAATTCGGCGTGCCGCAACTCGGTTTTATTGTCGAGAATACGTTGTTGCAGGACGCCATACTCAAAGTGCTCGATCAGCAAAATGTCGAACAGATTTTCTCGATGCCGATCGAGTCGTTGCAGTCGCGTAATGGCGGGCATCGGTTGCTACTCGAGGACGGGCGGCAGCTCGATGCGGACCTGGTTATTGGGGCCGATGGTGCGCGTTCCTTTGTTCGACATAGCGTTGATATTGAGGCCGATAAGTGGGCGTACGACCAAACGGCATTTGTTACCCACCTGCAGCCCGAAAAATCTCACCGCAATACGGCGTGGCAGCGATTTCTGGCGGCCGGACCGCTGGGCATGTTGCCACTCTCCGATGGTCGTATCTCGGTGGTCTGGTCCACAAACGAGAAACAAGCGCAGTGGGCAATGTTGGCCGGAGATGACGAGCTTGGAGCGGCGCTTAGCGACGCATCCGACTACGTGCTTGGCGCGCTAACCGTTGCCGGGCCGCGCGGCTTGTTTCCGTTGCGCGCGCTGCATGCGAAAGATTATGTAAAAGCGGGTATCGCGCTGCTTGGCGATGCGGCCCATGCTGTACACCCTCTTGCCGGACAGGGTGCCAATCTCGGTATGCAGGACGCTGCAACACTCGCAGATGTTGTCGTTACGGCATTGTCGAACGGGGAGCACCCGGGCGACAGGCCCGTATTGCGGCGTTACGAAAGGGCCCGAAAGGGTCCCAACGCTTCAATGTTGCATTTTATGACTGGTCTAAATCGCTTGTTTGCGACAGACTCGGCACTACTAAAAGAACTGCGCGCAACCGGCATGCGGTTATTCAACCGAAGTGGGCCGATTCGCGAGCACGTGGTGAGTGTTGCTCTGGGTTCAAAGTGACACCGGGAGGCCACGATGAAGCAGCAATATGTATACGGCCTCGCCGCGATGCTAGCGGTAATCGGCTTGTCCGTATTCGCATTCAAGTGGCAGGTACTCGGATTTCCGGTCAGCAAGGGCTCTGAGACGGCCGTATGGACGATTGAGTCGTCGATCAGCTTCGATAGCGGGCCGGGCTCGATCAAAGTCAATTTGCACATTCCGACGCTGACTCCCGGATTTCGTATGCTTAACGAAAATTCGGTGTCCCGCGGTTATGGCTTTAGCCTCAACTACGGCACGGGTGGTCGTGAGGCGCAGTGGGCGATCCGTCGCGCTGATGGACCACAGAAAATTTATTACCGGATCTCAGTATTCGAAGACTCAACGCACGACCAGTCCGATACAACGCCGCCATTTCCACCGCCACCGGCAATCAACGAGCCATTTAAGACGGCAGTTGATGTGATCGTTGCAGACGTCAAGGAGCATTCGGCGGACACCGCATCGTTCACGTCTGAGCTACTGCGCCTGATGAACGATACGTCGCCGGACCCAAACGTTGAACTCTTACGTAGCAGCGCAAATTCCAACACGCAATTCGTGGAAACAGTGACGACGATTCTTGCCGCTGCACGTATCCCAGCACGGCTAGTGCGCGGGCTTAAACTTGAAGGTCGGCAGCGCAACGCAGAGCTGGTGACGTGGCTCGAAGTGCACGATGGCGATAACTGGCGTTACTTTGACCCGGCGACGGGCAATGAGACTTTGCCCGACCGTTTCCTTGTTTGGTGGCGTGGTAACGAGCCGCTGATTGATGTCGCCGGTGGCAGCAATGTGCAAGTCGATTTCGCGGTGCAGGAGAATTACCTTGATGCGGTGTCGATAGCGGAGTCGCAGGTAGCCAAGCGTGGCGTCAGTCTGATCGACCTCTCCTTGTACAGTCTGCCGATTCAAACGCAGGCTGTTTACAGCGTGTTGTTGATGATACCGATAGGTGCGCTTGTCATGGTCGTACTGCGAACCTTCGTGGGCATTGATGCATTCGGCACTTTCATGCCCTGTGCTGATTGCACTCGCGTTTCGCGAAACCAAGCTGTTTTGGGGCGTTATCTTATTCACGATGCTGGTTACGCTCGGACTTAGCATTCGGTTTCTTCTCGATCGATTGCGATTGCTACTCGTGCCGAGGCTCAGCGCCGTGTTGATCGTTGTCGTCATGCTCATGCTGGTAATCAGCCTGGTATCGCATCGGCTCGGGATGGAGACCGGACTGTCTGTCGCGTTGTTTCCCGATGGTCATAATTGCGATGACGATCGAGCGCATGTCCGTCGTCTGGGAGGAACGCGGCGCTGCCGAGGCGATGCGGGCAGCGGGGGGCAGCCTTCTCGTTGCGATTATCGCCTACGTTTTCATGGACATGTCCTGGCTGGAGCACCTGATCTTTACATTTCCCGAGCTTCTGCTGGTCGTTCTCGCGTTGGTTGTAATGGCGGGACGATATACGGGCTATCGGTTGCTCGAGTTGCGCCGATTCCGCGCGCTGAGCGATAACTGATGTTCGCGCCCGCACGAATGCTGCGCCAGGCTGGGGTTCTTGGCCTGAATGAGCGCAATTCCGAGTTCATTACGCGGCTCAATCCACGTCGCTGGTACCCGCGCGTCGATGACAAGGCGCTGACGAAAGAACTCGCGCTCAAGGCAGGCATGGCTGTGCCGGAGCTTTACGGAATCATCAGTAATCAGGGTGAGGTGCGGGAGTTTGTCGACATCGTTGGCGATCGTGAAAGCTTTGTCATCAAGCCCGCACAAGGGAGTGGCGGCGATGGCATTCTCGTTGTGACGGGCCGTAGCCAGCGCCGGCGAGATAGCTATCGGCTGTCCAGCGGTGTGCGGATATCGGCGGCCGAAATCGCGCATCACATTTCGAACATTATCAGTGGCCAATACAGCCTGAGCGGCAATCCGGACAAAGCGCTGATCGAGTACTGTGTGCGATTCGGTTCGGTGTTCGCCGATGTCAGCTACCAGGGAGTCCCCGACATTCGCGTTATCGTTTATCGGGGCTATCCGACGATGGCGATGGTCCGTCTGCCGACGCGCGCATCCGACGGCAAAGCGAATCTGCATCAGGGTGCTGTCGGTGCGGGTGTCGACATGAGTCTTGGCGAAACACTGACAGGCGTGCTGGGGAACGATGTGGTTGACGAGCACCCGGACACCGGAGTGTTGGTAGCCGGACTGCAGATTCCGCAGTGGGATTTTATTTTGGAGACTTCTGCGCGCGGCTTCGAGGTAACCGGACTTGGATACCTCGGCGTGGATATGGTGATCGACCGCGAACTTGGCCCGATGATTCTTGAAATGAATGCGCGACCCGGACTCAATATTCAGATTGCCAATTCTGCCGGCCTCGCCAATCGACTCGCACGGGTTGACGAAATCCATAACGAAAAAGACACACCGGCTGATCGGGCGCGAATCGCGCGCCACGAATTTCCGCCGGAACGCCAGACATCAATTCCGTTCGAATTGAAGTAGGAGCTCTCCTACTCTTGTTTATTGAGCCACGCATCCATGCGTTGCTCGAGAATATCCAGCGGCAGGGCGCCGCCACTGAGCAGTTCGTCGTGAAATGCGCGGACGTCGAAATCGTCGCCTAGCGCGAGTTCGACGCGCTCCCGGATGGTCTGTATTTTTAGTTGTCCGATCTTGTACGCGAGCGCCTGGCCCGGCCAGCCGATGTAGCGGTCGATCTCATTGATGATGTCGAGTTCGGTCTTGGCCGCATTATCTTTGAAAAAATCGATGGCCTGCTGTCGAGTCCAGCCTTTGTAATGAATACCCGTGTCGACCACGAGTCTCACGGCTCGCCACATTTCGTAAGTGAGTTGACCGAATCGTGAGTACGGATCTTTGTAAAGACCAAGATCGTATCCGAGGCTCTCGCTGTAAAGACCCCAACCCTCAACGAACGCCGTGAAACCGCCAAATCGGCGAAATTCAGGTATGTCTCCAAGTTCCTGCTGCAGAGCGAGTTGCAAATGATGTCCCGGCATCGCCTCGTGCACGGTCAGGACTTCGATCTCGTACTTGGGTCGCACTTCGGGCTTGTACAGGTTGACCCAGTAAATGCCGGCGCGGCTGCCATCGGCAGCGGGGCTCGTGTAATAGGCGGTTGTTGTGTCGGGTGCGATTGAATCGGGGATTGGTTTCACGCCGTAAGGCATGCGCGGCAGCTTGCCGAATAAATGCACGAGTTCCGGATCGATTCGTTTGCTGGTGGCGAGGTAGGACTCGTACAGCTCATCGGGATTGTTGTAGTAGAACTGCGGGTCGCTACGCAGGAATATGAGAAAATCCTGAAAACTACCGTCGAAATCGACTTCGTCGATAACGTTCTGCATTTCGTCACGAATGCGGCGCACTTCGTTCAGGCCCAGGCGATGAATGTCGTCCGGCGTCATCTGGATGGTTGTGTAGCGGTGCGCGTGAAACTCGTACCATGCGCTCCCGTTGGGTAGCGATGACAGCCCGATGCTATCGCGACTGGCAGGCAGGTAGGTGCCGGAAAAATACCGCGTCAGTTTGCGATACGCTGGCAAGACGGTTTCTTCAATCGTGTCGCGCGCCATCGAACGAAGGCGTTGTTGATCATCGTCGGCGATGGACGTCGGCATTTCCGCGAAAATTTCATAAAACGGGCTGGCTTCGGCGTCGTCAACTAGTTGTGCTGCCAGCTGGCCAGGAATCCGTTCCATGAGGATCTTGGGCGGCATGTAACCGGCCTTGCGTCCGCGCTCAGCGAGCTTGATCGTCTGCTCGACAACGTCGCCCACCTTTGCCATGCGGGCCAACCAGTCTTCGTAATCCCGGACCGAATCGAAATTCAGGTAATTCGCCTCACTGTCCAGGTTCTGCACGCCGCCCTGATGATCGAACGGGATTAGGTGACCCTTGAACGCCATGCCGTCGACGTCGCTCTGCAGGCTGCGGCGAAACAGCTCGTAGTTGAGCTGATCAGGCTCGCTCAGCGCGTCGCGATCAATCGCGTAAACGCGCTTCAGGAAAGCCCGGGTCTCTGCCTGGCGCGCCTCGATCGCACCGATGCTTTGGTCTGTCCAGCGATCGTTATAGCGTCGGTCGCCGAGCTGGGATGCAAACATTGGATAAGTTTCGAGCGTCCATTCCCAGGTCTCGTCAATCAGTGCATTGAAATCGTCGTCTGCGTCGCCGAAAA
>PVMK01122000.1_pt1 | contig 10597 bp, 9 predicted proteins | sample 1853481 | NCBI WGS metagenome assembly PVMK01 (sample SAMN08533507, study PRJNA380276) | Marine sediment metagenome, whole genome shotgun sequencing project. | reverse complement strand
GGACATTTCGATAAAGCCCTGACTGACCCTGACATCCTCGGCTTTGGTCCCAGTCGGGCCGGCAGCGGGCGGCTTGAATAAGGTATCACCCGCTTTGCTCAGCCGGTTAAACTCCGTATATTCAACAATTCGAAGACTGTCTACCCGCTTGCCGTCCACTGAAACATTGCCCTGCTCGTCGACTGCAAATTTAGCATATTTATGAGGATTCCGTGCTTTTGATTGTGATTTCGCCCCCTTCTCCCAGCACCGGCCACCCATTACTAGTCACCAGCACACCATCGGAATTGAGCGTAAAATCACCTTTACGGGTATAGTGGACACCATCCGGTGTCTGCACACAGAAAAAACCTTTGCCGACCAGCGCCAGATCAAATTCATTATCGGTCTGTTTTAAGGCTCCATTGCTGTGATCGGTGTACATACTAAAGTTATTCCAAAATAAATGTGCCCGGGATGCTGCCAGGTTCGCAGGGTTCCGGGCGCTCTGGCTGGGCAAATCAGCTGAGTTAATCAATTTCATATGCCCCCGGTCCATTTTAAAGCCTGTGGTATTGGCATTGGCAAGATTATTGGAAATTAGTTGCAGCCGCTTTTCGCAGGCCAAGGCACCGGCCGCCGCTATATACATGTCACCGCTCATTGAATTTCCTTTATTAGAAAGTTAAGAGAATTTGCGTTTCATCACTGCCATAAAATTCCGGGGCACACTCGGGTTGTTTTAATCTCCCCCAGCAGCCTATAGCAATCTATTGCAAGAGATATACCAAGGTATCTATACTGCTGGAGGCCTTTAAACTTTAGGTTTTGAAGGAATCCGACGGATCATGCTACCGCTGAAAACACATTCTTTGCCGGATTGAAATAAACAGGTAGGTAATTTTTGCCGGGTTGAGGAGGTTCAGCCACGAAGACACAAAGGTACAAAGAATGAATATGAAACAAATTCTCGGGCTTAAATTCGGAATTAATTTGCCACATCGGTGCCGAGGCTCAGAACGAGTTCAACCTCACCCAGCGGCGTTTTGAGTTCTTCGGAAATTTGGCGGGCGGATATGCCCTTGACGGCCAGTTTCTGGATCTGTTGATGAAGTTGATCACGGCCTGGCACATCGCTCACAATGGGGGCAATATTCTGAGCGACCGGTCGATGCAGGCCGGATGGGTATTGCGAGATCCCGTATGTCTGACTGCCATGGCCGTTGACTGGCAGCACCTGGTCCAGATTGCGTTGTTCAACGGCAATCGCCTCGGCGATATTGGCCAGGGCCTGATCGACCTGTTGTTTTAGTGTTTGGCTAAAAATTTGCACATTGAAGCTTTGTCCGGATTCCCCGATTGCTTTATCCTGTGCGGATTCCCAACTCTTTTTTCGGCTTCGAATTAAGAACAGCAGAATTAAAAGACATAAAATTATTTGGATGCCATCAATCACAACATCCCAGTATTGCGGCATTTGAAATACCATCTCAGTTCCTTGCTCCACGTCTGGTTATCACTAGCTAAACTCGAATATCAATTAATCTGCTCCGCACGGGTTCACTTGATTGGCTGCACCGATCAGCACCCTTTATAGCGGCCTCGCGCTGACGCGGTATGGTGCTCAATGAAATTTCACTTTCGGGTCCCTTGACATTTGCGGAAATTTCTTTTTTCTTTTTTTTCTGCTTTTGCTCAAGGCTTTCTTTAAATGGAGTCTGCTGTTTATTGCAACCTCTGGGGTCCGTCTGTTTAACTTTACGGGCCGGGGACAGGGACGGCAGAATTTTGTTAAATTTAATGTTATCCACCATAGCGCGGCTACTGGTAGAATTTTATCCATCCGAAACTCAAATAACTAGTGAATGAACAAAAACCCGTCTAATCGATTTGTTATGAAACTTCACAAATTTAAAAAGCGAACCGCAGAACCGCAGAATATCGAATATCGAATGTCGAAGGGTGGAATCGCTGCGCTCTGTCTTTTATAATTTAAAATGATAGAATACCTTACTTCGACATTCGACATTCAATATTCGATATTCGATACTTACAGTCCGCCTCTGGAGGATTCGCTTTTTTTGAGTTTTTTTTCGATCAGACCGGGCTTTTTTTGGCCGGCGGCGGCGCTGACACCTGCAACCTCTCAATTGCGCTTACCTGTCTATCAATTTCTCTTTTCTTAATTTGGCCCGCAAGCGCCTGACGGCCTGGGAGTGAATTTGAGAGACTCTTGACTCGGTAATACTGAGAACCTTTCCCGTCTCCTTCATCGTAAGCTCATCTAAATAATAAAGAGAAATTACCAGGCGCTCCTTCTCCGGCAGCAGTTCAATTGCTCTGGCCACGGCTTCCTTTATTTCTTTCAGCCGTGTTAAGGTTAACGCATCATCATCATTGTCCACCAGATAACTCATCAGCTTTTCTTTTTCGTCCCTGGAAGAATATCCCAGTTCCTCGAAGCTGATAAATGAGATATTGGACATTTGTTTGGTGCGGTATACATGCTCAATACTGACGCCCATCTCCTGGGCAATTTCGACATCGTCAACTTCCCGGCCTAATTTCTGCTCCAGCTTGAGATAGATGTTTTCCAGATCTCGTATTTTGCGTCTATTCGATCTGGAGAGAAAATCCCGTGATCTGAGCTCACTTAAGACCGCCCCTTTGATCCGGAAAACGGCATAAGTCATAAACTTGTTGTCTCTTTTGGGATCGTAGCGGTCTACGGCTTGAATCAATCCGATAACGCCGACATTCATCAAATCATCGATATCAATCGTGGAAGGCAAATGAACAGCGATCCGATGAACAATACGCTTAACATAGGGCAGGTATTCGGAGATTAACTGATCCCGATACGCTGTGTCGTTTTGGGCTAATTGTTTTGCGGGTGTTTGTGCCGATGCCATAAATTTATATCTCCCCAAAGAAATGACTAATGACTATTGAGAATTGAAGATTGAAGATTGAAGATTGGTGGAATTCTATCATTTTATTTTTCGACTTTAACTAAACATTCAATCCCTATTTTTGTGAAAATGAAGAGCTTAAAATTACCTGCCTATCGCCTGTTCAACAATGACAGCAAAAACTAAACTTAAAAACGACCGTATTCCTTAAATATTCAATCTTCATTCTTCATTCTTCAATATGCTAATCTGAACCTAGATGTCGCAAGAATAAATTGCTCCCGTCTTTGGGCAAATTCACAGGTGGCGTGGCAGAAATCTTACGGGCCAACTCCCGGAAACATCTGCTGGCCTGGGTTTCCGGAAACAATTCGCTGACAATTTTTTGACTTTTAACACCTCTGGTGACCTTGTCGTCTTTTAGGATGCATCCCAAATATTCGATATTAATATCTAGAAATCGATCGATGACCAGATGCAATTGTCTGAAAACTTCGCGCCCCTCTTCCGGGCGACTGGTCTTGTTCACCAGTAGTTTACAAACTTTCTCAGAATATTTAAGCGAAAGTACTTTCATCAAGGCGTACGCATCGGTAATGGATGTGGGATCGGGTGATACGACCACAACAATTTCCTGGGCCGTGGCATTAAAATCCATCACGTTTGAGGAAATACCGGCCGCCGTATCGATAAATAAAATATCAACACTATCAATTAAGTGATCCAATTGTGTGAGAACATGGATTTTTTGTTTGCGGGTCAAATTGGTTAATTCCTGGATACCGGAGGAAGCCGGCAAAATTTTCATTTTCCCCGGGCCTTCAATAAGAATATCTTCAATCGTCTTTTCATCCATGATAACATGGGATAAATTGTATTTCGGCGCCAACCCCAGCAACACATCCAGGTTCCCCAATCCCAGGTCGGCATCAAGAATCAGTACTTTTTTCCCCATTTTGGTAAATGCGTATCCGAGGTTGGCAACAATGCTGGTCTTACCCACACCGCCTTTTCCACTGGTAATCGCTATAACACGGGCCTTGGAATTAGGCTTTTGTTTAGTTTTTGTCCCTGACGGTCCGCTTTTTTGCTCACGTCTGCGGGATAAGCTGATCACCTTATCAGCGGGGTCTTTCACGCTCATTATGGTTCGTCTCCTCCTGATTGAAACAATTATTGGTAATTTGAAAATTTTCGTGCGGCAGGCCTCAAATCCCTGGTGCCGTCGCTTTTAAGGCGCTCCGGGTGGCAGCTGCGACATGGCGAAAAATTTTGCGCCTCAGCCTCCCGATTGCTGGCAAACTGAATAATATTTTCAGGTTTTATTTTATCGGACCACTTGCAATCCGTATCGTGGTAGACATCGGAATTTTTATTGGCCACAAAATACGATCGATTGATGTTTGGTTCATGAACTTCCACGGACCCGTCAGCCTTCAATTTGGATGATTCGGTCGACGGTTTGCGGTCCAGATTATTGATCTGGAAAATCAAGTCGACCAGTTTCTGAACAGATCCGGCTTCAATATCATCCGGCACCTTGCGGCCGCAGCTTAAAAATGAAAGCGGTATACTGGTTCGTATCAACACATTGAGCATATTGCCATACGTGCTGCTTTCATCAATTTTGGTGAACAGCAAACGCTGCACACCAACCTCTTTGAAGGCCTGGAAGATTTCACTGAGATCTTTTTCTTTGGTGGCAACACTGACCACAAGATGTTTCTGCAATTCCGGCAGCTTTGTGAAATATGACTTAAGCTCCCGGATTTGGCTCGGGTTATGCGGGTTTATGCCGGGGGTGTCGATGAGAATCAGGTCTTTTTGTTTATGTTTCTTTATGGCCCGCTTCAGTTCGGTATGGTTGACCGCAGTTTCCAGAGGGATTCCGATGATTCGCGCGTAGCTCTTTAATTGCTCGTTGGCTGCAATTCCATAATTATCAATCGTAATAACGGCTACCTGTTTTTTGCGCCGCTTGGTCTGCACGGCCGCCAGCTTGGCAATGGTTGTCGTTTTACCCACACCCGTGGTGCCGATTAAGGCAACAATATTGGGCTTGCCTTTCGCAATAGCATTTTTATCCACCCCAACACCCATTTCTTCTAATATCGATTTAAGGTGGGCCTTGAGATCGCCACTCGTCACGAGATCCTGGGAGGCCGGAATTCGTTTGATCTCATCGATTAATTCGGATGCAATATGGCGGTCGACTGCCTGGGTCAGCATTTGCTGGTACAGGAATGAGAGCACGCGGTGATTACTCGAGTCAACCTTGTTTTTGCGGGGATGTGTTTTTTGATAAGCCCGTCCATAAGTCGGGTAATCGCCGGACGAATTACGGTTCTGCTCCGGGACCTGATGGCCGTTGTATGACTGACTGTTTAACAATTTTGTGTATGCTGTGTTAGTGCTCACAGACTTACCGGTTTTATTTTGTGTCTGCCGGGCATCGATGGCGGCGGTAACCTCAACCCCGGCATACTTCATCGATCCGAAGAACCCCTTGCCTTTTCTGAGGCTTCGGGCAGATAAAATTACCGCCTCCGGACCGAATTCACCTTTGATCATGCGCAAGGCTGTCGTCATATTCTTGGCTTCAAACCTTTTAATTTGCATCGCTAAGCTCCAGTACGCCTAATGATTGAATTTCAATATTGTTGAGTATCTCGTCATAGGATAGAACCGTGATGTTGGGTATAAATCGATCAACCAGTTTCTTGAAATGGCCTCTGATTTGACCGGAACAAACAACCACCGGCTGATAATTTAATGCGGCGCATTTCTCTATCGATTGCGCCAGGTTATTAACAATTTTTTGGGCCACATTTGGATCGAGCGCAAACTGGGTGCCTTGATCCGTCGACTGGGCGGCTGCAGCCACTGCCGATTCGATACTGTGGTCGAGGGTCAGCACCGGCAAAGTCCCATCATGGGCTAAATGCATTTTAGAAATCGTTCTGGCCAGCGCATGCCGCACGTACTCCGTTAACAAGTCCAGGTCTTTTGTCACGGGCGACCAATCGGCAAGGGTCTCCAGGATCGCCAGTAAATCACGGATAGGAACCTGTTCCCTTAAAAGATTTTGCAGCACCTTAACCACCCCTCCCAGGGGCAAAAGATTGGGAATCAATTCTTCGACAACTTTGGGATGGGATTCTTTCAGATTGTCTAATAATTGTTGCACCTCTTGTCGGCCGAGAAATTCGAAACTGTGACGCTTGACGATTTCAGACAGATGCGTGGTCATCACCGTCGCCAGATCGACAACCGTATAACCCTTGGCAAGAGCTGTTTCTTTAACACTTTCCTTTATCCAGAGTGCCGGCAGTCCGTATGTCGGCTCCTTTGTCGGGATACCGTCGATCTCTTCATCGACCGTACCCGGGTTCATGGCCAGGTGGTAGTTTGTCATCAGGTCACCGCCGGCAATTTCATTGCCTTTGAGCAGAATGGAATACTGCCCGGGCTTCAGCTGCATGTTGTCCTGAATGTGAACCGGAGGCACAATAATACCGATTTCATTGGCCATCTGGTGTCGGATTGATTTGATACGTTCCAACAACTCCCCGTTTTGATCCGCATCCACCAGTGGTATAAGACCATATCCAACTTCAATGGCCAGTGTGTCCAATAGTGGCAAAGAGTCCAGCGGCTCGATGGGAGCCGGTGTCTCCTCCTTCAGTTGGGCATCCTGCTCTGTCTGTTTTTGTTGCTGGGTGGCTCGATGAATGATGAACGTTAACCCCCCGGTCAGAGCCCCTAAAACCCAAAACGGCATTAACGGCAGTCCCGGAATTATTCCAAATCCGAAAAGGACGACAGCGGTGATGCCAATCGCCCGCGGTTGTAATAAAATCTGTGAGGTAATTTCCTGGCCCAGGCTTGATTCAGAACCGGCCCGGCTGACGATAATCGCGGCTGAGGTTGATACAATCAGGGCCGGAATCTGAGTCACCAGTCCATCACCGATGGTCAGCAGGGTATACGTTTCGGCGGCATCTCCAAAGGACATTTTGTTCTGGAAAACACCGATGGCCAGGCCTCCGAGAATATTGGCCAGCGTAATGATGATGCCGGCCATCGCATCTCCGCGCACAAATTTGTTGGCACCGTCCATGGCACCATAATACTCGGCCTCCTGTGCAATCTCTTCGCGCCGTGCCCTTGCCTCCTGCTCATTGATCAGTCCGGCATTCAAATCAGCGTCGATGCTCATTTGTTTACCGGGCATCGCATCCAGCGTGAACCGGGCGGCCACCTCGGCTATCCGGCCCGCGCCCTTGGTAATCACCATAAAATTAATGACTACCAGGATGATAAACACGATAATTCCCACCAGATAATTGCCGCCCACCACAAAGTTGCCGAAGGCTTGAATGACTTTGCCGGCCGCCATTGATCCCTCATTACCGTGGATTAAGATGATGCGGGTCGAAGCCACGTTGAGCGACAGCCGAAACAAGGTGATCAACAGCAGGATAGACGGAAAGGCCGACAACTCCAACGGTCTCATAGTATACATAGCGGCCAAAAGGATAATCAGCGCAAAGGTAATATTAAATGAGATCAGCAGATCCAGCAGCATCGCCGGCAGTGGAATTATCATAAAAACCAGAATCGCCACCACAGCCACCGCCATGAAAAGATCACTGTTTTTTACAATTGCCGGGAGTTTCCCGCCGTATTGAACTTGTTCTGCTGCTGTCATAATGTTTGCTTCGTGTTTTAGATGTTTTCTCGTGATCGTTTGAGCAGCCCTTAGGGCCGTTAACCTCGCAGTTTTTTTAATTGGTTTCAGGTGTCAGGTTTCAGGTGTCAGGGGTGATTATTCGGAGCGCTGCCACCTTGTATAAAACTACACATAGTTGGGACGATTAACAGATTGAACATCGAACATCGCACGTCCAACATCGAACGTCGAATAATGATGACGCTACGCTTTATCTCTAAAACAAGCGAACCGCAGCTTACGATGAGTCCAGTCAAGTCGAATTTCGAAGGTGGTTTCGCTTCGCTCAGTCATTTTTTTATAAAATAGACAGAATACATTCCTTCGAAATTCGACATTCATTATTCGATATTCGACATTCGCTTTTTCAAAGTTTCTTTTTCGATTAGACCGGCCGTTTTTTTGGCCGGCGGCTGGACTGAAACCTGACACCTGGAACCTGACACCTGAAACCTCAAACCACACGCAAAATGTCCTGATACTTCAATTGAATTTAGCCATTCAGTTACACCCACATTAGGTGGTGCCGTACATCCCCTTGAGTCGATAGACAAAGGCCAGTACTTCGGCAACGGCCCGGTAAAGTTCAGCCGGTATGTAATCACCGATTTCAACCATTTTAAACAAAGCCTGGGCCAGCGGTTTCTCTTCGACGATGGGAATTTGATGTTCGACAGCGATTTCCCGGATGCGCTGGGCAATGTGCCCGGAGCCTTTGGCCAGTATACTGGGGGCAACCATTTCCCGGCCATCAAATTTTAAAGCAATGGCCAGATGGGTCGGGTTGGTAATCACCACATCAGCTTCGGGAACGGCCTCCATCATGCGGCGCCGGGCCATTTCCAATTGAACGCTGCGAATTCGGGACTTGACCTTGGGATCGCCATAAGTTTGTTTATGTTCGTCTTTAACTTCCTGCTTGGTCATTTTTAAATCCTGCTCATGCTGCCAGTGCTGATAGATATAATCGATCACAGCCAGCACAATGATTGCCAGGCAGACAAAAAAACAAAGTTTAAGTGAAGCGCGGGCGATAAAAACAAGAATTTGTCCCACTTCTTGCTGGATGAGCGCAGGAAATTGCTGCATGTCGCTTTTCACCAGCGAATAGGCAATGCTGCCGATAACTAAAATTTTAATGATGGATTTAGCAAGTTCTACCATCGATTTCAGGGACACCAAGCGCTTCATACCTGAAATCGGATTCATCTTATTAAACTTAAGCGCCATGGCCTCGCTGCTGATTTGAAAGCCCACCTGCATAACATTGGCGACAATCCCCACCACGGCGATCGGCAACAAAAAAGGAAGAATAACCGTCAGAAACTGATATAAAATTTCCAGTGAAAAAGTACTGGCACCGGATATTTGGGTGAAACGCAGGGTTCCGATATTTTGATAAACCCCCGCAATAAGCGCTGCCAAATTCTGTAGGATCCAGGCACCGGAAAAATAAAAAATCCCTAAAGCGGTCATTAAAATCATGGCCGAAGAAATTTCTTTACTTTGAGCAACCTGACCCTTGCGCCGGGCCTCCGAACGCTTTTTCCCGGTTGCTTTTTCGGATTTTTCCTGACCGTCCTTTTCAGCCATAATTGATCATTTTTCCGTCAAAAAGTTTAAACTTCATATTCATGCTTCGTGCCTTCGTGTCCTAGTGACTGAACCGATACTTTGGCTTATGACATCGTTTTCAACATGATCAGGATATGTTGTCCCAAGTCATTGAATATTTTTTTAAGAAATTCTGCGAAATAAGGCAGACTGAACCCGAGAAAGAGAAATCCAACGCCGATTTTCAAAGGCATGGCCACAATAAAGACATTCATCTGAGGCACCGTTCGGGCAATTAACCCAAATGCAACAGTGGTCAGCATCAGGGTCGCAATAATCGGTGCCCCAACCTGGATTGCAATCACGAACATCTTTCCGGCCAGCTGTATCAGGTGCTCCATTGAGGAGCCGTCAAAATGGACATTCATCGGCGGTACCAGTCGATAACTCTGGGTCAAGGCCCTGATAAACCAGTAATGCGCATTGATCGATAAAAAAACCAGCAGGGCGATCAAATTGTTAAACTGAGCCAGAAGCGGCACCTGTAAACTGGTCGCCGGATCCATGACATTGGCAATCGCCAGTCCCATTTGATATCCCGCCAATTGCCCGGCCAACTGGATGCCGGCAAAAATCATTTTCACGGAAAAACCGATCACAAACCCCAGCAGGATTTCTCCAGCTGCACCGATCCCCAGCACAAATATGCTGCCCGCCAAGGGCACCGGATTCAATTTCAGCATCGGAAACAGAGTCAGGCTGGCAGCAAAAGCCAGGGCCAGTTTGAACACATGCGGTATACTTCTGCTATCGAAGACAGGCATGGTCATTAAAATGGCACCTATCCTTAAAAAAACCAGAAAAAACATTTGCAGCTGCGGCAATGAAATATTCAAAGAAATCATAGTTGGTTTTTTTCGTAAATACGATCCTTTAAAATTCTACGAGTCAAATTTAGCTAATCACAGATAAATGGATGATTGAGGAATTGCGAATTTAGGAATTTAGGAATTGATGGTGTTCTATCTAATTTAATTCCTTCATCTCACAAGACCTCAATCCCCCAATCCCTCAATCCCTCAATTCCTAAATCCCTCAATCCCTAAATCCCTCAATCCCTCAATCCACTACCCTCACCTCACATAAAACATAATGTTTAAAAAAAGGTTCCGGGTAAAAGCGACCATAGTTTGCATCATCCAGGGAAAGAAAAAAATTAAGGCCACCGCCACCGCCAGCATCTTGGGTATAAACGTCAGCGTCATCTCATTAATGGATGTGGCCGCCTGAAATATGCTGACCAACAGCCCAACGGCCAGACCGGCCAGCAGCATCGGCGCCGCCAGGAGAATGGCCGTTTTAATGGCATCAAAAAAAAATCCGGTAACAAATTCTGGGGTCATGGACTTAGTTATTGGTT
>PVMK01165502.1_pt1 | contig 10598 bp, 6 predicted proteins | sample 1853481 | NCBI WGS metagenome assembly PVMK01 (sample SAMN08533507, study PRJNA380276) | Marine sediment metagenome, whole genome shotgun sequencing project. | reverse complement strand
GGCGGTGGGCCGTACCCCGATGTTGTAAAAACCGGTGTCGTACAAGGTCGGCCCGCCCAGGTTGAAATCACCGTCGATCTGCCCCTCGGCCAGCGGTTCGCCAATCACCGCAGGAATCGGTGGAAGCCGTGGTTCTTTAATCATCGGCTCCAATATTGGCGCGATCGAAGCGAAGTCGTTGCCGGGGCCGCCATCGATGATCGTCACCTGAAGCGGATCGCAAATCCCGGATAGTGTGAACACCGCGTCCTTGGTGCTGGTGTCGGGATTCTGCGGCGGACCCGGTGGGTCATTCGGGCCCGGGGGCACCGTCGTGTCGATATTCATCAGAAACGAATCAACCTGGTAGTTGCAGCCCAGCACCCGGAATTCTCCGCCCACCGCCGCAGGGTACAAACTCGGAAGCTGTCTCGATCCCGCGGTGCCCGAAATACTAAATTCACCGACGGTGCCTTCGCCTGTGATGAAATAGCGGAATAAATCCTCGGCAATATTGACGCCATCGCCCATGCGCATGCGCTCTACTAACTGCTCGACTTCCGGGAATTCGCCGGAATCGGGCACCCGAAACGGAAAAGCTGCGGTCGTAAACGTCGGGCCCTGGTGGCAGGTGCTGCAATTGCCACGTTCCCCCACCGTGTTGGTAAAGAACAGGTCCTGACCCGCAAGCTCACTGTCGGTCAGCGTGTGCACACCTTCCCTGGACTGATCGAAAGGCGTGTCGTCTGAAACCAGTGTCGACTCATACAGCTGAATGGCCAATCCCCAGAACAACGCGAAATTCGCCTCCATCATGGGTATTCGTCTGTCGGGCCCAACGATCCCGGCACGATCTCGTTGCCGCTCGCATCGAAGACCAGGGTCGAGTCCCACAAACGATCGGCGAAGGCCAGTTGAATCAGGTCCGCATATTTGACCGGATCATTGTTTGCGTACTGGAGACCCAGAGCAGGCGATTTCGAGAACACGCCGAGAACATTATCGACGAGTACCGAGTCGGTCGAATGCACCCGTTGCCTGGCCAGCGCATCCACGCTGAGTAATTTCTTGCCCAGTTTCGGGAAAATTCGCCCGGCGCAGGACATCTCGAAGTCGCTTAGGGGCGGACCCACCGCCTGCGAGGCCAGTGACGAATTTTCGAACGCGACCTGAATTTGCACAACGTTGGCTCCCTGTACCTCCAGGATTCGCGCGTTGGTGTTGCGAAAACCACTGCCATCGACGCCGTTGAAAACATTATTCGCGCGGCCGTCCCAGAAATTGCGGAAGTTAAACACCGCATTGATCACAGTGGGCGTGTTGCGTGGCTCGACGCGGCGCGTATTCAGTGTTCCACCGCCACTTTGGATGACGAACCCGAATGGGTCCGGGCTGACCGACGTGCAATCATCAATGGTGTCGCCGGGCACGATGTCGTTGAAGTCGGCCGCAAAGGTGCCCGCGGAGGACACGACATCATCAGTGTCAAAAAAGACCACCGAATCGCGGTCGTCCGGGTCCGCGAGCTTGTGGAACGGGAAGTCGTCGGGAGCCAGCGTATGGTTCGTACCCTGGCCACCGGAACCGGTCGGATCAAAAACGTCATTGCCGCCGTTGATGCCCGGGCTCAACTGGTTGCGCGAGCGGTTGTCGGCACCGGCGTGATAGTGGCAGGTGGCGCAGGCCATGTCGTCGCTGCCGGCCTGCTGATCCCAGAACAGCGCCTTTCCGAGCAGAATCGCTGCGCGTTGGTCCTTGACGAAGCCCCCGGCGCCGTCGACGGATTCATCAACCAGCGGTAAATCGGATATCTTCTCGACGACTTCCGGAATTTCAAGATCTTTGAGCGTTGGCGGCGGCGGCGTGGGTTGCTCGATAAATTGCGCCGATGCCGGGCTGGCGATCAGCGCGAGCCAAATCAAACGATGGGCGGCAAAGGTCGGCCGCATTATGCTTCTCCCTGGTTGAGCGTTCCTTTGCTGGTCGTTGTGTCTTTATTGAGTAGGTCTTACCCCCTACAAGACTACCGCGATGGAACCCGGTCATATTAAGCTGAGTACCGAATTGATCGCGACCGACCAGTGGACAACGGGGGAATCGGCGCAAGATTGCTTTCGAGTTAAGCTTTGATCAATGCATACGCGGATGAATCATAGGCAGTTGGCGCCACGCTGGCCGCGACGGTAATCTTGATCGCGGCTTGCGAGCCCGATTCAAAGACGAACGATCGTCTGGAGGGCTTCGCCGAATTTATGCCGGCGCCATTGGGCGCTGACTGGAGCCGGACCGAACCGCAAACGACGCCCGCCGATGCAAACCTGTTCGGCGGCGGCCGCTCGACCCGCGCTGCGTATTTAAAAGGCGATGAAACCTGCATCGTCACGATTACCGGCGACTCGCCCATGATGCAGGGTTTGTCGATGCCGTTTTCCAATCCGGCACTCGTCGATGTGACCGGCGCCCGGATGACACGGGTCGGTGACGAGCGCGTCATCGTAAAACCGGACGGTGAAGTTCAGGCACTGGCGGGTAGCCGCCTGATTCAATACACGGGCAGTTGTTCGGAACAAAGCAAGTTTGCTTACGTCGCGCGAACGGACTTCGACGGCCTGTCTGCCACCGCGGTTGGCGATTCGGAACAGGCCGCGGGACTAAACCTTGAACCGGTTGCGGATCTTGAATGGGACCGGGCATTCGGCGGTCCGGCAAATGACTGGGCGTATGCAATGACCGGCACCAGCGACGGCGGTCTGGCCACCGCCGGACGCACCGCGTCCAAAGGGGCGGGCGGGGAAGATGTCTATGTCCTGCGGATCGATGGCGGAGGCACCTTGGTATGGGATCGCACCTACGGCGGCAGCGCGACCGATCGGGCCCGCGCGATCATCGAGACCCGTGACGGCGGCTTCGCCGTGGCTGGCGCGACGGAGTCAAAGGGTGCCGGTGAGTTCGATGTCTGGCTGCTGAAGCTTGACGCCGCGGGTGAACTGATCTGGGACCGCTACTTCGGTGGTCGTGCCACCGACTGGGCCAGTGCAATTGTCGAAACCAGCGACGGTGGGCTCGTCATGGCGGCGTACACGCAGACGACCGCTGAAGATGCTTATGATTTCTGGGTTATCAAAGTCGACGGTAACGGTGAGCTCTTGTGGGAGCGCCAATTCGGCGGGCCCGCGACCGACTGGGCCAGCGCGATCGCCGAGACCAACGACGGCGGGCTGGTCGTCGTCGGACACACCGAGTCCAAAGGCGCCGGCGATGCCGACATGTGGATTATCAAGCTCTCGGCCGACGGCGAATTGCTGTGGGACCGTACCGTCGGCGGCAGCGCCCGCGATTACGCCAGCGCCGTAACTGCGACGCGTGATGGCGGCCTGGTTGTCGCTGGTCCGATAGAATCCGACGGCGCCGAAGGCGTCGATATCCAGGTGCTGAAATTCGACACGAGTGGCGAGCTTATCTGGGACCGTCGCTTTGGCGGCGCCAGCGCCGATTGGGTGCGTGCCGTCGTTGAAACCCGTGACGGCGGCTATGCCGTGGCGGGGTACACGATGTCGCAAGGTGCCGGGCTTAACGACGTGTGGTTACTAAAGCTCGACGCTGGTGGCGAGTTGTTATGGGACCGCACATACGGCGGCGCAGCCAACGAGTGGGCCCGGGCGTTGGTCGAGATGCCCGATGGCAGCCTGGCCATGGCAGGTGACACCTGGTCGAAGGGCGCCGGTCAGGCTGATGTGTGGGTACTCAAGGTCGCCCCCGAAGCGCCTGACTAATCGAATAACGGGCCAGTCAATGGGGCAGTGATGGACACCAGTCCCCGGTCCGTTGCAGGCATTGGAAATGCTCGACGAGGTTGCCTTCGGCGAACGGGCCGGTCCCAAGCGGAGGCGTCGGCCCAAAGAAATTCTGTGCCACATCGACCTCGACCCTGCTGCCGCGCGGGCCGTCCGGGAAGACTTCAAACTGACTGGGTGGCTGGTGCTCGATATGCATCGGGAAGCCCTGGATGTTGTCTTCACCCGGGGCAAGCGAGACCGAGGTGGGATCTCTGTGCAGTGGGCACATAATGTATCGTGCGCTCTCCGGGTCGCCCACCAGGCCATCGCCGCCGAGCCGGTAGCGAATCGAGACCATGTCGCGTTCGGCGAGATCGAATAGCTCATCACCGGTATAAACCAGCGGAAACCCGATTTGCTGGGAACTCATGCCATTGCTGGTAACCATGGCATGCATGAACAGGCAATCCTCATCCACAAAATCGGTGCGGCAAGCCGCTGCCTTCGCAGTAAACTGAACCAGGCCCTGTTTCCAAAGGCCGAGAGGATCGTCTTCCCAATAGGCGCCCGCTGCGTTCATGATCTTGGTTTGTGAACCGGTCGCGAAGCCACAACAGTACGGGTCCGTGAAAATCGAGACCGGGATATATTGGCCGGCGATGGTGTACTCGGGCGATGGGGGTGAAAAATTGTTCGGATCCCCGAATGGTCTGTTGACGTTAGCGTACTGGTGCACGAATTCGTAGAACACGAAGTGTTCGCCAATCTCGAATGCTCGCCGCCCGGCTTCGTCATCAGTGAACGAATCCTGATCCAACTGTCCGGTCGTCATGAAATAACACGGGGTGCCATCATAGAAATGACACGCTTCGTAACGCGTGCGCCTTCTGTTCGTATGGAACTCGTCGCACGGCACGGGGTTGCCGTCAGCGTCTACATCCACAGTCCACGGGGCGACCGATCCGCGGATGTCCCCCGGTCGCGCATTGCCGGTACCGCCGTCGAAATCCCCATCGTCGACAAAAGTGTCGATGATTTTGTCCGGATCCACGCCATTGGCGCGCATGAAGTCCGGATGGATTTCATATGGCACGCAGCGTTCGTTAAACACAAACTCTGAGAAGGTCACCTGGGCTTCAACGTCACCCAAGTCGGGCAAGCCGGTAGCAACGTCATCGCTGCCGCCGAAATTACAGGCGGCCAGAAACATACCCGGAATGGTCAGCGCCAGCCACCGGAACACGGCAGACCTACCAGGAACCTTTGTCCTCGCATAAGAACTCATTTGTTACTCCAAAAATAGTTCGAGGCACAGGTTGCTACCTGCCGCACCGACTTCCTCGATGATGTCTGCTCGGTCCGTTGCCTGACCGCTACCATCGTTGATTACGTTGGAACTGTTGCCGTCGTGACCGTCCGGCAGAATAATCTCCGGATGGTCGAACGGCGCCTGCTCGCACCTGACCCGTTCGTCGGTCAGCGCTTCCAGGAACGCGACGAGATCGTCCATTTCCCCCTGATCCAGTTTCAGCGGGTGGATGTTCGGTGACAGATCGCCGAGGTTATCGATGGCAAAATCACCGCCGCGATTGTAGAACTCGAGCACCTGCTGCAGCGTCAGCTGTCCGCCGTTGTGGAAGTACGGCGCCGTCAGCGTCACGTTTCGCAGTATCGGGGTCTTGAAGGCGCCGGCGATGCCGGTGAGCATGTCCTGAATGGCCTGCTGGTTGGCAACGTTAAATGCCGGCACGGCGTCATCACCGCGCCCGACTCCCTTTAACGCGTTGACCGGCATGAGCGTGAACTCTTTTTCCTCTTGCCAAAATAAACCTTCAGCTTCACAGGTCTCCTGGTCCGCCATGTCGAACGGCGGCGGCGCCGGGGCGGCCGGGAAGTTAGTCAGCAAACAACGACTATTGCCGAACTGGGGGTTCACCTTCTGGCGGTGGGTAAAATGCCATATATGGCCGGCCATGCCGCCCGGGAAAAACACGGAGTCGCCGAGCCAGTTGAACGGTTCTGCGACTCGCCCGAAATTCAGACTCTTCAGTGCGGCGACATCCACGCCCGGGGTCCCGAGCAGCTGGTCGATCCACTGTTGGGTGATCGACAGCGGGTTACCAAAATCATCCTCGCCGCCGACACCGGGATCCTCGTCCGTTGGTCGAACGCCGATGTTGTAAAAAGCCGTGTCGTAAAGTGTCGGGCCGCTCAGCTCGAAATCACCGTCGATCGCACCCGCGGCCACCACGGCACCGTATACGGGCTCGACCGGGTAACACTCCAGGCACGGTGCGCGTTCCCAGGGGCTGACGATCTCCAGTATCTCGGCGGTGTCGTTGTTCGGCCCGCCATCGGTGATCCGGATCTCGTACAGATCGACCGTTGACGCCGCAGGTTTGCAACCCGAGACCACTATCACTGCATCCTTGGTGCTGTAGTCGGCAAAGTCGGATGGCCCCGGCGGTTCCGGCGGAATGCCCGACCCCGGTGCCGGCCGTGGCTGCGTGCGATCCTGGTTCATCAGGAACGACTCAACCTTGCACGGCGCGCTATTGATTGTCAGATCACCGCCAACGGTCGCCGGGTAGCGGTTCGGCATCTGGCGCGAGCCGGCGGTTCCGGCCAGTGTAACGCCGCCGACTGTACCTGCACCGGACACCCGGAAGCGGAACAGATCCTCGACAATATTGACGGCATCTCCCATGCGCATGCGCTCGACGAGTTGTTCCTGCTCGGGGAACTCGCCGGATTCTTCTTCTTGCGTGAACGGGAAGGTAGCGGTCGAAAACGCCGGTCCCTGGTGGCAGGTGGAGCAGTTGCCGCGTTCACCGATCGCGTTGGTGAAAAACAGGTTCATGCCGCGCATCTGTGCCGCGGTCAGGATGCCCTTGGTGTTATCCACGATCGGCGAACGATCGCCCGGCGCCTCGGCCCATTGATCGTAGGGCGCGTCGTCTGATATCAATGTTCGTTCGTAGGCCTGTATCGCCAGTCCCCAGAACAATCCAAAGTTGATCTCGGTCAGCGTGTACTCGTCGGTATTCGCCGGTGCACCGGCACTGATTTCCGTCTGCGCGGCATTAAACAGCTTGTTGGAATTCCAGAGGCGATCGGCAAATGCGTTTTCGATCATCGTCTGGTACGTCACGTTCAGGCCGGTACCGGACGCGTCACGCACCGCGGCCAGCACGCTGTCGTTTGCGTGTACCTTTTGTAATGCCAGCGGTTGCAGGCTTAAAAGCTTCTTGCCGATTTTCGGAAACGTGCGTCCGGCACAGGAGATCTCGAAGTTGCTGACCGGCGGGCCCATCGCCTGGGAAGCCAGGCTCGAGTTTTCGAACGCTACCTCTATCAGCACCGCGGCGCCGCCGGGCTGTATCTCGATGACACGCGCGGCCGTGTTGCGCTGCCCGAACGGGTCGACTCCGTTAAACAGGTTGTTCGCGCGCCCATCCCAGAGATTGCGATGGTTGAACGCTGCGTTGATGACCGTCGGGGTATTACGCGGCTCGACGCGCCGCGTGTTGATACCGTTAATCCGAAAGCCGTCGGGATCCGCGATCACGGTGCAGTCGTCATCTGACATTCCGGGGACGATGTCCGTAAAGGTAGCCAAAAACGTGCCGGCCGAGGAAACAGCGTCATCGGTATCAAAAATCACCTGTGACGCTCGGTCTTCGATATCCGTGAGTTGGTGAAACGGGAAATCGTCGGTGTCCAACTGATAATTGGGGCCCCCGCCGCCGGTGGCAGTGAGGTCAAATACACCGTTGCCGCCGTTTAAACCGGGGCTGAGCTGATTTTTCTCGCGCGCGTCGGCGCCCGCGTGGTAATGGCAGGTCGCGCAGGCCACACCATTGCTGCCCATCTGCATATCCCAGTAAAAGGATTTGCCGAGCTGGATTGCTGCCGCTTCGTCCTGGATGAAGCCGCCGGACCCATCGCCGGAGGCTTCATCGGCAAGCGGCAGCCCCGAGATTGTCTCGACGATCACCGGCAGAGCTTGCTCTTTCAAAGACGGCGGCGGCGGGCTGGGTTCTTCCAGAAATTGCGCAGCAACGGGTGTTGCGGCGAGCGCGAGCCAAATCAAACGATAGGCGGCATATGTTGGCCGCATGCTGCTTCCCCCTCGTTGAGTGTCCTTTAACCGTGGATGGGCTCCTTATTATTGAGTAGGCCTACCCCTGAAAACACCACGGCAGTGGATCGGGACCATATTAAGCTGAGCGCATTATCGATCGCAACCGCCCGGTGGACAGATGGGCTCAGCGGCACCAAACCATTGTCCGGACATCGGTTCGCAGAGAGCGCCGCAGTCGCACTACCATGGAGGCTTGTCGCCAGATCGCTCGACCAAGAAGTGAGGTCTTTAATGAAACACAACATTCATACGCGTTGGATTTCTGCCGGCGAGGGTTCTCATCGCCGTGTACTCGCAGTGACGGTGGCGTTGCTGGCAAGCCTGTGGGCTCTGGCCGCATTTGCGCAGGAGGATGCGCGCACGGTGTTGATCACCGGCTCCAGCAAGGGCCATGGCCTGAATTTTGTCAATGATTACGCGGAGCGCGGCTGGAACGTTATCGCCACCTGCCGAACGCCGTCGAAAGCTGACGAGCTGCAAGCCCTAGCCGATCAATATGACAACGTCACGATTGAAACACTGGACGTGACCGACTTTGCCGGAGTTGACGCCCTGGCCGCGAAGTATCGCGGTACACCGATCGACGTCTTGAACCTGAACGGGGCCATTAACACCTGGAGCTTTGGTCCGCAGAAATTCGGTCGGATGGACTACGAATGGTATGAAGAAATTCTTAAGGTCAATATCATCGGCCAGCTCTACGTCGCCGAGGCGTTCCTCGAGCACGTTGCGGCCAGCCAGCAAAAAACGATTGCCGCGATGAGTTCGCAAGGCAGTTCAATTACGAACGCCAACTCCGGTACGGCCCCGTCCTACCGCTCCAGCAAAGCGGGAATGAACATGGTCATGCGTGCTTTCGGAGAGGCAGTCAAAGGACGTGGCGTTATCGTGGTCGTCATCGCGCCGGGCACGGTCGACACAGAGGATTATATGAACGCTGAAGATCCCGCGACCATCCCTGAGAATCGTCAGCGGATGATAAAGATGGGACGCCTGGCGCCGCGCTCCGCGATCGGTTCGATGATCGACTTGATCAACAGCATGACGATCGATGACATCCGCGTGCTGCACCAATGGGATGGCGAGGTGTTGCCTTGGTAACGAACACCTACGCTGCGTTTCGCCCTTTTATCCTGGCGCGGCCTTTTTTTTCCTCCGCGGCGGAAATCAGCGGTACCGGGTTGATCACCCAGTTTTTTGACGTGCGCCGCTGCGGACAGGGAATGGCTGAGTCCCGGTCGCCGCGTTGCTCGCGTAGCTTCTGCAGATCGATGCGCCATCCCTGGTCCGCCCATCGCTGCTAGTACTTCCGGTAACTGACCACGGCCCCATCCGACGGAACCAGAACTTCCTCGGTGCTGCTGTCCGGGGTGCGCACGGGGTCGAGCGATTCGAGGATGTCGATGTCCTCCTGGGCGACGATCTTGTTCACCTTAAGAATACGTGCATCGTTTTCAGGCTCGAGCAAGAAACTGCGCATGTTGACGAAGAAAATCCGGGTGTGGCCTTCATCGATGGGCGCTTCAAAGAAATACTGATGAAACTTTTGGTCTTTACCGAAGTGAATCCAGGTCGTCAATTGATTGGGGCCGTAATAGCCGATACCGGCATGTGGATCTGTGCGCAGCGGCGAGGCCTCGCCCAACGGCTCCGGCCCACGCTCTTTCGTATAGCGAACCACGGACATGCTCCCCCACGGGCCATCCTGAGTGTCCAGAGGCTTCGCGCGACGATCTGCAGTCATCGTCGGTGACCCCTGGGCCGGATGCACGAACTCGTTATGGGATGGATCAATGCCATTTTCGATAGAGCGTTCATAGAAGGCCTTGACTTCGAAGACCAGGATTTGGTTTGTTCGCCAGCCTTCCCGATCATATTCCTCGATCTCATACATTGGCACCCGTTCTTCCTCCGGCAGGTCGCCGAGGAACGCAAACAGGATGCCGTATTTTTCCTGTACCGGATAACTGTCGACCTTGGCACGGGCCGGCACCTTATCGTCGTCCAGCGTAGGAATATGTTTGCACAGGCCGTCGCCGCCAAACCGCCAGCCGTGATAGGGACACACCGCGGTGCCATCCCTGACCCAGCCTTCGCCTAATGCACCGCCGCGATGGATACAGACATCACTCAACACGTGGGGGACGCCCTCTTGATCGCGGAATGCGACAAACTTGTGGCCCAGAACTTGCGCTTTATACGGTTCGTAGGACCTGACTTCGTCACTCTTGGCGATGGGGTACCAAAAATTGATATACACGGCGCTAACTCCTCGCGACGACGTTACTGCTCGCTTGGCAGAAGACCCGGCGGTCTTGAGGTCCTTCCTGGCGTCGCGGAGGCAGTGAGAACCTATGGCTTTCCGTCGCCAAGCGGGTTTGGCTTTATTACACCGCCTTAACTAGCAGATCGGATGTCGCACGGTAATCTGGGAATGTACCTACCGGCAAAGACATCCGGCGCAGGGCTGGGTCTCACTGGTCGGTGATGAATGTCTGCTTTGGGTCGTTAGCGGACACTCAGAAGCCCTGAAAATGCCGGATAGCCGATTTTGGGGCCTAGGATGCGTCCGCGAGTGTCTGCTTTCGGCCAAAAGCGGACACTCAGAAATTACAACGTCTTCTTATAGAAGACCCCATCTTTCATGATGATGCGAATCGTATCCACGCCATCGCGCGGGCATCAGCCAAATACCTGGT
>PVMK01119931.1_pt1 | contig 10600 bp, 9 predicted proteins | sample 1853481 | NCBI WGS metagenome assembly PVMK01 (sample SAMN08533507, study PRJNA380276) | Marine sediment metagenome, whole genome shotgun sequencing project. | reverse complement strand
ACTCGGGCATCTTCGGCTGTGTATTGATTCTGATTCCCCGACGGCAGTCCACGTGAGGGGGGCGACCCCGCGAAAGCTTGAAATCGTCCCGTGACGGGGCAAGTACGCCTCATCCGAAGTCTACTTGTCAGAAGTGTTCTTAGCGGAGGTATGAAAAAGGCAGCTTTTATTTCCTACTCCCACTCGCATCCGGATCTGGCCGTCGCCGGGTTCGGGTCGCGGCGCATCTTGGACGAGCCGCAACACGTCATGTGGCTCCCCCTTGCCAGTGACCCTCCAAGCTCACACGTCCATCACTCCCGAGTCCGCCTCGCGGACTCATCCGTGGTTACGAATCTCTGCGCCGAAGGATCACGACTGGAATATTTCGATCGGTCTTTGCCTTGTAGTCGGCATATTGCCGATTGTAATCGAGGAGCATCGGCCAGAGCCGTTCGTACTCATCGCCGCTCGCGACCAGCGCCTCGACCTCCCAGCCTTCGCGTCCGACCTTGATCTGGGCTTTGGGAGAGGCTTCCAGGTTCAGCCACCAGGCGGGGTGTCGATCGGCGCCGTTATTCGAAGCCACGATGATGCAATCGTCGTCGTCGCGTAGGTAGGAAAGAGGCGTCGTACGAGGCTCGCCGCTCTTCCGACCGGTCGTGGTCAAGAGCAACATCGGTCGACCCACCAACTGGGCGCCGACGCGTCCATTGGTCATTCGATAGACGGCGCGATGAAGGTTGCCGAACCATTGCCAGGAAGCCATGGAAAGCGACGTTAGCCGTCTGACGATCCAGCGCCCACTGTGCGCCTCCTGACCGGTCCATCCTGAATTTTCTCTCCACCGAGGTATGCTGTTCGAGGCTCCGCAGTCCACACCGGCAAGCGATAGGGGAATTGTGATGGCGACAGATTGGCGTTCACGTTTGGGTTCGAAGCTCGTTTCCCTCGAGGCGGCGGTCGGGCACATTCACTCCGATCAAACGATCACGGTCGCACCCTTTACCTGCACTCCGATGACACTTTGTCGGGGATTGATCGAGCGGGGTCGCAAGGGGGGCCTCGCCAACGTTGCCGTCCATCATCTGGCGGCGGCGGCCTCTTGGACCGAACCTGAACTGAAAGGTGTCTTCCGGCTGCGCGACAATTATGCCACGCCCAATAACCGCGCGGCATGCCATGCCGGCGAGTCGGATTATCTGCCGATCGGTTTCTTTCGCGAGTATGAGTTGCCCGCCGGGGTGAGTCGGTCGGCCGATGCCTTCATGGTCCCGGTGTCGCCGCCAGACGAACACGGCTATTGCAGCTTTGGTCCCGGCGTCTGGATGTCGCCGACGATGGCCAAGCAAGCCAAGCTCGTGATCGCCGAAATCCGGGAAGATTTCATTCGCACCGGGGGCGAGAATTTCATCCACGTCGATCAAATCGATCTCTTCGTCGAGGGCGAAGCGCCAGCCCACGGCTTTGTGCAGGCGCCGCCCACGGATGAGGAAGTCGCGCAGGTCGAGGCGATCTGCACTCAGGTCGCCGTCGAGCTGGTGAACGACGGCGATACGTTGCAAATGGGCGTCGGAACGGTATCGGCCTCGTTAGGCCGCTTCCTCGATTTCAGAAACGACCTGGGCATCCAGACCGAGTTGATCACTGGTGGCATAGCAGACCTGGTGGCGAACGGTAATGTCACCGGGCTGAACAAGAGTCTTCATCGGGGCAAGGTGGTCGGGAGTGCGCTCACAGCGATGCCGCGTGAAGAATTGATGCAGATCCATGAGAATCCGGCCTTCGAGCTCTACGACTTCGGCTACACAGACGACTTGCGGCGCCTGATTCATATCGACAACTTCGTGACCGTCAATAATGCGATGGTGGTCGATCTGACGGGCCAGGTATCCGCCGAGGCCTTCGATCACCGACCTTATACAGGCGTCGGTGGACATACGGTCTTTATGTTGGCGGGCGCTTATTCGCCCAATGGAAAGTCGGTGAGTGTCGTGCCCTCGAGTTCGGTGCCCAGTACCGGTACGGGCGAACGAGTCAGCCGCATCGTCTCGACGCTCGCCCCGGGCACGCCCGTGACCGTGCCGCGCACGTATGTCGATTATGTCGTGAGCGAATTCGGAATTGCAGAGCTGTGCGGCAAGACGGTCCAGGAGCGGGCGCACGCGCTGTGCGAAATCTCCCACCCGGAATTCCGCGACGAACTTCGCGACGATGCGCGCCGACTCTATAACGCCTAGTTCGGAACGAGCCCTACCGAGCCGTGAGTGGTTGGCGACATAGGTGGAACAAGGATGCCGATGGTGGGGACTGGGACGGAATCGTTTCGGGCGGAGGTTCGAAACCGTGCGACCCAGACGCCGCTCGAAGATCTCGACCCCGGCCATTGGGACTACTTCGAATTCGGGGTCGCGCCGAAGGTGCTCGGGCGGCTGCGCCGAGAGGCGCCCGTTCACCGCTGTGAGCGGAGCGCGAAAGGGCCTTATTGGTCGATCACACGATTCGAAGACGTCCGCTCGATCGAACTCGACCCCGCGCGCTTATCCGCTGTTCATGCTGATTCGCGGTACCGCCTTTCAGCTTCTCGCTTCAGGCCACGCGCGCAAAGTTCGAATCCATGTTCGACAGATTTCGCCAACGCCTTCATCATGGCAGAAACGGCATCGCCTTGAAACTCATCGATAGACCAATAGGTGCAGTGGCTCTCGTCGACGGACTCGATCAACTGGGAGCGGTTCGCGTGAATTGGGTCGCGCGCCCGATTCTGCATGGACCACACGATCTTTCGGGGAGCGTCAATGAAGGTGATGTACTCGACTTGCTCCTGCAGGCCGCGCCCGAGATCAACCTTCATCGTCAGAGCAGCTCCGAGCTTCAGCTCGCCCTCGATCTGCGGGCAGAATTCGTTCCACTCGCCGTAGCGATCGAAGTCGACGATGACACTCCAGACCATTTCGGCGGGAGCGTCGATGGAAATCCTCTCACATGAAATGCTTGTCTCATCGATCACAACAACCTCCTTGTTCGTTCCCACCGCAGCGTATTCACCGCCACAGAAACCTACGGCAGTGTGTAGGCAATCAGATAATCGCCAAGTGTTCGACCTCAGGCCAACATGTACCCGGCAGACCACCTTGACTCATGGCGACTGGATTCAAATCCAGTTCCAATGCCGATGACGGCGTCATTCCGCCGACTCCCACTGGCCGACTTGAAAAAGTCGACGGCTCTCCACCAGCTGAATGAGGGCTGGAAACGAACGCCAAATTAGATCTCAAACGGGTGGGGACCTGATCGTTCCCTCGCTCTTCGAAATACTATCGAGTAAGACCAAATGGTGAGCCCGCGGGGACTCGAACCCCGGACCGTAGGATCAAAAGTCTCTTTTCGAGTCTCAATCAGTGTTGCCCTTGAGTACTCCTGATTACATAAAACATGAGTATTTACAGATACCTATGGCGTCCTCGTTGCACCTGTGGTTACTCTGACCTGCACCGGAAAAGCGTTCCGAAAAGTTCCGAGCCTAGGCCATGAGACAGCCGATGCCGAGACTCACGATGACGCGAATAGACAAACTGAAGCCGGACCCAGAGCGCGAGACATTCGCTTGGTGCACCGACCCACGCCGGTTCGGGCTTCGGATCTCTCCCACCGGCCGAAAGACGTTCATCATCGAATACGGCAAGGATGGGCGGACTCGCCGCTACGCAATCGGAACTTTCGGGAGGCTCACGGTTGATCAAGCACGCGCTCACGCGAAGGAGCTGTTTGCTGAGATCGCCAAGGGGGCCGGACCCATCCAGAACTCGCAAGCGGGGTTCTGGTTTGGATGTCGCTCTCCCGAAACGGCACAAATTGCCGACAAATTCGACCCATTTGAGATTTGATTCTCAAGGCGCCTGCATCGCGAGCCGGCTTCCCCTACGGTTTTGTGCGCCGCATTGTGGTGATCTCTTCTGTCGGAAGGAGTTCGATGGACTACGCCGACCTCGACCTGCGAGACCCCGACTTCATCCGGGAGTACGCCGCCCCGCTGATGAGCTGGTTGGGAACCAACTACTTCCGGACCTCGTTCCAGGACGTTGAAAACGTGCCGAAAGCGGGACCGGTGGTTGTCGTGGGAAACCATGGCGGTGGCCCGATCATGCCCGACGTTTTCATGATGGCCGCCAAGTGGTGGGAGATCTTTGGACCCGATGTGCCGGCCTACGCCATGGTGCACGACCTTGCCTTCACATTGCCGGGCATTCGCGACTTTCTCGGCCGCATTGGCGCCATGCCTGCATCGCGCGAGAATGCGTCGCGAGTACTCGCCGCCGGTGGCTACGTGCTCGCGTTCCCCGGTGGCGAACAAGAAGCGCAACGTCCCTTCCTCAAGCGCGACACGATCGATTTCCGCGGACGCACGGGCTTCATCACTACGGCACTCGAGTACGGCGCTCCGATCTTGCCCGTGGTGAATGTCGGCGGACATGAAGTCTATGTCACGCTCTTGTCCAGCGCGTTTTTGGCGCGCATCACGGGGCTGAAAGCGCTTACGGGTCTGAAGGAGTTGCCCATCAATGTGGGTCTGCCGTGGGGACTCTGGCCGACGGCGTTCTTGCCCTATCTACCACTGCCTGCAAAGATCACGTACCGGGTGGGGAAGCCCTTTCACGTCCCGAAGGACCCGGCGCTCGCCAAGGACCGGGAGTACGTAGAGCGGCTCTATCACGAAGTCACCTCGACCATGCAGACAATGGTCGATGACCTTTCGGCCGAACGCCAACTGCCGGTAATCGGCTAGCAGCGAAGTCGCAAACCATGACCGACACCCTCCAACGCAACCACAAGCAGCTGCTGGAGAGGGTTCCGCTTTTCCGATGTCTCACTGCGAGCGAACTCGCTCTCGTGGCAGACCTGTGCAGCGAGCGCTCGTATCGCAAGGGTTCCTTCCTCTGCCACGAAGGCGACGAGGGAGATCGCTTTTTCATTGTGCTGAGCGGTGAAATTGAAGTGAGAACCCGCGAGGCCGGCGATCGGGTGATCAACCGTCATGGCCCGGGCGAGTACCTCGGCGAGCTCGCCTTGATGACGAGTGGAAGGCGCACGGCCAGCCTCAGGGCCTCGAAGAGCGCACGCATGCTGGTGCTGGATTGCGCGAGTTTTCAGCGTCATTTTCTGCGCAACGCCAAGGTGCTCGAACACATGGCCCGTGTGCTCGGTCAACGTCTCGCCAATCGCGAACGCCCCGATGCTGGCGACTCTGGCCCCATCACCATATCGGTGCTCGCCCCCGCCGGTCTGCTGGGCAAGTCGCTGGTTGCGAATGGGGTAGCGGGGCTGTTGAAAGAGTTCTCGGGGCGAGACGTGTTGATGTTGACCGCCTTGCCGGGCACCGGCAGCGGCAGTCGAAGCGGGGCGCCGCGATTGTCTACGATCGCCGAGGGGCCTGTTGAAGCGATCGAGCGAATCGTCAAGCGGGGAATCCACGATCCGAGCCGCATCAGCGTCGAACTCGATCCCGACGCAAGCGCAGAAAAGCTCGGGAGTTCCATCACCGAGTTGATCACACATTTGCGCGACCGTATCGGCTTCGCCGTACTGGATGTCGGCATCGATGGACGATCCCGCGAGCTCGCCGAGGAAGTCTCGGATGTCATCATCGAGATCGTCACGAACGACGAGGCTGCGTCGACCGCCGTCAACGATTCGCACATGCGGCGCTACCGAGTGTTGAACCTCTACAACCGCGACTCGGAGGCGATCTCCATCAATCGATGCGATCCCTTCGTGATCCCGGTCGATGCGGAGCTGAGAGAACTCGATCCCAGCGACGTGCTCGCCTATCTGCAGCAATCGAAGTACCGGAAGTTTTCAGTCACGCTTCGGCGACTGGCACGCAAGATCCAGGGGACGAGCGTCGGAATTGCCCTGGGCGGCGGCGCCGCTTTTGGAATTGCCCACGTCGGGATCTTCAAGGTCTTCGAGGAAAACGACATCCCGATCGACCTCATCGCGGGGTCGAGTATGGGGTCGATCGTCGCGATCGGATACGCCGCCGGTCTGCGGGCCGCAGAGATGCTCGAAATTTCGCGCAGTATTGCGAATGTCTCGACGACGCTCTCGGCGTTGGATTTTACGCTCGCCAAACCGGGGCTACTCGCGGGGCAGCGCATCATTGACATCTTCGCGCCGCTCTTGAGTGTGGAGACCTTCGAAGAGCTCACCCTGCCCTGCCAGGTCGTGGCAACGGATATCCGTGGCGGCAGGAGCATCCACATCAAATCGGGACGCCTCGATACCGCCTTCCGCGCGAGCAGTTCAGTGCCGATGCTCTGGTCACCGGTCGAGCGCGATGGGCATGTGCTCGTCGATGGCGCGGTGCTGGATCCCGTCCCCGCCGAATTGGTCTGCAGCATGGGCGCCGATATCTGTATTGCGGTCAACGCCGTTCCTCGCATCAAAGAGGGCGTCGAGACCATCCTGTCTCGCGTCTATCGTCAGGCGAACCGCTTCAACCCACTGCGGTTGTTCCAACGGGGTGAGGACCTGCCCAGCAGCTTTGACGCTGTGATGAATTCGATCCAGTTGCTGCAACATGAACTCGGGGAGTTCAAGGCCATCTCGGCGGACGTGCGGATCAACCCCGATCTCTCGGCCTATACCTGGATCGAGTTCTATCGCGCGCTCGAGCTCATCGAACGCGGCGAGGAAGCGGCCGAGCAGGCGCTACCGGAGATTCGTCGGGTGCTGGCGGAGCACGCCGCCGCGCCCGCACCGATCTGAGGCGCGAGCGCAGCGTGGAACACAGCCTATTGCCAGGTCGCCTGGGTGAGTCGCTCCGCGAGAATCTCACTCAGATTGCGGTAGATCACCGAGGCGATCCTGGGGTAGCGCCGTCGCAGCCGCTCGAGGGTTTCGTTGTCGAGCCAAAGTAGACGTGTATCGGTCACACACTCGACGTCCGCCGTGCGCTCGCCCTTGAGCAGGCCCACTTCACCGACCAGGTCGCCGCGCTCGTGCCGGTTGAGCGAGACCCTCTGGCCGTCGCGCAACAATGTGCTGTGCAGCTGTCCTTCGAGGATCACGTACATGCCGTCCTCTTTTTCGCCGGCGCGAATCAATTGGTGCCCGGCGGGAAATTCGCGCAGGGTCAGCATCAGCACCGCGATCTTCGATTGCGCCGGGCGCAAACCGCGGAGCAGTGGAATCGCCTGCTCGGCTCGTTTTCCAAGATCGAGCGCGACCACATCCCAAAGCGTCACGATGCGCATCTCCATCGCCAAAGCGGGGGTAAAGGTGACGTCGACCAGCCAGGCGACGGCCAGGGTGAAAGCGGCCAACAACCCGAAGTCGACGAGACTTTGCAGCTCGGCGAAGCCCAGAATCGAAAACCCCAGACACAAGCCGACCGTCGTCACCGTGACCGGGGGGCCCACTTCCAGGAGCGTCTTGAGCATCCCCAGCCTTTCGTCCGCCTCGCGCTTTGCGATCTCGTTGAAGCGCGTGAGGAAATGGATCGTGTCGTCCACCGCGATCCCGAGCACGATGCAGGCGATCGAGCCCGTCATGATGTTCAAGGTCACCCCCGTCACCGCCAGCGTGCCAAAGTAGACACCCACCGGCAGGACGTTCGGAATCAGCGCCTGGAACCCCACTCGAAACGACATGAAGAGCAGCGAGAGAATCGCAAAGATGATGACGAACGCCGTGCTCAGGCTGAGGGCCTGGCCATAGGAGATTTCATCGCTGGTGCGCGCCAACAAGACCGGGTTGCCCGTCACACGACCCGTGACCCCGTGCGGCAGCCCGGCGAGGACGTGATCGAGTCGCTCGGCCAGGCCCTTGACCTGTACCGAGTCCGTCACGTTGATGCGAACGGCCATGCTGGCCAGCTGGCGTTGGGAGTCGGTGATGCGATCGAGTTCATCCGTCGAGGAGATCAAAATCAGCTGGCTGATGAGTTCCGCGCTCTCGGGAATGCGGTAGGCATCGGGATCGTTGTCGTTGAAGGCGCGGTTGAGTTGCTTCACATAGTCGGCGAGCGAGGTCGAACCCTCGACTTCCGGCTGCGCGTTGACCTGCTGCTGGATCGCTTCGATGAGCCTAAGCACCGCGGGTTGGATGACGCCGTCGGGAGTTGGGGTTTCGAGGACCACGTAGATCTGATCCACCGACCCAAGGTATTGCTTGGCTGCATGAATCGCGCGTTTGACCCCGGTGTCATCTGCAAAGTTTCGCGCCAAGTTGGTGCTCACGACGATCTGGGGCAATAACGCGAGGCAGAGCAAAGCCACCGCCGCGCCCGCCCAGAGGATCCGCGTGCGGTTGCCCAACACGAATTTTCCCAGCAGCTCGAAGAGCCGCTCGCTGTAGTTCGCCACGGCGCGGCCCCGCCCGGCGCGCGGCCCTCTCTCGGGCAGGACCTGCAGCAACGCCGGGGCCAGGGTCAACGCGGCCACCATCGTGCAGAGCACGCCGAAGCCGCAGTGCAGGCCAAAGAGCCGCACCGCATCCAGTCGACTGACACCGAGTGAGAAGAAACCGGCGGCGGTCGTCGCACCGGTGAGCAACGTGGGAAGCACGATCCGCTGCATTCCCCGCAGTGCGGCGCTGCCGTCGGGTGCTTCGAAGTCCTTCGCTTCTTCGATCGCCTCGTAGTAGGAGGAGACGACATGCACCGCGTAACAAAAACCGATCACGAGGATCAGCGCCGGCAGGGCCACGGTGACGATGTTGATGCGTGGATCCGTCATGGCAATCATCGTCAGCGTCCAGATCAAACCGAAGGTAATCGTCAGGATCGGTACAAAGACTCCGCGCAGGGTGCGGTAAAAGATGAACGCGATGATCGAGCACACGAGGAAGGCCAGTGGAACGATGACCCGCAGGTCGGCGATCATGGCTCGGGTCGTATCGGCCTTGATGCGCGGCCCACCCGTCAGCCAGATTTCGGCCGAGTCTCCGAACTCCTCCAGGGCAATCGCCTCGAGTTGCCGATCGATATTTTGTCGTGTGAAGTCCTTCGGAGGGATATCGAACAGATAGATGACAATGGCGGTAGAAGTCTCATCGTGAGATACCAACGAGCCCGCGTAGCTGGGGTTCGCGCTCAACTGTGTTCGAATGCGCTGGATCTCGGCTTGATCCCCTGGTGGGTTCTCGTAGAACGACCCCACATCGAGACTGCCGTCGACGCCGCGAATGTTCGGCGCACTGGGCAACGCGAGTATCGCGTCTACGGCTTCGTGGCTCTCCAGTCGCTCGGCGGTGCGGAGGAGCGAAGCGAGGAACCGCTGCTCGTAGATCCCCTCGTCGCGATGGGCCACGAGCACCAAGGCTTCGTTGATGCCCAGGGTGCTGCGGACTTCGTCGTAGAATATCTTGTCGGGGTCGCCGACCGGGATCAGGCTGTCGAGTGAGGGATCGATCTCAAGACGCACCACATCTTGCAGGCGTCCATCGGAGATGGCTTCGAAGTCGATCAGTCGTTCTACTGCGAAGCCGGTGAGGAGGACGACTCCGAACAGTGTGAGCCAGGCGTGTCCGGTGACTTGGCGGCAAAACGCGAGCAGCATTCAAATCCCCTCCCGGAACGGGGTGAGTATGCCCCGTTCGAGGCATGGTTGTCATATGTCTACTTAGCGGCGGTGCAGAAAACGCAGCTTAAACTTCCTACCCCTCACGGCTTCGCGGTTGTACGCGTCGGAGTTCCGGCCGATTGCCCAACTAATTTCCACGAGCGAGCGCTTCGCGAACGAGAACCAATCGATCGTTGCCGAAATACATGTCGTCTTCGTCGACGAAGATCGTCGGAGAGCCGAAGCCGCCGCGTGCGATCAGCTCCTCGGTCGTTTCTCGTAGCTTGGACTTATAGGACTCGCTGGCGATCTTGTCGAAGAACTCCTGACGGTCCAGACCGACGTCGTCGACGATGGTCGCCAAGACCTGTTCTCGGGAGATGTCCTGCAGCTCGCTCCAATAGCACTTGAAGGTCCGCGCGGCATAGGCAGGCAGGCAGTCGTGTTCGAGTGCGACGTAGCATCCTCGCATCGCTTTGACGCTGTTGACGGGGAAGACCGGCGGTGATCCGATCTCGAGCTCGCTGCGACGAGCCCAATCCTGCAGATCCTTCGCGTAGTAACGAAGCTTGGGTTTGACGGGATTCGAGCGTTGCTGGTAGACACTGTCATTGATGGTATTAAAAACGCCACCCACCAGAATGGGTCGCCAGATCAGCTCTGCACCTGCGTGGTCGCAATCTCTTCGATCTCGTGAAAGGCCAGGTAGGTCCAGGGACTGCTGCAGTCGAAGAAAAACTCGAGGCGCGTCATCGCGATTCACCGACCGGCATTCGCTTTATCATGGCTTGCGGCCCTGTCCGTGGCATTGTCCGTGGCGTTGTCCGTGGCATTTTGGTCTCCCGGCTTCTGGGGTCCAGGTCGTCGAATGGTCGTCTGTCTATCACTGCATATCTTACCTACTCCCGTCGAGGGCGCGCCTGGCGCCAAGGGGCAGCCACATCGCGTCATCAAGGGTGGCAGCCACTTCTTTCACGAGGATGTGGTCGAAGAATTCAATCTGGCGTTGATCGAGTGGCTCAAGCAGACGGATGGATAGTCGTATCGGCCCGGTGTCG
>PVMK01119284.1_pt1 | contig 10602 bp, 8 predicted proteins | sample 1853481 | NCBI WGS metagenome assembly PVMK01 (sample SAMN08533507, study PRJNA380276) | Marine sediment metagenome, whole genome shotgun sequencing project. | reverse complement strand
TTGGTAATGAAAACATGTTTCAGTTTTTATATCATTTTCATATTCTTATCTCACCTCCTTTGATATCTAAATGATATCACAAGCTATTGACTTTACAATATATTTCATTACTGGCAAGTTTTGACAAGCTCAATTTTCATAAGGTACTCTCAATGTATCCGCAACTTTTAGATTGTGAGGAAACCATCTATGGGATTTTCCATAATTTCTAAAATCATGTAAACACCGATTTAATTCCTTACCAAAAACACCGGTCTAAAAGCTTACCAATCCTACCGGTTAAAATTTACCGCTTTCAGTATAATTCCTTTTGATTCTTTCAAGATTAATAAAAAATTAATTTAATTCCTTTAATTCCAGTATGTTTTAATTCACCATCAGTGATTTGGTTCAATTCAATCGATCCAGGTGGTGAATATGGAGCAAATCCCTTGTGTTTATTGCGGTGATTATTTTGATCCGAGCCCGAGGCACAAAAATCAGACTGCCTGCAAGAAGGAAAAATGTCAAAAAGCCAAAAAGGCGGCGTGGCAAAGACATAAACTGAAAACAAACCCTATCTATAGATTGCTCTGAAGATAGGTCCTGTACTAACAGTAGCATCAATGTTTATCTTCATTTCATGTTTTGTAGGGCTTGTCGGGTATAGACGGAGATATAAGGAATAATCGACCAACAATAACCAAATCTCAAGGCAAGGTTCAGCAATGACCTTGCCTTTTTATTATTCGCCGACCTTTGAATATCTGCTATAGATCAAAGGATTTGGACCCTTTAAATATTTTGTGTCGTATGATGATATCTGCAAAGGAGCAAATTGCAGATTGGTAATGGAAACATGGAAAATTCGCAGGTTTTAATCAGTTGTGTTTTTTTATCAGTATCGACACCATCACCAAAACATTTGAATTACAGATATCATAGTTGTGGTTGCCAAGTTAAGACGTAATCGCCACTTTAAGATACAGATCCCCTCGTTTTCCCTCTGGCGTTATTTTTCCCATTCCCTTCAACCGAAGCATACTGCCTTCCTTCACACCGGAAGGAACAATAACCTTAATAATCCTTTTTTTGAAGCCCCAAGGAATGTTGACCAGCTTGTTCGTTCCTGTCAGCGCCTCAAATGATGTCACCCCGATTGATCCATAGAGGTGGGGATCGCTTCCAGGACCGACAGGTCTGATAACTTGCAAGCGGTGCGTCTTTTTTTTCGTGGTGACCCGACGTATTTTATGGCTGACACCCGTCTCGGGCAGTATGAGAAAAATCTTTAAAAATATGACGCCAAAGATGAACCCGCCGATATGAGCCCACCATGCAATACCTCCCCCACCGCTGCCTGCCGCATTGATAAACTGGAGAACGAACCAGAGGCCGAGAAAGATAAAGGCGGGAACTTCAATAAACCAGGGTATGAACAAAATGGGAATCAATGTGAGAATCTTTGAATTTGGATGGAGAATTAAATACGCCCCCATAACCCCGGCGATGGCGCCACTGGCACCGATTGTCGGCACATTCGAATGAACATTGACAATAAGATGGGAAAGACCTGATGTTATACCGCAAAGCAGATAAAATGCAATATAGCGAAACGGGCCGAGGCGATCTTCGACATTGTCACCGAAGATGTATAAAGACCACATATTGCCCAGAAGATGAAAAAAACCGCCATGCAGAAACATGAAGGAGAGTATGGAAAAAATATTCTGAGCGGTTGTAAAATAAGAGGAGATATGCGGAATCGAATATCTTGCAGGAACGAGTCCATAGGTATATATGAAACGGTCCAAATGGGCGCCATAAGACAGCTCCACCAGGTATAAAACAACATTGATACCAATAATACAATTATTGACAATCGGGTAGTTTTTAGAAGGGATGACATCCCGTATCGGTATCATGGCAAGCTATTCAATCGCTTGAATGCGCATACTGATATCCACACATCTTGCTGAGTGGGTCAATGCGCCTACGGAAATAACGTCAACACCGGTGTCGGCCAATGATCTGAGCCTATTTTTTGTTACGCCGCCTGAAACTTCGACGACGGCTCTTCCATCTATCTGCTTCACAGCCGATTTGATTTGGTTGATATCCATATTGTCGAGCATGACAACGTCTGCGCCGGCATCTATGGCCTCTTCCACCTGTTCCAATTCAGAGACCTCCACCTCTATTTTTACAAGGTGTGATACATGGGTTCGAATACGCTCAACAGCCTTTCTTATACCGCCATATGCAGCGATGTGATTATCTTTAATCAGCACGCCGTCATAAAGTCCCATTCGATGGTTGTGGGCGCCTCCCATGCGAACGGCATATTTTTCCAACACACGCCATCCCGGTGTGGTCTTGCGGGTATCGACCAGCCGAACCGGCTTGTCCGAAAGCTCATCTGCATATGAACGCACACAGGTGGCAATACCTGAAAGGCGCTGAAGAAAATTCAAGGCGGTCCGCTCACCTTTTAACAACGCGCAAAGCTTGCCTTCCATCTCAACAATAACCTCAGCATCGTTGACCGCGTCACCATCTTTAAATAAAGGTTTAAACCGGATTCTACGATCAAACTTTTTAAAAACCTGATCGGCCACATCAAGACCGGCAAGAACAAGGGGCTCTTTGGCAATAACCACACCCTTTCCTTCGAGATTCGGCGCAATAAGGTTTTCGGTGGTAATATCCCCCGGGCCGATGTCCTCTTGAAGCGCCATTTCGATGAGTTGCTGTGTAAAATTCATGAGATAACCAGGTTAGGGTCGCGGAAAAAAATAATTGCGCAAGATTGCGCCGGATTTTGGTTCGTCCGCAAGGCACATCCGCCGGTGCATATCGGGATATGTGCCGGTGGATGTAACGCAGCAGACGGGCCAAAAGACAAGCAAGATGTGTAATTATTTTTTGCCGAGGCCTTTAGGCCTCAAACGCCATAATTTTGTCTAAATTTGATTGTAACCTTTCTTGCTTTTCTACAAGGGTACCGTGCTTCTCTTTAACCTTTTCAACCACATGTGCCGGTGCTTTGCCGAGAAAATCTTCATTGCTCAATTTTCTTGAAACATCAGCCAGTTCATTTGTCAACTTTTTGATTTCTTTTTCGAGGCGCTGTATCTCTTTTTCAACATCGATAATTCCTTCCAATAAAACGAAAATCGTCGCATCAACAACAACAGCCGTCGCCGCCGATTTTGGCCTTTTCCCCATCTTTTCAATAGAAATGGAGCTGAGCCTGGAAAGGTTAATGATTATATCTTGGTACCTGACAATCGTTTCTCTTGTTGATTCAACATCGGATTGAACCAGAACGACCAGAGGCAACGATGGTGAAATGTTCATCTCTCCTCTAACATTTCTTATGCCGGATATAACGCCGGTGATAATGTTCATTTTTGATTCTGCTTCAGCGTCTCTTTCCCATCCGGATGCATCACGAGTATCTGAAGGAAATACGGCTCGCATAATCGAGCCTTGTGTCCCCGGCAATTTATGCCAAATTTCCTCTGTTACAAAAGGGATAAAAGGGTGCAGCAGAATAATTGTATCTCTTAGAACACGCCACAGAACACTTAGCGTCGCTTCTTTATGGATGGGTTCCGTCTTGTCGTAAAGCGAAGGTTTGATGGCCTCTAAATACCAGTCGCAGAATTCATGCCAAACAAACTTATACAGCGCCGCCGCTGCATCATTGAACCGGTAATTATCGAGGTCCTCGGCAACCTTTCCGGTAACACGATAGAGTCTGGACAAAATCCAGCGATCCACAAGAGATAGATGGTCGTCGTCAATCTTTTCATATGCTTTATTGATGTGCATAAGAGAAAAGCGGGTGGCGTTCCATAGCTTGTTGATAAAATGACGGTAGCCTTCAATGCGCTTCTCCGACATTTTAACATCTCTGCCTTGGGCTGCAAATGCCGCTAAAGTAAATCGGAATGCATCGGTTCCATAATGTTCGATGACACTCATGGGATCGATGACGTTCCCCGTCGACTTACTCATTTTTTTACCCTCTTCATCTCGAACCAAGGCATGTACATAAACATCCTTAAAGGGAACATCTCCCATAAAATGGATGCCCATCATCATCATACGGGCCACCCAGAAAAAGAGTATGTCAAAGCCTGTAACCAAGACAGATGTGGGATAAAACAGTTTTAACGCCGGTGTTTCATCCGGCCATCCCATGGTGGAAAAAGGCCACAATGCAGAGCTGAACCAGGTGTCCAACACGTCCGTCTCCTGCACAAGGCTATTCCCTTCACAAGCGTCGCATTTCTCCGGCGCATCCATGGCAACGACGATTTTCTGGCATGATTCACATGTCCACGCAGGGATCTGATGCCCCCACCATATCTGCCGTGAAATACACCAGTCCTTGATATTATTCATCCAGTCAAAGTAGGTTTTCGTCCATGTTTCAGGAATAATCCTTGTTTCACCATTTTTGACGGCATTGATGGCCTTTTTAGCAAGCGGCTTGGTTTTAACAAACCACTGTTTCGACAAATTGGGTTCAATGACGGACTTACATCGATAGCAATGACCAATACTGTGTTTATACGGCTCTATCTTCTCTAAAAGATTCTCTTCTTTAAGCGCGTTTATCACCGCTTCTCTGCATTCAAAACGATTAAGTCCTTTAAATTTACCGGCTTCGGACGTCATCATGCCATCATCACCGATAACTTTAACACGTTCAAGGTTGTGCCGATTGCCGATGTCAAAATCATTCGGGTCATGGGCGGGTGTAATCTTTAACGCTCCGGTTCCAAACGACATATCGACATATTTATCTTTGATGATTGGCACCTTCCTGTTCATTAAAGGAAGAATCACGTGAGAAGATTCAATGCCGGAGTAACGCTCATCTTCAGGGTTTACCGCCACGGCCGTATCGCCCAACATGGTTTCAGGCCGAGTTGTTGCAACAACAAGCCCACCGTCTCCGTCTGAAAAAGGATATCTTATATAATACAAATGGCCGTCATGCTCTTCATGCTCGACTTCCAAATCAGCAAGTGCCGTGTAACAACGGTTGCACCAATTAACAATATAGCTGCCGCGGTAGATAAGATTTTCATGATACAAACTGACAAATACTTTTCGAACCGCTCTCGAGAGCCCTTCATCCATCGTAAAGCGTTCCCGTTCCCAGTCGCAAGATGCCCCAAGCCTTTTGAGTTGGTTGGTAATGGCACTGCCATACTTGCTCCGCCATTCCCACACCGCCTCGATAAACTTTTTCCTGCCAAGCTGATAACGATCCGTCCCCTCTTCTGCCAGGTGTTTTTCCACAACATTCTGTGTAGCGATTCCTGCATGATCGGTGCCGGGCATCCACAATACATTATCGCCACGCAATCTCCTATATCGGCAGAGAATATCCTGCAATGTATTGTTGAGCGCATGTCCCATGTGAAGTACACCGGTAATATTTGGCGGCGGTATCACGATAGAATAGCATTGGTCATCGTCCTTGTTTTCGTCTGCAGCAAACAGCCGTTCTTTTTCCCAAAAATCATACCAACGTTTTTCCACGTCATGGGGCTCATAACCTTTTTCAAGCAAATGGGAACTCATATAAAATTACTCCTAAAATAAAATACCGCTATAAAATTGAAAAGGGGATTATTAACTAATCCCCGATGATTTATTATCCAGGCTTCCTACGCCATTATCAGGTTAATCAGGAAAAATGAGATGTCTGTATAACATCGCTGTCATTACGCTGTATCTGTTGGTTCTTCCAGCAGGACACCTTTTATTCTTTCTATTTCTTTGGTAACCGTTCTTTCAATAACTTCAACAAGAATACGGTCAATTTTTTCATAAAATACGTTCTTTACGACACGCTCCAACGCCGCCTCGATTTGTTCGCTCGAAACATCCTCTGCTTTCGGCAGATCTTGAGCAACCGCTTCTTCCGAGTCGATCTCCATACCCAGAGAATCAACGACATCGTCTTGAACTTCTTGACCCAGCGCCAATTCGTCACTGAGTTCATCATCCAGAGCAAAAACGAATTCATCTTCTGTTGATTCTTCCGCCTCAGGAACAACCATTTCTGTTTCATCATCAATGGAAGGTTGGTCTGCAGCATCGACAAGATCAATGATGTCCTCATCGTCCGGCAGCTCTTCAGTTAGTTCGTCTTCAAGCTCTATGATCTCGTCATCATCCGTCGATTCTTCCCCTTTTTCAATTTCTTCGGGCACATCTTTATCCGTCATATCAACCCCCGCTTTCAAAAACGTGTCATAAAATTCGATATCGATATGTTAACAACCACCTTATAATAATGGAAAATTTATCATACGGCATCCGGCCTGTCAAGATATTTGCTATTTGAAATGTTTATAAAAAAAAGATTTGCAGAAAACCTTAATTGAGGTAAAAGACGATATGCGGCACTTTTTTATCAAACCACTCGCTCCCGATGCCTTAATGGCTGTCATCACCGGCTCTGACGTCAGGCACATAAAAACGGTACTTCGTCTTAAACCGGGTGATGTCATAAAATTCGATATGTTAACAACCGCCTTATAATAATGGAAAATTTATCATCATAGCGAAACGCGAAGATCGGAAGAGCGTCGTGTTTCGCTATGACCATCATAGCGAAACGCGAAGATCGGAAGAGCGTTTCGCTATGTGCTTTTCAAAGGTCTCGCGTTCAAAAACGTGTCATAAAATTCGATATGTTAACAACCACCTTATAATAATGGAAAATTTATCATACGGCATCCGGCCTGTCAAGATATTTGCTATTTGAAATGTTTATAAAAAAAGATTTGCAGAAAACCTTAATTGAGGTAAAAGACGATATGCGGCACTTTTTTATCAAACCACTCGCTCCCGATGCCTTAATGGCTGTCATCACCGGTTCTGACGCCAGGCACATAAAAACGGTACTTCGTCTTAAACCGGGTGATAATGTCAGTCTTTTTGACGGCAGCGGGATCGAATATGAAGCAAAAATCACAGCTTTAACCACAGGCAGAATAGAAGTGGCTGTCATTCGGCGCTTTCCCTCAATGGTAGAATCCCCGATTCAAATTATCATTGCCCAAGGGCTGTTAAAAGACAGGAAAATGGATGGCCTTGTCCGCCATCTGACCGAACTCGGAATAACAAAATGGATACCCTTTCTGGCCCATCGATCCATTCCCAAACCCGATAAAAAACACCTTTTAAAACGTAGAGAAAGGTGGGAAGCCATTGCAAAAGAAGCCGCAAAACAGTGCAAGCGAGCCCGTATTCCCGAAATTAGTGAATTGGTATCTTTCGAAAAAGCATTGGATATGGCGGCGTCATGCGACCTTAAAATCGTTTTTTGGGAAAATGAATTAAAACCCGTCAATGCCTTAGCAACGGTGCCCGATAGGCAATTTGATACCATTTTTGCCATGCTGGGTCCTGAGGGTGGCTTCACGTCACAGGAAATCGAAACCGCCAAATCCCAAGGATTTATTTCCGCCGCATTAGGCCCCCGTATTTTAAAAGCCGGAACCGCAACAATTGCAGCAGGTGTTCTGTTACAATACCTTTTTGGCGATATGGGTCAAAAAACCCTTGACATAAAATAGTACTTTTAATACTTGGTATCTTTATGTTCATCGCAAGCCGAGGTAGCTCAGTCGGTAGAGCAGGGGACTGAAAATCCCCGTGTCGGCAGTTCGATTCTGTCCCTCGGCACCTTGTTTTATAAGGGTTTATGAGAATTATACATCATAAACCCTTTTTATTTGGGGATTTACAGGGGTTATATCTAATAAACTCTTTAATAATAAGTCTTAAATGAATCCTAAATGATCATTCTATTTTTTAAATATTAAAATATTACGCCCATTTTACGCCCGTTTTGAAAGACTATATAGGACAAAAAGCGCATTAAATTGTACTTCGAGCACCACAAATAATAAAGGCAAGGTCATTGCTGAACCTTGCCTTTGTTGTCATGTAGGGATAGGTTAAGATACTTCATTTCAATTTTTTCTCTGCTTCACATAAGAACACAATTGCAGCCGCCGTCATATGGATAACATAAGAGGCAATATACATAGGAACATCTACGGGCTTAGAACCTTGTCCATGTCCACTTAATTTGTGCCTTCCGGTAGGAACACTACTTTCTAAAAGAACCCTTAACGATGTCATCTGTTGTTGCCAAAATGAAGGGATTAGATCATTTTTTAGGCATATCTCAATACGTTTTTTGCTTGTGTCTCTTTTATCATAAAGCCACCCTCTTTTATCACATATAGCTTTCATTGTACTTTCAAATGCTTTGAGAGCCTCATTTAAAGCCTCTTTTGTATTCTCTTTCCTAAAATGTTCATGGGCTTTTAAAAATTCCTGTTGTGCCCCAGCTAAAAACTTGGCCTGTAATAACTTGAGTGCTGGTTTTATGACTTCACTATGAATAAGTTCTGAATCGACCCTGATAATCTCACCATTAGCATATTGGTAACCGATGCCATGTTCTCTAAAACGATTATTAAGTTCTGAAATCGCATTATCTGCATTTATAGAAGCACTCCCTAGTTGTCTATGTTCCCATTCTCGAGTCACCATATCAGTGTATCTGAAAGAAAATTCAATAGTATCTATAACTCTCTCGTTTTCAGCTTCTTGAAGAAAGAAATTTATGAGCTCTTCCATATAATTTCTTGGTCCGAAGAAACCTTTATCTGTTAATTTAAATAGCCCATATTCACGGCATAGGTTTTCTACAATGAACATATACCCCTGTCGTACTCCCTTATTATCGTAATCATAATCAATATCTGTCCCTAATGTATCAGTCCAAATATGGACAATTTGAACCCTTAAGGGATTTGGAATAGCATCATATGTGTAAACATCGGGGATTTCGCCTCGAAGTCTTTTTTGTCTTTTTGAAAATAGGTCGAAAATACCCATGATTTAATCCTACGCTTAAATTTATATTATTTAAATTTTATACATATCAAATACCTATGTTTATGTCAAATTTTACGGATTTCAAATAGAAATGATCACAAGGGGTTACTTGGCTTGGGTAAGGCAATAAAAAAGGCAGGGCCATTGCTGACGAGCCGATTGCTTAACGTGTTGAAGGATTTCTATAATCGCTTGATATTTTTGGCGAAAACAAAGGAAATTTGTCTGTAGAATATCTTTCTTTAGATTATTACCTTTATTGCACCTAAAAACAACACCTTAAAGCGATTTATCAACACCTTTAGCGATCGGCTCGCCATTGCTGAACCTTGCCTTTAATCTTTCTCAAGTTTTTTTTATTGTCACTTTTTTCTTTCCATATTGGTTGGATTAACTAATTAAAAGATTAAATTCATATTAAATATAGACACTTATCAAAATTTTACATTCTATAGTTGAATTGGTATACTTTGTGCGTTATATTCTAATTAAAAGAAAGTATAAAGATTATTAAATTAGATCCCGATATATAATTTGACAATAAGTTTGTTTTGTACTAAATCAGCATCATATAGGAGAATATAAACATGATCGGTCCAAGACCATTTTAAATAGAAGTAAAAACTTTTAATTAAGTGGAATACTTACTCTTGATAAAGTCTATTGTATCTTGGTAGTCGGATGCGAAAGAAGGGTATTTTATTAAATTTTCATTAACGTAATCGGAACACTCGATAGCTAATTGTTTATCTTCTCCTCTCCCTCTTTCCGCTAAATAATATCCCAAGTTATTCCTTATCTTACAGACTAATTTTTCATTCTCCCAATTATCTTTATCCACTATCTTTTCGTAATATTCTTCATATGCTCTTTTAACAAAACTAATGGCATATTCCAAATAATTAGAATCAGTTGTGGTTTTATAATTAAGCCAAAAGGTGTAAGACATAGCATTGTATAAGGATGCAGAAATATTATTGCCCCTTTCCTCAGTCTCAGCGTGAGCAATAATTTGAAGTTTATTTTTAATATGCACATAAAGCAGTGCTCCAACTATTGCTATAGCCAAACCTATAATTGTTAACGAAGTGGCCAAAACATTTTTAAAAATATCATAGTCATAACTAGATCCAGCAGGTAAAGGAATAAACATTACACCAATAACAACACCAATTGCTGTACTAAAAGCTATAAATAAAAATGCTAATAAGATGTATTTCAACGTTTCTTTAGAAGCATCTTTTTGTTCTAAATCATATTTTATATTTTTATACCAAAAAGGGATAAAAAATAAAATTCCTGCTACAATAAATATAATGGCGGTAGAGAATTGGATGCTACCAATTGAATACATGTAATTTTTTACTGAAGACAAAGCTCCAAAACCTAAACAGAGAATACCTACGATAATTAAGATTATTGAAAATACTTTATTTGTCATGATTTGCCCTCCTATAACTGAAAAACCCCAAAGTCTATTAATAATGGGGTCTTTGTGGCGAGTTTATTTGAACCTCCTGTAAAGGTAATAATTTTCAAACTTTATCCTATTTTTTATCAGTAATGTCCGGTTAGGTTCTTGCATGAAACCGGCATCGTTTTTGTTCTTTGAAAAAAAATGAATCTGTAGAGCTACCGGAATCACGAAGTTCATTTTGGATTTGTATCCGTAATTGT
>PVMK01129094.1_pt1 | contig 10603 bp, 10 predicted proteins | sample 1853481 | NCBI WGS metagenome assembly PVMK01 (sample SAMN08533507, study PRJNA380276) | Marine sediment metagenome, whole genome shotgun sequencing project. | reverse complement strand
AAATAAATTCTTTTTTTTTCAAATATGCTTCTAAAACCTGGAGACAAATCCGAAATCCGAAGCACGAAATCCGAAACAAATTCGAATAGCAAATTATCAAATATTCAAAACACCAAAGATATTACTAGATCCGGAAGAAGCACTGAGACTGATTCATAGTTTCATATTTTGAATTTTGGTCATTCGGGCTTGTTTCGAATTTCGGATTTCGATATTCGAATTTTATAATTGACAGTTTAGTACTCAAATTTATGATAGAATAAGCAAAATGGGAGGTACCAATAATTGTTCTCGATCAGATATATTGTCCACCGTCTATCTTAATAACTTCCCCGGTAATATGTTGGGCTTTGTCAGATGCCAGAAAAGTCACCAGATAGGCAAGGTCCTCCGGCTGTCCAACCCGTTTTAGGGCACTTTCGCCCATGGCCATATCGATAATTTTGTCCCGGGCATCCGATTCTTTGAGCATTGCCGTTTCTATCAAGCCGGGGGCGACGGCATTGACCGTTACGCTGAAGGCGCCAAGCTCCTTGGCAAGCGCCTTGGTAAATCCGATGATCCCGGCCTTGGATGCAGAGTAATTGGTTTGGCCGAATTTTCCGCGCAATCCATTAATTGAAGTAATATTTATGATTTTGCCGTATTTTTGCTCTTTAAAAAGCGGTGCCACCTGACGGGTGAAGTTAAAATATCCTTTTAAGTTGACTTCCAAAACGCGATCCCATTGCTCTTCGGTCATTTTCCAGGAAACCCCATCCCAGTTCATGCCGGCGTTGTTGACCAGAATTTGCAGGCTGCCGAATTCTTCGATGGCGGCTTTAACCACTTTTTCAGCGTCGGCAAAAGAAGCAATATCACATTGCAGCGCAACGGCCTTACGGCCCATTGCCTGAATTTCCTTCGCATATTTGATGGCCTCGGCTTCGTGCTTTCGGTAGGTAATACATAAGTTGGCCCCCTCGCGAGCCAGTTCGAGGGCGGCAGCGGCACCTATTCCTTGCGAGCCGCCGGTCACCAGCGCATTTTTGCCTTCCAGTAGCATAAAATCCTCCTAAATTTAGTTAATAAAATTTCTTGACATCAATGTAGTTACATTGTAGCTAAAAAGTAATTTCAAATTTTGGCATGAAAAGCAAGCAAAATTTTTAAAAAAGGAGGGTAATATGGCAGGCGTACCTGACAAGATACAAACCTGGCAGATGGTGCAACCCACTTCCCGCGATAGGGAAACCAAAGAGGTGACACCGGGTAAAATCGAAAAAAATGAAATTCCGGTTCCGGAATTAAAACCCGGTGAAGCTCTGGTCGAGATCGCGGGCTGCGGTGTTTGTCATACCGACCTGGGTTATTTTTATGATGGTGTACCAACGGTTTCAAAGCCCCCCCTGACACTGGGCCATGAAATTTCCGGAACCGTGGTGGCGGGAGACGAAGAGTGGGTCGGTAAAGAAGTCATCATTCCCGCTGTTATGCCATGTCGCAAATGTATCCTTTGCAAAACCGGTCGCGGCAACAGATGTCTGGGTCAGAAAATGCCGGGAAACAGCCTCGGGCCTTATGGCGGGTTCTCCAGTCATATCCCGGTGCCGAGTGTCGATCTGTGCGAGGTAAAGAATAGAGGTGATATTCCACTGGCCCATCTGGCGATTGTGGCCGATGCCGCCACCACCCCCTACCAGGCCGCCAAAAGAGCCGATTTCCAGCCGGGTGACAACGTGGTCGTCGTCGGTATTACCGGCGGGGTAGGGCAATATATGGGGCAGACTGCCAAAGCCCTGGGCGCCAATACCGTTGTGGGCATTGCGCGCAACCAGGCTAAACTGGACCGGGCCTTAAAATTCGGAACGGATTATGTCATTAATTCGACGGACAAAGATGCCAGAGCGGTTGTCGGTGAATTTAAAGCCATCTGCAAGGAAAATGGGTTGCCGAGTTTTGGCTGGAAGATTTTTGAAATCACGGGCGCCAAAGGCGGCCAGGAGATTGCGCTGAGCCTGTTGAGTTTTGTGGGCAAACTGATTGTGGTCGGGTACGGACTTGCTAAAGCCGAATACATGTTCGGCAAATTGATGGCCTTTGATGCCGATATCATCGGGACCTGGGGATGTCTACCTGAATATTATCCGATCGTATTGGATATGGTTGTCAAAAATAAAATCAATATAGATGCGTTCGTGCAAACCCGCCCTATGAGCACGATCGTGGAAACCTTTGATGAGGCTCACAAAGAGTCTCCGGATAAACGGATTGTGCTGACGCCTGATTTTTAAGCTTTAGCAAATTTTTAAGGTACAATAACGAAAATTTTTAAATAACAGAGGAGGTAAGTATTATGGCTTTAGAGTGGATGCCCAGAGATAACGAACTAAAGGATCACATGCTGCACACGGATGTACACTGGGGCAACGAAGAGAATGCCCCCTGTGTGGTCTTTGAAAAGCGACCCCTGACAGACCCGCAAGGAAAGGTTCAGGAAGGGCTGTATGTTGCCTGGATTCGTCTGAACAATCCCAAGCAGTATAATTCCTATACCACCGAAATGGTCAAGGGAGTGATTGCCGGTTTTGAGAATGTTTCATTAGATAGAAGTGTAGTGGCGGTGGTCTTTACCGGAACCGGGCCCTATTCGTTCTGCACTGGCGGTAATACCAAAGAATACAGCGAGTACTACGGCCGGCGGCCGGATGAATACGGCCAGTACATGGAGCTCTTCAACCATATGGTGGATTCGATTCTGGCCTGTAAAAAGCCGGTAATCTGCCGGGTTAACGGAATGCGCGTGGCCGGTGGCCAGGAAATCGGTATGGCGTGTGATCTTGCGGTTGCATCGGATCTGGCGATCTTTGGACAGGCCGGCCCCCGTCACGGGTCCGCCCCTGTTGGGGGCTCATCGGACTTCCTGCCCTGGATGCTCAGCAGCGAAGATGCCATGTGGAACTGTGTCTCCTGCGAGATGTGGTCGGCCTATAAAATGAAGGCAAAAAATTTGATCAGCAAAGTCGTGCCGGTACTTAAAGTAGATGGCGAATGGGTGCGCAACCCCATGATTATCAACGACAAGTATGTGGAAGACGGTGAAATCGTCTACGGTGAGTATAAAAAAGGCGATGCCGCTAAAGAGGCTCGCGCTTTCGTAAAGGAACATCAGCCTAATGCGGATTTTGAACTGCTGGACAAAGAGGTCGATAAGATCATCTGGACTTTTGCCAATCTGTTCCCCGGATGCCTGATTGTGTCAATTGACGGCATTCGTCAGAAAAAGAAATACTTCTGGGATATGAGCAAGAATCAAAATCGGCACTGGCTGGCTGCCAATATGACCGGCGAAGCCTTCCTCGGCTTCGGTGCCTTTAACACTAAAAAGATCACCGGTCAGGATGTGGTTGACTTTGTTAAGTTCCGTCAGAACGTTGCCGACGCCAGAGACTGGGATATGGACATGTTTGCAGAAGTCATGGGAAAACCGCAGAAGTAGGTCTTTATTTTCCCCATTTGGAGTCAACAACCACCCGCATAGCGGGTGGCTTCAATTTTCGGCTTAATTTAATGGCAGGACGGACACCGCAAATGGGTGTTCGCCTGCCATTTTTTTTGAAGTTACAACAAATAATGAATACGGAGAAATAGAAATCCGATGATTGCGGGCTTGCCCGTATCTGAACATGATCGAAAAATTATCAAAAGAAGAAATTGTACCGACTCCCGGAGGCGACGTTTTGATTCGTTCGTTTTGCAATCCGGACGAAATCAACCCATATGCCTTCGAACGTCAATTTGGAGTTAACGATGATTATAAATCTCTTTTCACGCAGCGTGAAAGTCTCGCAAAAAGCGCCGCACTATCCGGTGCCAATGTGGTTCTGGCCCTGGCAGAATCCAAAAACATTATTGGATACGGAGTTTTGACTTATCCCGATGCGGGTGAACGCTGGGCTGAGTTGGGGCCAAAGATCATGATGGAAATAAAAGCCATTGAGGTTTGCCGGACATGGAGATCAGCCGGGATTGCCCCCCGAATACTTAAAATGATGCGAAGGCATCCGCATATTGAAGACAAAATTATTTATATGGTTGGATATTCGTGGACCTGGGATCTGGCCGGCACCCATATGACCGCCGGGCAGTATCGAGAAAAACTCTTCGATCTTTTTCAACCGCATGGTTTTCAGGAGTATGAGACCAACGAACCGAACGTATGCTTAAAACCAGAAAATATTTTAATGTGCCGAATCGGTAAAAATATTTCTCAAATGGTTAAAGATCGTTTCAAGTGGCTCAGGTTTGGCCTTAGCCCGTGGACCTGGAAGGTTGATAAACACTAGTGTCATGTCCCACAAATATCAAATGGTTCGGCAAGCTCACCACCCTGAGCCAACCTGTCGAGAGCCTCAAGGTCGAACGAGTCGAAGGGCAAATCACGATGATCAAGGTTTCGGGTTTCGGGCCTTCGCCGCGCCGTAGCGGCTACGGCCGCGCAGGCGGGTGTCAGCTAACAGATGACGGAAGACAGAAAACAGAAGCCAGATAGGGTAGCTTCATTCTCCAGCTTTTAGCATCTGTCTTCTGTCGTCTGACCTCTGTCTTCTGACATCCGAAAACTGACACCTGAACACTGAAACCTGAAACCATAATCATTCTTTTATTTGGTGCGGCGAGGCTGGATTGTTTGACAGTATTTCTATTGAAGTGGTATGAAGTTTTCATATTAGAAAATAATTAAGAGGTTAAAAATGATTAAAGACCGTATCGTTTACATAAATGGAGAATATGTCCCCTGGGAGAAAGCCACTGTCCACATCATGAGTCACAGCTTTGGCCGGGGTTCAGCTATCTTTGAAGTGATCAGTCTTCACGCGACCGGTTCCGGGCCGGCTATTTTTCGGCTTCAAGCGCATATCGATCGATTGTTTAAATCCGCTGAGCTACTGGATATGGAGCTGCCGCTTGCTAAGGAAGATTTATATAAAGCAGTGGCCGGCACTGTAAAGCGTAACCGTCTGCAAAAAGGTTTCATAAAACTTATCTGCTATTATCCTGAATTTTCGATTGAAATTCTTCCCCCTCAGAAGCAGCTGAGCGTTTCTGTTTTCGCAATAGATCCCGAGCAGGATTTAGGGAGAATCGGCCTCCCATTCGAAGAGGGCACAACGTTATTTATTAGCAATTGGCGCAAATTGGATCCTTTGACGGTTCCGATTGAGGCCAAAGCTTCTGCCAATTATTTAAATGGTATGGTTGCGCGTCTTGAAGCAAAAAAGAACGGCTTTGAAAATGCCGTCATGCTCGATACGCAAGGGTTTATTGCCGAGGGTGGAACCGAATCGGCTTTTCTGGTTAAAGACAATCGCTTGATGACGCCTGCTACAGGTACGGTTCTAAAAAGCATCACCCGCATGTCAATTCTCGAAGCGGCAAAGACCGTTGGTATTGATTGTTTTGAAGGGCAATTAAAACCCGAACTGCTGTTCGAAGCCGAAGAAATATTTTTATCTTGCACCCCCTTCAAAGTCCTACCGGTCAGGCAGATCAATGATCGCAAAATGGAAAATGCTCCCGGGCCTTTAACCCGAAAAATAGCTGACCTATTGGATGACATTGGCAGCGGCAATGATGACCGCTTCAAGGATTGGCTATATCCGGTATGATAAATGTAATTAAGTAGGTTTCAGGTCTCGGGTGTCAGGTGTCAGGAAGATACAGAGGTCAGAGCACAGAAAACAGATGACAGACGACAAGAAGCAGACTGTTTTCTTTTTTCTGTCATCTGACTTCTGTTCTCTGTTATCTGACACCTGAACACTGACACCTGAAACCATAATCATTAATGGTAATTAATGCTGTGAAAGCAAATATTGAAAAAGTTTTGCGCGGCGACCAGTTAGCCGGCGCCAAACTGATTCGGATGCTGGAAGAGGGCAACCCCTTAGGGATTGAAGAACTCAAAGTCCTTTATCCGCATACCGGAAATGCATTTGTTTTGGGCATTACCGGCTCTCCGGGTTCCGGAAAATCCACCTTGATAACCCATATCATTACTGAATTGCGACGACGCAATATGAAGGTCGGTGTGGTGGCAGTTGATCCCTCAAGCCCGCTGACAGGCGGAGCGTTCTTAGGCGACCGCGTAAGAATGCGGCGACATACCGAAGACCCAGGCGTCTTCATCCGTTCTATGGCCACCCGAGGGCATCTGGGTGGTTTAAGCAAGACAACCCGTGAGACCGTCATGGTACTGGATGCCATGGGGCATGATGTCATTATCATCGAAACCGTGGGCGTCGGGCAGGCTGAAGTCGAAATCGCCGAGTTTGCTCATACCAAAGCCATTGTCTGCCTGCCGGGTATGGGTGATGATATCCAGGCCATGAAAGCCGGACTGTTTGAAATTGGTGATGTGTTCATTGTCAACAAAGCCGACAGACCCGGGGCGGATGATGTTGTTACACAGCTTCGGGGAATGCTGCAAATGGGAATGATTCCGGAGGATGGTTGGCACCCGCCGGTTCTCAAAACCGTGGCCGTAAACGCTGAAGGAATTGAAGAGTTGGTCGATGCTTTATGGAGCCACCGCCAGTATCTGCTGGGCAGCGGTGAGTTCAGCGCACACAATTTTGAGCAGTCCTTCCAGTTAGTGCGGCGCCTGGTCATGGAAATGGCGGCTGACAAGATTTTTAGTGCCAGCAGCGAATCCAAAGATCTTCAAACACTTCTCGATGCCTTAAAAAAGCGTAATATGGATCCATTTACTGCGGCCGAAAAACTCGTAAAGGAATATCTATCTCAAAATTAGCAGTTCATCTTCGAAGACAGAGAGAAAAAGTTCTAAAGGTGCTCTAAAGTTAGGAGTGCCTAAAATGAACTAAAGTTTAAAATGCCTAAAATTAAGGAATTCTATCCGTTTTATTAAAATAGATGGAGCCTAGCGACACCATAATTTTAGGCATTTTAGATCATTTTTAATTTTAGCTCATTTGTTGTTGTAAGCACTTTTTATAGGTTTAAAACTGTACCATCGGGTGTTAAATGTATTTTTGGAGATAGGTTCTAGTTGTTGATCGGACGCATGGATTCAATAAATGCTTCCAACCGGGTCTCAACCTGGGCATCCGAATAAACTCGTGGGTCATTTTGGTCGGCTTCGATCACGACTCCCGGTTTGCGGGTTAAGGCGGATAATTCTTCCTTTAAACGATACATGCCCACAGAGTACGGCTTGCAGGAACGGTTGGAGTGCATAATAAAACCGGTCAGTGAAAATTCCTCAATGAGCTGCGCCAGATAGTTGATACGCTCCTCGAATCCAAGGTTGATATAGACATTGAGATACGAGGCAGCTATGGCTTCGTATATGTCCTTTCCTTGATAATTATCAATATTACTGTACCCGCCCCAGCTATTGGCATAAGTGGTTACCGCGAGCGTGCATTTTTTCTCTTCAAAAAACTTTTCAAGCCTTCTCATTTTAAACCATATCGGTAAGTTATCCCACAGAACGCGGTATTTCTCTTCAGGTAATGATCCAATTTTTTTCGCTGCCCGCTCGGCCACCTCGGCATAAAGAGATTTATAAAAATCCACACATTCCTGGGTACCCCGGAGAGTGACGATCGGCCCCAAGTGAATGAATGAATCCAAACTGTTAAAAGGGGAGGGCATTTCTTTTGCTAGATAGAGCATCTTTTTCCAATACCCGGAAGCTTCACTGCTAAGGGATAAGACCTCAAAGAAACGTTCACGGTCAAAAGGCTTGCCGGTAAACTCCGCCAGAAAATTTTCTAAATCCTTGAACTGCGAAATCGTATAGTCGATCAGCTCTTTAGTGAGACCGTCGTGAAGAAATGGTGTGTCGACGATGAACAGGGGTACATTGTATTTTCGGGCGATGACCTCATACCATTTAATGACGGTTTTGCAAATGTTGGTGGAACAGAGCAGAAAATTGGGAGGTGGCAGCCCGCCTGCCGGGCCGCCCTGGGTGATGTCTGCACCAAAATCAGTGCGAGCATAGGCACAAATGTCCTGTGAGAATCCGGCGGCTTCAGCCGCTTCCAGCAGCTCAAGCGATTGATGCCCGGCAGCACACATGGCCGCATAGTTTTCAGGATATATCGGCAAGACATCCATGGCATAAAGAAACTCCACCGGCGCACCGCTGGTGACCCATGCAATCGGTTTTTCCCGGGTCGTCTTGGCCTCGATGTAATAATTTGTCATCAGCTCCTTCATTTTTTTGTAAGCGGCTAATTGCGTCATAGTATCAACCTTCCAGGATCTCGCAAAAGGCGTTGATTCGTGTTTTTAGGGCTTCAAAGTTCGACATGGAAAGTTCCATGTCAATGAAAGCAGCCGGGATGCCTTCTGCTTTCAAGCGATTCATCAATTGCGGGCGATCAAAGGCGTCCGGTTCACAGAATTTTATGTACCAGAATAAAACGCCGTCGGCTCCCGATTGTTTTACCCTGTTCAACAGATAGGTATGGCGGTCATTGTCTGGATTGTATATACAGCAGCAGGGTGCCGGATTAAACAAATATTGCGTGATTCCTTCCACCAGGTTTTCAATCTGCAAATTTTTCTTGGAAACGGTCCTCCAGCCATTGGCCAGATCATCATCGACGATATCAAACTTTAATTCATCAAAGATCTTATAGGTGTCAATCGGATCGAAAACCATACCGGAAATCAAAACTTTAGGTCGGCTGTCTTGCGGTTGAGATAATGCCTCCAAATTATGTAACAATGTTTCGAGCAGCTGATTATAGGCACCGGCGGGCAAAAAGAATCCAGCCTTTAAGACGGTATAAAAATCGTGATTTTTCATTATGCCCGGTTTTTGCCGCCGGATTTTGTATAATTTTCGCTGAAGCGATCGGGTGTGTCCATAAAGTGTGGCCGCCTCTATTAGCGACGCCTGCGTAATCTGTTGACCTGTAATTTCCTCAAGCCCTGTTGTCACGCTTTTAAGTACGTTTTTGATGTATGCCTGCCGCGCCTCTTCGGTCTGGGTGATGGGGATGGAAAGTTGCAATGTTGGTTTTGAAAAAAGCCGTCGATATATTTCTCTTAAGTTAATTAAGGTGTCGCAAAGCGATGTAAACGCATAGGCTTTCACCATCTTGCTGATATCTCTTAATTCGAGCTCCAGCACCGATCGTGAGACCGAGCAGCAATAGCTTTGCAGATAGGCGTCTGATTTTTCAAGGGCTAAATTGTTGCCCCATAATTGGACCGGATACCCCCCGGCGGCATAGATCAATTCCATGGGAAAATAGGCCGGCATCACGCCGATGACCGGACGCCGAAGCTGCGCTTCAAATTGCATTATTGTTTTCGAAACGTTTGTTACAACCTCGTGAAATGGATCAAACATAAAACTCACTCTCCATCAGAATGGGTAACATGGGAATTGAAGCGTCCTATCGCTTCGGGTGGTTTGCTGGCAGGATGCGGAATCGCAAATCGGTTTTGCCCGGGATCGTAAACGATTAAAATTTGGTTTCACTTACAATCTAGTTTCCTCCGGATTGCAGGTTTCGTATTTCCTGGACGATTTCACGGCTAAGCTGTGCGATTGCCCGACTCTTGACCGCAACGAGTTCCTCATAGTTTGTCGCCGACAAAGGCTCTCTAATAACCGATTTTCGAACGGTCTGCGGTTTTTGGCTCTCCTGGCTAGCCAACGCCCAGCTGACTTCCAATAGGACGTCCTGACCCCATTGCCCCTCAAAGTACCAGACTTCCAACGCAATCCGATAGTGTGGCTTGAAATCCGTTTGCCAGGGATATACTGCCACCTGATCTGTACCGAGCAGCAAAGAGATGTTTTCCGCCAATACCCGGGCGAAATCTTCGTCCAGGCGCCCGGCCCAGCGGTGGAACTCATCGATTTTTAGCTTATTCGGACCGCTGCGGGTAACGATCTGAGGGCGGTCAAGGATTTGAGGGATTTCCACGGGACCGACACCGATGGAAAGTTTCTGATCGGGTTCAGGGGTATTTGTCTTCTCTTCTAAGCCGGTGAGGGGGTTTAAGGTGTAGAATTCGACAGGGGGGGCACTGCTGCGGCATCCAGCAAGCATAAGTGCGGAAAACAGAACCAGCAACGTGAATTTAAGAAAAAAACCTTTGCGCATCATTGTGATTTTCCTTTCCCGTAAATGAGGGCATCCGGATGTCGTTCCAGGTAATCAGTCAGGACACGAATGGAACGCGCGGCTTCAGCCAGCTCTTTGAGCGCCCGTCTCATTTCGTGCTGCAATGGCGAATCTTTGCCCAACGTGCCTTCAACCGAAACCAGCGTTTTCTGCGCCTGGTCTAAAGTCGAACTGATCGCCGGGGCAACATTTGAATCTAAATTCTGCACCAGCTGCCGGGTCTGTTGAAGGGTTTCATTCAAGGCTTGAACGGTTTCCAGCAACTCTTTGGATTCCGACAGGCGTTTGACGTTTTGAAGGGTATCGCCCAGGTCTTTGCCGATCTGCTTTATGGGCACTGTTTCGATCTTACTCAGGAGGCTATTGACTCTGGCGGTGATGATCTGCAAGGGCGCCGGTATTGTGGGCATCTCCGGAAATTTTTCCCCGTATTTAATCTGGGCGCT
>PVMK01127311.1_pt1 | contig 10603 bp, 11 predicted proteins | sample 1853481 | NCBI WGS metagenome assembly PVMK01 (sample SAMN08533507, study PRJNA380276) | Marine sediment metagenome, whole genome shotgun sequencing project. | reverse complement strand
AAGAACCCTGAATATGGCCAAATCCGGCTTTTCCGCAGTAGATTCATCCTAAGTCCGACAGCCTCCTAGGTGAGGAAAGTGTATTTTGCCTCCAGGGTGATGAAGGAAGGGAAGGAACTCTATGATCAGGAGATATCAATGAAAAATATAGCCCTAAATGTCACGCTAGTCTTTTCTGTGGCGCTGTCCACATCCCTGTACGCACAGGACAAGCCCTCAATGGGCGTACTTGAGTTTCAAAACACCACCGCGGCTTCCTGGTGGGGTGGCGGTGTCGGGTGGGAGTTATCCGGGATGCTGACGAATGAACTCGCCAGCACCAAGGCTTTTTCAATGGTCGAACGCAACAAGTTGGAGGCCGTCATACAGGAGCAAAACCTCGCGGCGTCAGGCAGGGTTGCCGAAAAAGGGGCCGAAATTGGTAAATTGATGGGGCGCAGTACCTCGTAGACGCGACGGTCAGTGCGTTTGAACACAATGTCCAGAATACGGGAGGAGGTGTCAGCTTCGGCGGATTTTCAGTGGGCGGCAAGAAAGACGAGGCCTATATCGCGGTGGACCTGCGCGTCATCGACTCAACCACGGGCGAGGTCGCTTATGTTCGTACGGTTGAGGCACGATCGGGGGGCTTTGGTATCAGCCTTGGAGCCTACAAGGGTGGGTTCGGCGGCAATCTCGCGAATGAAAAGAAGACACCAGCGGGCAAGGCAATCAGGGCTGTCGTCGTCGAAATCTCGGATTACCTTGAGTGCGCCATGGTCGACCAGGACCGCTGCATGGAGGAATATGACGCCAAGGAAGAAAAGCGACGGGATGGGCTGAAAAGCGGCATCAAGCTGGATTAACCGGTTGCCGGAGAGGCCCACCCTGTTCTGTGCGGGGTGGGCTTTATTATTCCCCAATTACATACTCATGATGTCTCGCTGGTACCCCCACTCTACCGTCGCGGCAATTGTCGAAGACCAGGGACGATTCCTTGTGGTGGAGGAGAAATCTGAGGCTGGCGATGTCGTCATCAACCAGCCCGCCGGACATATTGAGGACGGCGAGTCGATCGTCGATGCCGTCGTCCGCGAGACGCTGGAGGAAACTCGCTTCGAAATAGAGCCGCTTGGACTTGTTGGCGTTTATCGCTGGGTGCATCCGGACGGGCACACCTACTTGCGCTTCACCATATCGGGAAAGGTAGTCGCCGAGCGCGGCGAGCTCAAGCTCGATCCGGCAATCCTGCGGCCGCTTTGGTTAAGCGCGGACGACATCAGGCGGCACCACACACCGCGCAGCCCGCTGGTTCTCGGTAATATCGAGGACTACATGAAGGGGCCTCAATACCCACTGAATCTTCTGAGGAATATCGATTAATCACCATGGAACAGGACATGACGAGCCAGATAAAAGCACCGGCCGACACCCACATTATTGTCGGGATGTCGGGTGGCGTCGATTCGTCCGTCGCGGCGCTCATCCTGCTCGAACAGGGTTATCGTGTCAGTGGCCTCTTCATGAAAAACTGGGAGGAAGATGATACCGGTGAGTACTGTGCGGCGGCCGCAGACCTGGCAGATGCTGAGGCGGTTTGTGCGGTACTGGGTATCCCCCTGCACAGTGTCAATTTCGCACATGAGTACTGGGAGCGTGTCTTCTCCATCTTTCTGACCGAATACGAGGCGGGAAGAACCCCCAATCCGGACATACTGTGTAACAGGGAAATAAAGTTTAAGGAATTCCTCTTGCAGGCCGAGACACTCGGTGCCGACTTCATTGCGACCGGACATTATGTTGCGAGCCAAAGTACCGGCGACGGAATCAAGCTGCTGAAAGGAATGGATGCCAACAAGGACCAGAGTTATTTCCTCTACACTCTGGGCCAGCATGCTCTCGGGAAGAGCCTCTTTCCGCTCGGAGAAATTGATAAACCGGAAGTGAGGCGGATTGCGGCACGCGCCTCGTTCGTGACGCATGACAAAAAGGACAGTACAGGAATATGCTTTATTGGCGAGCGTCGCTTCAAGGACTTTCTGGGCACCTACCTCAAGTCTAACCCGGGTAGCATGATATCGTCCGACGGCACTGAGATCGGGCGACACGACGGCCTCATGTTCTACACCATAGGGCAGCGCCATGGCCTTGACATAGGCGGACCGGGAGAGGCCTGGTATGTCTCGGGCAAGGACATGGATAACAATCTGCTCTACGTGGTGCAAGGACACGATCATCCGGCGTTGATGTCAACTCGCCTGGCTGCTAACGAGCCTCATTGGGTGAGTGGAACGCGTATACCGGCAGGGACCGAATGCACCGCCAGGGTCCGCTACCGACAACAGGACCAGCCCTGCGTAGTCACCCTCTCATCTGACGAGGGGATAGAGGTTACGTTTCGCGAATCTCAACGAGCAGTGACCCCGGGGCAGGCCGTGGTGTTATACCAGGGCCGGGAATGTCTCGGGGGAGCCACGATCACATCATGCAACGCCGGCGAGGAATCGGCACAGACACCGGGTTGAGTGGGCAAGCGGCTATCAGAGTTACTTTTACTTCTGTGCAGGGCCGGCGGCAAATAGCGCCCGACTGACATCCCTGGCCTTCATACCCACCCTGCGGAAGAACTGGCCCATTCTCCCTCCGACGTGCTCCGCCTGAATATCACCGGAGGTAAGTAGTTCAGGGGCGACATATCGCTTCAATTTTGTCTCCGCAGACTGGTCTACCCGCGCAAATTGCCGGAACATGGGATTGGCGATGAAGTTGATCCTTGAGCCGCGGCAAAAACAGGCGGCAAAATCAACTAGTACAGGCCGGTTCCCATCTACCACCAAGACGTTAGTCGGGCTTCGCAGGTCACAATGTGCCACCCCGAGGTCATGCATATCATTGATCAGCCTGGACAGATGTAGAAAATACCCGGACCAGTCCGGGTTTTCCCCGTACCTGACGACCTGCACACCAGGCAGGTGTTCCATCAACAAAGAACGTCTGTCCGGCCGCGATACGAGGACCGGGACACCTTCAAGATCTCGCAGTCTGGTCAACGCCTTCGCCTCTCTCCAGGCAAGCAATGGCCCGAGTATCCGGCCAAACCAGAAGTCACACTGATTGTGGTCCTTCAAGACCGCCTGTTCACCCTCGTAGTCGATCACCAGGACATCCGGACGCGTGCCCGCCCCTGCCCGGTACTCCGAGACCACATGCTTTCGAAGCTCTGCCAAAGACAAGTTTTTAATTCTTTTATTCAAACCAGGGCCTGATTCGGGCTTCCGGGTGAGTATGGTAACATCCCGCACCTTGGGAACCTCTGATTAATAACCATGAACACAAAGGCAGGTACGGCAATTTCCGGGGATGTAATGGCGCTCTCCCCACTGGACGGGCGCTATGCCGGGAAGGTGGAAGCGCTGCGGCCGATATTCAGCGAATATGGTTTAATCAAATATCGCATCGTGGTGGAGATCCGCTGGTTAATTGCGCTCGCGGAACATCCCGATATTCCGGAAGTGCCGGCATTTTCGAACGATACGGTTGCTGCGCTGGTTGCAATCGGGAAGGACTTCACGCGGAGTGATGCGGAGCGGGTGAAGGAGATCGAATCGACCACCAACCATGATGTCAAGGCGGTGGAATATTATCTGAAAGAACGTATCTCGAACCTCGCTGAAGTGGCGAAGGTAAGCGAGTTTATCCATTTTGCCTGTACATCCGAAGACATCAATAACCTGTCTTATGCACTCATGCTGAAGGACGCACTCGACAAGGTCATGATCCCTGCGTGGACCGGACTATTGAATGCCATACAGACGCTGGCAGCCGAAAATGCTGCTGTCCCCATGCTCGCGCGAACCCATGGCCAGCCCGCGTCACCCACGACCATTGGAAAGGAACTGCAAAATGTCGCAGCCAGACTGGAGAGACAACTGGAGCAAATCAGGGACTGCTCCATCCTCGGCAAGCTCAATGGCGCAACCGGGAACTACAACGCACACATCGCCGCGTACCCGGAGGTCGACTGGCCTGCCCTGTCGCAGGGTTTTGTTGAATCACTGGGGCTGAACTGGAACCCGATGACGACACAGATAGAACCGCATGATTTCATGGCGGAGCTATTTCATGCCTGTAGCCGATTGAATAACATCATCCTCGATTTCGATCGTGATATCTGGGGCTATATCGCTATCGGATATTTCAAGCAGAAGATTATTGCCGGTGAGGTCGGATCATCAACGATGCCGCACAAGGTTAACCCGATCGACTTCGAAAACTCGGAGGGGAACCTTGGGCTCGCCAATGCCGTGTTTGAGCACCTTGCGGCCAAGCTGCCTGTCAGCCGCTGGCAGCGGGACCTGACTGACTCTACGGTACTCCGAAATGCCGGGACCGCGTTCGGGTATTCTTTGCTGGCCACGTCGTCTACCAGCAAGGGGCTGGGAAAGCTGGAAGTAAACCACGCGGCACTCGCCGAAGACCTCGATAAAAACTGGGCGGTAATCGGCGAGGCAATCCAAACGGTGATGCGTCGTCATGGAATCGCCGAACCCTACGAAAAACTCAAACAATTGACACGTGGACACAGGCACATAGATCAGGAAGTGATCAAGGAATTTGTCAATACGCTGGAGTTACCCGATGACGTCAGAGATGCCCTGGGAGCATTAACACCCGGCGAGTATATCGGCCTCGCAAGAGAGCTGGCTGCCCGAAAGGAAAAATAGCAGGATTGAAGGATCGGTGGAAAAAATACGGCTATCCAAGCTGATGTCCGGGCGTGGCTTGTGCTCCCGGCGTGAAGCCGATCGCCTCATTGAAAGGGGGCTGGTGAGGGTCGATGGAAACGTGATCGATATCCTCGGCACCCGGGTTGACCCACAGGCCACGATTGAACTCGCTGATAGCGCGCGTACCGAGTTGCAGGACAAGGTCACGGTAATGCTCAACAAGCCCGTCGGCCATGTATCCAGCCAACCGGAAGGCAACACCCCCCCTGCAATCCGCCTGATCAGGCCGGCGAACCGTTTCGATGGCGACAAGACAGGAACACGGTTCAGGCGTGCCCACCTGAATGGACTCGTGCCGGCCGGGAGGCTGGACATCGATTCGCAGGGGTTACTCATCCTTACCCAGGATGGCAGGGTTGCGAGATCACTGATTTCCCCGGTGAGCCGGGTTGAGAAGGAGTACCTGGTACGCATCAGGCAGGAGATTAACGACGATCACCTGCAGCGCTTACGGTATGGACTGGTTCTCGATGGAAAAACGTTACGAAAGGCCGTTGTCGAAAGACCGAACAGGGATCAATTAAAAATCATTTTAACCGAGGGTCGTAAGCGCCAGATTCGGAGAATGTGTAAGGAAGTCGGGCTCGATGTGACGGGCCTGAAGCGTGTCAGGGTTGGTCGTCTGCGTCTTGGCGCCCTTCCGGAAGGGCAGTGGCGCTATATTGATCCGGATATACTTCTAGCGCTCTCTCAAGGTGATAATTGACGCCGGACCGCACTGAGGCCGAACCAATGAACCGTTTTAATCGTCAGCCGGGTCAGCCGGCTTGAACCCGGCCTCTGTCACCCCGACATGACCAGCGGCCAGATATAGTGGTCTATCAGCATTAATGCAAAGAGCAGCGCGAGATACTGGATCGAAAAGTGAAACGTCTTGCGCGAAAGCGCATCACTATATTCACGATACAACGAGTAACAATGAAATACGAACCCGGTGTTCAGAATCAGCGCACCGACCAGGTAGATGCCACCGAGCATCCCGGTCACAAAGGGCAAGACGGACACCGCAGCAAGCAACAGGGAATACAGGAGTATGCACACACGTGTATACATCTCTCCGTGCGTAACAGGCAACATAGGTACCCCGGCCTTGGCGTATTCGTCCCGCCGATACAGCGCCAGCGCCCAGAAATGAGGCGGCGTCCAGCAGAATATGATCAGGAAGAGCAGCATTGAGTCCGGACTCACCGCGTTGGTCACAGCCGCGCAACCAAGTATAGGGGGAGCGGCACCCGCCGCGCCCCCGATCACGATATTCTGGGACGTGGCAGGCTTAAGAAAAACCGTGTAAATAATGGCGTAACCTATCATCGAGATGAAGGTTAATACTGCGGTTAACAGGTTTACGCCGACCACCAGGATTATCATGGAGAACATGGCCAGGCCGGCCGTAAACACGATGGCGGGCCAGACGCGGACATTACCGCTTGGCAAGGGCCGACCCCTGGTGCGCGCCATGATCGCATCGGAACGCATGTCAATTATCTGGTTTGCTGCTGCGCCCGAGGCCGCTGCAAGGGCGATACCAATTGTGCCAAATATTGCGGGGCCCAGCGGTGGAAGCCCCGGTACAGCAAGCAGCATTCCCACCACGGCCACAAAAATTATGAGCGCTACCACCCTGGGCTTGGTCAGGTCATAGTACTGGCGACACGCCTCTGAAAACCCGCTGGAACGCGGGCGGGGTAAAACATCGGTAGGCGTTTCTGACATAGCGGGTGTGTTTATTCGGTTTTGCAAAAAGTCTACTAAAGATGCTCACGCCACTGCCGGCGAACGATATCACACCTTCATGATCAGATTCCAAGTCGTTCCCTGTAATTCGCAATTCCGGCTCCCCGGTTAATTCCCCACCACCTCCCGGATTGATCAGTCAACTGAACAACGCACGACCGAATTGATTCTCAATGCAATATTCCCTACCATCAGGACAGCTTCCACGGAAAGGAGATCAACATGGCAGGGATTGGCCACGAGCATCGTAGTACCCGTATCTGTAACAGCTTGATTCTAGCGCTAAGCAGGGCATTCGACTCCCTAATTCCACCACGGTGCCTGCTATGCCAGGACGTGGTGATGAAAGGACAGGTATTTTGTTGCGGGTGCGAAGCAGAATTACCATTCAACGACGCAAGTTGCGCACGATGTGCTGCCGCTATCCATACCGGGGAACTTTGCGGAGATTGCCTGCGCTCTCCACCCCCCTTTGATATTGCCTTCTCGCCGCTGCGCTATCACCATCCGGTAGACCATCTCGTACAGCTGCTAAAGTATGCCGACAACCCTGCCATGGGCAGGATGATGGGTCGCTACCTGGGCGGAGAACTGTATGCAATACGGTCCACTCCCTGGCCCGACGCCATCGTTCCGGTCGCCCTGCACCGGGATCGTCTGCGCGAGCGTGGCTACAACCAGGCGCTTGAGATCAGTCGATCCGTATCACGGATGATCGGCATCCCGGTGGACAAGAGCCTGGTATTACGATGTAAACCAACATCACCCCAGGTCGGCAGGACGAAGAAAGACCGGCAACAAAACATGCGCAATGCCTTCAAACTCAAGCGGCCGCCCCGTTTCGATCACTACGCCATTATCGATGATGTCATCACCAGTGGCGCCACGATGCGCGCTATTGCCGGGGTATTACGGGCAGGTGGCGTGGAAAAAATAGAGATCTGGAGCTTCGCCAGGGCATGATCGAATGGTGATGCTCTGTTCTATTCGATACACTTGTCCAATGGAGGATGCTGACACGTGAGAACCACGATCCAGGTAAGAAGAAAGGATCTGCTTCCCGACCGATGGAAGCAGGATGACTGGCGTGCACTCTATTTCCTGAACCTGTTCCGGCTGGCACTCGCCAGCACATTCACGGTTATCGCGGTTATGGGACTCGAGACACCGATCCTGGGGGCCCGCTACCCGGAGCTTTTTCTGCTTGGCAGCCTGCTGCTGCTTGGCGCCAGCATCTTTTATTTTCTGACGATTTCGTTCAGCCGCCTGGATTTCATTGTCCAGGCCTGCATACATTTCACGAGCGATCTTGCGCTCATAACATTGATCACCTACGCCAGCGGCGGTATAAAATCTGATCCCGCGCTTATCTACCTGATTATCGTCGCGGCGGCAGGCGTCGTTCTCCCACGTCGACTTGCCCTTTTCTTTGCGGCACTGGGCACCGTCCTCATCTTCCTTGAACATCTTCTATCAAGCCTGAAAAGCGAAACTTCGATTGACCCCAGGACACTCTCTTTCCTCGGGATGGGAATGTTTCTTACCTCGCTGCTGACCACCTTCCTGGCCGAGCGGGCAAGACGCGTAGAAGCCGTCAGTGAAGAGCAACAACGCGACATCGTCGCCCTTGAGGAGATGAATGCCCTCGTCGTCGAGAGCATGGATACCGGCGCGATGGTGGTTGCGCCGGATGGCAGAATTTATACCATGAACTCGGCCGGCAAGCAGTTACTATCGCTGGATGGTCAAGTACCCGGGACGCTGGAAGAAGCCCACCCCGAGCTGAAAGAGAGGTTCGAATCATGGTTCCAGGGAACAGGTGAAGCCGTTGTAAAGCTGAAAGATACGCCACCGGGCACCAGCATCATGGCCAACTTCATGGCATTTGGTGAAGACAGCAAGCTTGCTGCCATCTTTCTGAGCGATGAGCAGGAACGTGCCAGGCAGGCACTCGAACAGCGGCTCTCTGCCCTCGGCAGGCTGGCCGCTGCCATTGCGCACGAGATTCGAAACCCGCTTACGGCGATCAACTCCGCCGTTGAGCTGATGAGATCCTCACCGGGATTCAACACCAGCGGGAGCAAGGTCTTTGACCTGGTCGAAAGGAACTGCCAGCGTATTAATCGTATCGTAAACGACACGCTCAGCAGCGCCAATCCCGATGACGCCGTGCCGGACGAAATCCCGCTGTACTCGACGCTCAGGGATTTTGCGGATGAGTTTACCGCTGCCCACCACCTGGAGCGCGATCAGCTGACCTTGAACCTTGCCGGGGACAGTGCCGCAGAGGTGTTCATCCGGTTCTCGCCGACACATTTACACCAGGTACTCGACAATCTATGCAGCAATGCCGTAATTCACCACGGCACGGACGAGCAGATAAATATTGTTTTCAGGCCCCGGGAAACCACCTATTATGTTTACCTGGACATAAGCAGTAACGGCCCGGTAATCGATGAGGAAGTCCGGGACAAGATATTTGAGCCATTTTTTACTACACGTCAGGGTAAGGGGGGCACCGGTCTGGGTTTGTACCTGTGCAAGCAGTTGTGCGAGCTCAACCAGGCGGACCTGCTGTTGGTTCACCCACACCCGGAAGGAAACTGCTTTCGTATTTTTCTGACGAGGGTCATGGAAAACCAAACTACCAATCAATCTGCACGGACAGGCCATGGATAACACCCGAGATACCGTCCTGATCGTCGATGACGAAGCCGACATCAGGCAGTGCTGGAAACGCTGTTGCAGCAGATCGATATCCCCTGCATTACAAAGGCTACCGTAAGCGAGGCGCTGGAGGCACTTGACGATACACGCATCGGGGTGTGCCTCACGGACCTGCGCCTGCCGGACGGTGACGGACTGGAGATTGTGCGCCACGCCGTCTTGCACCACCCTGATATTCCGGTCGCGGTTTTTACCGCCCACGGCAACGTGGAGACTGCCGTCGAGGCACTCAAGTGCGGCGCCTTCGATTTTGTCTCCAAGCCCGTCAACATGGACGAGTTGGTCAGGCTCGTAACCCATGGCCTTTCCGCAGCACAGGATATCGCTGCCGATACCCGTGGCCGGATCGATAAATTGCTTGGCGACTCGGCAATCATGGAGCAGGTTCGCGAACTGATACTGAAAGTTTCCCGCAGCCAGGCGCCCGTGTATATAAGTGGCCCGTCAGGCAGCGGTAAAGAACTGGCCGCCAGGCTTATCCATGAGTGCGGGCCCCGGGCGTCAGGTCCGTTCGTCGCAGTAAACTGTGGTGCGATTCCAGGGGAACTGATGGAGAGTGAGCTGTTTGGCCACAGGAAAGGCAGCTTTACCGGCGCCATCACCGATACCATAGGGTTATTTGAGGCCGCCAGCGGCGGTACGTTATTCCTGGACGAAATTGCCGACCTTCCGCTCGGGATCCAGGTCAAGTTGTTACGAGCCGTCCAGGAAAAGAAGATCCGACGTGTCGGTGATACCAGCGAGACCGAGATCGACGTGCGTGTGCTCAGCGCCACCCACACCGACCTCGCGCGAGCGGTCGCCGAGGGGCGTTTTCGTCAGGATCTCTTCTATCGCATCAACGTCATCCAGATTGACCTGCCGGGCCTCGCCGAACGTAAGGAAGATATCGCCGTCCTCGCCCGGCACTTTATAGACAAGATCGCGCCCGGGGATAACATCGAATTGACCAGCGATGCCGTCTTCGCCCTTCAAGGCCATACATTTTCAGGCAATGTCAGGGAGTTGGAAAATATTATCGAACGGGCACTGGCGCTACGCGAGTCAAACGCCATCACCATCAAGGATATGGGTCTCGCAGACGAAGCCTCGCTACTCCCGGGCAGCGGCGAATATACCGTAGGTACCGAGCCCCTGACCCAATTTCTCGAACGAACGGAGCGCGATGCATTGGCCGCCGCACTCGCACAGGCGAATGGCAACCAGACGGAAGCGGCCAGATTACTCGGGTTATCCTTCCGGACAATGCGCTACAAGGTGAAAAAATTTGGCATAAAGTGACGAAATTAGTCACATACGACCGCTCGCCGCCCATTCAATACCACTTAATTACGGGATTAATCAGTTAGCCACCACCACCATTCATTGAGTCGCCA
>PVMK01129122.1_pt1 | contig 10604 bp, 15 predicted proteins | sample 1853481 | NCBI WGS metagenome assembly PVMK01 (sample SAMN08533507, study PRJNA380276) | Marine sediment metagenome, whole genome shotgun sequencing project. | reverse complement strand
ATTAATTTTAAATTAGCTCTGCGGGCATTGCAAGAAAGAAAATCAGTACATGCACGGAAAGGATGGATTGGAATTTTCCCGGTAAAAATCTGATACGGGTTCACAATAAAGTTATCCGGAAGAATTGCCTTCCTTCCAGAGCGCGACAAAACTTCCGTTCGGGTTTCTTTTTCAAAAACGTTGCCAGACGATCGATATCATCGTAAAAATAAGAGACACCCGTATTCAATTGCGCCGGAATTTCGGCCAGGGCCTCGGCGGGATTTTTAAAAAAATCAAGGCGGTTTGAATTCATCCGGAAAAAAGGTCCCTATCTGAAGAATCGAAGAAATGAAGGTGCGACTGAAATGAAAAGGAGGAAAAAGAAATGAAACTGAATCTTAGAGCTTTAACGGTTGCCTTTGCCGTCGTGTGGGCAGGATCGGTTTTCATAACCGGAGTGGCCAATTCAATCTGGCCGGGATACGGCAAGTCGTTTCTGGTGGTGCTCGCCTCGATTTATCCGGGCTTTACCGCCTCGGGTTCATTTGGCGATGCCATCGTTGGAAGCCTTTATGCGCTGGTAGATGCCGCTGTTGTCGGATTCATTTTCGGCTGGCTTTACAATTTAATCGCCGGTGCAAAAAGCGGCTGACAATCCCGGCCTTTGAATCAAAGGTTGAATCAAGACGGTCAAATACGAAAGCTGAAATAATAAGGGCATTCCCTTCAGAATTCAACGGGATGCCCTCATTCAGCTTAGAAATGCAATTAAACTACTGTGACATTGACTGCAGACGGACCTTTTTGGCCTTCCTCGATGTCGAAAGTCACCTGGTCGCCTTCATTAAGAGACTTGAATCCTCCCGAAGTAATACCTGAATAATGCACAAATACATCCGGACCATCTTCCTGCTCGATGAAGCCATAGCCTTTACTGCTATTAAACCATTTTACAACCCCATTAGCCATAATAACACCCTCCTATAAAAAGTTTGTCAATGTTTCATACTTCAGGGTGCCACTTTGACAAATGGATATTTCCCCTAAGATGAAACCGGCCTGCCAATTAAGAGCGGGCCTTTATTGATTGGTTGAACGATAACAAGTTTTTAAAAAAAATCAAGTACATTATTCGATTTTTCCCAAAGGCTGACTGCGGGAGAAAATGGCGCCGCATAAAGCGGATGCTTTACCATCACTGGGGGCCACTCCTGTAAAGTCGTGCCCTGAGTCCTTTGACACACTTGACAACCAGAATATCATAAAAATTCAGTGCGATACCAGTCTATTGACAAATGCGAGGCGCTACTCTATGGTGCCTTGATACCTTTATTTTAAAGCATCTCACCATGATGACTCCCGGGAGCGTTGCTGCAATGAACTCGTTTAACTTTCGTAAGAGATGGAAGTATTTCGGCGAACCTCCCGCAGCTGTTCCCCTTGCACAAAGCATTTATCGCGTTTTTCGTGATACCTCGGAACACGACCTTACTTCACCCAAAGCGAAGCAAGCTAAAGCAATGATAACATCTGCGTTAAAAACCGAAGAAATGAAAGGAGGACGTGCATGAAAAAAGCATTATGGATTACAATGATTGTGGTGTTTTCAGTTTTATTTGCCTTCAGCGCCAGCCAGGCAAAACCATTTAAAATCGCAGCTATTTTTCAAACGGCCATCGAGGAACCCTGGGATGGTGTTATCCACCAGGCCTGTCTGAAAGCCAAAAAAGAAATAGGCAACATCGAATATGAGTTTACCGAAAAAATTGCGGCAGCCGATTTTGAAAAAGTTCTCAGGGAGTATGCTGAAAGAGGGTTTGACCTGATCGTGGGCGATGCCTTCCTTGCCGGTGAAGAACCCGCTAGAAGGGTGGCCAAGGATTATCCCGATATCGCCTTTGCTTTTGGATCCGAGTTCGGCCCGGTTGCGCCGAATTTTTCGGTATTTGACAACTGGATTCAGGAGCCGTCCTACCTGTGCGGCGTCATTGCCGGCCGGTTAACCAAATCCAACACCCTCGGTGTAGTAGCGGCCATACCCATTGGAGAGGTAAACCGACTGGTAAATGCCTTCAAGGCCGGTGCGCTCAGCGTCAATCCCAAGATTAAGGTCAAAATCGCATATATCGGCGGCTGGTTTGATCCACCCAAGGCCAAAGAAGCGGCCATTGCCCAGATCGAAGCCGGCGCGGACTTGATCTTTGCCGAAAGATTCGGTGTTTTTGAAGCCGCCAAAGAAAAGGGTGTTCTGGCTTTCGGTAATATGTCGGATCAAAACGCACTGGCTCCCAATGTGGTCATTACCGGACCGGTATGGGACATGTATCCCACCCTCAAGTTCAGCATCGAGATGATAAAGAAAAAAGCCTGGGTATCCATGGATTTAGGCGAATGGTCCATGATGGCAAAAGGCGGCGCCCGCCTGGCCCCATTTCATTCATTTGAAAAAACACTGCCCGCCGGTGTCGTTAAAGAAGTCAGGGATCTTGAGCAGAAGATTCTGAACGGAACCTTCCGTGTGCCGGTGGATGAGCAAAAGCCAATCTCCGAATAGCCTACATATTTGATGGAAATCATCACGTTCGTGATCATTTCCACACTTCGGGCGAGCCGAGACGCCCATTTACTGCGTTATCAGGGGTTTGCGGTACCTAAGTACAGCTGCACCCCTGAGTGTCTTGTAAATGAGCGTCTCGATCTCGTCAAATATCCAGGGTAGCAGCTGTCTCAAAAAATTGCCTTTTTTAAAAACCACCACCCCGAGGTTATGGATGGTAAACAATGACCAGGCGGTCGTAAGGATGTCTTCCGTCACGAAACGTTTTTTAGACGTTACGGCCAATAAGGATGTTTCTTTCAGCCTCTATTCAGGGGAAATTTGTGCGCTGCTGGGTGAAAACGGAGCGGGCAAGACGACGTCTGATGAATATCCTGTTTGGCTATTACACCTGTGATGAGGGAGAGATTTTTATAAAAGGTGAAAAGGCCGACCTTTCCTCTCCAAAAGATGCGATTTCCCGCGGCGTGGGCATGATTCATCAGCACTTTGCCCTGGTTCCCTCTCAAACCGTGCTTGAAAATATTATTGTGGGTACGGATTCGGGCAAAAGCATTTTTCTGGACCTTAAATCAGCCCGGCAGGGGCTTCTTGAGCTGCAGGAACGTTTCGGTCTTCAGATCGATCCCGAAGCCCGGGTGTGGACGCTGTCGGTGGGCGAGCAGCAAAAAGTTGAAATTCTTAAGCCTTGTACAGAGACGTGGACATTCTCATCATGGACGAACCCACGGCGGTGCTCGCCCCCGCTGAAACCGCAGACCTGTTTAATACCCTGAGGTCGCTTGTCAAAGAGGGCCGATCGGTTGTTTTTATATCCCACAAGCTAAATGAAGTCATGGACATTTCAGACCGCATCGTGGTTTTGCGAAACGGCCAGGTGGTGGCGGAACGCCGGACCGCCGAAACCAATGCCAGAGAATTGGCCAATCTGATGGTGGGCCGGGAGCTTCTGGAGAACATCGAAAAGAAAGAACTCCCTCCCGGTGAGCCCGTTCTTAAAATCAAAAACCTCAATGCCTTAAATGACAAAAAACTTGCGGCCTTAAAGAATCTTGATTTGATCGTGCGGCAGAATGAAATTCTGGGAATGGCCGGAATTTCCGGAAACGGCCAGAAAGAACTCTGCGAGGTGCTTTTCGGAATGCGCCCCCCGACAGACGGTAAAATTCAAATAAACGACAAACCCCTTAAATTTGGAAGCCCGCCAGCGTCAATTAAATCGAACATGGGAAGAATACCGGAGGACCGCATCGACACCGGGCTGCTGATGGATCTTTCCGTTGAGGAGAACCTCATTTTAGAAAATCATTCTTCGGCTGATTTTCATCGTTACGGGCTGATGAAATCGCAAAAAATTCATCAGTACAGTGACGATCTTATAAAAAGATACGGCATCAAAACCGCCGGCCGCGATGCGGTCACCAAAAGTCTCTCCGGCGGCAACCTGCAAAAGGTTATGCTGGCCAGAGAGCTGGCCGGAGAACCGTCGCTGATCATCGCTTCGCAGCCCACACGCGGCCTCGATGTGGGTGCCATGGAGTATATCCACCAGAGAATTCTGCAGGAAAGGGAAAGAGGCGCGGGTATCCTTCTGCTTTCAGAAGATCTGGATGAAATATTTGCGCTGAGCGACCGTATCGTCGTGTTGTTTGAAGGAAAAATTATGGGAGAATCCCCGGGGGCGACGGCTTCACGCGAACAGATCGGCCTTTGGATGAGCGGAGTAAAAGCGTGATTCGATTCCGAATCATAAAACGTGAACCGTTGCCGGGTTGGGCAAAAATTGTTATCCCGATTGCGGCCATTCTCGTGACGCTGATTCTTTCTGCCATTCCGATTCTATTGGCCGGCGGGCATCTCTGGAAGTCTTATTTTTATCTGTTTTACGGCGCGCTGGGAACCCGCTACAACCTTTTAGAAACCTTTGTAAAGGCCAGCCCTCTGTTATTAACAGGCCTGGCGGTGGCGTTTGCCTTCAGGGCCAAATTCTGGAATATCGGCGCCGAGGGTCAGCTCCTTGCCGGCGCACTGACCGCTACGGTTTTTGGTGTGCACATGGGTAGCTTCCCGGCAGTGATGGTATTGCCGACGATCATTATCGCGGGGTTTCTGGGGGGAGGCATCTGGGCTTCGATTCCGGCACTTCTGAAAACAAAGCTCAAAGTAGATGATGTGGTTTCCACCCTGCTTTTAAACTATGTGATGATCCACATCATGGGGGCTCTGCTTTTCGGCCCGCTCCAACAACCCGGCTCCAGCTGGCCGCGATCCGCGGCAATCATCGAGGCCGCCCGCTATCCCATCCTGATGGCGCGGTCGCGCTTTCATATGGGTATCATTATCTCCTTTGCCGCTGTATTGATCATATGGTTCATTAACAAAAAGACCATCTTCGGGTACCAGTCAAAGGCAGTCGGTATAAACATCCGGGCGGCCCATTTCGGTGGAATTAATACCACCTCCGTAATCCTGTGGACGGCGCTGATATCCGGCGGCCTGGCGGGTCTGGCGGGGGTAGGCGAACTGTGTGCACTTCAGTACCGGCTGATCATGGATATCTCTCCCGGATACGGGTATTCAGGGATAGTGATCGCCATGCTGGGAAACCTTCATCCGGTGGGGGTGCTTTTTTCCTCACTCTTTTTCAGCGTGATTATTGTGGGCGCCCACACCATGAGCCGCATGACCGGCGTTCCCACCTATATCGCCGAAGTCATCCAGGGAATGGCATTGATGGTTATGCTTATTTTTCTGCTTTTTACGGAATATAAAATCAGGGTGATGCGCAAATAATGGGTGAAATTTTAGATATCGCATTTATCTCAGGACTCATGGGGGCCACCATGCGAATGGCCACCCCGATCATATTTGCAACCCTGGGAGAGATTCTATCAGAACGCGCCGGTGTACTGAATCTGGGGATCGAAGGCATCATGCTGATGGGCGCCATGACCGGGTTTCTGTTCACTTTTTCCACGGGCTCCATCTGGTTTGGCGTGTTCGCCGCAGCTTGCGTGGGCATGCTTTTAGGGCTGCTCATGGCATTGCTTTCCGTGAACCTGGGATTGAGTCAGCATGTTGCGGGGCTGGGCATTACGCTGTTTGCAAGCGGCCTGGCCATGTTCATCTATCGGTTGCATTTTGGCGCCCCCACCGTGCCTCCGATTATCGAGCCGTTTCAGCAGGTGGCGCTGCCTGTGCTTTCCAGAATTCCGGTGATCGGCCCGGGCCTTTTCACCCAATATTCACTGACCTATATCGCCTGGCTGCTGGTACCAGCCATGTCGATTCTGCTCTACAAAACAAAAATCGGATTGAAGATCCGAACGGTCGGCGAAAATCCGGTGGTCGCCGACACCGTGGGGGTAAATGTGACTTTAACCCGCACCCTGTGCCTGGTTGCCGGCGGGGCCCTCATGGGGATCGGCGGGGCCTTTCTTACCCTGGCCCATCAGAACATGTTTCTCATCGAGGTGATCGGCGGCCGCGGATGGGTTGCGATTGCCATGGTCATTTTTGGAAACTGGGACCCGCTCAAAGGCACTATCGGAGCCCTTATCTTCGGTTTCCTGGATGCGCTGCAGCTCCGGCTGCAGAGCGTGGGGCTGGACATTCCCTTTCATATTTTCCTGATGATTCCCTATCTTTTAACGATTGTCGCACTGATCAGTGTCTCCAGACGGGCAGCGGTTCCTGCGGGTCTGCTGAAACCCTATCGCAGAGAGGAAAAAGGCGGGTAATCGAATCGGTCTTCAGAGCCAACCACAGGCTATTGTCTTATCATCCATTCCAAGGCATCTTGCCACATACCGGAATGGTGGAATCCTGGAATCCTGGAATATTGAGATAAAATAAGGATATTGTCTGTTTCTTAATTAAATTGAGACCGATTCCGATTAAAACAACCCATTCTTCCAAATTTCCACCATTCCATTATTCCAGTTGGATTATTATATGTTTAACAGCAGGTAATATAAATTGGTTCCCGTAAAAAAATAGAAATAAAGCTTCAGGTAACACATGCTTGATCTTATGAGCTGACTGAGCGGCGGTCGCTCAATCAGCGGCTGAGGTAGCGCCCCACCTGTTGGAAGACATCCGGGTGTGAGTCCTGAAGCCGGGAGAGGAATTGCTCTGAACGCACGCTCGGGCTCCAGAGCGAGAAGTCTTCGCGCTCAAAGTCCATCCCCACCGCCAGCATATCGCCGAGCGTCTCCATCACATGCTCTTCGGGTTTGTATATCGAGTCGCCGATATCACCCACCCAGCATAGCGGCGTCCCCTGATAGCGGTCGTGCAGATCCTGGTAGAAGTGCCGGGTAGTGATGGTGCGGGGTTGAAGGCCCAGGTCGGTGAAAGGCAGTGACACCCCTTTTTCAGCCACTTCAATGAGCGCCCCGTTGAAAACCGGAATAAGTTCGACGCCGTGATCGTTGCATATTGAGCAGATTCCCTCAAGACCCTCGAGACTGGCGCAAACCGGAAAAAGGAAAATCTTCCGGGGCCGGTGATGCCCTAATGCCTCCTCAACGAAATAGTTTAGTGTTTGGCCCGAAGCGATACATTCTTCCATGATAATCCAGGTGTCGTCCGGCCACCATTCACCCACAAAAGAGCTCTCCACGATGTTCCAACCGCGAAAACCCGTGTCGTCCTCAACCCGGGTGAGCTTTATATAGGTGGTGTCAAGAAGCCCGGACCGCTGGAGGGGCGGATTGGCGTCCAGCAGGTCAAGCGGGCGCCCGCCCCAGAGAATGACAAACTGCGCTACCTTGCCGTCGAACATCCGTTCAAAAAGGCGAATCATGTCGTGACCCACCTCTTTTATCATCAGGAATTTTTCAGGTCCGCAGGCCTGTCGCCTGAGCAGAAATTCCTCGCCAAGTCCTCTGCCGGGAAAATCAACCACATAGATCTTCTCCGGCAGGCATCTGTCCCGGAAGGCCTCGTGCTGGGTGATTGCCTTCACAAGCCATATGTCCTTGCCCCCACGCGACATCACGATTTCACCAATATCTTCGAGGAATATACGGTTTGCATCCGCATTCATATTCATGAGGTTTCTCCTTTTCCGGTTATTGCAGATCAGTGAAGCGGATTGAATATTCTTGGGGCAAATATAAAATAAAGACAATCATGTGTCAAATTTTGAAAAAAAAGGCAGCCCTTCAAATAGTGAAGAATTGCCCTTTTTCAGGTTTAATTCAATTGTTAAACAGGTTTCACATTTACAGCATGCGCGCCTTTCGGCCCCTCTTCTATGTCAAACGTAACCTGATCGCCTTCGTTGAGAGACCTGAATCCAGCCGAATCGATTCCGGAGTGATGTACGAAAACATCCGGACCATCTTCTTGCTCGATAAAGCCATAACCCTTACGATCATTAAACCATTTCACAACACCATTTGCCACAGTGACACCCCCTTTGTTGCTGTAATTGCCATAGTCCCATACTGCAGGATGCCACCCAGACGAATGGATCTTTCCTTCAGAATGAAACCTGCCTTAAATTAAGGCAGACCCTCAGTTATCATTTAAATTATAAATATTTTTCTGTCAAAATCAAGTAATTTATTTAACGGAACCCTTTTCAGCGGAAGTTTTGGTATAAAATAAGGCGGTAGTAGATTGGGTAAGCAGTTACCCATCGTTTGGTTATTCTTTTTCACAACCACCGGGTACAAATTTAATCATAGTTAAAGTAAGGTCCTGTAATTATTCATATGTTTTTAATTTTAGTTTTGCCTTCATATTTTGCATGGATATTGCAACTCATTTTAGGCAGAGCGATGAACAATCTTTAGCGTTTCCAATCTGGATCCGTATTCGCTCCCCGAGGAATTTATTTAAACTAGTCTAATGTCCGCCCCGATGCCCGCCGGCCGGCCCTTTTAATTTGCGATTTTATTATCAGGTTTTTAGAAGCCCGAAGCAAATTTGCTTTGACGAGTGTCTCACTTTCGCGGGAACAACCATAATGAATGAACCACGCCGGGAAATAAACGGTCAGGACCCGAAACGGCACCGTAAAGTTTCACGGGACCAAACACCTGAAAGAAGAAAGGGCCGTGACCGCAGAAAAGGGGTTGATCGCCGGAGCGGATTCGACCGCAGACGGGATCAGAATCAAGGGGCGACAGAACGTAAAAATCTAACCCGAGAGTGAGTCTGAAAAATGAAACGCGCATTTAATGGATTTTAAATCATACCCTAATAGAAATTTTTGATTCAGATAGATCAAACGGAAAGGAGAAAAATGGTTCAACATATTGTTGCCAGCAATCCGGTCGAGAACAAATATCAAGACTTAAGAAAAACCGATAGCCACCTGAGAGCTGAAATAAAAATAAGCAGGGACGATCTTGGATACCAGTTTAAGCTAAGGGAGATCGACGACAATCAGGGATGTTTTTTTGTCAGCGAAAATTCCTCAGTCTTGAAAGTTCTGGATGTCGGCTCAGTTCTGGACATGAAATATTGGACGGCTGACAAAACCAGGATGGTCAAATATGTCACAGCGGAAATAAATCATATTGCCAAACAGAATCATGAACCATTTAAAGGGCATTATAAAGTCGGTTTATCCATTTTAAAGACGAAAGGCTTAAAACTGGTGAATTCGATAGATGGATTGCTAAAAACACGGATTAAGGCCCAAGGTTTGGGCAGAGAACAACCTATTGTCTAAAGGGGGGATTGACGATTATTAAAATATTACTCATTATTGCAGTCATAGCTGCTGTCTATTGCATATTTGCAGCCATCGTTTGTCTGGTGGCAGCATCTAGAGAAATTGAATTACCCGATATTGAAGATATCGAAATTGGAGAATAAATAACGGCATCTTGCAGAAGTCCCGGGATTTTAGGCAGAGTAAATTCTTAACTCTGCCTTTTTTCTTTTGAGCGAGAGCGAGGCCTTCTAAATTCTTGACTCCTAAATGGGTTCTTTGGTAGATGTTAGAAGCTATCTCAAAAATGTATCTAACGCCCAAGGGCTTTGTTGCAAACCGATTCAAAATACTCGAATACTAACGTGTATGCTCCGTTTTTGAATCGGTTTGCGTCGCGCCCTTGAACGTGATCTACTATTTTTGAGATAGCTTCTATTCTCCAATGCTAATCAGGAGGTTGAGATGCGCACGGTTTTCATTTACGTCACCATAATAACCGGTATTTTATCTTTCACATTCATCTCGCAGGCAGAAGATAAACACGGCAGGTTCTTTGCCGGAGCCGGTTTGAGCTACGTGGGCGAAGACTTCGATGATGGCGACCTGAGAAAAATCCCCGGCAACTCCAACATTGACAATTCATGGGGGTTTAATATTTTTGGCGGTTACTGGTGGCTCAAGCACCTGGCTGTTGAGGGCAACTTTAACTGGTACGCCGATTTCGATGGTGAGGTGGACAACAAGGATTTCGATATCAGCATCTGGACGGTAATGCTTGACCTCAAGGTGATTTCCCCTTCCCTTTGGGAAGACAGGATATTTCCGTACGTAAGGGTCGGCGGGGGCTATATGATAACAGAAATCGATTCGAATAACGGTAATTCAGACGAATCGGACTTTGCTTACAATATCGGACTCGGATGCGACGTTTTTGTGACGGATCGCATCAGTGTCGGCCTCGATGGCAAGCGCATATGGGGAACCGGCGATGTCTCTGAGTTCAATCACTATGTGGGAACGGTTCGAGCCGCCTATCACTTCTGAACAAGGACCGAGGAACCAACTAGAAAGGATAACATGGGAGGTTAATATGGCTGTACCTGCGATCCTGGACATAATCGTTTTCAAAGACGGTAACCTGGTAAATGGCAAAGTTTTAACCAATGCTTTTCCCATCAAGACGTCTTATGGCGAAATTGTCGTCAAAAAAAAGATATCGCCAATATCCATATGCGCGGGTCTCAATTTAGAACCGACCAGATCATTACCCTGGATTTAAATCGATTTAAAGGGTCCCTTCAGGAAACAATTATCCGGATAAAATTGCACGATGGCCAAAATATTGAAGTGCTCAAAAATAAAATTAATACGATCATGATGCTCACAAATTAC
>PVMK01123204.1_pt1 | contig 10604 bp, 9 predicted proteins | sample 1853481 | NCBI WGS metagenome assembly PVMK01 (sample SAMN08533507, study PRJNA380276) | Marine sediment metagenome, whole genome shotgun sequencing project. | reverse complement strand
CAAGGCGTTATTGAACTGCCCGTCACTGGTGAAATAGTCATAAAGGCCGCTAGTCTCGAGTCATTTCATGGTGATCCCGCCGATCGCCTGATAGCGGGATCACCATGAAATGACTCGAGACCAGCGGCCTTTATGCCTATTTCACCAGTGACGGGCAGTTCAATAACGCCTTGTTCGAGCAAATCATTGCGCCATATGGATAAATCCATGTCCATACGGATTCTGCCCTTACTAACCAACATGGCAACTTCCCAAAAACTGATAGCTGATACCGCCAATTGATCTGCCTGAAATGCAGCATCGATTTGCACAGTTGCGTCGGCACCCAGTCGGGGGTTTGCTTCGCTTAACCAAACCAGTACATGCGTATCCAGCAAGATCACTGATCAGCTTCCCATTTTTCATCCGTGGAAAAAATGTTCTGGTCCAGACTGCTGATTTTATTTTTATGCATGCCAAAAAGACTGGCCGATTTGACTCGATAAGGAACCAGCTTGCTGACCGGTTTCCCGTTTTTGGTGATCACTATTTCATCACCGGTTTTTTGTACTTCATCCATCAGTTTTAGACATTTAGCTTTGAACTCTGAGGCTTTTAGCGTTTGCATTATTCGCTCCTATAATAAGACCAATACATGACCATGGTCATGTACATGGTCATATACTACGCTGATAGCTTCAATAATCAAGTTAGAATATGGCTTAATTATAAGTCCTGGATTGCGTATTACGCTACTTTGAAAGATTAGGAATCGCCGTGGGGCATGCCTTCCAAAAGTAATAAAAAAGCCCCGAATCCGGGGCTTTTTTAGAGAACTTGACTTGTTCTACTCTTTTGTTGGTACTTCGTCGTGGCATTCCAGGCAATCAACTTCTTGTCCAGGAGCCGTTTCTTCGTGTTCAAGATCGGTGATGTAGGTATGGCAATCGTTGCATGAAAAATCAGTATGGTCTTCAACGAAAAAACCACCTGCAGGGTTGTGTACCTGTGGGCGGTCTGGATTGCTTGGTGGTGCCCGGTCGGCATCATCGTGGCAGTCCATGCAGGTTTCGTTATCACTTAGATCCTCGTCCTGGGCGAAAACCGGTGCTCCAAAACCAAAAGTAAACAGTGAAAGAAAAAGTGCAACATATACGGACTTGAGAACTGTACTTGCAGAAATCATGGTTTATCCTCTTGTTATATCAATGACGACCCTGCTTAGAATGAATCTGATTTGCTGAATCAATTCTGGTCCGAGTCATAAATTACCCTTGTGCCGTGTAGATATAGTCAGCGGCGGTATTATTACATGAAATCGGGGTTTAAAAACACTGTCTTTTTGTAGAAAAAATGGACCCCGGGTCGAGCCCGGGGTGACGGAGCTGAAAAGGGGCTGAAGTCAATGATGACAGGTGTTGCGAATGATTTTCATTCCTAGAAGGATTTATCAGCAAAAGCATCCTGAACTGCCAACTCAGCTTGCTCTTTTTCGTCTTTCTCCATCCAGTCGAAATGGCTTTTATACTTCGTGTTGGAAAGAATGCCGCCATTTTGTTCTACGACGCGAATAAATAACTCCAGACTATGCGCTGGCCAATCAAATAATCCATTGAGCCGATTATAAGCTGCATCGAAACCAAGCAAATAATTGATCTCCTTCTGCAGGTCTTCTTCCACGGTACGTTCCAGGGCACGATAAAGAAATTCTGTCTGTAGCGTAAAATCCGGGAAACGAAAATAAACAGCGTCATTGCCTTGAGCCGGGATGTCCGGTGTGTCCGGATGATAATCAGTTATTTGATTAACAGCGTTTGAAAAATGCTCCAGTGTCTCTACATATTCATCCGGATTAGCCAGAATAACTGCTGAAACGGGTAACACTATACCTCTGGGTGTAAATCCTGCTTTTGCCAGTACATCATGAATCAGATATCGATGAATACGGCCATTGCCATCCATGAAAGGATGGATATAGACAAAACCAAAGGCTATCATTGTTGCCGCAATAACAGCTTCCAGTTCACTGGCGATGTCTTTCGCTATTGCCAATAAGCCCGCCATAAGATCTACTACGTGTTCAGGCCTTGGCGGCACAAAATCTACTTTCTTGCGATATCCGAGATCTTTTCCTATCCAGTTTTGCTGACTGCGCCAGCTATATTCATGAAAACGGGGGTCAAGTACCGCATTTTGTAACTCCACCAGCCTTGCTTCCGAGAGGGCTTCCTGAGTATCTGCTCGTTTTAACAAATCTGCGAAACGTTGTTGTCTTTGAGGGGATGGTTTTTCTCTTTCTACTTCAAATGAAGATTGGGTTTCTTTCAAGTACAGATATGCTGCTGCGCGCCGCAATAGACCTGGGTCATAATTTGCCAACACTTCTTGCGTACGGCATTTCAGATCTTTTGCGAGCATCTCTTGCAGGTATTCTGTCTTGTTTACCATCGGACAAAACAATTTTGATCCTGGTAGATTGTTGAGTACACGAAAACGCCGGATTCGTTCACCAGCATCGCTGGCAAACTGTTGACCAGCATCAACCACAGGAACATAGCTGGCTCGTGTGGAGACAGGGTCGTCAACGGGTAGCAGATTTTCCGTTATCCACTCATAAAGAAAGCAAGCTCTGCGCGCATAGCGTGACTCCGGGCTTGCTGTAATCCATTCGCACAACTCTGTTTCACCTACCCGATCGAACAAGAGCGCCATTACCTGGAGATTAAGCCCTTCATATCGTAGTGCGAATTGCAGGTGACCTGCCAGGGTATCTATTGGCTGGTAGGCGGGTTCAAATAGCTCCACGCATTGCCCGGCTCTAATATGTTTCTGCCTGCCGTGTACAGAGCTATCAATAAACGCACAGGTATTCAGTGGTAAAGCTCTTAATTCGTAACGTTCAATTAAGCAGCCATATCCTAATTTGTGTGACATAACTATTTAAACTACCTGTTTTTGACCGCGCACGGAGAAATATAGCCGGAATATAACATGTCTATCCATAAATTGACCGGGTTTTTTAATTTAACGGTCTTTTTACTCTAACTAACTGGGTTTACGGTCATTTATAGGGACGCGCGGTTAAATTTCTCAGCCCCTAAAAGACAAGGTCATCCCTGGGGCGACGGGTTTTTGGTGGGGCGAGGGAAGAGCAAATGGGCCCCGGGTCGAGCCCGGGGTGACGGGGTTGGGGCCCGGGGTGACGGGGGTTTGGGGACGGGATAAAAAAGAGCCGTCCAATTGGACGGCTCTTTTGTTAGCGGGTGCTGGTTTTTTGCCGGCACCTTATTTCATTTTACTAACTAACTCTAAACCTCATTCCGCAGCATTTGAAAAGGTCGGGCATGCGATCTTGGAAACCGTAATGTCACGGCTCAGGTCATAGGTGAGATCTGTAAAGCCCTCAGCCACATAGGTCGCGCTTGGCGTTAGTGAGAAAGTGCCAACATCACAGCCTGGGAATTCGAAAGTACCGGTACCCCACTGAGTTGTAGCGCCAGCAGCTGGGTCAAAAGCAGCACCCCACATCCGTCCTTCGGTGATATACACATTTACGGCGGCCGTCATTCCTGTTGTCGCCGGTCCTGTTGCAATCAGGTAAACCTGGTTGCCTTCGTCATCGTAGGTATAGAAAGAGACAACCAGGGTCAGTACATCGAGAGATTCTGCGACTTCTAACAGGAAGCCTTCACCGTCGCGATCAGAACCGCCCCACCAGTTGCCGGTGAGACCGGGGTTGATTCCGATATACTCAAGTTGACTTACGCTGGTGTCATCACCATGGAAGTTCTTGGCATGCCTGCCCAGTTCGGCCATATCTGCAGTTTCGTGGCAGCGTTTGCAGGCGAAGTCGAGGGTTACTGCGGCTTTGCCTTCATCATCCAATACTACTAAAGTGCCATCTTCGGTGAACATGTTCGCTTCAGCATCGGTATTGATGTAGAAGATATGAGTCTGTAAATCACCTTCAAACGGACCAAGCTTGTTGGCAGACTTGGTAGCATACGGCATATGACAATCTTTGCACTCAACACCATAGCCAGCCATGGAATGTGATGCATCGAAGGAAGTTTGTTTATCGCTGTGGCAGTTTACGCCGCACTGCGCGCCGGGATAATCTTCACTGTCACCGTCTTGCCATATTGAGAACTCGCCGCGTTTGTGCGGGTTGTGGCAATCGACGCATTTCTTTTCGGCATGCGGGCCTGCCAGGTGCTCGTTGTACTGCTCGTGATGTTTGATGAAACCACCGCTGGCAGGGATGCCATTTTCTTCGCCGCCTGGAGGAAAGTCACGAAAGTGACAATTTCCGCACATTTCAGCTGAATCATCGACCTGCATGCCTTCTCCGCCGCTTGGAAAGCCGAGTCCGTTACCGTGGCACTGCTCACAATGAATACCGCCGGCATCAAATGTACCCCACATACCGGGTAATCCATCCTGGTTGTCGGTCAGATCATTGTCGGTTTCAGCATCTTCGTCGGCCACCCAATTGGTGGTATGACAGGATCCGCAATTGTAGGGTCGGACCTCGCCTGGATGGTAATCGACCCATTCGCCGGTCAGGTAGTCGTACTGGTTGCCGCCGGGTAATTCGTTGCCATCTTCATCTTCTGTGACCGTGATGATGTAACCCTCGGTATCTATATAACGCGATTTCCACTTGTAACCACCGATTACATAGGAAACATCGTCCCAGGTGGTGCCTAAGGGCAGCGGTATGGGCCGGTGCCGGGCTTCTTCACTTTTCATTAATTTGTAGGGGTGGCCGGATGCGCTCCAGTCACGGTAATTTTCTTCGTGGCAGCGTTGGCATTCGTCGGATCCGACGAAGTCTGCGGCGACCACAATGCCAGGCAAAAGGAATATTGACAGGCCCAATACAATGCTGGCAAAGCCGGCCATTCTACGGTTGTTTAAAGAGTTGACTCGTTTTCTGTTCACTACAATCTCCTGGTGAAAAAATAGGGGAATCCCTACTAAGTATAGTCCGCCTGTTCTCAATTGCATGACTTGATGTAGGTCAATAAATAAATTGATCTAGATCAAAGGTTATTGATTTGGATCAGAGGTTTTTCTAGATAAATACGGTTCAGCACCTAAGGCGGACCGTGAGGAAAATGGGCCCCGGTCACGCCCGGGGCGACGGGGTGCTTTGCCGAGTGACGGGGTGTTTAGTGTTCCTGGGCGGCGTAGTAGGTGGCCAATATCTCGATCATTTCGTCGTTATAACGTGTGCTCATTTTGTGCATCATTGAGTTGTCGCGGTCTTCGCCGCGGTACTCTTTCATTGCTTTGACGAGGTAATCGTGGCTTTGTCCGTTTAGCGAGGGCACGCTTAGCTTTCTTTCGTGTGATGTTGGATTGTGGCAGCGATCACATTTGGCGGCCAATTCCTGGCCTGATAATTCGTCCTGCACAGAGGCCTCTGTTTTCTGGATTGAATAATACGCAGCAAGGTTCTCGATTTGTTCATCGGTCTTTGCCGGCATGTTGTCCTCATATTCGCGCTCATGGTCGCGGTAGGCCTTGATGGCGGCTACCAGGTAGACGGGTTCCTGTCCGGCAAGGTTGGGTACCATTGGATCGTTGCTGATGCCACGGGCGCCATGACACTTCCTGCAGTTGGCTGATGCCTCTTCCCCGGCAACGGGGTCACCAAACGGCGGTGCCTCTCGCGCAGGAGCAGATTGTGCCGCGAAATACATGGCCATTTTCTCTATATCGACTGACTCAAGCCCTTCGAGCATGTCACTCGCACCTTCGTGGCCGCGGCTACCGGTTAGGTATTCCTGGGTCGATGTCATCAGGTAAATGGGTTGCTGCCCGGCCAGGCTTGGCATGCCTGCTTCCGTGCTGATACCTTTCTCTCCATGGCAGGTTTCACAAATGGCAGCGATGGCCGCACCTTCGATGTAATGAGCTTCATTGGTCTGCTTGTGGCTGACGGTCTCAAGTCGTGGCTGGGCCGCATAGTAGCCGGCGATATTAACAATATCCGCCTCGCTCATGCGGGCGGTCATATCCTGTAATGCCGGGTGCAGGCGTCCGCCGTCCCGGTAGGCGTGCATGGCTTCAACCAGGTATTGCGTAGACTGTGCTGCAAGGTAGGGGATATCGGTGCTTTCACCGTGTCCATCCATGCCGTGGCATTCGGCGCAATCGGCCTCGGCAATGGCTTTGCCGGCGACAAGATCGGCCACGAGTTCCGCAGGGCCGGATTCTTTGCCACAGGCTGCAAGCAGTGTGAGGGTTACAACACCTAACAGGATATGTTTCATAAAAACCTCAATCGTGGACAAGTCCGCTGGTTATTGCCGACAATGCAGATCGTAAACCATCCGCATTGCCGTCATGATTATACAACCATTTGTTCTGCCCGATTCATCAATTCAATCATTAAATCCCCAGGACACTAAATCCCCAAAAACCCGAGAAAGACCAGTGTCAACAGAGACAGGCCGATGGCAATCAGCGTCACACCCAGCACTCTGGATCCACGTCTCAAGGGTTGTGCGGGAGCAGCCACCAGGTACTTGTCGAGCTCACCACTTGCAACCAGGCGGTCATATTCGCGCCGGTGTTCGTGCATATAAAGTTCCAGCGGTACGCGGCCTGTGAACATGGTGGTATCCAGCGGGAATTTGTCCGGCCGGAAGTGGTTGTTAAAGAAATGCACCGTGAACAGGAATACGATGGCCAGGATCGCTTCCTCACCATGAACAATGGAGGCCACGTTGAATACCCAGCCGGGCAGAAACGATGCGGTCGTCGACGGGAACCACATCATCATGCCGCTGACACCGATGATCGTCATACCCCAGAACGGGGCCCAGTAATCAAATTTTTCCCAGTAGCTGAAGTGGTCGAGAATCGGGCGTGGTCCCAGGCCGAAGAACCAGCGGAACATTCCAATTGCATCACCCAGGTCGTGCCAGTTGGGGACCAGTGAGTTAGGCCCGAACCATTCGAATGTTCTCCAGTTCTGGCCGATATGGTAGGCAAAGTAAATAAGGTGTATGAAAAACACACTCATAAATCCAATCGCGCCGAAGCGGTGCAGGAAAGCTGCTGAAGTTGGACCGCCCAGCAGGTTCATCACCACTGGTGCCCATGTGCTACCGGAGAACAGCACTGTTATGCCGGTCAGGGCCAACAACATGATGGAAATTGCGCCGACCAGGTGTGCCAGGCGCCACCAGCGTGTGAATCGCCTAAAATGTGTCTTACCCTGCGGCAGAGCTTCGGTCAGGATATGTGGCCTGTCCCTGCCGTGTTTACGGTCCTGGTATTCACGGTAGAACCACAACGCCGAATGCAACCAGAAGAATGCGAAAGTGCCCAGCAGCAGGCCGATCATGCCTTTTGACGCCAGCCACATCTGCGGGTATTCCTCAAAATTGCTGGTGGTGCCGTGTGGCTGGAAGGTGACATAACCCTCGGTCGCATCTGCGTGGCAGCTCTGACAGGTTTCCAGCCGGTTGCCGTTATGCACCTTGGAGTCTTCTGCATCTACCCGTTTAATCCCGTGGGAGCCATGGCAGTCATAACACTTGGCGGTTTCCCCGTAGCCTAGCCGCGTGATCTTGCCATGATAGGTTTCGGTGTAGGTTTCGAGGTTTTCCTGGTGGCAGCCACCGCAGTTTTGGGTGATTGCAACCCGGCCCGTGGTGTCGTTCGGTATTTGTATATCGTGTGACGAGTGACAGTCCGTACAAACCGCAGCAGCTGTATTACCACTGGCGATTTCAAGGCCATGTACCGAGGTTTTGTAGGTTTCAAGTACATCGGTATGACAGTTGCCGCAGATATTGGGAATATTCGGTCTGTCATGGATACCGACTTGTTTGTCAGCTGATGCAACATAATGCGCATCGTGACAGCTATAACAGGTTGCATTGGTATGTGACTGATCATCAATACTGGGCCTGGCATGCACCGAGTTCATGTAGCTTTCGATCTGTTCCACCACTACACCCAGGCGCTCGTTCTCTGTCGTCGTGCCCAGTTGTTGTGCTTCCTGCCAAAGTTCGGTGTGGCACTTCACGCAACCGACTTTGCGTTCAACGTCTTTGTTGTGGGGGATCTTGACGATATCCGTGTGGCAGCTCACGCAATCCCGGTCACCGTGTATGCTTTCATTGAATTTTTCTGCGGTAACGTGTAACTCGCGTCCTTTCCTGGTGTAATTCTCCTTGCCGTGACATTTCAGGCATCTCTCATTGCGCAGTTTGGGGTTTTCCGGCTCGGCCAGTACTGTGCCGCTCAGCGGGACCTGCATGATTGCCACCAGCAAAATAGCAAGCAGCATTCTTGAACAGGAGATCAGGTCGGGTTTTGAATTCAGGACGGGTACTTCATACAAACGCGCCATTGGAGATAGATCCTTATTATTAAGTCAGGTCAAAAATAACAAGCGACAATATAGAGTCGCTTCGAGAACACAATAATGATCTAGATCATCCTTGCTGTATATAGCTTTCAGGGCATCACCGACAGTCTATATATAAAATATATACATGGTTACTGTGTATCTAACTGCATGAATAATAGAGATATGCTAACTGGCATTGGTCATTTAAGTATATTAAAAATGTACTTGACGGCAGAAATTGATACCAGGTAAACCCGTCTTATAAATAAGTCTCTAATTGCAAATCATTGAAATTATTCTATTTATATGTATTTTGGTTCTTTGGGATTTTATTTGGCACATAAGTTGCATCTAACCCAAGTGAAATCAATTAATACGAGGTGGTCACATGAATGAAAAAGCCAACATCCTCATCGTAGATGATGAAGAAGTGGTTCGCCTCAGCCATTTAAGAAGCCTGGAAGGCAGTGATTGTAACACCCGGGCGGCTGAAGATGGCAGGCAAGCAATACAGGTTATGGAGCAGGATCCGGCAGATGTCATTTTGCTTGATCTTCGTATGCCGGGTCTGGATGGTATGGATGTCTTAAAAACCATCAAACAACGCTGGCCCGAAAGCGAAGTAGTGGTTATCACGGGTTACCCGTGTATCGATACCGCCAAGCAGGCAGTCCGGCTGGGTGCATTCAACTACCTGACCAAACCGTTGGGTCCGGATGAAGTCATGAAAGCAGCGAATGACGCCATGACCCAAAAACGCTGGGCATTACGAAGTGATCGTGATGACCAGCATAACAAAACCGAATTTACTACACATTGATCGATAAAAGGAGCAAATCATGAGCACTAATAAATTACAGGTACTGGTCATTGATGATGATGCAGTTGTTGGTCGCAGTTTCGACCGGGTACTCTCCGAAAAAGGTTACGAAGTCAGCACAGCCCTGAGCGGTGAGGAAGCACTGGAAACAATCAATGAAACCAACTTCGATGTTGTTTTCACTGATATCAAAATGCCAGGCATGGATGGTCTCGAAGTCACCGAGCGCATCAAGGCGCGCTGCCCCTGGACACCGGTTGTGGTGATCACGGGATACGGTACGGAAGACAATGAAGCCAAGGCATCAGTCCTGGGCGCAAGTGGTTTTGTTCGTAAGCCGCTAACCCCGGAAATGATTGAAAGCATCACGCTGAAAGCAGTGAGCGATGCGGTGAAAGCTGAGGATTTGAATCAGGAGATTCAAGAAACGGTTGAGCCGGCTGAAGTAGCCGTTGCAGGCGAAGCAGATGCACCCAAGGCGCCAAACAGCAAACTCAAAAATGTTGGACTGTTTTTCGCATCACCCTTTATAGCACTCGGCTATGTTATTGCGTTACCATTCGTCGGTTTCTATATGTTTGTGAAACTGGGTCGCGAGGCCTATGCAAAAAAGCAACTGTCAAAGTAACGGAGTAGCCGTTTAAAGACAGCTAAGAGTTATCAGAACAGCCGGGGCTTGTTAAAAGCCCCGGTTTTGTAGTGAAGACGACCAACGAGAGGAGACGTATCATGAAGGTCGGGAGCGCCATCGGCGGTTCAGCGGGAAATAGACGAGCTGAATTGCCTGTTTTAACAGTTTTTTTTATATGTTGTATGGGTTTTAGTAGCGTTTTGTACGCACAAGAAGTACCCACAACCGAAGTAGCCGCAGCTGAAGTATCTGCGGAGTCTGTCGTTAGCGAAGATTCCCAGGATGCTGCCGCGTTAAAGCTTGAGGAGACCCTCAAGAAAAATAACAAATGCCTCAGGTGCCATAAAAGAGATAAAACCAAGCTGCTTGAAGACGGTGAGGAAATGTCACTGCAGGTACACAAGGATGATTATTTAAGCTCAGCACACGGTGAAGTTAGCTGCACCAGTTGCCACCGGGCCATCGGTAAAAGAAAGCATCCATCAAAAAAGACCAATATCACCATTCAAAGCGAGCGGGAATACTCCATTGAGATGAATGACAGTTGCCGCAATTGCCATCAAACAAAGTTCAAACAGTACCAGGGCAGTGTACACGCCACGATGGTCGCGCAAGGCAGTACCAAAGCACCTGTTTGTACCGATTGCCATAGTGCACACGCGGTAGAGACCATGGCAGATTACCAGGCGGTTACGGGGCTTCCCTGTAAGAACTGCCATGAAGGTATTTATCGCTCCTATAGCGAGAGTGTGCACGGTCAGGCCAGGATTAGCGGAAATACCATCCGCGACAGCCATATC
>PVMK01142866.1_pt1 | contig 10607 bp, 10 predicted proteins | sample 1853481 | NCBI WGS metagenome assembly PVMK01 (sample SAMN08533507, study PRJNA380276) | Marine sediment metagenome, whole genome shotgun sequencing project. | reverse complement strand
ACAAAACAAAAGGAGTTAGTTAAATGAAAAGATTTCATCTGTTTTTTGCGTTTGCACTCTTATTTTCCTTCTTTGCAATGCATTCTACTGTATTTGCCCAGGAAGAGCCCGTAATGTACTTCTGTGAGAAATACGGCAGAGACGGCGAAGAAGGTGTAAGTGACAGATTCACAACCGGTTACTTAACAGTAATGGTTAAATCCAGCTATGCACTCAGACTTGATGATGTTGCAATTCAGTTGGATAAATATAATTTCCGTTCAGGTGAGTTTGAATACTATAAAAAGTTTTATTACAACATTGAACTGGATCAGAAATATGTTTACTTCGCTAAAAATGATGAGAGCGATATGGAGTTTGAAGATCCCGGATTTTACCGTGTTTTCCTCCTCGATGATCGCGATAGAACCGTTGCAAGCGCAATAATTGAAATTATTCGTTAAGGATAAACGAAATAATTATTTCAAAAGGGCGGTATTAATAGCCGCTCTTTTTTTATAGATTTTTTTAACTCTTCAATTATAAATAGTGAACCCACTTCATTTAATTTAATTCTTATTTTTCAAACTCTATTAAATTCTATATGAAACGAGTCGCGCTTGAGCGGGAAGAGTTCCGTATACCCTTAATTTAAAATTCCGCCGGAGGCAGACAAGTATAATCATATGAATAAATTTGATGTAATTATTATAGGTGCCGGTCCAATCGGTTTAAGCTGCGGTATTGAAGCAAAGAAAAGAAACAAATCTCACCTGATAATAGAAAAAGGATGTCTTGTTAATTCCCTTTTTCATTTTCCTACCAATATGACATTCTTCTCAACATCCGAAAGATTGGAGATTGGTGAAATACCCTTTGTATCGCATGGCGATAAACCTACGCGAAGGGAATCATTGGAATATTACAGACGTACGGCTGAGGCATGGAAACTTAACATTCATACCTACGAAGAATTATTTAACATAGTAAAAATTGATGATGCATTTAGTGTTAAGACGAGTAAAGCAGAATACAAAGCAAAAATTATTATTGCTGCAACAGGGTTTTACGATGAACCGAATATGCTCAACATTCCGGGCGAAGATAAACCAAAAGTAAAACATTATTTTGACGAGGCACATCCCTACGCATATCTAAAACTTTTAATTATTGGTGCAGGTAACTCGGCTGTTGATGTTGCGTTGGAAGCTTACAGAAGGGGTTCCGAAGTAACGATGGTAATAAGGCAAGATAAACTAAAAGATGGTGTGAAGTATTGGGTTAAACCCGATATCGAAAACAGAATTAACGAAGGCAGCATAAAAGCATATTTTCACTCTGAGCTTACAGAAATAAGAGACGACGAAGTTGATATCAAAACCCCTGATGGTACAATTACAGTAAAAAATGATTTTGTTTTTGCGATGACAGGTTATCATCCCAATTATAATTTTCTTAAAAGGATTGGAATTATAATATCTGATGATGAAAATTTAATTCCCTTTCACAATGAAGAATCTTATGAAACAAACATAAAGGGTATTTATCTTGCCGGTGGAGTTTGCAGCGGAATGACAACCGGTAAATGGTTCATCGAAAATTCGAGAGACCACGCTGTTCAGATATTCGATCAGCTCGAAGCAGCAGGGAAATAATAGAAACTTTTGAAAAACTAATATAGGCGGGCGAAGCAAAACAATACACTTAGATTTCAATAGAATTGGCTTTTATAAAAGAATTGATTTGATAATTTCAACAGGTTTTGCAAAGCCCCCTAATATTCTTAATCCTGTAATAAATTGAATGAGAAATATCTAAAGCTTATTTTTAACGAATTAAATAATTAATAATGTGAATTAACAATATCAAACCAACCATATTTGGGAGGAAAAAATGTTAGATAAGATAAAAGAACTTTTGGGAGACGAAGCAGATTCTCTCCTTAATTACAAAGCTAAATTTCCTAAAGAGCAATTAAATCTACCTGGACCGGATTTTATTGATAGAGTACATATTCAATCTGATAGAAGCATAAACGTGTTAAAAAATCTTAACTGGATACTTAACAGCGGAAGATTAGCAGGTACAGGATATGTATCTATACTTCCTGTCGACCAGGGAATCGAACATACTGCCGGTGCTTCATTTGCTCCGAATCCTATTTACTTCGATCCGGAAAATATTGTAAAGCTTGCAATTGAGGGAGGATGCAACGCTGTTGCTTCCACTTTAGGTGTTCTTGGAATGACTGCAAGAAAATATGCGTATAGAATCCCGTTCATTCTCAAATTAAACCACAACGAGTTGCTAACTTATCCGAATAAATATGATCAGATAATGTTTGCCGGCGTTGAGCAGGCATTTGATATGGGTGCAGCTGCAGTAGGTGCCACTATTTATTTCGGATCGGATGAAAGCAACCGCCAAATTATTGAAGTCAGCGAAGCATTTCAGTATGCTCACGAAATGGGTATGTTACTGTATTATGGTGCTACTTAAGAAATCCCGGTTTCAAGAAGGATAAAGATTATCATAATGCTGCCGATCTTACCGGTCAGGCAAACCATCTTGGTGTTACAATTGAAGCAGATATTATTAAACAAAAACTGCCTACAAATAACGGCGGTTTTGAAGCAATTAATTTCGCAAAGACACACAAGAAAGTTTATTCCGAACTTTCATCCGATAACCCAATCGACCTGACCCGTTATCAGGTAATAAATAACTATATGGGAAGGTCCGGATTGATAAACAGCGGCGGTGCTTCCGGCAAAAATGACTTTGCTGATGCTGTAAAAACAGCGATCATTAATAAACGTGCAGGTGGCATGGGATTAATTTCCGGCAGGAAAGCATTCCAAAGACCAATGGAAGAAGGAGTTAAGCTTCTTAATCATATTCAAGATGTTTATCTCTCCAAAGATGTAACTATTGCATGATTAAGAGGGAATGATCCATTTATAATTAGAACGCCCCATTAACGGGGCGTTTATTTTTTTAAATAGCTTTAACGATCGAGAAGGTAATCAGCAATTTTCCCTAAATCCTTCACATCCTTGTTGCCGAAATTAGGCATTACTACTCCGGGAAATTGTTCTCTGTATTTTAGAAACCGATCCGAACCCATAAACGAATTAGGATTACGCAGATATGCAATCAACTCTCCTCTGCCAAACTTCTGACTTATATCTTTAAGCGCCGGTCCCTGTTTTGTTCCATTAAGATCCACACCGTGACAGTTGGTACAGCCAAAATTTGCTATTAATTCTTCTGCTGTTAAATTTTCAGTTGTAGTTTGATCACTAAAATTTTCGGTGGAAATCGGTTTAAATATTTCTTCTTCTTTGGTAATTCTCCCAATGATAAATAACAAAATAAACAGTACTAAAAACGATGCTACCCAAATCTGAGGTTTTGTCATAATTACTTTCTTCTACAGTTAAACAAAAACTAATAATATTCGAAAATTTGAACCGGAAATTTACAAAAAGAGATTCTGATAAGAAACATTTTCCAGAATTATTCCCGCATCCGGATGAAATAAACAGAGAGGATCTATTAACCCTCGACGAAGACATGTTGTATGTTTGGCTTGAAGAAATTGAGTGGCTGATGTAGAAAATAATAGATGGCGACTTCTAAAAGATAGCAAACTGGTAAAACTATCATTTCAAATTTATTTATTTAATTTTTCAGAGTGCTCAGTAAATTACTTGTTTCTTTTAGGTCGATAAATATGTGTGCTCTGCCCGAAGAAAACTTCAGCCGCTTCCATCACAGTTTCGGATAAAGTTGGATGCGGGATGAATTGTTAACTTTAAATCAGTTAAGTTAGCAGCCATCTCTATCGCTAATACACCTTCGGCAATAAGTTCACCAGCACCCGGTCCGCAAATCCCAACACCAAGTATTCTGTCGGTTCCCGGTTCAGAAAGAATTTTTGTTACACCGTCAAACCTATCCAAAGTAGTTGCCCTGCCCGAAGCAGCCCAGGGAAATTTTGAGACATTAACTTTAATATTTTGTTCTTTCGCTTGTGTTTCAGTCAATCCTGCCCATGCAATCTCCGGATCGGTAAACACAACTGCCGGAATAGCTTTTGGTTCGAATGCAACCTTCCCGCCAGCAATAACTTCAACAGCAACTCTGCCTTCGTGCGAAGCTTTGTGCGCTAACATTGGCTCACCAACAATATCGCCGATAGCAAAAATATTTGGATCATCCGTTCTTAACTGCTCATTTACATTTATCCAACCTCTGTCGTTAACCTGCACTTTTGTATTCTCCAATCCCAAACCCGATGTATCCGGTTTTCTTCCGATAGACATTAATACATAATCATAAACCTTATCATTTATATTTCCATCTTTATCTTCTATTGTTACCTTTATACCATTCTTAACTTCCTTCATCTCAACTACTTTAGATTTAAGCATCACTTCTTCAAAACTATTTTTAATTCTCTTTGCAAGATGCGAAACAAGATCTCTGTCAGCACCGGGCAGCAGTCCGTCAAGCATTTCAACAACAGAAACTTTACTGCCGAGAGCATTGTACACCGAACCAAGTTCCAATCCAATATATCCGCCGCCTATTACTAACAAACTTTTGGGAATTGCCGGAAGATCAAGTGCAGTTTTTGAGTTAAGGAACCTTTCGCTTTTAATTTCTAAAGAAGGTATTGTTGCTATGCGCGAACCTGTTGCTATAATTGCTTTATCGAATGTGAGATCTTCAGTTCCACCTCCAACTTTCTCAACTTTTACTGTTGATGAATTTACAAAACTTGCTTTGCCACGGATATAATTAATTTTTCTTTGTTTGGATAAAATGCCAAGTCCGCCGGTTAATTTATTTACCACGCCGGTTTTCCATTCCCTTAATTTATCCAGATCAATTTTCGGTTTGGAAAATTCCACACCAAAGTTTTTAGCTTCTTCAGCTTCGCTAATTAATTTAGCAACGTGCAGTAATGCTTTGGATGGAATACATCCTCTGTACAAGCAAACGCCACCGGGATTTTTTTCAAGATCAACAAGTGATACATTCATTCCCAAATCAGCAGCGAGGAACGCAGCAGCATATCCGCCGGGTCCTCCACCAATTACAACTAAATTTATTTTTTCAGACATTTAATACTTTACCTTCGTTTGTAAAAATAATTGCATTATTGTTATAAAGTTTCTCCTTCAATCAATTCTGCAATTCAACAATGAGTTAACTCTAAAAACTTCATTACTCAATCTGTCATTCCCACGAAAGTGGGAATCTCTTTAAAAAACTGAAGTTTATAGATTCCCCGCCTGCCTGTCCGGTAGGCAGGTTTCCACGGGAATGACCTTTTTATAAGAGACTCAACAATAAAACACTTTTACCATTAATTTAACCATCAATTAATAATTGTAATGGGTTTTCCAGTGCTTCAATAACCCATCTTAGAAATCTTACTGCATCTGCACCGTCAATAATTCTATGATCGTAAGAGAGAGATAACGGAAGCATCAATCTTGGTTCGAAGACACCGTAGCCATTGTAAACCGGTTCATAGCTCCCACGCGATACACCAAGGATTGCAACTTCGGGTGAATTAACAACGGGAGTAAACGCTGTTCCGCCAATTCCACCAAGATTTGTGATTGTAAAACATCCGCCCTGTAATTCTTCAAGCGATATTTTTTTATCGCGCGCCTTTTGTGCAAGCTCTCCCATTTCAGTGGAAAGGTCGTTTATGTTTTTCTTATCCACATCTTTAATTACCGGGACCATTAATCCGCGCTCTGTATCAACGGCAATACCAATGTTAAAGTATTTTTTATGGATTATCTCCTTAGTTTCCATATCAATACTGCTGTTAAATTGCGGAAATTCCTTAAGTGAAGCAGCAATTATTTTTAATAATATTGCAGTAACAGTTAGTTTGCTTTTACTATCTTTTAATTTTGCATTGTAATCTTTTCTTGCTTTTTCAAGTTGTGTGATATCTGCTTTATCAAATTGTGTAACATGCGGAATAACAGCCCATGCATAACTTAAATGTTCGGCGGTTACTTTTCTAATCTTCGACATCTCAACTTTTTCAATCGCACCGTACTTTGTAAAATCGGGTAAAGGTTCCTGCTTAATTCCGAAGCCCCCACCGGATTTTTTTTCCTGATGAAGTTTTTTTGAATGTGCCTTAACATCGTTCATCGAAATTCTTCCGCCGGGACCCGTACCTTTAACTTCGTTTATATCAATACCAATTTCGCGTGCAATTCTTCTAACCGAAGGAGCTGCTGGAGCAGAACCTGTTATGATCGGAGGTTGTTTATCATGCTCTCCCGGCTGTAGTTCACTAACTCCGTCTTTAGGCGATTCAACTTCTTTGGGCTTATCTGCTTCAACTTTTATTGTAAGTTTTTCTTCAATTGTTTTTGTAGCAGGAGCAGCAGAGATTGTTTCAACCTTTAAAATTACATCACCGGGTTTTGCTTTATCACCTTCTTTTACCAGCACTTCAATAACTTTTCCTTCTACCGATGAAGGTACTTCGATTGTTGCCTTATCGGTTTCAATCTCAATTACAGCTCCCTGCTCTTTCACTATACGTATCGCCGGGATTTACAAGTACACGGCAATCACATCCGCCGATATCAATATTTTCACCTAATTCGGGTAGTTTAAATTCTGTTGCCATTATTTTCCTATTAAAATTTCTTTCTAATCTTATTATGAATAAAGAGGATTAAGTTTATCAGGATTTATCCCCAGTTCTTTTTTTGCTTTATCCAACGTAGTGTTTTTTATTTTTCCGTCTTTAGCCAGTTCGCCTAACGCAGCAAACACAATATGCTTAGCATCAACTTCAAAGAAGTCACGCAATGCTGCTCTCGATGCACTTCTGCCGAACCCGTCTGTTCCCAAAGTTGCAAGAGGTTTCGGAAGCCACTTTGCAATAGTATCGGGCAGTGCTTTTAAATAATCCGACGCAGCAACAAAAACACCATCGTTGTTTTTAAATAGTGTGGTAATGTAAGCTTCTTTTTGTTTCTTTGTTGGATTAAGCATATTCCATCTTTCAACATCAAGTGCATCTCTTCTAACTTCTTTATAACTGGTTACGCTCCAAACATCCGCAGCAACCCGGTAATCCTGTTCAAGAATTTCCTGTGCTTTCAGCACCTCATTCATTATTGTTCCACTTCCGAACAGGTTTGCTTTTAACTTAGCATTCTTTTTAGAAGAAGATTTAAACTTATACATTCCTTTTAGAATACCATCCTTAGCACCTTTAGGCATGGGCGGCATCGGATAGTTTTCGTTCATCAATGTTATGTAATAGAATACTTTTTCCTGATCCTCGTACATTCGTTTAATTCCATCACGAATAATTACTGCAAGTTCAAATGCGAATGCAGGATCGTAAGCACAAAGATTTGGAACGGGATATGCAAGAATATGACTGTTGCCATCCTGGTGCTGTAAACCCTCGCCATTAAGTGTTGTTCTGCCGGCAGTTCCACCAAGCATAAATCCTTTTGCGCCCATATCCGCGGCAGCCCAAACAAGGTCGCCAACACGCTGCAATCCAAACATAGAATAATAAATAAAGAAGGGTATCATATTAATTCCATGTGTAAGATAAGCGGTTCCCGCAGCAACAAAGGATGACATTGAACCTGCTTCGGTAATTCCTTCTTCAAGTATCTGCCCGTTCTTGGCTTCTTTATAGTAAAGAAGACTGTCGGCATCAACTGGTTCGTAAAGCTGTCCCGGCGTGAGAGTAAATTCCTATCTGCCGGAAAAGTGATTCCATTCCAAATGTTCGTGCTTCATCGGGAACAATTGGAACAATGTACTTGCCGATTTCTTTATCCTTTAAAAGCTTGGTAAGCATTCTTACAAACACCATAGTTGTTGAAACTTCCCTGCCCTCAGTTCCCTCATAAAATTCTTCAAAGATTGATTCGGGCGGTGTTTTGATAGGACGAATATCTGTTTTTCGTGATGGAACAAATCCACCAAGTGCTTCTCTTTTTTCTATAAGATATTTCATCTCAGCATCATTCTCATCAGGTTTGAAGAAAGGCATATTTGCTATCTGCTCATCTGAAATTGGAATACCAAACCTGCTTCGGAATTCTTTCATCTCTTCTTCATTTAATTTCTTCTGCTGATGAGTAATATTTTTTCCCTCACCACTTTCGCCCAAACCATAACCCTTAATTGTTTTAGCAAGTATAACCGTCGGTGATCCCTCATGATTAACTGCAGCATTGTATGCAGCATAAACTTTTTCGGGATCGTGTCCGCCGCGGCGCATCTTACTCAACTGTTCATCCGTCATATTTTCAACCATTTTAGTAAGATCATCATCAACACCAAAAAAGTGTTCGCGAATGTATGCTCCGCCTTCAACCGTATATTTTTGATACTGTCCGTCAACTACTTCGCCCATACGCTTAACAAGTTTGCCGTCTTTGTCCTTAGCAAGCAAGGGATCCCAGCTATCACCCCAAACAACTTTAATTACATTCCATCCCGCACCACGGAAAATTGCTTCAAGTTCCTGAATTATTTTTCCGTTGCCTCTAACAGGTCCGTCCAATCTTTGAAGGTTACAGTTTATCACAAAAATAAGATTATCCAATTCTTCTCTTGATGCAAGTGTAATTGCTCCAAGTGCTTCGGGTTCATCTGTTTCCCCATAACCTAGGAAAGCCCAGACTTTTCCGCCGGGTTCCTTTAATCCTCTGTCTTCTAGATATTGATTAAATCTTGCCTGGTAGATTGCCATAGTTGGTCCGAGTCCCATTGATACGGTTGGGAATTCCCAGAAATCGGGCATAAGCCATGGATGCGGATAAGAAGAGAGCCCTTTGGTTGGCTGCAATTCCCTGCGGAAATTTTCAAGCTGCTCCTTTGTAATTCTTCCCTCAAGATAAGCTCTTGCATAAATTCCCGGTGAAGCATGACCTTGAAAATAAATCTGATCTCCTTCGTAGCTTTCTCCTTTACCTCTGAAGAAATGATTAAAACCAACCTCATAAAGTGTGGCAGCACTCGCGTAAGTAGAAATATGTCCACCGATTCCGTTTTCCACTTTATTGGCTTTTACAACCATAGCCATTGCGTTCCAACGGATGATGCTTTTAATTCTTCTCTCAATTTCCCTGTTGCCGGGGAAAGGCAGCTGCTTTTCTCTTGGGATTGTATTGATGTAAGGCGTGTTTGCCGTAAACGGAATCTGCACTCCGGATTTATGCGCACGGATCTGTAATTGATGCAAAAGATCAACCACTCGTTCGGGACCACCGTGCTCAAGCACCCAATCAAGTGAATACAGCCATTCGCTGGTTTCTAACTCTTCAATTTCGGTGTTACGTTTATTATCATTACTCATAAAAATTTCCTTGTAAGGTTTTATAAACTTCTGTAGAAACGGTAATTCAAAATATAGGGGAATCCAACAATAACTTGTAAGAAAAAGTACAATTCGGTTGGATTTTAGTAAAATTTGAGCGGGTAAATTAATCTAATTGCGAGTGAAATACAAGGAAAGGTGATTATGATTAAGAGCAAGTGTTTAACAGTATTTTTTTTAATCTTACTCTTTATCCTAATCCTCATCCCAAATACTTCTCATACCACTTTCTTCTCATTTCATCAGCTTCTTTGCGGTGCTTGCGCATAAAGTGATCTCCTCCTTCCAGCATTATTAAACGGAATGGAATGTTGTGTTTAATCAGGTGGTAAGATAAATCAAGTGAATCGTGCGGTAAAACCCTTGTATCGGCAGTTCCGTGGAAGATAAGCATAGGTGTGCTTTTAGAGAGCTTCTCTGGAAAATTTACAATTGAGCGGGACTCACATTTTTTATTAAACTCTTCATCATTGTATTTACCCATTGTTGCTTCATACAACCTGCGCATAAAAGGGCTTTCATCCGAGTTGCAGCGCAGATTTGCAATTCCGCCCGTTATAATTGCACACCTAAAATTGGCTGCCGGATAAGCAGGATGGTTATTTTTTGTTAATGCTAAATAGGTCATCATCCCTCCTCTACTCCATCCTTCTATGCCCCATCTATCATCATCGGCAAACTCAAACTCTTTCGCGAGAGGTGTTAAATTTAATACGTCATTAAGGTCATCGCCGCCAAATTCATCTTTACCTTCTCCGCCATCATTTCCTCTGTACTGCGATGCAAAAACAACGTAGCCCCAGCTTGCAAGCTGCCCGAATAATCCTCTTGCAGTAAATGAATCAATTACGCCACGGTCACCAATCCCGCCTCTGTTCCATATTATGCAGGGATATTTTTTCGATGTGTCCCTTGGATAAGCAACGTAACCTTTAACCTTCAGCCTATCCGAGAGATAAGTTATTTTCTCTACTATCGTTGTTTTTATTATCCCTTCTCCCCATCCGCTGTTTATCATATTGCTTTGCGAATCGGTAAGCTCAAATTTATTACGTTCAATAATTAATGATCCGGTTTTTCTCATTATAATTTCGAATGATTGATTATATTTATTAATTACAAATTACGAAATTTAAAAATGGCTCAAAAGAAAAGGCAAAAGAGATCTTCTGCTAAAGAAACAAAATCGAAGAATAAGTTTAAACTGAATGCTTCGAAAGTGGTA
>PVMK01163831.1_pt1 | contig 10608 bp, 8 predicted proteins | sample 1853481 | NCBI WGS metagenome assembly PVMK01 (sample SAMN08533507, study PRJNA380276) | Marine sediment metagenome, whole genome shotgun sequencing project. | reverse complement strand
GATCGAAGCGATCATCAAGCCGTTCAAGCTGGACGAGGTCAAGGAGGCCCTGCACGGCATCGGCATCCAGGGCATGACCGTCACCGAGGTCAAGGGCTTCGGCCGCCAGAAGGGCCACACCGAGCTCTACCGGGGCGCCGAGTACGTCGTCGACTTCCTGCCCAAGATCAAGATCGAGATCACCCTGAGCGACGACATGGCGGACAAGGCGGTCCAGGCGATCGTCGAGGCCGCCAACACCGGTCGCATCGGCGACGGCAAGATCTTCGTCCTCCCGGTGGAGGAGGCGGTCCGCATCCGCACCGGCGAGCGCGGCAGCGACGCCGTCTAAAGGCCGTGCGGGCAGTGCCCCGGCCCCACGCGCGACGATTCAACCCCCACCTGCGCAAGCGCAGCATGAGGAACCCCCCTATATGACTCCCAAGGAAGCACTGGCGTTCGCCAAGAAGAACAACGCGGTCATGGCCGACCTGCGCTTCACCGACTGGCCGGGCACGCAGCAGCACTGCTCGTTCCCGATCAGCGAGATCAGCGAGGAAACCTTCGAGGAGGGCCTCGGCTTCGACGGCTCCTCGATCCGCGGCTGGCAGCAGATCAACGAGAGCGACATGCTGATGGTGCCGGACGCCACCACCGCGTACATCGACCCGTTCTTCGAGCACCCGACGGTGGTTCTCACCTGCGACATCGTCGATCCGATCACGCTGCAGCCCTACTCGCGCGACCCGCGCTTCATCGCCAAGAAGGCCGAGGCCTACCTCAAGCAGAGCGGCATCGGCGACACCGTGTACATCGGGCCGGAGGCGGAGTTCTTCCTCTTCAACGACGCGCGCTTCAGCACGGCGCCGGACCACGGCTTCTATTACATCGACTCGCTGGAGGCGAAGTGGCGCTCGGGCGCCGAGGAAGAGGGCGGCAACCTCGCCTACAAGCCCCGCCACAAGCAGGGCTACTTCCCGGTCCCGCCGAACGACACGCTGCAGGACATCCGCACCGAGATGGTGCTGACCATGCAGAAGCTCGGCATCACGGTCGAAGCCCAGCACCACGAGGTCGCCACCGCCGGCCAGTGCGAGATCGACATGAAGTTCGACACCCTGGTCCTGATGGCGGACCAGGTCATGAACTACAAGTACGTGGTCAAGAACGTCGCCCGCATGAACGGCCTGACGGCGACCTTCATGCCGAAGCCCATCTTCGACGACAACGGCTCCGGCATGCACACCCACCAGTCGATCTGGAAGGACGGCAAGCCGCTGATGGCGGGCGACGAGTACGCCGGCTTCTCCAAGCTGGGCCTGTACTACATCGGCGGCATCCTGAAGCACTCCCGCTCGATCGCGGCCTTCAGCAACCCGACGACGAACAGCTACAAGCGGCTCGTCCCGGGCTTCGAGGCGCCGGTCAACCTGGCGTACTCGAGCCGCAACCGCTCGGCGGCCTGTCGCATCCCGATGTACTCGCAGAACCCCAAGGCCAAGCGCGTCGAGGTCCGCTACCCCGACCCGGCGGCCAACCCGTACCTCACCTTTGCGGTGATGCTGATGGCCGGGCTCGACGGGGTCGAGAACAAGATCGATCCGGGCGAGCCGCTCGACAAGGACATCTACGGGCTCTCACCCGAGGAGGCCGCCGGCATCCCGGTGATGCCGGCCTCCCTCGACGAGGCCATCGACGAGCTCGAGGCGAACCACGAGTTCCTGCTCAAGGGCGACGTCTTTACCGAAGACGCGATCTCCACCTGGATCACCTACAAGCGCGAGGAGGAGATCCATCCGATTCGTCTGCGCCCGCATCCGCATGAGTTTGAGCTGTATTTTGATATCTAGGAGTGGTCTTTAGCTCCGAGGTTGTTGAGGGCCCCGCCGGCGAGAGCCGGCGGGGTTTCTCTTTGTTGCGGTCGGGTTGGAGTCGACCAGCCGGAGTGCGGGGCTTCGTTGCGGCCGGCTCCGCTCGCCTGCGGCTCGCTGCGCGCGCCCTGCGGGCGCTTGCGGGGTGCCAATTCGGCTGCCTTCCTGATTCCCGGAGGCATCCGAGGGGGCTTCAAGCCAGGTCGAGGATCTCCTCGATTTGGTATTGGCCCGGGGGCTTTCCGATCAGCCAGGCGGCGGCGCGGACGGCGCCTCTGGCGAAGTGGTCGCGGGTGAAGCTGCGGTGGGTGAGCTCGATGCGTTCGCCCTGGCCGACGAAGTGGACGGTGTGCTCGCCGGGGTTGTCGCCGCCGCGGAGGGTCTGGATGCCGATGGCGTCCGCCGGCCGGGCGCCGATCTCGCCGGCGCGCTCGAGTACCAGGTGGTCGGCGAGCTCCTGGCCGCGGCCCTCGGCCACCGCCTCGCCCAGGCGCAGAGCCGTGCCGCTGGGCGCGTCGCGCTTGGCCACGTGGTGAAGCTCGACGATCTCGGCGTCGAAGCCCGGGCCGAGCCTGCGCGCGGCCTCGCGGGTGAGCCAGGCCAGCACGTTCACGGCCAACGAGAAGTTCGGCGCGTGGACCAGCGGGATGCGCTCGGCTAACGCGGAGAGCTCGGCCTTCTGGGCCGCGTCGAAGCCTGTGGTGCCGGTGACGTAGGCCACGCCCGCGTCGGCGGCCGCCCGCAGGTTTGCAAGGGTCGCCGCCGGCACCGTGAAGTCGACGGCCACGTCGCAGCCGGCCAGCGCCGCCTTGGCGTCGTCCTGGAGCACCGGACCCTCGGGCAACGGGCTGCCGATCCCGGGGTGCCCCGGCGCCTCGAGGCCCGCGGCGAGCTCGAGCCCGGGCTCGTCCGCCAGGGCGCGGCGCACCGCCTCGCCCATGCGCCCGCCGGCGCCCACGACACAGACCCGGCCGGCCATCTCAGGCGAGCCCCAGCTCTTTCAGCACGACCTGCAGCCGCTCGCGGTTGGCGTCGCCGATCGGCGTCAGCGGCAATCGGATCTCCTCACCGCCCAGCCCCAGCAGGGCGACTGCGGCCTTCACCGGAATCGGATTGGTCTCGCAGAAGAGCGCGTCGAAGAGCGGCAGCAGCCGGTAGTGGATGCGCCGGGCCTCCGGCAGATCGCCACCGAGCACCGCCTTCACCAGCGCCACCATGTCCCCCGGTGCCACGCTGGAGGCGGTCGAGATCACGCCCTTGCCGCCGAGCGCACACAGGGGGAGCGTCAGGGCGTCGTCGCCCGAGAGCACCGCGAAGTCTCCCGGGCAGGCGGCGATCACCTCGGAGATCTGGGCGATGTCGCCGCAGGCCTCCTTCACGCCGACGATCCCCTCCACGTCCGCCAGCCGCCCCAGGGTCGTCGGCAGGATGTTCGAGCCGGTGCGCCCGGGGATGTTGTAGGCGACCAGCGGCAGGCCGGTCTCCCGCGCCACGGTCTCGTAGTGGGCGAAGATCCCCTCCTGGGTGGGCTTGTTGTAGTAGGGCGAGATCAGCAGCGCCCCGTCGGCGCCCGAATCCTTCGCGTGGCGGGTGAGCTCGACGGCCTCCCGGGTGTTGTTGGAGCCGGTGCCGGCGATCACGGAGACCCGGCCGGCGGCCGCTGCCACCACGATCTCCACCACCCGCCGATGCTCCGCGTGGGAGAGGGTCGCCGACTCGCCGGTGGAGCCGCAGGGCACCACGCCGTCGACCCCGGCCTCGATCTGGCGCTCGACCAGACCTCGCAGCGATTCCTCGTCCACCTCGCCACCGCGGAACGGCGTCACCAGCGCGGTATGCACGCCCTCGAACACGGCTCAGCCCTCCTCGACGGGGAAGCTTCCGGAGAAGACCTCGGCGGCCGGACCCGTCATCCACACGTGGGAATCCCGCGTAGGCCACTCGATCTCGAGCTCACCGCCCCGGAGCGCAATCGTCACCTGTCGATCGACGACGCCCCGCAGCATGGATACCACGGCCACGGCGCAGGCACCGCTCCCGCAGGCCAGGGTCTCGCCGGTGCCGCGCTCCCAGGTGCGCTGGCGCACCCGGCTGCGCCCCTCGATCGCAACGAACTCGACATTCACCCGGTTGGGGAAGGCTGGGTGGTGCTCGATGGCAGGGCCCAGGCGCTCGACCGGCGCACTCTCGGGATCGTCCACGAAGACCACCGCGTGGGGGTTGCCCATGGAGACGGAGGAGACCGACAGCGTGCTTCCCTCGACCTCGAGCGGGACGTCGAGCACCGGGCCGTCGCCCGAGCCGAGGGTCGTCGGGATCTTCGCCGGCGCCAGCACCGGCAGGCCCATGTCGACGGTGACGCGGCCCTCGCCGGCCCAGCGCGGGCGCACCACACCCGAGAGGGTCTCGACGCCGATCTCGTCGGCGGAGGTGTGGCCGTGATCGCGCAGGTACTTGTAGAAGCAGCGGATCCCGTTGGCGCACATCTCCACCTGGGAGCCGTCGGCGTTGAAGATCTGCATGCGGAAGTCCGCCGCCGGGTCCGACGCCTCCCGCACCACCAGGATCTGGTCGCAGCCGATCCCGAAGTTGCGGTCGGCGAGCCGGGCGGCCAGGGACTCGAGCGGCGGCAGCGTGTCGCGCACGCCGTCGAGCACCACGAAGTCGTTGCCGGCGCCGTGCATCTTGGTGAAGCGAAGCGCGCTCATCCGATCAGGTCTCGCGGGATCGACTCGCCGTGCAGCAGGTCTTCCACGCGCTCGCGCTGGCGCACCACGGCGAAGCGATCGCCCTTCACCAGCACCTCGGCGGCGCGGGGGCGGCCGTTGTACTGGGAGGACATGGCGAACCCGTAGGCCCCCGACGATCGCACCGCCAGCAGCTCGCCGCGCTCCACTACCGGAAGCTCGCGCTCCTTGGCGAGGAAGTCGCCGGACTCGCAGACGGGACCCACCACGTCGACCACCCGGGTCTCCCGGCGCGGCTCTGCCACCGGCTCGAGGCTCTGGTAGGCCTGGTAGAGCGCCGGCCGAATGAGATCGTTCATGGCTCCGTCGACGATCACGAAGTGCTTGTCTTCATTGCGTTTTTCGTACAGGACCCGGGTCACGAAGACGCCCGCGTTGGCCGTCAGCGAGCGGCCGGGCTCGCAGATGATCTCGCAGCCGAGGCCGCCCACGGCGTCTTCCACCGTGGCGGCGTACTCGGCGACGCTCGGCGGTGTCTCCTCGTCGTAGACGACGCCCAGGCCGCCGCCCACGTCGATCACCTCGATGGCGTGGCCGGCGTCGCGCAGGTCGAGCACCAGGTTCTTGACCCGGGCCAGCGCGTCGCCGAAGGGCCGGGCCGTCGTGAGCTGCGAGCCGATGTGGCAATCGACGCCGATGACGCGGACGTTCTCCAGCGCCTTGGCCTCGGCGTAGGCCTCCACCGCCTCGCCGATCGGGATGCCGAACTTGCTCGTGCGCAGCCCCGTCGAGATGTAGGGATGGGTCTGCGGGTCGACGTCCGGGTTGACGCGGAAGGCGACCGGCGCGACCGCGCCCCGGGCGCCGGCCACCGCGTCGATGCGCCGCAGCTCGGCCCGAGACTCGACATTGAACATCTTGATCCCGGCCTCGAGCGCCGCATCGATCTCGTCGTCGCGCTTGCCCACGCCGGAGTAGACGATCCGCGCCGGGTCGGCGCCGGCGCGCAGCGCCTTGAAGAGCTCGCCCCGGGACGTGACGTCGACGCCTGCGCCCCGGGCGACCAACGTGTACACCACGGCCAGGTTCATGTTGGCCTTGATCGCGTAGCAGATCGTATGACGCATTCCGGAGAGGGCCGCATCCAGTGCGTCATAACCCGCCTCGAGCGCGCTCGCGCTGTAGACGAAGACGGGGCTGCCCACCTCTTCCACGATGCGAGCCAGCGGCACGCCTTCGGCGTGCAGAGCGCCCTCGCGCCTCGGGAAGGCTTCCTGGGGGGACGGGTGGCTCACGGCTGCTTCTCCTCGGCGTCCTTCTCGAATTCTTCGGCGGCTGCCTCCGCGGATTCTGCGGCGGCTGCCTCCGCGGATTCTGCGGCGGCCGCCTCCGCTGCGGCGGGCGGCGGCGAGGGCTGGCGCCGGACCGGCTTGCCGACCCGGCCGCAGCCGGACAGCGCCAGCACGATCAGTGCCAGGCTCAGCCAGCGCCTCATGACGCATTCTCCTCGAGCGCCGCGATCGCGTCACGAATCTCGGCCTCGCTCGTGTTCAGGGCGGCCTCGACCCGGGCGCGGGCGGTCCCGCCGGGCAGGTCCCGCGCCTCCAGCGAGCCCTCGAGCGAGAGCAGCTCACCCGCACCCGCCGGGAAGGCGGGATGGTGGGCGGTGAGGTCCTCGCGGGAGAGTGAGCGCAGGTCGAGCTTCTTCGACACACAGTGGTGGACGACGCGTCCCACGGCCTCGTGGGCCTCGCGGAAGGGCACGCCCTCGCGGACCAGGATCTCCGCCAGGTCGGTGGCCAGCAGCATCGGGTCGTCCGCCGCCTGCCGCATGCGCTCGCGGTCGACGCGCAGGGTGGCGACGGCGCCCGCCATCACCTCGAGCGAATCGCGCAGCGTCGCCGCCGAGTCGAAGATCGGCTCCTTGTCTTCCTGGAGATCCCGGTTGTAGGTGAGCGGCAGGCCCTTGAGCACGGTCAGCAGCGTCACCAGGTTGCCGATGGCTCGCCCGCTCTTGCCGCGCACCAGCTCGGCCGTGTCCGGGTTCTTCTTCTGGGGCATCAGGCTCGAGCCGGTGGAGAAGGCGTCGGCCAGCTCGACGAAGCCGAACTCGGCGCTCGACCAGAGCACCAGCTCCTCGGCCAGCCGCGAGAGGTGCACCATGCAGATGGCGCAGGCGGACAGGAACTCGAGCCCCGTGTCCCGGGAGGCGACCGCGTCCATGCTGTTGCGCGACGGCTCAGCGAAGCCGAGCGCCTCGGCGGTGGCGTGCCGATCGAGAGGCAGGGTCGAGCCGGCCAGCGCGCCGGAGCCCAGGGGCGACCGGACGAGCCGCCCCCGCAGGTCCCGGAAGCGCTCGGCGTCGCGCCCCAGCATCTCCACGAAGGCGAGCCAGTGGTGCGCCAGCCGCACGGGCTGGGCGCGCTGCAAATGTGTGTAGCCCGGCAGCACCGTGTCGACGTGCTCCCGGGAGCGCTCGACCAGCACGCCCCGCAGCTGGTGGAGCCCGCGCTCGGCGGCGAGGGCGGCGTCGCGCAGGTAGAGCAGCAGGTCCGTCGCCACCTGGTCGTTGCGGCTGCGACCGGTGTGCAGCCGGCCGGCGGGCTCGCCGATCTTCTCGCGCAGCCGCGCCTCCACGTTCATGTGGATGTCCTCGAGCGCCGGATCGAAGGGGAAGGTCCCCGCCGCGATCTCGCCCTCGATCGCCTCGAGTCCCTCGTGGAGCCGGGCCAGGTCGTCGGCCGAGATCAGTCCCTGCGCCTCCAGCATCGTCGCGTGGGCGCGGGAGAGCCGCAGGTCGTAGTGCGCCAGCGCCCGGTCGAAGTGGACCGAGGCGGTGAAGCGTTCGACGGTCGGATCGGTCGCCTGCTGGAAGCGACCGCCCCAGGCTTTGGAGGACGGCTTTGACATGGCGCAAATCTCGGAAAGAAAAGAGGATTTCGCAAGAGCAGGATTGACGCCGGCGGCCCTGCTCCGTAGCCTCGACGGGCTCGCCCCGGGGCTTCGACGCGCCAGGGCAGGACCGGGAGTGCCCATGATCATCGTACTCAAAGCAGACACGGAGGCCGATTCTCCCGAGGTCCGCCGCCTGATCGAGATGGCCGAGGGCTATCCCGATGTCCGCACCCAGCTCCACCGGATCCAGGGCGCGACCCGATCGGTCACCGAGATCTATCTGCTCGGCCACACCGGCGTGATCCCCACCGAGCCCTTCGAGGAGTTCGCCATCGTCGAGAAGGTGGTGCGCATCACCGAGAAGTTCCGTTCGATCGGCCGACACGGGGGCGGGCTCGACGCGGTGGGCTTCGAGTACAACGGCGTCCGCATCAGCCAGGACACCTTCCACGTGTTCCCCGGGCTGTGCGCGGTGGACGGGCAAAAGAACGTGGAGAGCATGTTCAAGGCGCTCCAGGAGCACGGCATCGAGACCTCGCGGGCCGGGGCCTACAAGCCCCGCACCAGTCCCTACGACTTCCAGGGCCTCGAGGCCGAGTGCCTGCCCTACGTCTTCGAGCTGGCTGGAAAGTACGGCATCAAGATCATCTCCATGGAGGTGACCCACGAGTCCCACGTGGAGCAGATCCAGAAGGCGCTGGCCGATTCGGGCAACGCCACCGGCGTGATGATCCAGATCGGGACGCGCAACGCCCAGAACTTCGAGCTGCTGAAGGCCGTGGGTGCGCAGACCGAGCTGCCGGTGCTCTTCAAGCGCGGCATGGGCATCACCCTCGAGGAGTCGCTCAATGCCTGCGAGTACGTGGCCTCGGGGGGCAACCGCAAGATCGTCTTCTGCCTGCGGGGCATGAAGACGAACCTCGGCGACCCGCACCGCAACTTCGTCGATTTCGGGCACGTGGCGACGGTCAAGCGGCTGACGCGGCTGCCCGTCTGCATCGATCCCTCCCACTCGGTGGGGAGCCGCGCGGTCGCGCCGGACGGCCTGCTCGACGTCTTCCACGTGACGGCCCAGGGCGTCGTCTCCGGCGCGAACCTGGTGCTCGTGGATTTCCACCCGCACCCCGAGGAGGCCCTCTGCGACGGCCCCCAGGCGCTGCTGATGGACGAGCTGCCGCGTTTCCTCGAGGACACCCGGATCGTGCGCGAGGCGTACCAGGAACGCCTGCGCCGCGTGGCTGCTCCCCCCGCAGCGTCATAGTCTCTGTGCACCGCGCCGGTCCGCCCTCGGGGCCCGGTCAACAGGAACGGGGCCGTCTTCGGGTCTCGGGGGAATCGTGGCGAAGCAACGCAAGGGGACGGCTCGTCCCCGACGGGGGGGCTCGACGGGCACCGGCCGCGCCAGCGCGGCGCGCACGAGACGTTCGCGCCGCAGGCCCTTCCCGCGCTGGGTGCGACTGACCGGCTACCTCGTGCTCTTCCTCACCTTCGGCGCGGGCTGGGTCACCGCCGGCTGGATCGTCCAGCTCGACCGCGTGGTGGTGACGCGCTTCGAGGGCCAGCGTTTCCACGTTCCTTCACGGGTCTACAGCGCGCCGACCATCCTGTACCCCGGCCTCGACTGGAAGCTGGTGGGCCTGCCGGCGACCCTTCAGCGGCTGGGCTACCGCAAGGCCCCCTCGATCCAGAAGCTCGAGCCGGGCCAGTACGTCTGGGGCGCGTCGCGCCTGCGCATCCACCTGCGCGCCTTCGAGCACCCGAGCCGGCCGGAGCCGGCGCGCGACGTGGCCGTGCGGCTCACCGGCAGCCGCATCGAGGAGATTCGCGCGCTGCCGTCGGGTCGCGAGATGGGCGCGCTGCTGCTCGAGCCCGAGCAGATCGGCGCCTACTACGGTCCCAACCGCGAGCAACGCGAGCTGGTGATCGTCGAGGAGGTTCCCCGTCACATGGTCGACGCCGTCCTGGCGGTGGAGGACCAGCGCTTCGAGAGCCACAGCGGCATCGACCCGCGCCGCATCGTCGGCGCCTTCCTCGCCAACCTGCGGGCCGGGCGCGTGACCCAGGGTGGCAGCACCCTGACCCAGCAGCTGGTCAAGAACTTCTTCCTGACACCGGAGCGCACGCTGAAGCGCAAGGGGCAGGAGGCCATGATGGCCCTGCTGGTGGAGTCCCGATACGACAAGGACGAGATCCTCCAGGCCTACCTGAACGAGATCTACCTGGGGCAGCGCGGCTCCACGGCGATCCACGGCATGGGCGAGGCGGCGCGGGTCTACTACGGCAAGAGCTGGCGCGAGCTCAGTGTGGCGGAGTCGGCGCTGCTGGCGGCGATCATCCAGAGCCCGAACGGGCGATCGCCGTACCGGGACCCGGAGCGCGCCGTCGAGCGACGCAACCTCGTGCTCGACCTGATGCACAACCAGGGGCGCATCGACGACAAGGACTGGGAGGAGGCCCGGGACCAGCCGCTCCAGCTGGCGACGGTGACCCCGGACCCGGGGGACGCCCGCTACTTCCTCGACCTGCTGCGCCGCCAGCTCATCAGCGCCTACCCGGCCGACTCGCTCAGCACCGAGGGCCTGCGCATCTACTCGACCCTGGACCGGCGCGCGCAGCGGCTGGCGGCCACGGCGCTGCGCGATGGGCTCACGGACCTCGAAGAGCGCTTCCCCCACTTGAAGGCCGAGGACCCCAAGCGTGCGCTCCAGGGCTGCCTGGTCGCGCTGCGCCCGCAGACCGGCGAGATCCTCGCCATGGTCGGCGGGCGCGACTATCGCGTCTCACAGTTCGACCGCTGCACCCAGGCGCGGCGCCAGACGGGCAGCGTCTTCAAGCCGTTCGTCTACATCGCGGCGCTCGAGCCGCGCGGGACCGGGCCGTTGTTGACCCTGGCGAGCTTCGTGGATGATTCGCCTCTCGAAGTAAAGACACCCTCGGGGCCGTGGCTCCCGCGCAACTTCGATCGCAAGTTCCATGGCAGGGTCCCGGTTCGCGAGGCGCTCGAGCGTTCGTTCAACGTGGCGACCGCGCGTTTGGGCCAGGACATCGGCATCCGGCGCGTGATCGACGTGGCGCGGCGGTTCGGTATGACGAGTCCCCTGCCCGAGGTGCCGAGTCTCGTGCTGGGCACGGCGGAAGTTTCTCCGATGGAGGTGGTGCGGGCGCCACGGCCCCGT
>PVMK01154325.1_pt1 | contig 10608 bp, 11 predicted proteins | sample 1853481 | NCBI WGS metagenome assembly PVMK01 (sample SAMN08533507, study PRJNA380276) | Marine sediment metagenome, whole genome shotgun sequencing project. | reverse complement strand
ATCACACCATTAAGGCCCAATTTACTGTAGCCCCGCCATCTGAGGACCTAACAGATTGTGTCGAAATTTCCGATACGCCCCTGGATGCCCAATTCCGGTCAGCCCCGGCCAACATCATGTTTTTGTTGGATGATTCCGGCAGCATGGACTGGGAATTTATGAACAGCGACGCCAGCGGGGCAATGTTTGGAGACAGCCGCTATGTTTTCGATAATCCCGGTGATAATGGGTCTGGGGGTATTTTATCCGATGTCGGCCGAAAACACTGGAAAAGCCAATGGTCCGGATATAATAATATATACTACAATCCCCAGACGACGTACGAGCCATGGCCCAGTACGACTTTAGATACATTCGATCCGGCGGATACTTCCACTCCGCGATCCCATCCGCAATATGCCATCCCCATGTTTGATTTGAGGGCCGAATACACCCAAATAATCGATGGCGCAGCGGTCATTAGTGTGAGCAGGGCCCATTATTATACCTGGTATGATGCTGACGAGGATGGCGATGTGGACGCCGGCGAAACGAAGTATCTGGTAAACTTTGTGGGCAGCTTCCCCGGCGGCAACCTGAATGCCAGAGAATGGTATGTGTTCGATGACGTGAATGCCGATGATGTGGTGCAAGGAAATGAATTAACGCCGATTTCCGCGTCCAGTGTTCCGATCAGCGTCAAGCCCAAGTCCTTTGGCGATGATCTGCAAAATTTTGCCAACTGGTATTCCTATTACCGCCGACGCGAACTGACGGCGATCGCCACCGTGGCCAGTGTTATCACCTATGCCCAGGGCATGCAGGTTGGATTGTACAGCATCCACGGCCGGATCAATATAACGGTTCAAAAAATCAAGGTGGACGGGGTCGATGAAACCGCCACCCTGCTGCATGAACTCTATGCCAATTACAACAGTGCGGATATGACCCCCTTGCGCACCGGCTTGCTGAGTATCGGAAAATATTTTCATAAAAATGATAGCGACGACGGCGGCATCGGTCCTTCGCCCTATGCCGACGCTGATGATGGCGGTGAATGCCAGCAGTCCTTTGTGATCGTCATGACTGATGGATACTACAATGGGGCTGAGCCGTGGAATCCGGCAAAAAACTACGATGGCGATAACGGGGAGCCCTATGCTGATTCCTACTCCAATACCCTGGGCGATATCGCCATGTATTACTATGAAAATGATCTGGTTTCAGAATTAGGCGATTCGGTACCCATGAACGACCGCGATACTGCCACCCACCAGCACATGGTGACTTACGGGATCGGATTCGGGGTGGATGGCGTCTTGAACCCGTCACAGATAGACTTTGAAAGCGGCATCTATCCGGTTTGGCCCAATCCCACGGGTGGCGATCAGGAAAAAATTGACGACCTGTGGCATGCCACGGTCAACGGGCGGGGAAGATTCTTTTCAGCCAAAAATTACACTGAGCTGATTGATGATTTGCTGTCGATTTTACAGGATATTCAACTTATGGGTGCCTCGGCCTCCGCGGTTTCAGTAAACGGAGATGAATTGTATATGAAAATTAACAGCGACGTGCTGATGTTTCAATCCAAATATTACAGTGAAGCCTGGCATGGGGATGTGCTGGCCTTCAGACTAAATGATGTCACCGGAGAGATCATAGAGCCGGCAGTTTGGTCGGCCGCCCAAAGCTTAAGCAGTCAGACGGCAGACAGTCGCAAAATCGTCACCTTTGACGGGATTTCAGCGGGTATGCCTTTCAGGTTCACCGACCTGGAGGATCAGCAGAAGTCTTTGTTGGACCCCGGCTGGCAGTCCGATGGTGGTGCGCTGGCCCAAAATATCGTGGATTATCTGCGGGGAGATCCTTCCAATGAACAGGACAATGGTGGCTCGTTCCGCAATCGGACCTGGTCTATTCTCGATCCGGGCCATCCTTACGATGGAAATATTATCACCTCTTCCAAATTAGGGGATATTGTCCACTCTTCGCCGGTTTACAAAAATGGTATGCTCTATTGGGGGGGCAACGACGGGATGCTGCATGCCGTTGAGGCGAGCACCGGCGAGGAACTCTTTGCCTATGTCCCCAATCTGGTATTTAAAAATTTCGCGGACCTGACCGATCCGGCGTATCTCCACAAGTATTATGTAGATCTGACACCAACTGTTAAAAATGTGGACATATCAGGGGTTACCACCATGTTGGTCGGCGGTTTAGGTAAAGGCGGAAGAGGCTACTTTGCCCTCGATGTATCGAACATGAAACCCTTGGAAGGAAGTGTGCCGTCGAGCGAAAATGAAGTCGCCGCAATGGCGATGTGGGAATATCCGAATCTAAACACCCCGAGTGAGGAGATAACTGATCTGGGCTATTCCTTCAGCAAGGCCACGATTGTGGAGTCTTATGATACTGATGACGCTCCTTCGATCGTGATTTTCGGCAATGGCTATAACAGCCCCAATGGCCATGCTGTGTTGTTTATCCTTAATCCATTAACCGGCGAACTCATTAAGAAAATAGACACCCTGACGGGTTCCTGCAACGGGCTGTCGACGCCGATCGCAACCGATGTGAATTATGACGGTAAGGTGGATTATGTCTATGCGGGTGACCTGGATGGCAATCTATGGAAATTTGACCTGACCGACAGTGACTATAACAATTGGGATGTGGCCTACTCTCAAGGCGGAGTTTCCAGGCCTTTGTTTAAGACGGATAATCAGCCTATCACCACAAAGCCGAATGTGATGTATCACTGTGAAGAAGATGGCTACATGGTGCTCTTCGGCACCGGAAGATACCTGGGGATTGATGACCTGTCAAATTCCAGCCAACAGGCCATATACGGTATATGGGATTACGGTGATGATGTCGACGACGGCGAGTATGTGGGAAGTTTCAACAGTGGCGTACTGACCGGCAACAACCTTACGGGCTCTGTGTCGGTTTTAGCGCAGACGGTTGTCAATGAGCAAACTGTAAATGATACCAACCTCAGGGTGCTCAGCGAAAATGACCCGGACTGGATGACGAGCACTACCGATGGTGTCAGTTGCGGTGAGGCGCTGGGTATAACCAAGTGCGACCTCAATGGCGTTGGACAGCATGCGGAGCCCTTAAGGAATGTCGGGTGGTATCTTAATCTACCAGCCAGCCGTGAGCGCGTGGTCAGTGATGTGCTCGTCAAGGATGGAAAATTAATTGTGGTCAGCTTTATGCCTGATGCCAGCATGTGCGGCACCGGCGGCAGTTCCTGGCTGATGGCGATGGATGCTTGCTCGGGCGGCAGGTTCCAAGAAGCCCAGTTTGATACCAATGGCGACGGTGTGATTGATGACCAGGACCTGATCAACATCGGAACGGCTCAAGATCCAATTATGGTCCCGCCAACGGGCATAGAATATGCTGGGCGATTGCAGCCACCGGCCATCATCGTACTGGAAAACGGTCAAGAAATATTACACATGAGTTCTTCCAGTGGAGAAATCAAATCCGTGACGGAAAAATCAGCCGACTTAGGGATTACCTTTTGGAAAGTGTATCGGCCCTAGTGTTGTGCACTAGAAATAATTTACAATAATTTTTCACATACCAGAGTCATTGCGAGGAGTGAAACGACGAAGCAATCTGATGAAATGGCAGTGATGTTAACGGGTTGAAGCCAAAGAGATTGCTTCGCTTCGCCCCGCCCGCCTCGCCTGAGCCCGCCCGGCATTGCCTGAGGCGCAGCCGATGGTGGATGTGGCGGCTCGCGATGGCGGGCAGGTCGCAATGACATTTTTGGCATTGCAGATTTATTAAAGGAACTTGTGGGACATGACACTATCGATAGCGATTGCTATATACCGGGTTGATTTTCCCGGTATTCGGTCTTCATTACGCTTTGCTATCAACACAGTTCAACATGTCACTTTTGATTTTCAATATAAATTCTTACCCGGTATCCCGAAAAAGGGCGCCGGCTTAATATAGGGAGGATACGAAAATGCGCTCTGCAAACCTAAAGTATGTTCTGCTAAAGATTGGATTGGTTTTATTATTGGTCGGCATTGGGGTGCCTGCGGCGGTCTGCCTCGCCCAGGAAAATTCAACAACTCTGCCGGAGTTTTACCCGGAAAGCTTTTCCGGGCAGGGCTGCATTGAGCGCATCACTGCCGAGCTTGTGGTGATCGATGATCGCTTGTGGCAATTTTCGAGTGCGGCAACCTTTCATACCCCCAAAATGCCGCAGGCATACTGGTCCCGGTTCCGGCGGGGGTACCGGGTGGGATTTATCAAAAATTCCGAAAACCAAATCGAATCGCTCTGGTATATTCAAAAGTGTCGGTAAACCGCTCGGGGAAATCGCAGGGGTATAATACCTGAATCTGCTTATCTGGTAAGTCCAAGTTCCATTGGATAAACCCTCTGTGGGAGCGGCTTCCAGCCGCGAAATCAACTGTCGCGGCTGGAAGCCGCTCCCAGAAGTTTGTTGAAAAGGACTGAGTGCTGAGGTCTGAGACCAGGGGCACAGTAAGCATAAATTAATTAATCCGCCCGGATCAACATCTAAATATTTTCTTCAATTTTCAAAAAACAAAGTTACTACACCCAACCCTGTTATGGCTATTTTTCAGGGCGGAGTAATTAGTTCAATCGTCGAATCGTTGAATAGTAACAAACGGGTTGAATCCTTTGAATATTTGACTAAATCTGCGACAATCTGCTCTCCGCGCCGTAGGCGTCTACCCACCGGCCTGTAAGCCCTATGGGCTGGAAGCGGAGCCAGAGGCGTAATCTGCGGACCATAGCCCTGAACCTTTGAGCCCTGCCTGTGGGGTCGTAGCGCGGAGCGCGAAGCCCCAAACGCTGAACCCTGGAACCTAATTTTACCGGTGCTAAATCGCAGTTAATTCTCTCTGCCCACCTCAGTTTTAGAAGTTAGCTGTATTTCGCATTTTGGCTTGATCATATATACTAACGTGAAATTTTTCTTGACAGAATACAATTAAGTATCTAAAGTTATTATAAAGTTAACTACCCCTATGGTTTCGACCTAGGGCGCGGGGCCACCTCGGTGGCCCCTGCTTTTATGTCAATTACACAATATGCGGACATATGTCTATATTGATGGATTTAACTTTTATTATCGAGCTGTAAAAGATACTCCATACAAATGGCTGGATTTTAATACCCTGTTCCAGCATTTACTTAGCCCTAAAAATCAGATAATTTCCATAAAATATTTTACCGCATTAGTCTCCGGAAAATTCGATCCTGACCAACCCATCCGCCAAAAAACATACATTCGAGCCATCCAAAAATACATTCCTCGGCTTTCAGTTTATTATGGTCACTTTCTCAGCCACGAAATATTTGCACCGTTAGCCAAACCTGAGGGAAACAAGAGATTCGTAAGAATAATTAAGACAGAGGAAAAGGGATCTGATGTCAACCTTGCGATTCATGTCCTCAATGATGCTTCAGAGGAAAAGGGATCTGATGTCAACCTTGCGATTCATGTCCTCAATGATGCTTGGCTCGACCTGTATGATTGCGCTGTGATTGTTTCAAATGATAGTGATCTGGCTGAATCTCTCAAACTTGTAAAGGAGCAGCACAATAAGGTTATTGGACTGATTACACCCGGAAAAGGCCACCCCTCACGGGAATTACTAAGATATGCTGATTTTACAAAACGCATTAGAAAAGGCGTTCTTGCCATTTCCCAGCTACCAGATCCAATTCCCGGGACAACAATCTATAAACCTAAAGTTTGGTGAAAATAATTTATCGAAGATAGGCCTGCCGCGCTATAGCCGCCTAAAGTAGCGACGGCGGGTCGTTCTCCGATATGATTTTTCTGCCTCCGGCCTGAATCGTCCTCCTGGAGCCATGAATTGTCGTTTTCCGGCTTACCTGCCCAGTTGAATGCCTGCCCAATGAAATCTGAAAGCTATTTCATCGGGGTTGCCTTGCAACCTCATCGAAGATGGGATTCAACCGGGGAGCTGGCAGGGCCAAATGTCAATTGGTCACGGATGTCCCCATCTCTATGGCTTTTTTTCACCGGGAAAAATCTGCTGAATCCAGGAAATCCTCTATTTCTACATTTACGTGAAAATTACTGGCTTTTAATTCAGTTTTGTTTTTTTATGTCTTTAAGTTCGTCAGGATCAAAAACAAAGTTTTTACCGATCCGTTTATAATCCAATTTGCCGGCTTTTGCCCATCTTCTTACTGTAATTTCGGCAACCTCTAGATATTCAGCGGCTTCCTTAAGTGAGAATGGCGACTTTCTGATGTCATCAAATACTTCATCGTGGGCATAGAGATCTTTTTCAAATCCTTTTCGAGCGATGGTGGCAAATAATTTTTCTCTTTCCGGTACGGGCATTTTTAAAATTTCTTTATAAACTTTCTCTGCCGTGATCATAGTTAATCACCTTCCTTTACGTATTTTTTCAGATTACGATAAAAATTTTCATGCGACCCAACCATGTAAAACAGAATCTCATTTACCAAAACCTGATAGGCAATTAATAACTTTTGTTTTTTAAATGCAAATTTGTGAACTCGAAATTCTCGTAAATCTCCCTTTTTTGTCTCTCCTACCTCTGGATATTCGAGAATCTTTTCAATTTCGTCTTCGATGGAAAGTTGCAATGGTCGTGCTTGTTTTTTAACGAATTTTTTAAACGGTGGTTTGTAAAAGGGTCGCATGATAAAAACAATGATAACTTATTTAATCATTTTGTCAATCATTTTTTAGCCGGCCTTAGCGGGAGCGAACAGTGAGAATAGCCTTGCTTTACGTTAAGCGGGCAGGGCATCGCTGTGGCCGCTGCTTCAGGTGGCAGCGGATATTATGTGGTCACCGCGGTGGAGGCCGGCGGCACCGAAAGTGTGCAGAGCCTGGCGGTTAAACCCGCTTCAACGGCCTCAGGGGGCAGTTGCAGTATCCTGCCGGGGTGTTTTATTGCAACGGTACAAGATACAATGCCGGCGAAAGCAGGGTGGGTGGTAGTCGCTGCGGCGCTGGGTGTTTGGCTCTCCCGCAGAATGCGGGATTTCATGTCTTGATTTATTATATTAATGTATTCAACCCCGCCAATTGGCGGGATTTCACTTCTTGATCTTATATATTTAAGGAGTTCAAAAGGCGTAAGGTACAGGGCTCAGGGCACAGGGCTCAAGGCTCAAGTGTCAAGGCGCACGGCAGAGGGCAAAGGGTAAAAAGTGGTCCTGCGGACCTTGATGAGCGCTGCGCTTTAAGAGCACGGCGTTTGAGGAGCGGCTCTTCGAGCCTTGAAGTTTGTTGAAAAGGATTGAGTGCTGGGGACCCGTCTTCGCTCTGTCGAGCTACGCCGCGGTAAACTGAGGACTGAGTATTTAACCAACGACAAGGAGGCCAGGGGCCAGAAGCCAGTAGGCATAGTTAACTGGTTCAATCGTCGAATCGTTAAATAGTAAAAAACGGGGTCAATCCTTTGACTATTTTATAAAATCTGCGACATTCTGCGTAATCTGCGGACCAAAACCTTGAACCTCTGAACCCTGCCTGTGGGGTCGTAGCGCGGAGCGAACGCTGAACCTAAAACTGTACTTCTAATACCAGTCTTCGAGTTTCAAGCCACGAATTCGTTGAAACTCCCTCTGATTATGGGTTACCAAAATATTGTTATTGGCCATTGCTGAGGCAGCAATCAATATATCATAAGGCCCTATCAAACCACCTTTCTTTTCCAGTTTTACACGAATGTCTGCAGCACATTTAGCTTCGGCATAGCTGAATGGGATCATGTTAACCAAAGATATGAATTCTTGGAGTTGCGCTTTTCTTTTGCGCGGACGAACAGATTTTGCTATCCCGACTTCAAGTTCATAAAGCACAATCGTGGGTATGCCGATATCATTAGGTGGCGTAGCGAGCAATTGGTTTGCGATATTTCCAATCCCTTTAAAATAGTAAATCAGCGTATTCGTATCCAGAACGTATTTCATATCGATTCCCTATCAGCATCCTCAGCCATATTTTTGCGGATATCTTCCGCAGTCGGCAAATCTGTCCATGCTCCTGCTAGCTTTATGATGTTTTCAGGCCAGGTACTTGACATTTTTTGTTTGATTAAATCGGAAATCCATTTACTCTTGGAAATACCAGTTTTTTTAATCACGTTGCTCATTTTTTTTTCAGTTTCAGAATCCAGATAAATTGTGACTTGGCCCATAATATCACCTCCTCAAAAGCTTAATATAAGTTAACATATATGTGGTATTTGTCAAGCTAAATTTCACCAACGCCCCCTTCTTACGTCTTACTGGAAAATTAAATTTGACATGATAATCTAAATATTATATTTATATTATCATGTATAAACGAAGATTAACTTTACCTTTGAGTGAAACAGAAACGTGCTTTCTGTGGGGGCCCAGGCAGACCGGCAAAAGCACACTGCTTAAAACGCTTTTTCCAAACGCTAAGCGCTATGACCTTTTACTCTCTAATGAATATCATCGTCTTTTAACTAATCCCGGTCTGATCAGGGAAGAATGCCTGGCGGAAAACAAAGCTTCTCTAGAAAAAAAACTGCCCGTTATCATTGATGAAGTCCAAAAGATTCCGGCATTGCTGGATGAGGTTCACTGGCTTATCGAGAATGCCGGTATCCGCTTCATTCTGTGCGGCTCAAGCGCCAGAAAAATTAAAAGAGGCCAGGCGAATCTGCTTGGTGGACGAGCTGTTCGCTATGAACTGCACCCACTCGTTTACCCTGAAATTACTGACTTTTCGCTCTCAAAAGCGCTAAATGCCGGTCTGCTTCCCAGACACTATCAGAGTCCACATTCGCAACGACTCATTGAATCTTATGTCGGGGATTATCTCAAAGAAGAGATAGCGGCAGAAGCACTTACCCGAAATGTTCCGGCTTTCAGCAGATTTCTTAAAATCGCGGCATTGACGAACGGAGAATTGATTAATTATCAAAACATCGCATCAGAATGCGGTGTAAGTGCACCGACTGTCAAAGAATATTTTCAGATTTTAGACGATACGCTGATTGGCAAACCACTACCCGCTTTTCGAAAGCGTGCTAAAAGACGACTTATCGGTGCGCCAAAATTTTATTTTTTCGACATTGGCATTGTTGCTCATTTGACACACCGTGGAAGCGTTGAAAAAGGATCGGAGCTTTTTGGCAGGGCGCTGGAGCATTTTATTTATATGGAGATATTGGCGCATTCAAGCTATTCAGAATTAAATTACCCGATAGCATATTGGAAAACGGCTTCCGGATTTGAAGTTGATTTTGTTTTAGGCGATCATGACATCGCCATAGAAGTGAAGTCGGCTTCCATGGTTGGCAACCGCCATTTAAAAGGAATTAGAGCATTTAAGGAAGAATACGTCGCCCGCCGCTATATCGTGGTTTCAATGGATCCGCATCCCAGAAAAACCGCAGATGGTATCGACATATTGCCATGGAATATATTCCTGGACAGGTTGTGCGAGGGCAGGATTTTTAGTTCTGAGTTCTGAGCTATGAGGACCCGTCTTCGCTCGGGCGAGCTACGCCGCGGCAGGCTGAGGGTCAAGGGTCAAGGCTCAAGGCTCAAGGAAAAGGACTGAGTGCTGGGGACTGAGGACTGAGTATTAAACCAACGAGAAGAGGCCAGTGGCCAGACGCGCGAAGCCTGACACCTGAACACTGAAACCTGATATTTTACCCTGAACCCTAAACGCAGAACGCTGAACCTTATCGGGAAAGATCTGCTGAATCCAGGAAATCTTCTATTTCCACATTTACATGAAAATTACTGGCTTTTAATTTGTCCAAAAATTCCCAGGGATTCCATCCCAGCGTCCGGCAAACCTCAAGAAGGCTCAACTCACCGGAGGCATATTTTTGAAGTATCCGTTGCTGCTTGTCCAGGGAAAAACCTTTTTGCAATATTTCTCTTAAATAGGCAGATCGATCTAAATGCGCTTCTTGAACAAATTCTTCTATTTCTTTTAATAAATCTTCGGAAAGCCTTATCGTTGTGGGTTTTGTCATTTTATCTCCTCATTCAATGCTAGTAAAGCATTTGCTATGATATCTGGTGAATATCTTCCAATGACACTCAATTTTTCAATGGACCTTCGAGCCTCCTTATAGGATACTTTATTGTGTTTAAATAAATCGACTACTATTTTTGGCGTAATTATAAATGGTAAATTGACAAACTTTGCTGCCTTTATCGCTTTTTTATCGTCTGTGGCAAAAATCGCCTTGCGCAGATTTAATGCAAGAAACAGCGCATCTTTTTCTCCCTGATGAAGTGTCAGCGGAAGCTTATGTTTAGCCTCCATAGGATCTTGAATTTTTATTTTTTGTTTGGACACGAGTTCAGCAATCCGGGCTGCATCAGGATAGATTTCAATTATCTCATCAGAAGCAACTTCAGATATCACCGATGAAGGCGAGAACACATCATAAGAATTGCACAACTTTTCGATTAAGTTGCATTTTGATAATAATATCAAGGCACTGCTATCAGTTACAATTTTGATCATAAGATCTCGTGTTTAGCTGTATACGTTTTCTAAAAACGTACACGCTAAATTTATATTTGTCAAGTTTGAAGATCGACTCCTAAGGG
>PVMK01115889.1_pt1 | contig 10608 bp, 13 predicted proteins | sample 1853481 | NCBI WGS metagenome assembly PVMK01 (sample SAMN08533507, study PRJNA380276) | Marine sediment metagenome, whole genome shotgun sequencing project. | reverse complement strand
TCACCGCCTGAAGCCCTGGCACCGGTCCGGCCGCACCGCCTTCAGCCACGGTTCCTCGGGGGAACCCCGCGCCCCCTCATGTTATCGATTAGCTTGGGAGGATAAGGTCTCCCCGGGACGGAATCGATTCGCGAAGCGCGAAATCTTTCGCATCGCCTCACGCTGCCGGGATTCGCGCATAAGCGATTTATGTCTTGTAGCGATAGCAGGTTACGGGTACGGAGCTCGGAAACGTGCCGTTGGCCGCGTTCTTGCTCTGCCGGAGACCGTGGGGTTCCCCCGAGGAACCGTGGCTGAAGGCGGTGCGGCCGGACCGGTGCCAGGGCTTCAGACGGTGACTCGCGGAAGGCGCAAACGAAATGGATGAGCAGGGGAGAATGAGCGCAAAACAGAAACAAGCGAGAGCCGCTGCCTTCCAGCCGAAGCTGAAACCGGTATCCGATTCGGACGAAGGCGACGCCGTGCGCGATCCGGTGGACGAAATCCGCACCCCACGTGGTTGGATCGAGTGAAGGACGCGGCGGCCCCCGAGCCGTCTGGTGATCCCCTGTGGACGCCCGAACCCGTCGCTCCCGCGGATGCGGTCTGGGATCCCACGGATACCGTCGAGCCGGCACCGACAGTAACTGACCGTGTTGAACCTGCCGCAGAGCCGTCCGCAGCCGATCCGGATCCTGGTGCTCTTCCGGAGAGTGCTGGCGCGGCGCTCGAAGAGAACGTGGGGCTGAGCGTTCGGAGACTCCGAAAGGCCGCACTGGAGATAGCGGCTCGAGATGCCGAGGTGGACGTGCCGACCACGGATACCGCGGGCCGGGCCGAGTCCGAGGAGGAGCTCCGGGATCGCGCCGTGTCGCTGTTCCACAACTGGCAGGCGCGGGAGCGCTCCCGTCTCAACTCGCTGGTAGCTGAGTTGGAGGGCCGCGTCACGCGCACTCTCGGCGGCATTCGGCTCGACAACGACCGTTTCGAGCGAGTCACCGGCGAATTGTTTCGGCTCCAGAAACGCTGGGAAATGAATCGTACGGTCGTGGAAACGACGCTCGAGGAGGAGACCGGACACGAAGAAGAGATGGGTGCCGCGACCAGGCAGTTCAAGTCGCACTGGTATGCGTTGGCCATCGGGTTCCTGGGAATCGTGGAATTCCTGGCAAACGCGCCGGTCTTCGGGGCGTTACTGCCGCGTGATCCGCTCACGGAGCAGCAGATTCGGTACGTTGCGGAGACCAGCGAGGGCTGGCTTGCCGGAGGCATGCGAGTAGTCTCGCAGTTCGTCCTGAGACCGGATGCGGCTCTCCTCGCCGCCGGTGTCGTGACCTTCCTGATTGTGCTCGCTCACTTCTTCGGTCATTCGCTGCGGTCGCTGCTGATGCATTCGTCGGCACGGCGCACCGGAGAGACGCTGGGCAAACGATCCGCAGGAGAGTTCGTCGTACCGATGGTCCTTTCCGGTGTCGGCCTCATCCTCGTGCTTGGCGTCCTGTTCGAGTCCCGCGTAACGCTGGGTGAGGTAGCGGCAGATCGTTTCGTGCAGGACAGCGCGAAGATCGAGGAGTTCAGGCGCACTGCCAGCTGGCTACGGGTCGACGGCAACCTGGTGGCCGCGAACGTGCAGGCGAACCGGGCGGATGATCTCGAGGCCCTGGCGAAGGAGCAGCGAGAGTATGCTACTTCGATGAGCAGCCTCAGCTTCCCGATCCTGTTGCTGAACACGACCCTCGTTCTTGTGGCGATCTCGGCCGCGTACTTCCACATGTGGGACCGCCGCCGCGACCGCTTCAACGACTCTCCGTTCGAGCGCCAGAGGCGTGAGTTCGTCGATCTCGGAGATGCCACGCAGCAGCGTGTGGTCGACGCGATGGGCGAAGCCGTGCGTACCATTCGTGACCTCGCGAGCTTACTTTCCGAGAGACCGTTACGAGAGGCGCCAGCCCTGGCGAGTCAGCTGGAGGCTACGATCGTGGCGTATCGCGCCGAGAACGGGCGCCTCCGCGGTCTGGACACGAGGGAGATCAAGGCCTTCAGCGAGCCGGTCGAGCTGCAGCTCGTGGTCGAAGAGCAGGATATGCGCGATCTGCTCATGCGCGATCCGGAGGATTACGAGGCCGAGCGACGCGATCTCCATGAGAACTTCGAGAAGATCCGAGCCCGGTTCACGGAAGAGGCTACTGCATGGTAATCCGCAAGCTTGCGGCGCTGGGGGTGGCGCTCGGCGCCATGATGGTTGCCGGTTGCGGGACGCAGGAAGGAAACGCGGCGGCGGGCGAGGGAGAAGGCGGTGTGCTCAAGAGATCGCCTCCGCAGCTTGTCATCTTCGTCTATGATCGCTCGACCAGCATCTCGCACCACCAGCTCGAGCTAGCGCGGCAGCTCACGAACTCTCGGATTCGAAAGCTGGATCACGGAGACAGGATTGCTGCCCACCAGCTGCTTCAGCTCTCTCTCGAGGAGCCGCCGCAGCGCTGGTCCGAGACGGTGCCGCAGCGTCAGTTCGCCGAGCAGGCGATGATGCGCGACTCGGTCACCCGAGTCCGGTTCCTCCAGGACGCGCAGGACTTCCTGGTCGCCTTCACCGACACGATGGATCGAGAGAGCATCGACGGTACCGACATCCTCTCGACCCTGCACGACGTCAGCGCCGACCTGCGTGCGGCCCCGGGTCGCGAAGGGACGCTGTACATTTTCTCGGACATGTTGCAGTCGAACCGGAGCATCGATATGGAGGGCCTGCGCCGCATGCCGGACGCGGGCTGGGTTGAACGCGAGCACGCGAACGCGACGCTTCCCGACCTGTCGGGGCTGTGCATTTACGTGGTGGGAGCTCGGGTCGACACCGAACAGAGCCAGCACGTGAAGGACTTCTGGCAGCAGTACTTCGATGTGACCGGCGCCGTGTTCGAAACGCGCAACTACACCCTGCGTCCGGTGGATCTGCCCGAGCACCCGTGTACCTGATTTAGTCGTCAGCCGGCCACAGTGATCCGCCGCTCGAGCACCTCCACCTCATCCCCCAGTCGAATCGGGCCCGGTCCGTCGTGGATCAGGTTCTCCCCGAACAGGACCTTGCCGCCCGAATTACGGAAGGTGGCGAGCATCTGGAGCGGCTCCTTGCCCTTCTTGCCGGTCCGCTGGTCCACGGTCGTCACCACGCAGCGCGCGCACGGTTTCACGATCCGGAAAGAGGTGTCCCCGACCCGAATCTGCGCCCAGTAGTCCTCCGCGAAAGGCTCGGTGCCGTCGACCACGAGGTTCGGTCGAAAGCGATCCATTGGGACGTCCATTCCGAGCCGGCCGTTGAGCTCCGCGAGGGAAGCTTCGCTGGTGAGCAGCAGGGGATATCCGTCCGCAAAGCTCACATGGTCCCCCGGCCGCCCGTACTGCAGGCTCACCTGCCGACGGGTGCTGTCCGGCATGTAGGTCAGGCGGCAGGGGCGGGCGAGGAATGTCTCCAGCCACGAGTCTGCCTCGGAGCCGGCGGCCGCTCCCTCGGTCCGGTCCTTCCAGATCTCGATCGGCAGCCGGCTCGCGTCCTGCGTGGGGCGGGTTACGCGCAGCGCCGGGAGGTCGGGAGCCCGGAGCTCGATCCCATCTTCCGTCGGTACCGCATCCAGAGTCGCCAGGACCGGACAGTCGCGTTGCGTGATGACCCGGTTGTCGGGGCCGAGCAGCGCCCAACGGCGGTCGCCTGCGACGCCGAATCTGTCGAGAGGCGCCTCGTCGAGTGGCAGACCCCGAGCCGACTTCAGCAGGTAGACGAAAAGCCCAGTGACCCGCACCGCGACTCAGAACGGCTTGGTGCGGGCCAGCCAGGCACCGATTACGCCCAGGAGCGGCGCTACGAGCCACACGAACCGGCCCAGCTCCGGCTTAACGGCCGGAAGGGCCAGCAGGCCGGCCACGGCCATCCAGATCCCCAGCTTGGCCCACGTCCAGCCCGGCATTCCGCCGCTCATCAGCCCGGACGCGCCGAGCCATCCGAAGCCGCCGAGCAAGATCAGGAGCAGCCCCACGCCGTACGTGACGGCCGTGAGACGGCGTCCGGTATTCGTGTCCTTCGTGCCGCCGTTGATGGCGTGCAGGGCCAGCCCTCCAAGCGACATGAACACCATGAGAATACCAGCGATGTGGACGAGCTTGTATACCTCGGGTGACATACGGATGTCTCCTGTTTCAGTTTATTTCTGCGGGTCCGGCTGACCCGTCCGGCGCAACGTCCTCATCCCCGTCGGGATCGAGGTCCAGGGACGCGGAGTTCACGCAATAACGGAGTCCCGTCGGCGCCGGGCCGTCTTCGAACACATGCCCCAGGTGGCCGTCGCATCTCGCGCACAGTACTTCGGTCCGAACCATGGAATCGCTGTGATCCGTACGGTTCCGCAACCGGTCAGGGTCAGTCGGACGGAAGAAGCTGGGCCAACCCGATCCGGATTCGTACTTTGCCTCGGACCTGAACAACGGGTTTCCGCAGCCGGCGCACCTGTACGTGCCGGCAACCTTCGTTCGGTGGTGCCGACCCGTGAACGGGGGCTCGGTCCCGCGCTGTCTCAGTATCCGGTACTGCTCGTCCGTCAGGCGCTCTCTCCATCCGTCGTCGTCGAGCTCCAGACGATCGGCCTCATCTCCGGTATCTGCTTCGGCCACGCGTTCTTCCTCGCTCGTGATTCGTTCGGCTACAGTACACTGCCACGGCAGGTGCACCTCATGGGCTAGCTTAGACGGTGGTGACGCCATGGGGAAGGGTGGTGCACGCGCGTCCTCGAGACGCCAGATCCGACAGGGTCTGGCATTTCTCGCCGTTTCCTGCAATGTGTTTCCCCCTCTCTGATTCCGGACACCCGGGGCCGCACGGCCGCATCGTCTTGAATCACAACGTGTTGTACCCTCAGGCACCACCTGGGCCGTGATCCTGCGTTTACAGGCGCCGGGTGCACGGGAGGTGGTGGGGACGTTTTGACCCAATCCCGGCCTCGTGAACGGAGGGAGTCATGCGATACACGCGTAATTCACTGGTTCGGGCCCTGGCGTACTTGGGTATGGGAGTCGCCGTGCTCACGGGGCCTCGATCTCGGGCTCCGGATCGCGGCCGACGTGGCTGGCGTGTGGGGGATCGTCGCTGCATCCGTCCTGTTTCCCGCGACCGTCGCCGCCGCGCCGCTGTTCGCCCTAGTCTGGGGGCAATGGGTTCCCGCGTTGGTGGTGTACGGGGGTGGATTCGCGGCCGGTGCGATTATGGCGAGAAGCGGAAGAGATTTATCACCTGCGTCACCCCCCGCTACATCTTGATGTCGAGGAGCTCGAACTCGTAGACCAGGGTCGCGTTCGGCGGTATCGCTCCCGGTACTCCCCTGGCCCCATAGCCGAGGTGCGGAGGAACCACGAGCCGCCGCTTGCCGCCGATACGCATTCCGGTGACCCCTTCGTCCCAGCCTTCGATTACGTCTCGACGCGCCCCGAGCTGGAATCTCCTGGCTTCACCAGCGTCTCGAGTGCTGTCGAACTGCTCTCCGTTGGGTAGCCAGCCGGTGTAGTGCACGACGACCACGTGGCCTGAGCGTGCCGCCAGCCCGCGGCCGTCGGCCAGATCCTCGATGTACAGGCCCGACGGTGTCTGGCGCATGGCGGCAAGGTCGATCCCGAGACTCTCGGCGAACTCGGCCGGTACGGAAGACTCCTCGTGTGCAGCCGGCTCGTCGGCCGGTTCGACTTCGCCCCGTCCGCGAAGATCACATCCCACGAGGAGGAACGCCGCCAGGAAGGCGCCGCCGAGCGCCACGCCGTGCAAGGCCGGCAGTCCCGGGCCCGGTCGAACACGCATGCTACTCTTCAACCTCCTCGGGTCCGCGGGCCTCGAGGTCGCGGTCGAGCATGAACAGCGCCGCACCGTCAGTCCCGAACATCTTCATGCGCTGCACGATCTCGTCGATGCTGGCCTCCTCCTCGACCTGCTCTGTGACGAACCACTGCAGCATGATCTGGGCCGGGCGGTCCTGCTCCACTTGAGCGAGGTCGTACAATCCGTTGATTCGCGAAGTAACGAAGCGCTCGTGCTCGAGCGACTGCTCCATGATCTCCAGGGGAGATCCAAACTCGAAGGGCGGTTTGTCGATCGCTTGCAACTCCACTCGTCCGCCCCGTTCCAGGAGGAAATCGTAGAACCGCATGGCATGCTCGATCTCTTCCTGCGCCTGCAACCGCATCCAGTGCTCGAATCCCGTGAGGTTTCGCGCGGAGCAATCGGCCGACATCGACAGGTACATATACGCCGAGTACAGTTCGTACTTGATCTGCTCGTTGATGGCGTCCTGAAGCTTCTCGCTGATCATTGTCTCTATCGTTTCCGGATAAGTGTTCTCAGCAGGCGAAAGACTGGCCCGCGTTCCTATCAACAACCTGATCGCTCCGGTGCGGAGCGGCAACCGACACCGCGCTCGGCGGGCAGAAGAAACCCTTGCCCGGTGGGAGGATTTGCGCTCTTCATGGACATGATCGGTTCCGCGTCGGGCAATGTGAAACTGTTTGCCGGGCGGCGGCGTATGGACACGCACAAGATAACCCCGAGCCAGCCGGAGAGCTTGTGTCGCTGGTAAGCACTAACATCCTCAGGATGCCCCTGGTCGTCGCCCAGCTTCTGGTCGGCAGCTTCGTCCGCGCCGTCCAGGTTCCGGCCCAGGAGCCGGCTCCCGCCCAGTCCGATTCCGCGCGCCTGGAGCGATCGCGGGTCGAGGCCGATTCAGCAGCCCCCGCCGAGGCGGTTCCGACGCAACGGGACACGATTCCGTCCGATACCTACGCGGACGAAGGGGTGCGGGCGATAATCGAGCGTGCGCGAGAGGCTCGTGGCACCGAGGCGGCAGGCCTCGCGAGCTACGAGGCCACGATCACGGAGCGCGTGTACGTCGGGCTGTCGGCCGCGCGGTTCAGGCGGGAGCGTGGCCTGTTCGTGAGCGAGCAGATCGCGCGGGTGCGGTGGGATTCCGCGGGCAAGGAAACGTACCGCTGGCTCGGGAGCCGGCAGGAAGTGCCGATTCTCGGTGATCTCGCGAACGACGAAGACCGGAAAGTCGAACGTGGCGAATATGGTGAGGACCCGGACGACCTGATTCCGCTGGACCCCGCGGGCGACCGCCTGATGATGGGTGGCGAGGCGTTCCTGCACCCGCTCGCCGACACGGCCGCCTTCCACTACCGATATGCCTCCGGGGACACGATACGGATCATCCTTCCGTCCACCGGCCGCGAGATCACGCTCGTCCAGGTACGCCTTGAGCCCCGGCGCGTCGAGTTCGGACTCCTCGTCGGCGCGATCTGGTTCGATCTGGAGAGCGCCGCGCTGGTGCGTGGCGCGTTCCGGCCGGCGCGCGATTTCATCCTGGAGCTGGACGAGCCGGAGGACGCGAAGGAGGTGCCGGGATTCATCAAGCCGATCACCGCGAGCGTCGACCACATGATCGTGGACTACGCCCTGCAGGAGCTCCGGTGGTGGCTTCCGTGGCGCATTCGGTTCGAGGGAGAGGGCCGGGTCGGCAGGCTTCTCCGAGTACCGGTGGTGATCGAGATATCCGTGGCGGACTACTCCCTCAACGAGGCGGACACGCTGGACGTGGCCGAGGAAGATCTCCCGCCGGGCTGGGAGCGACGGACGGCGGAGCGGGAGCTGGACGACGGCCGCACGGTCCGGGAGGTGGTCATCCTCCCGCCGCGCGACTCGCTGCGGAACTCGCCGCTGCTGTCGGACGAGTTCTTTGCCGGAGAGCCCCTGAGCTTCAGCCGGCGGGAGATCGACCGCATGCGTGAGGAGCTCGACCGGGTCACCCTCGCCCACGCCATCGCGCCGCCGGCTCTATCCCGCTTCGGCATCTTCCGCTTCAACCGGGTCGAGGGTCTCAGCGCCGGGCTGCGTCGGCAGGGACCGGTCGCCGGACTGGTCGGGTGGGGAGAGCTCCGCATCGGGATCGGTGACCTGGTGCCCAACGTGGAATTCGGCCTGCGAGAGGAGCTCCGCACAGGTGCGGTCGAGGCGATGGCTTACTACCGCTTGCAGGCGGCCAACGACTGGGGGGATCCCCTCAACCTCGAGGCCTCGATCAACGCTCTCACTCTGGGATACGATTACGGCCAATACTACCGGGCCGGCGGCGTTTCCATAGGATTCGAGGACGAATCGGGCCCGGTCCGGCACGAGGTGAAGGCGTTCGCTGAGTCGCACTGGGCGGTGGAAAAGAACACCGATATTTCCCTGGCGAACCTCCTCGGACGCGCGGACCCGCCGCCGAACATCAAGGCTGACGAGATCACGATCGCCGGTCTCTCGGGCCGTCTGCGTACCCAGGGTGGCGTCGATCCCCGGCGACTCATCACGACCGGATCCGTGTGGGGTGAGGTGGGTGTCGGAGATGTCGAGTACGCACGGATCGCGATCGGAGCCACCGCTACGCGCCCCTTGTTCTGGCGCTTGGCCGGAAGCCTCGAGTGGTCGGTCGGAAGCACATTCGGTGAAGTGCCCGTGCAGCGGCTCTATTACGTGGCCGGCCCACAGACGGTACGGTCGTTCGAGGCTGATCAGATTACGGGGGAAGCGTTCTGGCTCGCGCGCACGGAGCTGGCGCTCGGTTACCCGGGAGTGCGACTCGTCGCGTTCGGCGACTTCGGGTCGGCCGGTGTTCGATCGGAGTTCGGGATGACCGATCCGTCGATCGCCGTGGGGGGAGGCCTCTCACTACTCGACGGACTGCTCAGGGCCGACCTGGCGCGAGGCGTCCACGGCCCGGGCCCGCTGCGCTGGCAGCTACTGCTGTACATGGACGCACTCCTGTAGTGTACCGTCTCAAGAACTCCGCTGTCATTCGAGCGCCGATCCACTCCGCCCGGTTGCGTGGCGGCTCCTCCACATAGCGCTGCTATGCATTCGTCGCCGCCACCTTGCCGGGTCGGGCGCCTCGACGCTCTCGGTGACGACTAGAGTCTTGAAACGGTACACTGTAAGCGGTCTTTCCCGCCGGCCCGACGTGCGCGATCTTGTCCACGGTGGAAGTCGTGCGAGACGAAAGGGCCGTATCGATGGTCATCTCTCCCGTCCAGGTCAAGATCTGCTGCATCCGTTCGCCCGAGGAGGCGCAGGTGGCGCTCTCTTTCGGCGCCGCTGCGTTGGGACTGGTATCGGAGATGTCCGGCGGCCCCGGAGAGCTGCCCGAGGAGACGATCCGGGAAATCGTGGACTCCCTGCCGCCTTCGGTGGGCACCTTTCTCCTGACGGCCGTCACCGACGCCGATCGCCTGATCGAGAAGGCTCGGAACTGCGGAGTAAACACCCTCCAACTCTGGGATACGCTGGCGCCGGTCGACTATCTCCGGCTGCGGATGGAGCTTCCGGAGTGTCGCTGGTTCAGGCTATCCACGTGGTGGACCGCACGGCGGTGCAGGCGGCGATCGCGGCCGCGAGGCAGGTCGATGCCCTGGTGCTGGATTCCGCGAATCCGCAGGTGCCCTACCGGTGGGAGCCGCGGTCGGGCAAGACGCACGACTGGGGAATCAGCAGGGAAATCGTCGACACGGTGGATCGGCCCGTGCTGCTGGCGGGCGGACTGAATCCGGGAAACGTGGAGGACGCTGTGCGGTCCGTACGGCCCTATGGCGTAGACGTGTGCAGCGGAGTGCGAACCGGCGACATCCTCGACCGTCGGAAGGTGGTTGCCTTCTTCGAGGCGTTGCGGAAGATCTCCATCTGAGTCCGCAGCCAACGGTCTCGCTGACACGTGCGGGCACGTGCTGACAGGTTGCTGACACGTGCTGGCTCTACCCGACGATCCGCGGCAGCACCTCTCCCGCAGGCCGAAGACACTCACGTCGGCGCGGAGCTGATGGGCGTCGTCTCGAGATTGACCTCCACGATCGAGGCTCCCCGCGACCGGGCCCACCGCGCGAATGAAGCGGCGGGCTCGACGAGGCCCGAGGTGCCGACCACGAGCATGACCTCGCAATGGGCCATCGCCTCGTCGGCCTCCGCGAGGGCAGCACGGGGCAAGTCCTCGCCGAACCACACCACGGCGGGGCGCAGGAGGTCACCACACGAGGGACAGCCGGGAACCGGGTCGTCGGGCAGCTCGCTGGACGGGCAGCGGTAGGCACACACGCGGCAGCGGACCTCCGCCAGGGTGCCGTGGAGCTCGATGACACGCTCGCTACCCGCAGCATGGTGGAGGCCGTCAACGTTCTGAGTGATCAGCCAGAAGCGCTCGCACCGGCGTTCCAGGGACACGAGCGCCCGGTGACCTGCGTTGGGCTCCACGCGGGAAAGCCCGTCGATCCGGTACCGGTAGAACTTCCAGACATCCTCCGGGTCTCGGTTGAAGGCCTGCGGCGTCGCGAGGTCCATCGCGGAGCGGCCCCTCCAGAAGCCGCCGGCCCCACGGAACGTGGGCACTCCGCTCTCGGCCGAGATCCCCGCTCCCGTCATGACTGCGATCCGGGAAGCGCCGCTGAGGAGGTCTGCCGCCGCTGCAAGATCCCGCTCGTCGAGCGCGCTCATGAGGCCCGCTCCTCTCGTCACTGGTGAACACGGACGTGCAACCCACAAGTTATCCTGCTATGAGAACGCTCGTAATCCTCAATCCA
>PVMK01162344.1_pt1 | contig 10609 bp, 11 predicted proteins | sample 1853481 | NCBI WGS metagenome assembly PVMK01 (sample SAMN08533507, study PRJNA380276) | Marine sediment metagenome, whole genome shotgun sequencing project. | reverse complement strand
CATTGCTTTTAAGATACATTGTACCTATGTCTTGTGCGAATGGCTGTACAGTTGATTGTACTGAAATGGCACCTGCTATTTCCAAATTATTCATTGAAAGTCCGGTTTTTCTTGCGGCTTCAGCGGTTGCTTCTTGTGTTGTAAGATTTGTTGCGATAAGAGATATTGAAAGAATTGCTACAATTGCAGCTATTCCAAACATCCCAAATCTTGTTGTTGATTTTGTCATTATGTTCTTAAAAAAAATCGATTGATCAACTTACTTAAGCATCACTACAAAGCGCTCAGTATGAAAATATTAAATAATTTTTAAAATTATTTTTTTGCGATCAAATGTATTTATTTTTTGTTACAAATTATTATTTTATTAACACTATTTACAAAAATAAAAATAATTATTTCACTGCAAGACAATTATTACTTTTTTAAGAATTTTTTGAAAAATTATTTTCGAGATAACTCATAACAGTTGGATAAACCAATTCAAAATCTTTGTCATCAGTAATCACTTTAAAAATTATAGAAATCATTTCTTGAATCTCAAGATGTTCATCTTTATACAAAGTTTTTTTTGGATTCTTTGTAGCATCTAAAACTGTAAATCCATTATCTGTTTGCAACAATCTTCTTAACAAATGTACACTTGAGCAAATTTTTTCTGTAATATCTTTATGATGATAATTTTCTTCGACTCTTTTAATTTCATGTTGTAAAGTTTGATAGTTTTCATGCGAAATTCTTTCAATGAGTTGCAGTGAACTTTTTTGATAATTTTCAGTTAAATGGTAAAATTTTTTATTTCCAATTTTAGATACAGATAAAACATTTTTCTCAATTAACCTGTTTTTTGTTCTCTCAAAGGTTGTTTTTGCCATATATTTTGGAACAATTGATTTTATCAGGGCATTATGATGCAAATTTGGATTATTTTGAACTTCTTCTAGAACAGCTCTCTCACGCTCAAATGACGTTTCTTCACGCTCAAATTGACTCATCATACCTAGGTCGACCTACTCTAGACGTGTCATTTTTAGTGGATAATTGACCCACTTGAAAATTTTTCACCAATATGGTAATTCTTGAACTATTTTCCAATGACTATTACTTACCCAAATTCACTAAAACCCATTTTTAATACCAGTTTGTTATCTATATTGGCCAGTAGGTTATTATCTAAATTTTTTAGGTAAACCATATGGAATTAATTAAACAAAATTCTCCAGTATTATTCTTCTTTAATCAATCAAAAAAATGGCTTGCCAAGATTTCAAAAAAAGAATTACTTCATACTCACATTGGAATCATAAAACATGCTGATGCCATTGGAAAGGAATATGGTTCTAAACTAATTACAAACAAGGACAAGTATGTGTATCTTCTAAAACCAACAATGTATGATTATATTATGAAAATTCAACACGGAACTCAAATTGTATATCCAAAAGATCTTGGATATATTGTTGCAAGAGCTGGAATACAAAACAATCAAAAAATAGTAGAGATTGGAACGGGGAGTGCATCATTAACATCATTTGTTGCAAGTATAGTAAAACCACGTGGACATGTCTATACATTTGATGTTAATGAAAATTTTATGAAAATAGCTGCCAAGAATTTGAAAAAATGTGGTATGGAAAAATATGTTACACAAGAAAATTTGGATATTAAAACCGTAAAAAAAGTACCAATAACTGATGCCGATGTAGCTATAATTGATCTTGGTGATCCTTGGACGGTAATTCCACAAGTTCGTCAAATGTTAAAGGGTAGTGGTGCTGTTTTTGCAATATGTCCTACAATGAATCAGTTAGAAAAACTAACAATGTCACTAGTTGAAAATGAATTCACCGACATTGAATCAACTGAACACATACTGAGAACTATAGAAGCAAGAGAAGGAAAAACCAGACATTCGTTTCAAGGAATAGGGCATACCACTTACCTGTGTTTTGCAAGAAAGGCATTTTTTGATAGGAAATCAAGAAAAAAATCAAAATCTAAACCAAAAACTGAAAAAAGAATACCTGAAAAAAAAGCCACAAAAACAACCAAAAAGACTACTAAAACGACTAAAACAAAAAAAGTAAAACCCTCTAAATCAAAGTAAAAACAAGATTTATTCCTCTAAAACTTACTCATATGGTATTGGTCTCACAGCAACTTTCCTCATCAATTATCAAAAAATTCATTCCGGCCAGAAAATCTGACTCACGTAAAGGCGAAAATGGGATTGTTTTGGTAGTGGGAGGCAGTTACATCTATCACGGTGCACCCATTTTATCCTCAATTGCTGCCCTGCGTTGTGGAACTGACCTTGTATACACATCTGTTCCCAAAATTAACGTCTCTGCAACTCGTGCAATATCTCCTAATCTAATTGTAATTCCTCTAGTTGATCAAAAACTAACAAGAGGTGCTGTAAACAAATTACTCGGTGCGATTCCCAGAAATTTAGATTCTGCAACAATTGGAATGGGACTAGCTGTACAAGAAAAAAATGCGTTACTACTTTTGACAAAATCTCTTTTAGATAGAGACGTTAGATTGTCCCTTGATGCAAGTGCATTAATTCCAGAAATACTTCCATTGCTATCTGACAAAAATGTAGTTGTAACTCCACATGCTGGTGAGTTTAAGAGATTATTTGGAGATATACCATCAAATTCTAAAAAAGAAAGAATATCACTTGTAGAAAAACATGCTAAAGATAACGGAGTTACTATTCTTTTGAAAGGTTCAACTGATGTAATATCTGATGGAAAAAAGACATTTCTTTACACAAAAAAAATTCCTGCAATGACTGTAGGTGGAACAGGTGATGTACTTTCTGGATTAACTGCAGGAATGCTTGCAAAAAACCGCAATCCTCTAGAGTCTGCAGCTGTTGCTACTTTCATAAATGGACTAGCTGGAATGGCCGTTCAAAAGAAATTAGGTCTGCACATGACTTCAATGGATCTTTTAGATGAGATTCCAAATGTAATGAAACCCTTTGATAAAATTGTGTGATTAGATTGAAGCCACTCAAACATGTAGATTCTAATATGAATAATTTAATCTCTGATTTACAAACTCTGATTCGTCAACCAAGCGTATCTGCAAAAAATGAAGGTATTGAAGAATGCGCAAAACTTGTTAAAAAAATGCTAATAAAATCAGGAATTAAATCTGAAATTTTACGGCTAAAAAAAGGCGTAGCACCAATAGTTTTTGGTGAGATAAAATCAAAGAAAAATAATTCTAAAACTTTAATGTTTTACAATCACTATGATGTTCAACCAGCTGAGCCCTTTGAATTGTGGGACGACCCTCCATTTAGTGGAAAATTAAAAGGAAACAAGATTTTTGGAAGGGGCTCAACTGATGATAAAGGAGAACTAATCACGAGAATCAAGGCAGTAGAGGCATACCTGAAAACGACTGACGATGTTCCATGCAACATCAAATTTGTTATAGAGGGAGAAGAAGTAACAGGCAGTGCTCACATTGACCATTATCTGAAAAAATACAAGAAGAAATTTGCCTGTGATGGTGTAATTTGGGAATTTGGATACGTCGATTCTAAAAATAGACCGATAGTTGGTCTTGGCATGAAAGGTTTACTTTTTGTAGAATTATTCGTCAAAGAATCCATACAAGATGCACATTCCAGTTTAGCTGTATTAATTAAAAATCCTGCATGGCGCTTAATTGAAGCTGTAAAAACTCTCAGAGATTCAGATGGAAAAATCCTCATCAAAGACTGGTACCGTGATGTAACACCGTTTTCAAAAAAAGATTTGGAACTTATTTCAAAAGAACCATTTGATGAGAAATTCTTCAAAAAAGAATTTGGAATAAAATCATTTGTAGCAAACAAGAAAGGTCTTGATGCTAAAAAAGCTCTTGTCGGTGGTGCAACATGTAACATTGCAGGATTTGTTTCAGGATATACTGGAGATGGCGCAAAAACTGTTCTTCCAGGGAATGCATTAGTGAAGATTGACTTTAGGTTGGTTCCTCAAATGGATCCTAAAAAACAAGTTCAAAGATTAAGGAAACATCTCAAATCAAAAGGATATTCTGATGTCAAGATAAAGATATTTCATGGAGAGGCAGCAGCTAGAACAAACCCTTCTGATCCTTTTGTATCTCAAGTAAAGAAAGCTGCAGATGAATCCTTTGGAACCTCAATTCTGAATGTTTCAAATGCTGGTACTGGCCCAATGCACTCTTTTGTTGATGCTCTACATGCCCCATGCATCTCTATTGGAAGCACCTACATGTTTTCTAGAATTCACTCTCCAAACGAATTTGCAAGAGTTGATCTTCTAAAAAAGACCACAAAATGCATTTGTCTTATAATGGATAAATTTGGCAAAGAATAGTTCCATGACCTCGTAAAAAGGAGAAAGCCCTTTATTATGTCACCAAATCATTTGAATTATGTCAATGTACATGCCGGGTGCAACTGCAGTTGGAATTACATTTGATGGCGGTGTAGTTTTGGCAAGCGAAAAAAGGATCGCATTTGGAAATTTCCTTGTAAGCAAATCAACAAAAAAGACATTGAGATAACTCCAAAGGTAGGGGCAACATGCGCTGGTCTTGTTGCTGATATGCAGATTTTATCATTACAAATTGCAGCTTTGGCTAAAATCCGAAATATGGAGCTAAAAAGAGAGGTTCCTCCAAATTCTGTCGCTAAAATGATGTCAAATATGATGTATGAGCGAAGGTATTTTCCATTATTGACTCAGGTAATAGTTGCCGGTGTAGTTGACAAACCTGTTTTGTATACATTAGACCCATTAGGTTCAGTTTTGCCAGATGAGTATGCCGCAGTAGGAACAGGAGCTGAAATGGCTCTTGGTGTCTTGGATCCTCAATTCAAGGCAAACATGACTGAAGATGAAGCAGTAGATTTGGCAAAAAAAGCAGTACGTTCAGCAGCACTTAGAGACTCTGCAAGTGGAGATGGCCTTGATGTTATGGTAATTACCAAAGATGGCATCAAAGAGTCAACTGAGAAAATAACTATCAAGAATTGAGCAAAATTTCTTAAACACATCCCAACACTAAATCTATCTATTGAAACATCTTTCTCAAAAAAAATAATTTCAACTCACTGTAAATGTCTTTTCAGTTTGAAACTTTTCACCCTTACTATTTGAAAACTTACCTGTTGCAATATATGAGCCAGATTCGACTAAACTCAATTCCAAGGCTGTTACATCAAGATTGATAAATTCTAAATCATCGCTAATTTCTTTTGTGCAATTAATGTCAATTGTTCTACCATCAATTTGTTTATCCTCTTTTTTTATTTGTATCTCATAAGACCCACAATCACTACCATATCCATTAAGAAACAATGAAAATCTTAGTTCTTCACCTACAGAATATTGTTTTTTAATTCCTGATAATCCAATTTTATAATATGGTTCTTTTTCGGACTCCTTGAAATAATCAGATGCCCCAATGGTCAAAATAATTACAAATGGAATTATCATAATCAGGATTTTTAGAATTTTTTTCATATAATTTTGCAAAATAAATTTTTTGTAAATAAAATGTACGGAGTATAAAATTAATTAAAAATTATTTTTTGGGTTAGGAAGATTGTGTGGTAAATCTATTATATCATGCCTAAAACGAGGCTGTAGTGACCGGAAAATGTCAAAATTGTGGAAAAGCACTTGAGGATTCTCTCCTTACTCATTGTTCTAACAAATGTCTTTTTGAAGGATATCTAAGTTCTCAGTAAGCATCTAAATGATCAAGAACTAAGGGTTTTTCCTATCTCCCAAAATTTATCAGAAATATAATGTATATTTTTTATTATTTCTCCTTTTTCCATTGTTTCCATCTCTTCGCTAGAAACTAGGGTTTTTCCTACTGCCAAAAATTTATGATGCGATTCCTCAATTATACACACAATACTGTCTTTTTGAAATTCAGAATATTTTTTAATTCCTGGCCTCATTACATTAGCACCTTTACACATAAATTTCACAGCACCCATATCCACCATAACATATGGAAATTTTTCTAATGTTTGAGTTTCAGATAAAAATGGAACATATTCATCATTAATCTTTAAAATTTTAATTCCATTTCCTACTATGATTTGTGCATCACTTGATATTTCATGTACTTTGAGATTTTTTATCTTTGGAAACTCCATATTCCATTGTTCTGAAATTATCTTTAAAACCAAAGATGTTTCGCTTTTTGATATTAGATTTGATTTCAATTTCTTGAGGTCTCTTGTCTGATGTCTAACAAATCTCGAAGAATAGAACTTGCAGTCTCCATTCCGCCTGCTCCTTTTCCAATAATTGTTTGAGTCCCTGAATGCTCCGATGTAAATGCAATTGCATTTAGTGTCCCATTAACACATAGTGGATCATCAATTGACACTTCTTTTGGACCTACCTGGAGGTCTCTGTCACATGATGCTATTAGCTTGATTGCACATTTTTTCTTGGCTGCCTTTTTGATATCTTCAGTTGTAACCTTTCGTATGCCTGTGCACTTGATATCTGGCATTGTTACTTTCATTCCCATGATCCAATTTGCAAGAATTACTAATTTTGCAGCAGCGTCAAGCCCGTCTAAGTCAAGAGATTCATCAGCTTCGACGTAACCTTTGTCCTTGGCATCTTTTAATGCCGACTCGAAGGATAATCCATTTGCCATGTTAGTCAAGATGTAATTTGTAGTTCCATTTAAAATTCCTGCAAATGATGTGATTCTTTCTCCTCTTAGACTATCTTTTGCATAATCTAAAATCGGTGTTCCCCCACCAACAGTTCCACTAAATTTTAACATCACTTGATTGTATGTTGCTAATTCCAACAAAGATGGAAATGCAAGAGCCAACGGACCTTTATTCACTGAAATCACATGCATCCCTTTTTTCATTGCAGATGTTATGTGTGTCATTCCAGGCTCTGCATCTTTGTAATTGCTTGCAGTAGTTTCAATGAGAACCTCTGCTTCTATGTTTTTTATAATATCCAGTCCAGACATGGTGTTTTTTGTTTTAGAATAATTTTTCACAGTACCAAATTTCTTTTTAGATTCTACAAGTTTTTCAAGATCAAGCCCTGATGAATCTATGGCACTACCTTTGCTATCAAACACAGCAACAACTCTTGGTTTCAAACCATATTTTGCATAAAGATCTTCTGATCGTGATTCAAATAATTTAACAAGGCTTTGACCTACTACTCCAAACCCACAAAGTATTATTCTCAAAATTTCTCTTTCCTTTCAAATGTAATATGACTGGGTTTTTTATTCATGTCTTTAATTTGCTTGTCATAAACTGTGTATAATACATCATGTTTTGTCCCAATTTGTTATGATAATGTTGCATCATAGGCTGAATCGGCATTATGCTTTCATAAATATTCTTGGCCAAAATTTCAATAATTTTGATCAATTTTGAGGCTAAAATAAGATAAAACCTAGTTGAGTTTAAAACTCGTTTTGATCATTAATTTAAGAATTTATCTTTGAAAGATTCTAAATTAATATATGAAATTAAGAAAGAGTTTTAACACTTGACAATCTTTAAATTTTTGATGATGAAGATTGAAGCTATTATTAGGAGTTCTGCTTTACATGAAATTCAAGATGCGTTAGCTGAAGTGGGAATTCCAACTTTTTCTGCATACCAAGTCCAAATTACTGGAATTCATAAAGCTCATGATGGGTGGAGAAACAAGACAAGTGATTTTATCCCAAAAGCAAAAATAGAAATTCTTTGTGCAGATGAAAATGAACAAAAAATTATTGACACCATACAAAAAACTGCAAGTACGGGAGAAAAAGGAGATGGGGTAGTATTTACTTATAATATTGATAAATTAGTAAAAATTAGAAATGGCGAGACAGGTATAAACGCACTATAATTTTTTTAAAAATATTATTTTCCAATTAAGAATCTTCATTAAATAAAAATCCAAATTTGCTTTCTTCTTGAAACATCTTCTCTTTTTTATTCATTCTTCTTTCTCAAGAGATAATGAAATTGAATTTATACAGTATCTCTGGTTGCTAGGTTTTGGCCCATCATCAAATACATGTCCTAAATGCGCACCGCACTTGTTACAGTTGACTTCGGTGCGAACCATTCCAAGAGATGCATCTGAAATATACTCTATTTTTTCTTCAGAAACTGGATCCCAAAAACTTGGCCAACCGAACCTGAATCAAATTTTGTATTTGAATTGAATAATGGCTCTCCACAACAAATACACTTGTAAGTTCCTTTTGCCTTACTGTCACAGTATTTTCCTGAAAATGGTGGTTCTGTTCCTTTATTGATGCAAATATCGTATTGCTCAGGCGTAAGTTGCTCTTTCCATTCTTTTGGATCTTTGGTAATGTTATCTGCATCTATTTTGTTAGCAATCCTATTAGAATATTTTCTATTTTTTTAATTTCTTTCTTTTTTCTTCTGTCCTTTTTTCAGACTCAAATCTTTCTAAATCATATTCTTTGAGATCCACAAACTTCATAATTTTACTCAAGTTGGGATGAATCTTGTTAATTTCTTTGTACATTTGTTGTGCAACTCGTCGATAATCTTTGTGTCCTTGTGGGACAGTTCTCAATTCGATTAAATGACATGCTTCTCTGAGATTGAACTTGATAAAGTAAGGATAGTTGTAAGCAAAATTTACAACATATTGCCCTTGTTCGGGATTTTTTTTCCTAATTTTATCAAAGGTTGTTTTAGTTTTATCCATACACTCTTTGTACTCTTCATCAATTCCTAAAATTTCAATTTCATTTGGAGTGTTGAACCCATGATCAGTGGTAAGCAATTGCCGTTCAAGTGTTAAAGCTCTATGCCTGTGTAAATCTCTAAACATCCCAAAATTATTCAGCAAATCAAAAGTATAGTATACACTTTCAAATGCACGACCTGGTCTATGCCGCCTGTTAAGTCTTAAATTGGCAAGGGATTTTATTATTTTGTTCTTTTTTTCTTTTGAAAGTTTTTTGACTTGTAGTAAAATATTTTGATATGAAGTGCTTGGGGATTGTTCATACATTACACTTGTAACAATTTTATCAATAGAGTTTTTTTCAGATTCCCAATCTACTAGTTTGGTCATCACACCTGAAACTTTTTTTGGTTTGATTTCTTTTGCAACGATTGATTTTGATGTCTTTTTTACTTGTTTCAAATAATCTTGAAATGCCTTTCCATACTTGTCATCTGATCTGCGTACAAACGATTTGATTGTAGAGTCTAATTCTTTTTTGATTTTTAAGGCTAAATCCTGTTCCTCATTTAGGTCTGAGGCTGCAAGTATGGTCAACAGATATTCAAATGCACGACCATTTCCTGTTATGCCTACATTGGTCAAAGTTGAGGCAGGTAATAGGCCTCTAAGGATGTCCAGGGCTTTGGCCTTTGTTGAGCCTCTGTAAATCATATTTGCGGATTTGACGTCACTTTCTTGTTTTAGTTTTGAAAATGATTTTTCTTTTCCATCTAGTGAATCTTTAAAAGAATATTTTTCTATAGGATATTTTTCTCTAACATAATTTATCATGGGTTCTATGTTTTTAGAATAAACATCAAAGGAAAAATTACACGTGTCTAAATACAAATCTGCAAATCTTGATTTCATTAAAACAGGATCTCTATAAAATCTGTAATTACCATTAATTTTTTTATTCCATGCAACATATCTTGATGATTTTTCTAAATAGGATAATCCCATTCTTCGATCTTCAATTTTTTTAACAGCAATGTTAGATAGACCTTCAATTGCAATTTGTGCTTCACCTAGCTCTGCAACAGAATCATCGCCATATTCTAACAGTACTCTATTGTAAAATTCCTCTCCTCGATTTTTATTTTTTAAAAATTCATCTAAAAATATTCGCCTCATGCTTTTATCGGTTCTACTATAACGTGACATCAAAGCCCCGCGATCAACTTGTTTTGGAGTAATTATTGCAAATACACTTTCATCTGAATTTGAAAAATGGTTTGATAGAATTTTTTTTTCTTTTATTGAAAATTCTGACAACAAATTTGTGAAGATTGCCAATTATTAATAGTCTATTTCTTTTTCCCGAGTTGAATTAGATCGGGTGATTGGTTTCCTTGCATTCCTTTTGCTTGCCATTTTAACAAGACATCTTTGAAAACTTCTGCATCTGCTTCATTTTCAGTATACATCAACATTGTTACCCATCTTCCTTTTCCAGCCTTTCCCCCAATTGAGTTCATCCAAAAATTACTTGGCAAAGTTTTCATAGCTTTGTTTTCCGGATCTTTTGAAATATCAAACCACCGTTTTGAGACAAAGCTCAAAATTTGCTCTACTTCTTCTCTCTGAATCATATCTACACTTTTCAGGCTTTCAATTTTAAAATTTCTAAGATATCACCTGACTATTAGTTTGTAAAAAAAATCTTACCAAATCGGGAAACCTTTCTAACACTTTGGGGGTTATACAAAACCCTTCATTCTAAACATGCCCCAAGACGATATCGATATAATCGGTAAAAACGTCAAAGACATGTACGGTACATTCATGGGTAAAGTCATTGGAACGATGACAGACATCGACGGAAGCATCCAAACAGTGGGTGT
>PVMK01150108.1_pt1 | contig 10609 bp, 13 predicted proteins | sample 1853481 | NCBI WGS metagenome assembly PVMK01 (sample SAMN08533507, study PRJNA380276) | Marine sediment metagenome, whole genome shotgun sequencing project. | reverse complement strand
TTTTATATTACACTTACAAATATACAATTCCAAAAAGCTGCAAAACTCACTTTCCGGCTCTCCTGTTTGCCTCTAATGAAAAAAGCCTGTAGGCGTCAACCGCATCAGCTATAAAGGCTTTTCTGTGTTTTTTGTAAATATCCCACCCGTTTTTTTTCCATAACCTGAAGCATTCCTTCATTGCCATGCCAAGCCTTGGCTCACTGATCCTGATTTTAGATTTCAAATTAGGTCCTGAATTTAGACCGGAAACCAAATCGCCTATCAGCCTTGATGCCTCCACACTATTTGTTTGCTTGTTGATCTCGCCCTTTATCCCCATCTTGCGCTGCAGCCTTTTTATATACTCGATCTGCCTTTCGGTTGCAGGTGCTGAATTTATTGACATTTGACTCACCTCCAAAGGCCTCTTCCTTTCCCAAAAACGGAAGAGGTCTTGGTTCGATTCATAATTTTTGGCCGGTTTAATCGAAAATAAATTTAACGGCATAAAAGTAATTTTCAGAAATTTTACAGCTAAACATTAATTCTACACAGAAAATCGTTAATAAAACGAAGATAAAAATGACATAGAATATTATAGAATGAAAATTTTAGTGAAATTTCCAAAACGAGGTTAGAAATTGAAAGGAGGCCGACATGCCAAAGAGAAACTTAGAAAATTTGCAGCTGGTTTACGATGCAATGAACCGATTTAAGGAAATCCAAAATCAGGATCCGGGCGATAATCCAAGTTTCACTGAGTCTGTAAAGATAGCATTAAACTATTTATCCGACAAGGAACACGATGAACTGGGCAAAGTACTTGAACGGGCTCGAAAGCCACCTAATGGTAAGGCGAGATTGCCTGAAAACAAGGGTTTGCTTCCGCGGAAAGATTAGAACCTGCGTTGGCAAGAGATTAAAAGCGAAAATTTAGTTGATTTTCTTAGCCCGTCTAACGTTCTGATTATTTTATAAAAAAAGCAATTTTTCAAGTTCTAAAAGGAGGTTGCAGGTTATCATGAAAAATCAGCCATTAATATTGGTATCTATCATTGTTTTAATATTCGGATGCCAGGATAAAAAACATGTAGACGATAAGATCCCAGAACTAAAACCCAGACGAGTCATCATTATTGGAATCGATGCAACCGGCTCATACAAATTACGTGAGCAAGCCAAAAACATGGTCGCTGCAGTCATCAATGAGCTTGAACCTGGTGACATACTATACTTAAGGTTCATCAACGAATCCTCATATTTAGATGTCAATACCGTCTTCCGACTTGAACTTCCCGCACTTAACAAGCCTAAGTCTGACAATCCGTTTGACAGAAAGGCAAAGCGTCTTCGAAAATCACAAATTTTTCATATCAATTCGCTAAAAAAAGAAGGCCTTCAGCGGTTGGCGGATATTAAGTTTGTGGTCGCCAAAAACACAGATATTTACGGATTTCTAGCCGCATCAAACGACAGATTCAATTTAGCGCCGCAAGATTTTAAAAAGATTCTGATCATCGCCTCAGATCTAAAAGACAATGTTAGGCATAAAGTCATTCTTGATCTGTTAGGTGTCTATGTGGCCGTCGTCGGGTTTCAGAATTCAAAAGATCCACAAAAATCACGGAGCCTGAAAAACAACTGGACCAAAAAATTTATGCAGTCAGGCGCTGCAAAGGTCATCTTTTTGTCGATTGAAGAAAGATTCTCGACAAACAATTTTAACAGGTGATGAAAATGATTTCATCTGAATTGGCTTTTCAAGTCAGTGTTGCATTAATATCCACGCTTGCCATGGTTTGTTTTTTTGGCTTTTTTGAAGAAGAAATCCAAAGAATATTTAGCACTTTTTATCACCTTCTAATCCGGCCTATCACTTTGATAAACGATTTTCTTGGAGCATTCTGGCGAGGTGTTAGGCGGTTTTATCGGGATCAGTTTTCAGAAAATGGGCAATTAGATCTGCAAAAAGTTTTTTTTCAATTTATAGGTGCGGTGCTTTATTCGGCTTTTTTTATTGCGTTTAGTTATGCCGAGCTGCACCTGCTGGCGCTTTCATTGGCAGCGCTGGATTTTGATACGGGAAATTTCAGCGCCCCGATGGGCGCTGGCACCTTAACTGCCTTGGCTATTATTGCCAGTTTTCTTTTCTGGGGCGCCATCCTTCTTGATGTGATCGGGGTTACTAACACGGGTCCCTGGCGAGATGCTTTAGACAAAAGGGGGGGGAGATATCTGCTTTGTGTGACACTGTTTTTCATTGGTCTATCATTGTTTGTCGTTGGCTCTTTTGGTCTCTTGCGACACATCGGCCTAGCCGATGAAAGCTTTAATCCCCAGGGCTACAGCCTTGAGAATTCAGGCGGGATAAGCGATTCAAGCCCGGGTTTTAATATAAGCAATCCTTCTGTTGCCCAAAAACAGCCCCCCGGGACCATAGATAAATTTTACTTTTGGATTCCGATAACCACAGGGATGTGTGTTCCAATTTTAATAGGTATTGGCGGAGTGCTTGCTGGTTGGGGGGTCATCACTCTTATAAAGTTTATCATGCTGGCTGCAGGCTTTTTGATCATCTCGCCATTAGGTCTTCTCTACCTTACCTCTATCCTGCTTCTTGAGATCGTGCAAAGACTTTTGGATTTTGTTTATGCTGTAATCCAGTTATTTGCAGCCATGGGAAACAGATTTATGGGTATTTTTCGTCGGCAGCCACCCGGTGCAAACCCGCCACCAGGTCCAAACGATCCTGATGATAATGGACCAGACCATGATGCGTTTAGTCAACAAAACAACCAGGCGTCATCAGCCGATCAGAAAGAGGAGCTCATGGCCTCTTCTATAGAAGGTTGGGACCCTATTAACAAGAAAGGAGATTGAAAATGTCAGAGTTAAATTATTATTCGTTTAGTGTGCAAATTGGCAAAGCGGTGGAAGGAATTGCAAAAATCATAAGCAGGTCCTGCAGTGCTCTTAATCACCACAAGTTAAAAGATGGCTATCTTGCAACTGCTCAAAGAGAAATGCTTTTAGAAACGCTTTACGACAAAAATCTTGCAGAATTAAAAAAGCGTTATCCAATAAGCGATGGCAGCAAGGTTGTTTGTGAAACCCAAGGCATCGATTTGAGACAGGATACAAGAATAAGAGCAATCCACACTGTGTCCATGTTTGAATCGTTGTCACAGGTTGAACCAATGGCCTTGGTTGCTAAGACAAGACACAGGGACAAGTGGGAGAAAATGAACTTGGCGGTATCAACATTAAAGCATCAGCTCAAAGCACCTAAATTTGATCCTGTTGAGGTCGGACAATTAGTCGAAAAAAGCGAAACGCCTATTCGAGAGATGTCCTACGATACCCACAGCTTTTTGGCTAAAACTGAACAAGAGCTGATGTTAAAAAAGCTAACCGAGTCGGTAACATCCATGGCATATAGCGTAAAAACCGATGGTATGTCTCTTATCGCCTCAAAGGGATCTGTGTCCATTCGTGCCAAAGTCGGGGCAGGCATCATGGCACTGGACACAACCTCGTTTCCGGGCATCTCCTGCCATGCTCAAATGCACAGGATCGAAAAAGATCTGAAACAAAGAGGCCTTGTCTTGAGGAGGCTGTGTGAACATAACATGAGGTTGCGAAAAGGGGGTGTTAGATTAAACGATCCGTTTCCTGCCTGCCCTGCTGATGGGCAAAATCACATTCTAAAGCGCAAGGTCATAGCAGTGGCGCCTGAAAAAAAACAATTAAGCCGTGAGTCTGCCTCTATCAAACGGCAAAATGGGCTAATCCATCAATATCTGCGACAGATGGACAGCCGCTGCATAAAGGAGAAAATCGTATGAAGCCCGAATTTATTGTTGAGATGGATGAAGCCTTTGCCACCGGTCAGCATGTGATTTTCCATTTCAATACAACAGACCGTTTTTTCTGGCCCGAAGAGGGAATCGGTCCTGTTTATCTGCAATTTTTACTGGCCCGGCTTTTATCCAAGAAAGGTTATCGAACTGCTCAATACTCGCCCGCCTCAGGGCTTATCGAACTTAGGCCCCCATCTGATAAGGTCAGGGATAATAAACTGAAGGGTTTATCCGGGCAACAGGAGCCGGCTCTTATTTTAAACAAGATGATCTCGTTTCTGCGCAATAAAAAAGAAAAATGGCTGTTTTTAATCCATTATGGAGAACATCTGTCCCCAGCAAATTCCACGGGGATTTCTGCGTCATCAGTTCCAGGGCAAATACACGCAACCGAGCTTCTTCATAAGCTGTCGCTTGATGACGGGATTATTTCAGGCCAATCACGGGTGATAATCATTACATATGGGGAGATGCCATCTGAGCTTATAACTCACTCCAATGGTTACAGGATGATTCAAATAGATTTGCCGTGTCGTAAAGAACGCCATGCATTCATAGAATTTCTGGTGAAAAAAAACATCTTCGGCCAAATGGATGAAAAGTTAACAGTTAAGCATTTGGCAACTATCACCTCTGGAATGCCCTTAATTGAAATCGAAAAGCTATTTCGATGCGCTGTATATCATAAAAGGCCTGTCTGCCGAGAACAGGTCAAAGTGGCAAAAGCGCGTTCCATCAGACAGTTTACCGGTGATCTTTTGGAGGTGTCGGAGCCTGAAGAAACCATAGAGCAAGTCGCCGGACTGTATCATATCAAGGAATTTTTCAAAAGACTCGCCCTCCAGCTCGAGGATGCTCAAAAAGGAGTTCCCCAGTCCATTCTGTTAAATGGGATTCCTGGCTGCGGGAAATCTTTTATCGTCAGCGCTCTTGCCAATTATTTGGGGTGGGTATTGATTCAATTTCGAACCATCCGGGGCCCCTATGTCGGCCAAAGTGAGCAACAACTGGAGCGCGTGATCCGAGTTGCCGAACAGTTTGAGTCCAGCATCATTTTTTTTGATGAAATCGACCAGTTCTTTGGCCAGCGGGGAAGCGGTGCGTCGGGAGATTCCGGTACCTCAGAGAGAATGCTGGCAAGAATCTTGTCCTGGATCGGATCAATGAAACACAGAGGTAAAATTCTTTTTATCGGGGCATCGAACCGCCCGGACCTTCTGGATCCTGCGATGATGGATCGTTTCCGCGTGTCGATCCCGGTGCTGTATCCATCAAGAGAGGATATCGTTGAGCTGTTGCCGATCCTGATGAATCGCTTCGAGCGTCAATTCTCTGAGGGTGTTTGCGTAAAAGACGCTGCCGGTATCTTGGCACAGATTCAACCCACTGGCCGAAGTCTGCAGGAAATTCTCATCCAGGCTGGTTTTAGAGCAGACAACGAGGCAGGTAAAATAGGAAGCCTCATTGGCACAAAGCATCTTATGCAGGCAGCTGAAGACTATCTCCCCTCTGAAGACCCGTTGGAGATGGAATTTATCGCTCTTACCTCTCTTGCCATGTGCAGTGCCAATTCATTTTTGCCGTGGATGGGTTTCGATGGTTTGAGACCCAATGCTGTGATTCCGGAATATTTAATTGAAGAAAAGATTGTTGATTCAAAAACAGGTCGATTAGATGGGATAAGGCTTCACCAGAAAATTAATGAACTTGCTGCCGCGCGACAGTACGCCCGGGCTAGCAGATGAGAGCGCAAAATATATGAAAACAAATGAGTCCGGAATTATAAATCATGCCCAGTCGGAGGCTTTAAGGCATGCCATTGAAAAAGGGGCTTGCGATCCGTCGTATCTGACATCGATTTCAGGTTCAGGTCCGGTTGAAGAGTTCGAGCAAGCCTTTGCCAAAGCTGCCGGCTGTAAATATGTAGTTGCGCTATCCAGCTGCACCGCAGCAATCCATACTGCCCTTATGGCTTTGGGAATCGGCGCTGGGGCTGAAGTTGTTGTTAGTCCTTACAGCTGGGGGCAAAGTGTTTCCCCTGTTTTGTTCACAGGGGCAACGGCTGTTTTTGCTGACATTGATCCTGATACCTTAACCATAGACCCGAAATCTGTTGAAAAAAGGCTTTCAAACAGGACCAAAGCAATTATTCCAGTTCATCTATTTGGCAATCCTGCCAATATGAAGCTCTTTGTTTGATAGCAAAACAACATGGATTTGCGGTTATCTCTGATTCTGCCTAGGGCTTTGGCGCTTTATCAAAAGGTTGCAAAATTGGAAATCTGGGAGATGCGGCCTGCTTTAGCCTGGGAAAGGGTAAGGCTGTTTGTGGAGGGGAGGGCGGTGTCCTGGTTACCAATGACAAAACACTGCATCAACGCGCTATCTGTATTTCTCAGCATCCTTTAAGGGCCTTTCGGCAGATTACTCCAGAAATCAACCATCCATTTTTAGACGAGTTAAGCTGGAATTATCGTATTCATCCATTTGCCGCAATTCTTGCATTGGCCGATCTAAAAGTGGCTGGTGAAAGAATAAACCATCGGCAGACAATTTTAAAAACTGCTCATGAGGAATTTGAGGCAATTTCCGGATTTGACACCATTGGTTGCTATCCTGGTGATTGCTCAGCTGCCTATGGTATCCCCCTGACATATGACACCACTGAATTTAACCGAATCCCTCGTCAAACGGCAGTTGAGATCCTGCAATCCAATGGTTTTATGATTCAATCAGGTCCTATTAGGGTGCCGATTCATCTAAGGCCGACCTTTCAGCACATAGATTCAACATGGGTGCCACGGATTGTCCGTCATAATACACATAAAAAAGGAAGTTGTCCTGAGGCAGAGCATCGGTGTGAGCAACAGGAGTTGCTGCTCTTTGAGGCCAGTGTTTTGGACAGACTCGAAATAAATAAGGTGAAAAACGTGATTCAGGATTTAAAAAGCAGACTATCTGAATTGTAATCGGTCTGCTCAACGTGTTCTGGTCTGCCCATTACGATTTCTCTAATCAATTTAAATTCAATTCGGTGAAGCATAGGCCATATAAACAGTAATGTCGGTTATTGGTTTTAATTTGAAATCTTTACCACGAAAGGGAGGGTAAATATGCCACGAAATCCATTTGAAGAAGATAACAGGCCTCATGAGGTAATAAAGGGCGAGGATGTCGTCAACATCAGAACCGAACGGATCGTAAGAATCAGAAATCAAGACGGGACCTATGAAGATATCGTTACTAACGTGCGCGAAACACGGCCTGATGGAAATGGCAATTTTATTGATACAGAATTAATCAATGTTGTTACTGATCACGCCGGCAATCCCCTGCCTGAGGATCCTCGTTCCGTTTTTTTTTCTCACTCCGCCCTGTTTATACGGTCACAGGAGCAGTTGGCCATATGCACCTCATGGCTGCATCCACCTAACCGTTCAAGAAATATACTTCTTGGACAAGATGGTCGCACAGTACAGGGAGGCGCGATTTGCTCTAATTGCGATTCTTGGCAGACAACCATTTACATAGCCTTTGGAATTCTTGGTCTTGGCGTATTGACAGGTCTTTGTAAAGCTGCCGGTTTGTTTTAAAGGAGGGAAAAAATGAAAAAGCCATTACCTAAAAACTTTATCGAGCTTTATAAATTGCTAAAAGAAGGAAAAATGCTCAAGCACCCCTTGATAAAGAGACACGTTAATTATGCACTAACAACAGGAGATTGTAGCCCTCTTTATAATTATCTTCAGGCTTTTCCCAAGTTCAAAGCATTCGCCCAAAGAAACATAAATTTGGCTGAGTTTCAAAAGCTTAACAACCCATATCCCTTTCCAGACATGCAGGAGTCAGATGAGTGTTTGAGCGGTTCTATTTTGTTGGGAAAGGTTAATTTGTACGGGAGTATGTTTGGGATTCATCCCAATGAATTCTGCACGCCGACGATGATTATGGGACAACCCGGATCAGGTAAAAGTGTGCTTAACAAATCTGTGGTTGCCCAGCATGCGTCGATGCCGTCTGTTGGCAATTTGATCATTCCCGACCACAAAAAGGAATACAGAGACATCATTAGTCGATGTGAAAATCTTCACGTGATCACAGAAGACAATGTTAGGATTAACTTTTTGCAGGTTCCAGACTGGTGTCATCCCATGGATCACCTGATTTCGTTTGCTAAGAATTTTGTAAGGATGAATTACTTGGTTGGAACTAGCGAAAATGCATTAATCGACATTATCGAATATCTATACCGAGAAAGGGGGGTTTTTGATGGAAGCAGAAACTACCCGACTATCCTGGATCTGTATCGTTATATCCTGGCCAGGCTGAAAACAATCAAATCGTTTCGTTTAACTGACGTATATGAATGGCTTAAAAACAGGCTAAAGCCATATACATTAATGGATAACTTTGCGTGTAAATTTGGGATTCCGTTTGAATATTTTATCAATAAAAATATGGTTCTTGAGCTGGATCAAAAATTTTCTGATATGCAGTTCAGCTTGATTAACGCCCATCTGGCCAAGCAAATTTACGATTACAATAAAAAGAAACGCCTTATCGGTTCAAAGCTCAGGACGCTATTTTTAGTCGATGAAGCCAGAATTTTATTTGATGCAAACAGGGATGCATCTATATTTGGGGAAAATCCTCTTAACGAGATTGTCAGCAAAGGCAGGGAATTCGGTTTGGGATTTATTGTATGCTCACAAGAAACATCAAGTTTTAATCAGGTAATTCGCAGTCTTGCAAGATTGAAAATTGCATTTCCTTTGAGTGATGGCAAAGATCTTGATTTTATAGAAAAATCATTTGGGTTAAATAAAGATCAAAAGCAATTTATTTCCACCTTGCCCAGACAGGCGGTTGCGGTTATCAGCTATAGTGGGTTTGAACGACCGTTTCTGATTGAGGTTCCTCAATTTCAAACGCCCAAGCCTATGTCTGATGCTGATGTCAAATTGAGGATGTCTGATTTTTACGCGGAATTAGCCCGCGACATTAAAAGACCAGCGCCTTCACAGCCTCTGCAGGCACAAACGAATATTCCACCGGACTCGGCAAGTCTACTGTATTTCCTCGGCAAGCATCCTTTTACGAAAAAGAGTCAAATGACCGATGCCGCTGGCTTCGACAGTCCGACCGCTGTTAATAACGCCCTTGCGTACCTTGAAAAAAATGGGTTTATCCAGCTGAAATCATACAAGATTTCCAGACGTGGACGAAAATCAATTTTTGCTGTTCTGACACCAAAAGCTCATAGTTACCTTGGTATAAAGGGCATACCGGGTAAGGGCGATTTCGAGCATAAACTTGGCCAACATCTCATCTGCGAGAGGCGTAAAAAAGATGGGTTTCAGGCCAAAATTGAAGGGCGGGTTAGTGGATTTGGTAAATCCATGGATGTTTTGTCATGGTCAAAAGACGGGGAATATTTTGCTTACGAAGTCACGCTGCATTTTGAAAATATTATGTCAAATATCCGTCAGGATTTGGAATCTGGAGTCTCAAAGGTTTTTATTGTAACGCGGGACCGGGCAGGCATGGAGCAGGCCAAGAAAATTGTGAATAAAAATCCAGAATTTGGCGATAGCGTAGAGTTTATGACGATAGATGCATTTTTCGATTAACTTTACCCTTAAAAATCGGACTAAATAAAATAAATATGCAAGATTTCTTCAGCATTTCACGGCAGTCAAGTTAAGGGATAAAAAGATGGATTATGAAATTTTTGAGGCTGCAGCCTGGTTAATCTTTATTTGGGGTCTTTTAAGGCTGCTCAAACGCAAAAAAAGATGAATTTTGGATTCGAGCAAATGAACACAGATCCCAATTTGGCAAAGGGGGTGCCATGAACCTAAATCTGGCATGGCGAATAGTTATATTTATTGTGGCTCTTATTTTATCCTTTATTATAGTTCCCGTCGTAGCTTCGCTGGCCACAAATGCGGTCAGTTTTATGGGCGAAAGCATCACTTCCCTGTTCAGGCCCTTCACATTATCAGGGGATGCCAGGCTGGAGGGTCTGATTAAGATGTGTCTATACCTTATTGTAATTACATTTTTAATAAGATTCCTGCTTCGCAGGTAATTATGTATATTAGAGCATAAAATGGGAGTGGAATATGGAAGAGTATCTGACGGTAAGTGAGTTAAGTGGCCAAAAAAACACTGAAAGTTTGTGCAATTTAATCAGCAAGCAAACATCTGAGGTTGGAGAGCACTGGCTATGGTTGTAATTCGGAGACTGTGGCGTACTAGCTTCAAAAGGTACGGGTGTGGACATCATCAAACATGATTATGAGATCACTGCCACCTAAAAAATCTCAAAGACAATATCAATTATACGCTAAAACACAACCTGGCAAATAAGGTCATAATCGTTGCTGATAGCAAAGACATCGAAAGGTTCAGGACCAGGGTGGCAAGGGAACAGGAAAGATACGGTGATGCTTTGGAGTTCAGACCAATATCGGATTTTTACATAGGGGGATGACATGTTCGAGAATATCATACCGATTGCCCAGGTGCCGACCAAGATCCAGATAGCTGAGAAGACTTTGAGAAATTGGCGGTATAAAGGGATGTACCCGCAGATTTTTGTAAAGCTTGGCGGGAAAGCGTTTGTTGACCTTGATGAGCTGGCAAAGATCAAGACCACGCAACAGGAGAAAGCTAAGAGGATTGCTCTTCGCCATGACCTTTAGAGTTGTTTTTGAACACCTTGTCAGCGACATTCGCGCCACGCATTAGCGCCTCATCCAGTA
>PVMK01164137.1_pt1 | contig 10610 bp, 9 predicted proteins | sample 1853481 | NCBI WGS metagenome assembly PVMK01 (sample SAMN08533507, study PRJNA380276) | Marine sediment metagenome, whole genome shotgun sequencing project. | reverse complement strand
ATAGCGTCATCCTAAATGATCCACACACGCCACCGGTCCATCCATTTCAACGTGATAATCCCATCCGCATTTGACACCAATGAAAGAGGAAATGAGGCTTGATCAAAGAGGTTTTATGACGTGATTTGTTCGAGGAATGCTCTGGTATTGCTGGGGGTTAATAAAGCCGAATATGCCCGTTTGGCTTCTTCTTTATCACGTGTCCTTAATGATTTCTTTATACCATTAGCTTGAAGGTAATACATTCCATTTCTTTCCATTAAATGATGGTCTTTGCGTTTCATAATTTCACCTTCCACTTTTTGTTATTAGTGGTAGGTGCGGTTTTCCAGCTACCACCACCCCCTTTCAGGGAATGAGTATTTGTCTTTTCCAGTTCGTGAATTTCATTGACTGGATACCGATACCGTTTTGCATGCGGAATACGAAACCAGGGAATCTCATCTCTCAACCTTAAATTGTCGATGGTTTTCCGGCTTACCTTCCATCTATCCGCTAATTCTTTTGCTGTGTAATATTTAGTTTGTGTTTCCATTTGTGCCAGATTGTTTCAACTGACGCGCGTTGTATCTTTCGACACCTTTTTTAAGAAGAAATCTGACCTGCGCAGCCAATGGTCTATCTTCCTGTTCTGAAATTTCTTTAATCATTTCTTTTAGTTCCTTTGGAACTTGAATTGAAATAATAGTTTTTTCCTTTTCCATAAATCACCTCCCATTTTCGTTAAGTACAATACATAATTTTTATTTGTTAAGTATAATTTTTAATTTTTTTTCAAAACACTAATTTTTTTATTAAAGTTGACCCATAAATTACCGATAATAATTTGATTTCAAAAATAAAAGGTGGTGGTAAATATAAAAAGACTTACATCAACCCACATTGATTTCATCATTAACAACTGGGATAAGATGACCGGTGATGAGTTGGCAAAGGAATGTGGCTGCACGAGAAGTACTATCGTAGTTTGGGCACGTGATATAAGAAAGAAAACTAACGGACAATCTTGTCCAGCGAAAAAGAAAGGTCGAAAGAAAAAATAAAGATTTCCCTGAATGTTCCTATATAATTACCAAATAAAATATGAAAGGTAGAAAAATATGAAAAAATCAGATTTATATTCAGAAAAGTCAAAGAATATTTACAAGTGTTTAAATTGTGGTGATGAGTTAGAGGAAGACGAGGAACCTAATGACTCGAGATTATCGTCTTTTGACGACGTCGTTGAACGCTGGTACTGTCCGAAGTGTGGTAATAACTATGAATACCATTATGGTTATTCACTGTACTGTATTCAAGCATACGACGATGATTACGAAGAACAGTTAGGGATGATAGTATTCCCTAACAAAGAAGTCGAAAGCACCATCGCTGAAGGTATTCTGGATAAGTACTCGGAAGATTCAGAACCGAGTGGTTTACCAGCATCGATAGTAGGAGTTCCAAAAGAAATGGGTACACCATCTCCCAGTAAGTCCGGACCGGCAGTAGAATAAAAAAACCCCTGCTGGCCACCACAACCGGCAGGGGTTAATATTGACGCAAGGGGGAGTTGCGTCTGGGGGAACTATTCTGTCCCTCTATGCATTTATTTTAGGGTCTATCCGGATTTCCCAACACGAATTTAACGAATAAATACTATTGATTATATCAATTCAGCAGAAAATCAACCTGCGCGAGAATGGGCCACCATTGAGTTCGTCGGAGCGCAGGTTGATTATTCTGCGGGTTTCATGATGAATCCTTTGCACACGGAAATATTGTACCATAATTGACAGAATTCCGCGCATTTGAAATCCGGATAAAACGTATAACCGGCTTGATATTTAGCATATTCAGCGGTTGGGAAATCCGAATATAGCCTTATTTTAATACTTCTTCCTCATATTCCATGTTTTTAATCCAAATGATGCTACTATCATTCCTACAATACACCACTTAAACCATTCTGGAGTATGTTGATTAAGAAAGATAAAACCTTCCTTAACATATGGTTGTGTCCAGGGTAGAAAGGCACTTATTAATATTAACCCAAAGATGATTGACCAATATTCGTCTTTCCAACTATAACGCATACCTTCAGCTGCTATCTTGTCATATTCAAGATTACCATCCAGTTGTGATTGAGCATGTTTAATAGCACCATCTACTCTTGCTTGTTCAACCTTAACTTTACTTTCAGCCTTAATACGTTTCCTTTCCTGCCACGAACTGAAAATAGTTCCTACCGTATTAATGATACTTCCTAATATTGGTATTGGTAGCATTCCAATTCCTCCAATCAATTTATTATATCCTTAACCATTTTAAAACGATTACATCTTAAAACTTGAACATCAAACACTTCATTGTTTATGATGGGGCATCTAAAACACAAATTTCATAAGGGCAGATTTCAAGAATTCCAGACTTATAGGCACCAAGTTCAGGCTTGCATTTAGGATGACTGCTACACTACGGGGTTCTGAAGTAAGAGAAACAATTTTTCAAAAGATGAGCCTTAAAGGTGTTGATTTTAATGGAGCTTCATTAGGATGGTCTTTTTTCGTCAATGTTGATTTAAGTGGTTCTATTGGTCTTGAATCAATAAAGCATATTGGGCCTTCCTACATCGATATTCAAACCTTCTACAGATCAAAAGGTAAAATACCAGTAGCATTTCTCCGAAGATGTGGTATCCCTGAAAATTTTATCCAGTACATTCCTCCCCTTGTAAACCAACCAATCCAATTCTATTCCTGTTTCATCAGCTATAGCCATGCGGACAAATCTTTTGCCCGGAGGCTCCACGACCAGCTTCAAGGCAGAAGCATCCGTTGCCGGCTGGATGAGCATCAGATGCTACCTGGTGATGACATATATGAACAAGTTGATCGTGGTATCCGACTATGGGATAAGGTGCTGTTGTGCAGCTCTGAGGCTTCTCTAACGAGCTGGTGGTTGGATAACGAGATCGATACAGCCTTTGAAAAAGAACGGCAACTAATGAAGGATCGGGGCCAAAAAGTGCTGGCCCTTATCCCAATCAACCTTGACGGTTGTATGTTTTCGGATGATTGGAAAAGTGGGAAGAAACGTCAGATCCAGTCTCGGCTGGCAGCAGATTTTACGGGTTGGGAGAATGATAATGCAAAGTTCGAGAAACCGTTTGAAAGATTGGTAAAGGCTCTTAGAGCCGATAATGAGGCCAGGGAGGTACCTCCGGAGGCTTAGCTGTGAATCGAATCCGGTACCAGTACTTCTTAGATTTTAGAGAGGTGAAAAGGTCATCACCATAAATCAAAAGTCAAGATCCTATCAACTATTTAGCATGAGGAAATTGAGATATTTTGGTTAAACTTGGTGATCCTTGTCAAAATTTCAGATTGCTACAACAAGTAAGTAAAATTAGCTTCTCACAAAACTCTGAGATAGCCATACCATATATAACGTTTTAAAGTGTCAGATAATGCTGAAACTACAATTAGACCTGTGGCAGATTAAATCTTAGTCAATCCACATTAATGTTCCGCACTCGATGCCGGCTTCCTGTTTTACCATGAAAATCATATCCGCATTTGACACTATTTGATTGGGAGATGTTTGGGTATTGGTGGGACGTAATGAAGCCAAATACGGTCGTCTGGCGGGTTCTGGTTGGTATTTCTGGAAGATAGTGGGGAGTGAAATTTGTAGTAAAGTAATCGAATTGTATTGTTGGCAAATAATCGCATGCGCCTAAAATGATAGCTCTTTTTGGCAATCCGTAACTATGTGCGTTTTGGCACCTACATTCCAAAAATTTGCCAAACTGATAAAAGCATCGTCATATCGTCATTTTGATAGTTTTCCATATTAATTCCGAGAATTATCCATGACGATTATGGATGACGGTATGTCTGTCATGTCGATTGTGCTGACCAGATAGATCGCCTACGCAGAATTCTGCGTACCCGGTATCGTCTGATACAAGGCATGAACAGGAATTATAGACGGGGCTTACAATCTCTATCCAGTATACGGTACTTTTGCCCAGGTTGTTCAGTATACCGATCCCTATTTCAACCTAACAGATCCTTCCGCAGTTAACACCAATGAAAGGGGAAATGCTGGATAACTATGTGGATAGATAATATATATTTATACTATTTTACCAAGAAGCTTACCCTTTAAGTAAGAGGATTGGCTGGTAGATGATTTCACTACGGACGGGGATGAGGTGGAGTTTAGTCAATTTTATGCTCGGAAATAATTTGCACTATTAACAGGTACTGAAGACCTACAAAAATTGATTTATGGTATCTTTTTGTAGATAACATAGCATTGGGAATAATACGCCAAGGATTCTTCTATATTTGGGATACGAAATGGATATCACAACGTTTAACCTACTGTTTAAATTACAGATATATAGCAGATACATGCTATTTCCAGTTCGAGGGTATACGTTGGAGAAATCACAACTTCAGTATGGACTATTAAGAGTAAAAACTAAAGATATAAAAAAGGCAGAGCCATTGCTGACTCTGCCTTTATGATTAGAGAAATAGTCCAATTAGAATATCGTCTGCAAGAATATGAATCCGCTGAATTTATTTCAAAACGAGTACCCAATCTGAAAGACTATTCTTTTTTATCTATTTTGGAAAACTTTGCGCCTTTTAAGGAGATGTCAGCAATGAGACCTTTGGCATCAAATACAAAGCCAACAATGGGATTTTTTAATGTCGTTGTATCCGCTTGTGCGCCTGCCCCAACAGATATTAGGGCAACATTGCCATCTACACCAGCTTCCCATCCTTTGCTCGCTCTAAATTTTTCAAGAGCCTCGTCAGTCATAAATAAAAGGATGATATCCTTAGACTGCCCGCCGATCTGAAAACCGATAGAGCCGGAGATGGTATTATAATAATCAACCGATTTGCCGCCGATGCGAAGAGCCCCTTCTCCATATTCACCACCTACTATAAATGCCCCTTTAACAACATTCGGCATAACCAGCATTCCTTTAGATGTTTTTACGAACTCCTCGGCTCCTTTAACTTGCTTGTGAAAGCGTTCGATTGCAACATCCACGCTGGTATCAATTTCCCTTGCGGTTTTAGCAAGTGAATGGCTGGATAAAAAAGCGCTAATTACCGTAATCAACACAAAAACCCGAATTGACCATTGAATTTTACTTGATTTTTTAATTGCATCTACTTTCATTCATTTCCCCCTTTCGGATCTAACCGATTTTAAGTTGTCTTTTTAGCCTCATACTTCTAACAGAGCTTAAATATAACAAGAAAAAAATTCTTGTCAACGTTTCCCGTCAGGATAAGACAGTGCAACCAGGAAATTTACAGCGAAGCGGTTTCATCCATCATTATGTAACAGGCAATTGGGGAAAATTGCAGATATGTTCTTCATGGAGAAAAATTAGGGTTTTTCAAAACCTTTGATATTTGTTCAAAAAACAACTATCAAGTGAATGCAGATAGATTGAGAGTATCCGGCAAAAATCAACCTTCCCAAATCGTGTGATTTGCCAGTAGCACAAAATCAGCCAATGTTGCAATATGTTCTGGATATCACCAATAATTCAGGTACTTAAAAGGTTGAAATATAGCAGCTATCAGTAATTCGCCCTTGAAAACTTGGATGGATGATATCACAGGTTTTTGAGCATGCCTGATTATACAACTATGTTGGAGATGTACGAAACAGCTTCGCGGTAGCTTTAATTTTTTTCTTTAATTTCAATAGCAATTGTGCAATATTTGGCGTGATTATATTATTGAAGATAGGAAGTGGATACTTTACCCATATAGCATATTTCGTGCCAAAATTCGGCTTCGCACATCGCCGTTTTATCAATAATCCCGCACCGGAATATCACATTCTTATTAGTTGATAGGGCTAAAACTCAATAAAACGTTTTGGCCTTTTATTTTTCGGGACTATTGATAGAATGCTTATTAGATACCACAGGTTTTAGAACCGCATAGGAGCCTGTGATATAAAGGCAATTGTGTCAACTTGATAGAGATGGCAAAAAATGAATATTGATATGTTAAAATAAGGTAAGCGTTCACAGGTTCAGCATTCAATCTAAAATATTCAATATCCCATATATCGTTGATTGGTTAAGTGGTTGTAGATATGGAATTATCCCATATTTGCAAAATAATCGGACACTTCATGTTTCGACAATCGTCACATTCTGAAATTATGGCTATAATTTACCTAATCAACCATTCAACCAGTAAACTATTCAACGAGGTCTGTATTCTCAACAATACCGCACAATACCGCAACTTTTGGATCTTGCCAAGAATAAAAGGAAAAGACGTAACCGTTCACGGGTTCAGAGGTTCAGAGGTTCAGAGTTCACATCAAATCTGATCCGTTGATTCGTGAGTTCTGCGATCTGCCGCGCCGGAGCCGCGTTACGGCGGGAGGGAAAACGCGTGAGAATAAAACAATTCGAAAATATTGAGGCATCGCTCGGCTTAGGTTTCGCTATCTTCAAATATTCAATCGTCAATTCAGGTCTATCCGGGAGGGACGTTGCCGGAACTTATTTTATATTTTCCGATGAGCATCAAATATTTGTTCCTGAGATGAGGAGAGATAACCTGAATGATCTCCATGAAGCCGCCACGGACGAAGCGCACGGCGAGGATCATGATGGTAGCGAAAATAAGAAGGCTGAAAAAGCAGGTCGAAGGCCTGGAAAACTTCATGGATGAGAAAGGATAGCAGACCATTGATGAAATGCTCGGGATTGCATCGGATGCCGCCATGGCTTACTGCGATATGCCCGCTGAAAAAGCACGGGTAATTGAGGAAAACTGCATCAACTGCAAAATGTGCCTGAAAACCTGTTTTTCCGACGCCATGCAGGATGGCGAAAAACATACCTGGGTCAATACCGAAAACTGTGTCGGCTGCGGTGGATGTTACTAGGTATGTCCGGCTGAAGGAGCCATTGAATCGGTCCCGAAGCGCAAAGATGTGACGCTTTTCGGTCGTGATCCGAAACATGATGTCACCTTTGAAAAACACGATCCTGCCCTGGCCTGCATGATCATGGCGGTGAATGTCATCGATCCCCACACCCGACAGAAGCGGCCGGCAACCAACGATGACCTGGCGGCCTTGACACGCATTGCCGACCAACTGGAAAACATCCGAGTCAACGGTGGTCTGGTGACACCCCAGGAGGTTCCCGGTGATTTTAACGATTGGTACACATGGGCCACGCCCATCAAAAACACGACCAAACATATTACCGGTGGAATGCCGGGAGCCCGCTGTGTTCTGGACGCCGTCAAAATGGGAGCGCTTGCAATCGGTGACGAGGACCTGTTTTGCGAGCGACCGTTCATCTCCGGGTGGGTATTAACCCTGCCGCCTTTCGCAATCGATACTGAATCTCTGGAAGCCCTCATGGAAATGAGCCGCTGGGAAATTCCGGTGATGCTGAGCTCCGGTCCGATACTGGGAACCTCTTCACCGGTGACGATTGCCGGCACCATTGCCCAGGCGCATGCCGAGATTCTGGCTTGCCTGGTTGTCTCCCAGCTGGTAAATCCCGGAGCGCCCATTATTTACACCAGCTTTGCGCGCGGCATGGATATGAAAAGCGGTAATATTTCAATGGCCTGCCCGGAATTCGGCATTCTTAAAGTCGCCATGGCTCAGATGGGCAAATCGCTGGATCTGCCCATTCGGATGCCTTCAATGCTCCGGGATGCCAAGATATTGGACGCCCAGGCCGGATTTGAAACCGGAATGATCGGGACGGTTACCGGTTTGATTGCAGATTTAATGGACGGCATGCAGCTGGACATGGATCTTGTGGTGGATTTCCCGGATCTTGTCTTCTGCGATGACTGTATGGCAGCTGTCCGCCGCATGGCCGCAAAGCTCGTGGTCGATGAAGATGCCCTTGCTATGGAAACCATGACAGCCGTCGGTCCCGGAGGCACATTTCTCAGCCAGGACCATACTTTCCAGCATTTTCGCCAGGAATTGTGGATGCCCAGGCTGCTGGAACGCAGAAATTGGGATTTATGGGAGAATGACGGCGCCATGGACATTTTTAAAATCGCTGAAAGAAAAACCCTTGAAATGATGGCCGCCGATCCTGAACCACTGCTGCCGGCAGAAGTCCAAGATCAAATTGATGAGGTCGTCAAGAATGCCCAGGTTAAGGATCCCAATCGATAATACAGGTTATAAATCCGTTTCACTTATGGTATACGACGTGTAATCCAGATTTTGATCTATATCGGAACCAGTATCCATCGGTTGTAACCTTTGAACCTGGAACCGTTCAGTTTACGTTATTGTCAAATCAAATGCTATCCGCTTAATTACCGAGATGGTTCAAAAAAATGAATATAGACAAGAATAAAATAATCACCTCAAATTTTGACATCCCTCCCGACAGGATCGACTTGAGCATCGGCCAGCCCGGCACGTCATTACTTCCGCTGGCAGCGTTGGCGCAGGCCGCCCAACATTGCCTCACCCAGGATAATTCATATATATTAGCTTACGGCGCAGAGCAGGGAAACTGGTACTTCCATGATGCGCTGGCAGGGTTTCTCAGTGAAGAGTACAAATTCAGGGTGGATCCCGATCATCTTTTTACCACTACCGGAGCTTCCCGGGGACTGGACTTCATCTGCAAATTGTTCACCCGACCGGGCGACACTATTTTTGTTGAGGAACCGACCTACTCGTTAGCCCTGGGAATATTTGCCGATCACTGCCTCAATGTCGTGGGACTGCCCATGGATGAAGACGGTCTGATCATCGAGGCCCTTGAAGAAAAACTGGCCCATAACACGCCGGTGTTTTTTTATACCATTCCAACCTTTCAAAATCCTACCGGCTGCAACCTTTCTGCAGCTTGCAGAAAAAAATTGGTTCAATTGAGCCAAGAGTACAATTTCCTGATCGTTGCCGATGAGGTTTATCAATTACTGGCCTATACAGGTACGCCGCCACCTCCCATGGCGAAATACACCCAAGCGGCAACTGTCCTTTCACTGGGATCATTTTCAAAAATACTGGCACCGGGGTTACGTTTGGGCTGGATCCAGACCCATCCTGATTTGATGAACCGACTGACGACAAACGGATTGATATACAGCGGCGGCGGCTTGAACCCCTTCACGTCGGCGATCGTTCAGAGCGCCATTGAACTCGGTTTGCAGCAAAAGCAGCTGTCTCTCCTGAAAAAGGTATATTTGAAGCGGCAGAACGCTTTAAACTCCGCATTGAGAGAAAATCTTCCCGATTCTGTTTCTTTTGTTGAATCCGGCGGCGGCTTTTTCACATGGTTGCGACTGCCACAGAGTGTTGATGCCGAAAAATTACGACCCGAAGCCCACCAGCATGCTGTGGATTTCGCACCCGGTTCATTATTTTCTCCCCGGCGGGATTTAAAAAATTATCTGCGCCTCAGTTTCGCTTATTATGAAGAGCCTGAACTAGAAGAGGGCGCGAAGCGGTTGGCCGCTGTAATCAATAGGAATACAAGCTAGGGGCTTCGCCCAATTGGAATGTTGCTTCCCAACGTGGATGACCACAAAAAAATATATATTTTCAAAAAGTTGTAGATATTCCAATACATAAAATCAACATTGAAACCTGCATTTAAAAGAATCCAGCCCCAGGCAAATCCGCCGCAGGAGGGCTGTGATTGACCTAAAAATTTCAATCCCGGCGCAAAAATTGTTATTGACAGCAATTTTTTTTTCTGACAATGTACTATACAAATGTTTAGTATAGGCAAATTAACACCCAGGCAAACGGAAATCCTGGATTTCCTCCATGAATTCCGGCGCAAAGAAAAAATCGTACCCACCTACAGGGAAATCGCCGACAATTTCGGTTTTAAGAGTACAAAAGCGGCGACAGATCATGTATGTGCTTTGGAAAAAAAAGGGTATCTGCGCCGTCATAGCGGACGGTCCCGCGGCATAGAATTGCTATCCGCGCCTCTATCGGCTCCGAAAGCTATTGGTGTACCGATCTTAGGGGATATCCCGGCCGGATATCCGGAACTAAGAGACGAACATCGCAACGGGACACTTGCCGTCGATCCGGCGATGCTTGGCGGTGTTACGCATCACCGATTATTTGCACTGCAAGTTAAGGGCGACTCCATGGAGGAGCGCGGTATCTGTGAAGGGGATTGGGTAGTGGTGGATTCGGAGGCCACCCCACGAGAAAAAGATGTTGTTGTGGCTTTAATAGATGGCGAAAACACGCTGAAAACCCTTGCCAAACAAAAGGGGCACTTTTTCTTAAAAGCTGAAAGCCCCAATCACCACGATTGGATTCCTGTCAATGAACTGGTGATACAGGGCGTAGCCAAGGCAATATTAAGACGGATGTCGTGACGATATGACAACCGCTGTAAAAAAATCAGACCTTTTACAGGCACACGATTCGCCGCCAACCGGGATGGTGTTCTATAACTCCCTTGAAGCGGTTCGAAGTGATGTCAACCTGTTGGGATATGTATCGGTCATTGAGCGCGCTTGGAAAGAAATGAAGATCCATGGCGTTCTCTGTCTGGATAGCCGACCCGTCTTGTATCTGAAGGAGCATAGCCGCCCGTTCTCTTC
>PVMK01118019.1_pt1 | contig 10610 bp, 7 predicted proteins | sample 1853481 | NCBI WGS metagenome assembly PVMK01 (sample SAMN08533507, study PRJNA380276) | Marine sediment metagenome, whole genome shotgun sequencing project. | reverse complement strand
GACAGACCGCAAGAGGGGGAAAAGACGCTCTTCCTCATTGACGGCAGCTCCTATATCTACCGTGCTTACCACGCCATCCGATCCCTGAGTACGCGCGCGGGGGTTCCTACAAACGCCATTTTCGGCTTCGCCAACATGCTCCTGAAGGTCCTGAGGGACCACAATCCCACCTATGTGGCCATGGTCCTGGACGCTCCGGGCCCTACCTTCCGGCACGAGATATATCCTGAGTACAAGGCCAACCGTCCCCCCATGCCGGAGGACCTGGTGGTCCAGTTGCCCCGCATCGACGACGTCATCGCCGCCTTCAACGTGTCTGCCATCAGGATCCCTGGCGTCGAGGCCGACGACATCATCGCTACTCTTGCCCGCAGATACGCCAGCGAGGTGGACCGGGTTGTCATCATCTCCTCAGACAAGGATCTCATGCAGCTGATCAACGACAAGGTGGTCATGCTTGACACCATGAAAGACCGCTGGGTGGATGAAAAAGCGGTCGTGGAGAAGTTCGGTGTGGAGCCTTCGCGGGTGATCCAGGTCCAGGCTCTTATGGGTGATTCGTCAGACAACATCCCCGGCATGGCCGGTGTCGGACCCAAGACTGCCGGCAAGCTCATCGCCAGGTTCGGAAGCGTTGAGGAGCTTTTAGATCGTCACAATGAGGTCGGCGGGAAGGTCGGGGAGAAGCTGCCTGAACAGGCCGATGCGATTCGCAGCTCCCTTTCTCTCGTTAAACTCAAGGACGATGTCCCTGTGGACCAGACTCTCGATGATCTTGCTAATTCCGGACTCGACCCCCAGGCGGTGCGTGAGCTCTTCGAGGAGCTGGAATTTGTACGGCTTGTCAACGAACTCGTGCCGCGGGAAGCTCTGGGCCGGGAGGGATACCGCACTGTTACCACCGAGGAGGAACTGAACGACCTGACCGCCCTTCTCAATGGGGTGGACCGGTTCGCTCTGGACACGGAAACGGATAGTCGCGACCCCATGCGGGCCTCTCTGGTCGGCATCTCCTTTTCCTGGTCCGAGGGTGAAGCGGCCTATATCCCACTGGATCACTCCTACCTGGGGGTTCCTGCCCAGCTGACTACCGAGGTCGTACGAAAGAAGCTGGGTCCCATCCTGGCTGATCAGAGTCGGGGAAAGATCGGACAGAACATCAAGTACGATCTCAAGGTCCTGGAGCGGGCCGGATGGGAGGTCAGAGGTGTCTCCTTCGATACGATGATCGCCTCCTGGCTCAACAGCCCCGACAGAAGAAGCCACAGCCTGGACGAGATAGCCTCAGAGCTTTTCGGTCACACCATGATCTCCTACAAGGAGCTTACGAAAAGGGGACGCGAACAGGTCACCATGGCCCAGGTTCCTGTTGAGGAAGCGTCCACGTATTCTTGTGAGGACGCCGATGTTACCTTTCGGGCTGTGGCACCTCTGGTTTCAGGGCTGGAGGAAAAAGAACTGGTCGAGCTGTTCCAGGAAGTGGAGATGCCTTTAGTTGCAGTTCTCAAAGACATGGAGATGGCGGGTGGGCTTGTTGGTACCGCATTGCTCTCGGGTATCTCTCTGGACCTGGGGGAGAGGCTCAAGGATCTGGAGGGACGGATCCACGAGGAGGCAGGGCATCCTTTCAATATCAACTCCCCGAAGCAGCTGGCTCAGGTGCTCTTTACAGAACTGGGCCTGCCACCGGTGAAGAAGACGAAGACCGGGTACTCCACTAACGATGAGGTCCTCATGGAGCTATCTGAAAAGCACCATCTACCGGCTATGGTCAGGGACTACAGGAGCGTGGCAAAGTTAAAGTCCACTTACGTGGATGCGCTCCCTAAGCTGATCCACCCGGAGACAGGTCGGGTTCATACATCTTTCAACCAGACCACCACTTCAACCGGGAGACTCTCCTCTTCCGATCCCAACCTCCAGAACATCCCCATCAGGACCGATGAGGGACGCCGGATAAGGGAGGCTTTCGTGTCGCCAGGGGGAACGGTACTTCTCTCAGCCGACTATTCCCAGATAGAGCTGCGCATTCTCGCTCACCTTTCAGGAGACCGGAACCTTGTGGAGGCGTTCAGAAACGGTGAGGACATCCACAACCAGACGGCATGCCAGGTGCTCGGTGCGGACGATCAGGCCGTTGAACCGGAACTGCGCCGCAGGGCCAAGGTCATCAACTTCGGGATCATATATGGAATGAGCGCCTACGGGCTTTCCAGGGAGTTGAGTGTCTCGCCGGGCGAGGCTGCAGCCATCATCGACGGGTACTTCGATGTGTTCTCAGGCGTAAAGGATTTTACCGAGAGGAACCTGAACCATGCCAGGGAGACCGGTTATGTCCAGACCCTTTTAAAGCGGAGGCGTTATCTTCCGGAGCTCGCCTCCAATAACCCCAACACTCGCCAGTACGGGGAGCGCATGGCTGTGAACACGCCTATCCAGGGAACGGCTGCTGATCTCATCAAGGTTGCCATGCTGCGCATCCACGAGGGGTTGGCCCGTGAGGTACCAGGTGCAAGGATGCTCCTTCAGGTGCACGACGAGCTGGTATTCGAGGTGCCGGAGGGACAGACTCAAGTGTGCGCCGACTTCGTTTCCGGGATCATGGAAGGGGTCATGGACCTGGATGTGCCCCTGATTGTGGATGTGGGATGGGGTAAGAACTGGGCGGAAGCGCACTAAGAGCAGGAGCCAGTACCCAGTACCCAGGAGCCAGTAGGGATTCCCTGAAACCGTTAATCGGAACCTGTTGGTATTCCTTTAATGATCTTTATCATCCTCTAATTATTTCAAGTTGAACAAGAAGGCAGTCATGCCATTGTGGCTTGATCGGTTTCCTCCTGGATACTGGGTACTGGGTACTGGGTACTGTCTCTCCCAAAAACTACCAACTCCTCCAGTTCCACCCTGATACCCAACCCCGTACCCTCGGGATGGTCGTGGTGGCTCGGTACCATGGACAGGACTTTCTCTCCGCTATCTAAATTCAGTGTGTAAAGGATGTTGGAGCCTCGATAGACCCTGTCGGTGATGGCTGTCACAAAGGGACTGTTGTCGTCGTGGACAATGTCCTCCGGCCTAATGAGAACTAATCCCTGATCACCGGGCTTCAGGGGATGGACGGGGGACCCTTTGATCACGCCCAGGGCGGTCCGAACTTCATTTTCACCCGTGACTTCGCAGTTCAGGAAAGTTCCCCTTTCCGATAAACTCGGCAACCTGCTTACATGCGGGCCGGTGGTACAGGTCCTGGGCTGTACCCCATTGGAGGAGCTTTCCGGAGGACATGACGCCGATCTCGTCTGCCATGGCGAAGGCTTCACTCTGATTATGGGTCACTATGAGGGCCGTCGCTCCCGTGCTCTTGATAATGTTACGAACCTCGTGCACAAGTGACTCCCGTAAAGTGACATCCAGGTTGGAAAAAGGCTCATCAAGAAGCAGGATCTCAGGTTGCGGGGCAAGAGCCCTGGCGAGGGCAACCCTCTGCTGCTGTCCCCCGGACAGTTCGTGCGGGTAGGAGTACTCAAGGTCACCCATGCCAACTTTTTCCAGCAGATCCCTGACCCGTTCTTTTATGACCTTTGCCGGGAGTTCCTTCAAGCCGAAGGCGACGTTTTCACCGACGGTGAGGTGAGGAAAGAGGGCATAGTCCTGAAACACCATCCCGGTCCGTCTTTTCTCAGGGGGGATAAAGGCCCGGTCCCTGTCCACACTCTGGCCGTGCAAGGTGATGTGCCCTTTTTTAGCCTTCTCGAACCCGGCGATGGTTCTCAAAACGGTGGTCTTGCCGCAGCCGCTGGGACCCAGAAGGCAGCCTATGATTCCCCTGGGAAGGGTCATGGAAAAATCCTGGACGACGGGACCGTTGCTGTAGGCCACGTCCAGGTTCTCTATTTCAAGAACGTTATCCATCCGTTTTTCTCCTTGAAAAGGTCATTTCCGAAAACCTCGTGAGCAGTGCTACCGGGATCAGGCCGGTAAGGACGAGGGTTACGGCGGGGAGTGCTGCCCTGTGCCACTCCCCCTCAGAGGTCAGGTTAAATATCTTGACGGCCAGCGTATCCATCCCGAAGGGTCGGGTCATGAGTGTAATGGGCATTTCCTTCATAACATCCACGAGGACCAGGACGCCGGCTGTCAGGATCCCACCTCTCAATATGGGGACGTAGACTCGCCGCAGCAGCCCGAGCCCCCGGGTTCCAAGAGTGCGAGCTGTTTCATCGATACTTCTGGTAACCCGGTGCATGGCGCTGTCCACCGGATTGAATCCCACCGCCATGAAGCGCACCATGTAGGCGGCCAGCATCACGGGGACAGTACCCTGGATCGCGGGCAGCAGCGGCAAGCCCAGGAAGTCGGTCACGGAGGCCAGCAGGTTGTCGACACCAGCTGAAGGTATGACCACACCGACAGCGAGTACCGTGCCCGGTAGAGCGTAACCCAGAGTAGATGTGCGTACTAAGTGCCGGACCAGGCCCTTTGAGTGGAGGCGGGCGGCGTAGGACAGGACCAGGGCAGCGGCGCACACAAGTCCTGCAGCCAGCGTGCCCAACAGTACTGTGTGGCCCAGGTCCGTCCAGTACCCCTGATCGAACTCCTGGGCGAAGGATGATATGCACCACACGACCAACTGCCCGACCGGGACCAGGAAGGCCACGCTTACAACGGCTCCCGTGTAAAAAAGGGCAGCGAATTTAGAGCTACCTGTGAGGACGAATCTATCAGAGTCTCCCTGTTCCCTGCCCATGGTGGTAAAGCGCATCTTAGACCGCATCTTCTGCTCGGCAAGAAGGACTGACATGGCGAATACAACCAGGATCCCCGACAACTTGGCAGCGGCCGACAGGGAGAAGAAGCCGAACCATGACTTGTAGATAGCTGTCGTAAAAGTGTCGTAATTGAAAATAGACACAGCTCCGAAGTCGGCCAGAACTTCCATGATAACCAGCATGACACCCCCTGCGATCCACGGCCTCGCCATGGGAAGGGCAACGCTGAAAAAGGCCTTCCGCGGGCTGACCCCGAGTGACCGGGCTGCCTCCATGCCCCGGATGCCCATAGACAGGAAGGCGCTTCGAGACAGCAGGTATACGTAGGGGTAAAGGGAAAGGGACATGACGAGGATCACCGCCCACACTGATCTCGGGTCGGAAGGTGCAGGCAGACCTGCGGCGGTCAGGAGGCGGTACAATGGCCCCGAAAAATCCATTAGACCCAGAAATGTGAAGGCCATAACGTAGGTCGGCACGGCCATGGGAAGAAGGAGCAGCCAGGAGAGAGTTCGGCGTCCCGGAAACTCGCAGACAGCGGTTAGCCAGGCCAGACTGACACCGATGATCGATGTCAGGATGGCAACCCCCCCGGTAAGAACGATCGTGTTGAGCACAAGACGCGTCAGCATGGTGGAAACCAGGTGGCCCATGATTTCCCCGGACGGCTTGAACGATTCTGATAAAATGGCAGTGATAGGGACGGCCACCAGGATAGCGGCCACGATGGCTGAAACCGTCCAGCCATCAGGCAGCCTGAATCTAACGGGAAAACTCATGGTCTTTACCTGTAACCAGCCCTGTCCATGAGTTTGATGGCCTCGGTCTGCAGTTCACCTGCCTGGGCGAGATTCATCGTGCTTGGTTTGAACGTGCCCCAGGATTTGACAATGGGATGAACGTCCACACCCGATGATGCGGGGAACTCCATGTTGGCATGGGCGAAGACCCTTTGGGCTTCGGGAGATGCCAACCACTCAAGAAAACCAATAGCCAGGTCGGTCTTTCCGGATGTGGCTACAACACCTGCCCCGGAGACGTTGATGTGGACACCGGCTCCATCCTGGTCCGGCCAGAAAAGGGCGAGGGGCAGGTCTGGATTATCCTTCAGAAGCCGGCCGAAATAGTAAGTGTTGACGATACCCACATCACCCACGCCGGCCAGGATCGCTTCCATAACCTTGGTGTCGTTGGAGAAGGGGGCGGTAGAAAGGTTCCCAACCCAGGAGCGGACGATATTCTCGGTCCTCTCAATACCGTGCTCGGCTATGAGCATGGCTACGAGGGACTGATTGTAGACTTTTTTTGAGGTCCGAAGGAGAAGCCGCTTCTTCCATTTCGAGTCACCAAGAGCCTCGTAGGTCGACAGTTCACCTGGCTCGACGCGGTCAGTGCTGTGCACGATAGTGCGGGCTCTGACCGAAAGTCCGAACCAGCGGCCTGCAGGATCTCGGAGGTGGGGAGGGATCCTTGTCTCAAGAGTGGGTGAATTCACAGGTTTAAGAATCCCCTGGCTGGCCGCATACCACAGGTTGCCGGCGTCCACAGTTATGAGAATGTCGGCTGGGGATCTCCTACCCTCAGCCTTCAGCCGTTGAATGAGCGCGCCTGCCTTGTCTGTGATAAAGCGGATACTGATCCCTGTCTCGCTCTCATACTTTTTAAAAAGCGGCTCTATCAGGTGCTCATTGCGGGCGGAATAGATGACCAACTCCTCGGCAGAAGCCTGTCCAGGGACTGAAACGGTCAGGATCAGAAGTAGGGCGATTGAAAGGAAGAATGTTTTTTTCATGGTGCCTCCGTTGCATTTTGCGGTGATATTGAAAGTCATTATCAATTTATAGTTAAAAAAATAGCTGCCCAAATCAACTGCAGTCTGGACAGATTCCATAAAGGACCATCCGGTGTGAGGTCAGTCTGAATCCATGAACCTCGGCCTGTTTCTCCTGGAGTTTCTCAATATCCGGATCGACAAACTCAACATGGCGACGACATTTCTCGCAGACAATGTGGTCGTGGTGGGAGACCCCGTAGCGGGGTTCATATCGTGCAAGACCGTCCCCAAAATCAACTATTTTTGCTATCCCTGCCTCAGCAAGGAGTTTGACAGTCCGGTAGACCGTAGCCTGCCCTATGGCAGCGTCCGTCTGTCTGACGATGTGATATAATTCCTCGGCCGAAAGGTGTCCCTCAATATCGAGAAACTTGTCAAGAATAACTCTTCTTTGAGGAGTCATCTTCAACCCTTTACTGCTGAGGTGCTCTGTGAGTCTGCTGCGCTGTTTGATACATGCCCCCTGGCAATGAAAATCATTATCAACGGTGTATTTAACACTGAAGGGGGATGCTGTCAAGGAGGAAAACTGTTCACGGTTCACTGTATACGGTTTACAGTTAGAACGTGAGAAGAGATCATTTATTCCTGTTGGTTGACAACTGTACACTGCAAACTGTGAACTGTGAACTTTATTACCACTCATTGACCGTAACTTCTCCCGTGTGTTAAATTTTCGTATGCCTTCCCGCGAAATCCGCACTTGCTTCGTCACGGGGGGGACGGGCTTTATCGGGAGCCACCTGGTGGATCACCTGCTCCAAAGGGGCTGCGAGGTGCGGTGCCTTGTCCGGGATCGTTCCAGACTCAGGTGGCTTCAGGAAAAACCTGTCACCATCGTCGAAGGCGACCTTGGCTCCAGGTCGGTTATCCAGGAGGCTGCTTCAGGTACCGACGCGGTTTTTCATCTAGCAGGCGTGACGGCAGCCGGATCCAGAGAGACGTATCGGCAGATTAACGCAGAGGGGTGCAGATCGGTTGCGGCAGCTTCGCTGTCGGCCAGGCATCCGCCAGATGTATTTATTTATATGTCCAGCCTCGCGGCCATCGGACCCGGGAGTTTTGATGAAGTGGTGGTCGAGAATCGTGTGCCGCAGCCGGTCACCGATTACGGCCGTAGCAAGCTAGAGGGTGAGCGGATCCTTTCGGAAATGGGTCCCTTGCCACTGGTTGTTGTTCGACCTCCCGCGGTCTACGGACCCCGGGACCGGGAGATTTTCCCCTTGTTTAAGTTGGCATCGAAAGGGATTTTCCCGGTCTTCAACGCCGAATCCAGGGTCAGCCTCATCCATGTGGAGGATCTGATCAGAGGGGTTATGAGTGCGGCGGAAAAAGGACGGGCAGGGGAGACCTATTTTCTGACCCACCCGACGCCGGTGGAAATGGCCGAATTTCCCCGGTTTTTCGGCGACGCACTCGGACGAAAGGTCAGGGCCCTCAAAGTACCTGTCTCGATGTTGAAAACAGTCGCGGCGGTATCGGAGGCATGGGGGCGGGTTACGGGAAATATGCCGGTCTTCAACCGGGACAAGGTCAATGAACTAACAGCGGCAGGGTGGGTCTGTGGTTGGGAAAAAGCTCAAAGGGAGATTGCTTTTAAAGCCGATCTGGACTTTGCGGATGGGCTCTTTGAGACAGCTAAGTGGTACAGGGAACAAGGGTGGTTGTGATCTGAGTTAATGGTGGACGCGCAAATAAGTCCATGGATCAACAGCAGGAGGGAGAACCTAGTGGGAATATTTGACAAGTGTGTCCATTACAAAGACCCGGATAAGGTCATTGAAGCAGGGGTCTACCCCTATTTCCGGGTCATAGAGTCCCAGCAGGATCCGGTAGTCATCATGGACGGCCGGGAGGTGGTCATGTGCGGGTCCAACAACTACCTGGGTCTGACTTCCCATCCCAAGGTAAAGGAAGCCGCCATTGAGGCCATCAGGAAATACGGCACCGGGTGCGCTGGATCCCGCTTTCTCAACGGGACTCTGGACATACACGTCGAGCTGGAGGAGAAGCTGGCCCGGTTCTTCAGGAAAGAGGGCGCCCTGGTCTACGCTACCGGTTACCAGACGAATCTTGGAGTATTGTCCACTGTGGTGGGCCGAGGCGACGTGGCTATCAGCGACCGCCTCAATCACGCCTCCATCGTGGACGGCCTGAGGCTCAGCCTGGGCGAGGTGAGAAAATTCAAGCACAACGACATGGATGACCTGGACAGGGTCCTTGAGGGTGCGGCGGACAGGAACAAGATGGTTGTGGTAGACGGTGTTTTTTCCATGGAAGGGGATCTCAGCCCCCTGGACAAGATCGTGGCCCTCAGGCAGAAGCATGAGTTCGGGATTATGGTGGACGACGCCCACGGTGTGGGTGTGCTGGGCAAGACAGGCCGCGGAACTGCGGAACACTTCGAGGTCGAGGATGATGTGGATATAATCATGGGCACATACAGCAAGTCCCTTGCCACCATCGGGGGATTTGTTGCCGCGTCAGCGGACATCATCAAGTATCTGAAACATATCAGCAGATCCATGATGTTCTCCGCCAGCCTTGCTCCAGCCCTTGTTGCGGCGGTCAGCACATCGTTGGACATCATCGATCAGGAACCGGAGCGGAGAGAAAAGTTGTGGGCCAACACCGAGCGGATGATGAAAGAATTCAGTTCCTGTGGATTTGATATCGGTGACACGGCCTCTCCCATCATCCCCATCATCGTAGGCGAGGATATGCTGGCTTTCAAGATGGCCATGATGCTCCAGGAGGAAGGTGTGTTCGCCAACTCTGTGGTCAGTCCGGCTACTCCACCTGGCCGGGCTCTCATTCGTACCAGCTATATGGCCACGCACACGGATGAGCACCTGGACAAGGTCCTGGAAGCGTTTGTGAAAGTAGGAAAGGGCATGGGTTTGATAGACTGACTTAATTATTCAAAATTCAATATTCAAAATTCAAGATAGAGCAGATGTAGCACCTCTGCGGCATTAGATCTTGATACTTTTGAATCTTGAATCTTGAATCTTGAATCCGGGATAAAATTCATGACTCTCCAGATAATAGACGTTGGCTCGGGTAAGGCCCTCAAACAGTTCATCAACCTTCCCTGGTCCATCTACCAGAATGATCCTTACTGGGTGCCTCCTCTAAAGAGTGACGTCCGCGAGCTCCTGTCGCTCAAACACCCCTTTTACGGACACGCTCACCGCCAGCTTTTCCTGGCCATCAAGGGTGGTGTGCCTGTCGGCCGTATTGCTGCCATCATTAACCACCGGCACAATGAGTTCCACTCGGAGAAGACCGGGTTCTTTGGTTTTTTCGAATGTGTTGACGATCAGGAAACGGCAGATAGCCTTTTTCTGGAAGCCGAAAAATGGATCCGGGAACAGGGCATGGACAGGGTCATGGGCCCTGTCAATCCCAGCACCAATGAAGAGTGCGGTCTGCTGGTCCACAATTATCTTTCATCGCCTTTTGTCATGATGACATACAACCCGCCCTACTACATGGACCTTATTGAAAACGCCGGTTATGGCAAGGCGAAAGACCTTTTTGCCTACTGGTACCACGTGGGTCGCAAGCTGCCGGATCGGCTCAGGAGGATCGTGAGCAAGGTCCAGGAACGGGAGAAGGGGCTGGTGGTCAGACCCCTGGACAAAAGTCGGTTTGACTCCGAGCTTGAGGTTATCAAGATCGTTTACAACGAGGCATGGGAGAAGAACTGGGGCTTCGTCCCCATGACGGACGCTGAGATCGACCACATGGCGAAAAAGTTAAAGCCTCTCGTGGTCCCCAGTATAGTCAACCTGGCTTTCGTCGACGATGAACCGGCCGGTTTTGTCATGGGTTTACCCGATTACAACCAGGTGCTCAAGGTTCTCAACGGTACGATCGCAAACCCCGTCAGGACCATCAAAGCTCTCAGAGTTGGAAAGCGTATAAAATCCGGGCGCTGTCTGACCCTCGGTGTCAGGGAGAAGTTCCGTAAGCGGGGCATCGAGTCTCTCCTTTTCGCCATG
>PVMK01117119.1_pt1 | contig 10610 bp, 10 predicted proteins | sample 1853481 | NCBI WGS metagenome assembly PVMK01 (sample SAMN08533507, study PRJNA380276) | Marine sediment metagenome, whole genome shotgun sequencing project. | reverse complement strand
TGCCCAGATTTGGCTGCGCCGATTGAGCAAAACCACAGAAATAGTAGTATTATTTAAAGGATTTTGCGATTGAGGCACGGCCGAAGATGACCTGAAGATGGGATGCGAAAATGTAAAGTTATTTTTGCGTAAGACCAAATGGCGTCAATTTCCATGAATTCCATTTTTTCAATGCGCTGTCTTGGCCAAGATTGGAATTCTTGAAAATTGAGCACCATAGGCCACCTTGATACCACATAAGTTGCGGTTTCTGTCCCCTGTGATCACAAAAGCAGTTTTTACTCTCTACCTTACAAACAAGAGCAACTTAGCCGCTTGACCAGCATCGGAAAACTTCGCCCTTTGAGGTCCAACCTGGCTAACCCAAAGCAGCAATGAAATCCTGTGATTTCATGATCGTAGCATAGTAAGGGAGTGTTTCTTTTATGGCAAAATTGTGCAGTTCATCAGTGAAACCTTGACAGCAATCCTCCAAGACGGTGATGTCGTAACCCAACTCGGCACCGTACCTGGTCGTACTCTCAACGATCCAGTTGGTGGCTATACCGGCCAAGAAAAGCTGCTTTATGTCCTTCGCGCGGAGGATGCAGTCCAAGTCAGTATGTGAAAAAGCACTGGAATCAAAATTGATCACAGTGATATCACCTTCTTCCGGCTTTAACTCCTCAGGGACCTCAGCATCCCGAGAACCTCTGAGAAAAGCCCCTAGTTCCTGGATAGATTCAATCAGAGGATAAGTTGGTTTTTTCAATTCCGGGAATCCAGGCCTGTTAGCAATATTCACATACACGACAAGAATACTTGCCCCCCTACTGGCCTTCAGCACGCCTGCTGTTTTTTCAAGACAGTTATGTTTTTCTACCTGGCCTGGCGTCCCGGAAAATGCGAATACGCCATCATGCCTCACAAGACCATTCTGGTAATGCAGGATTAACAGTGCAGATTTCGACGCGTTTATCGACATGATTGTTCCTCCTTCCACTTGAGATTAAGCATTATCTGGGATTATCCCAACTACAAGCCTTACCGGCTTTCCAATTGATTCCGTCGGATTACACCTTTGTCTTGGCAATCTGACGATTACAGACGCTTATAGCAGGGGGCTGAAAAATGCTCAAGATTAAAAAGGGGTATCCTGGTGATCAGGATTTATCCTGCCTTCACCGGTGGGGGAAAGACGAGCAAAAGATTCTAAACGAACACTACTGATTGATTTCAAAAATAGAGCGTACCTGAGTACATAGTTGTTCAAACTGATGAGGAATAGTATTCACCGCCCGCTTCGCTCAAGGTGCGAAGACCGCAAAGGGGCTTTTTGTTGGTGTTGTCCAGATCCTGGAAGAGGGACCCCATTACCATCTACCGGAGCTGCGCGACAGGGAGGCATCGTGCTTGATAACAGTGATCTTGATGGCGGAAGCAAGTTTCTTGTGCGTCAGCATTTACACGTCATTCTCCAATGACATGTTCGACCGTGGCTTTTCAATAAGACGTCCAGTTACAAACCGATGCAGTATGCTGGATATTAGTGTTTGATAAGGCATACCATCTTCAACAGCCCTTGCTTGAAGCTCATCAAGTATCTTGGATGAGATCCGAATATTGACTCGCTTATCCTTTTTTAAAGTCTGACGCGCGTATTCTTTATGCTTTTGAATTTCCTGCTTCAGGTTTTTGACGGATTTCCATTCTCCCCGTTCATAACTGTCAAGAAGATCCTTTTCTTTTTCATCGAGTTTTAATTTAGCCATTTCATCCTCCCAAATACTCACGAGTCGCTTTACGACTCGGAATTATCGTTTTTAGAAATTTACCTTCTTCATCCTCAACAAACGGGACCAGATAAACATAGTCTTTGATTTTAACAATCAACATCTGTTGATTTGGATATTTAGATTGATTCGGGTGCTCTATTACGTCGATAAGCTCACCGCGTTCAATATGCAAGATCACTTGTTCAAAGCCGATGCCACGTTCCGTTTTCAGTCTTTCATTTTTTTCGTTATTCCATTTATAGTATGGCATAAATAATATCTATGCACAATGTGTGCCCAATGTCAACAGGAATTCTATTAGGAGAGTAAATGAAACAGGCAAATATTGTTGATCAAAGTGAGAATCCGAAAACGGTGAAGCCTGATTTATGGCAATGTTTTGTGTGAAAATACACAACTTACATCCGAATAAAGATGGGGGAGGGGTGTGGTTTTTGACCGGTACATTTTCAATGGTTCATGAATTGCATAAAATTTTGCGGTAATGTTTAACAGATCAGGTGGAAGGAATTTTCGAATTGCCGCTTGAATCGGTTCCGGGACCGGGCCAATTACCATTATGGGATGCTCAAAACGCTATATTTCAAAGCTCTACCAAGACTTGAGGATTGAATTTCAATCCTATTTCCTGAAAAACCATAATATGCCAATTCAAACTTGTACCACATTGTGGTATTTTTCGCTTGACTCACCAAAAGAAGTCCCTTATAAATTTTCCAAACTAAACGGCTTCCTCTAACCCGGTTATCATAAAACCGTAGAGAATATGGAACATCGGAGATGAAAGACGCTTTAATCTCTTTATTGCCAATAAGAATAATAAGAGGAATAGTGGTTCATAATTACATTATTTTCCTAAGGATGTTTGGATAGTCACAAGAAGCTTTTAAACCATTAACCTAACTCAGGGAGGAAAAATGAAGAAAAAAAGTTTTTTTATCTATCTTTTAAGTTTTGTTCTGGTAAGTTTTTTTACTTTTTCGGTTCAAGCGGCTGAACCGATCAAACTCGGGGTTATTGATCCAATGTCCGGTCCCATTGCAGCAATAGGCCTCGAAGTAATTGATAATTACAGACTTGCTGCCGATCGGGTCAACGCACGAGGAGGAGTCCTCGGTGGACGAATGATAGAGATCGTACCCCTTGACAATGCCATGAAGGCTGAAAAAACAACACAGCAGGTAAAAAAGGCAATTGACATGGGCATCCGTTTTATCGCCCAGGGTGTTGGATCCAATCACGCCCTCAATATCATAAAGACATTAAACAAACACAACAAACGGAATCCGGATAAGGCGGTCGTTTATTTTAACCATGCCGCAGTAACACCGGCCTTTACAAATGATTTGTGCTCGTTCTGGCATTTCCGTTTTGATGCTGATGCGGACATGAAAATAAGCGCCTTGATGACGCAGATTGGAAAAGATCCCAAAATAAAAAGGCTGTACTCACTAAATCAAAACTATGCATATGGAAAAGCAGCACAGGCGGCCGTGGAGAGGTATCAAAAAGAACGCGCACCAAATGTCAAACTGGTGGGTGCTGACCTGATACTTCCTTTTGGAAAGGTTCAGGATTTCACGCCTTATGTGGCCAAGATTGCCGCATCCAAAGCAGATGCCGTGATAACCGGAAACTGGGGCGTGGACTTCACGCGGCTTGTCAAGGCAATCGCCGATGCTGGACTTCCCGTGGAAGTCTATTCCATTTACGCTGGTATTCCATCGTCGATTAATGGTTACGGTGAAGCAGCAGGCATCAAGCTGAAAATCAAGCAGATCTCCGAAAGCCATATGAACGATGAAGATAGGGCCGAAGTAAAAAGCATTAACGCCCAAAACCTGAAGAAGCACAAAAGGACCTGGTATGCTGATCGTTACCGTCTTGTGGTAGAAATGTTTGCGGCTGCGTTGGATAAAGCCGGAACCGATGATCCGGTAGCGGTTGCCTATGCACTGGAAGGGATGACTGCAAAAGGTCCACATGGGGACAAAATCGTTATGCGGGAGGAAAATCATCAAATCGCAATGCCGATGGTAGTCAGTTCAATAGACCCCAATGCGCCTATCAAATTTGTCTATCATGACAAGACATTTGGCATCGGCTGGAAAACGGACGGTTGGATTTCAGCAGAGGAAAACACCCTGCCCACCACCTGCAAGATGAAGCGTCCGCCGCGACCATAGAGATACAAACCAATAGTTATGGTCCATGAGCAAACCGATTATGGACCATAATTAGTGCCTGAACGAAAACCCCATTCAGACACGATTTTGGATTGCGGAATGCGGATTTAAAAAAAAGTAATCTCGGTCGGTTGAAAATCTCTGATCAAAATTGAAAAATCCTATTTCAGGATTTTCGTTCAGACACCAATTATGATAATATACGTCGATATATACCCGTTTGATGTAAGTCCTTACCAGGTTGGATGGTTGCCATGAACGCATTAATGTTTTCCATATTTAACGGCACACTTTATGGTCTGCTCCTTTTTATGCTGTCGAGCGGACTTACATTGATCTTTAGCATGATGGGGGTGCTCAATTTTGCCCATGCCAGTTTTTTTATGCTGGGGGCGTACTTTGCCTATACAATTACAAAGTTTGTTGGGTTTTGGCCGGCACTTGTCTTTGCACCGTTGTTTGTGGGAATCCTGGGCGCGGGAGTGGAACGCTACGGGCTCAGAGCTGTTCATAAATCGGGTCACGTTGCGGAATTATTGTTCACTTTCGGTCTGTTTTATTTGTTTGAGGAACTTGTACAGATGGTGTGGGGAAAAGTCCCGGTTCCTTATGAGATTCCTGAAAGTATGAAATTTACTTTGTTTACCTGGTTTGGGTTGCAATATTCCGCTTACCGGGTTTTTATGATCCTTGCATCCCTGGGGATCATGGTTTCCCTTTACTGGCTAATCGCCCGGACCCGGGTTGGCCTCATCATTCAGGCCGCCTTGACACATCCCAATATGGTAGCAGGTCTGGGTCATAACGTCCCCCGGGTGTTTATGATGACCTTTGGTTTTGGTTGCGCCCTGGCCGGGGTGGCAGGTGTGCTCGCGGGGAGTGTCCTTGGCACCGAACCGGCGATGGCGGCGCAACTTGGCCCCATCATCTTTGTTGTCATCGTTCTCGGCGGTCTGGGGTCCCTGGGTGGGGCGATCATTGCCTCACTTGGAATCGGCATCCTAACCAATATGGCCATTTCCTACGATATTTCATTTAAGACTTTCTTTATCGCGCTGGGTGTCAGCCCGCAAACCGTGGGGGTGGGTAAGGACCTGATTGATATGACAAGCGGATCTATCGCCCCTATCCTGCCCTATCTCCTGCTGGTATTGATGCTGATTTTCAGACCGCGAGGACTATTTGGGACCCGTGACGCATGACACAGCTACTCAAAAAAAATAGTATCTGGTTTTTGGCAGGGATCATCATTTTGGTTTCGCCCCTTGTTTTTTCTTCCGGATATTCCGTCTCTTTGCTGGGACTAATGGGCATTATGATTATCTTTGCCTTGGCCTACAACATGCTGTTGGGCCAGGGCGGAATGCTGTCTTTCGGACACGCGGTGTATTTTGGGTTGGCGGGCTATTTCACCATCCATTTTCTCAATCTGATGGGTGAAGGAACCATATCCTATTTCCCGGTCAGTTTGCTCCCATTGTTTGGAGGGGTCGTCGGGCTCTTTTTTGGCGTGTTGATCGGATTTGTCTCCACAAGAAGGGCCGGCACAATTTTTGCCATGATTTCTCTTGGTTTTGTTGAAATGATGACCGCCATGGCCTTTATCCTGATTACCTTTTTTAATGGAGAAGAAGGGATTCAGGGAGACCGTTTTATAGGACCTGAACCCTTTGGAATTACTTATGGGCCGGGTATCCAGGTCTATTATCTAATCGGTGTCTGGTGCCTTATATCCATGATCGCCATGTATGCCATTACCAAAACCCCCTTTGGTCGAATGTCCAATGCGGTTCGGGATAACCCGGAACGAGCACAGTTTATTGGTTACAACACCCAGCGTGTCCGCTGGCTGGCCTTTTCGTTATCCTCTTTTTTTGCCGGTTTGGCCGGTGCCCTGTACGCCCTCCACTTCGAACACGTGGGCTATCAGGCTTCCGGTTTGGAACTTTCAGGGGAAGTATTGTTCATGACTTTTATGGGCGGCACGGGCGTTTTTTTAGGGCCAATTGTCGGCGCTATCCTGTTTACTTTTTTGAGGGGGGTATTAAGCGATCTCAGTTCGATCTGGTATCTCTATTTCGGAGCGGTCTTTCTATTGACGGTTTTGTATGCGCCGACAGGGATTGCGGGGTTGCTTCTACGCCACGAACCGGTTTGGAAAACCGACTTCCGCTTACTGGGGAAAATGGTGTTTCCCTATCTGGGGGCGCTGGTCGCTATTTTTGTCGCAGCCAGCGGGATCATTGCCCTCATTGAAATGATTAATTTCGTCGCTGATGAGTACAGTGTCGGATCGATCATCAGCATCTACGGAATCGGGGTGGAAACAAAGAGTTTTCTGCCCTGGCTGGCTTTCGGAATCATCGCTTCAATAGGAATCGGTCTTTGCCGGGCTACCTTTCCTATTGTCACCCGAAATTGGAACGATATCATGGATATTGTCAACGAGAGAATGTTAGGATGACGATTGCGCTTGAACTGATTAGAGTACGTAAGGATTTTGGGCCTACCCAGATTATTCTTGGAGTTGATCTCCAAATAGAAAAGGGGGAACTTCATGCCATCATCGGCCCGAACGGGGCCGGGAAGTCGACGCTTTATAACCTGATCAGCGGTATGTATAGGGTGACCGAGGGTTCTATTCTGCTGAATGGAAACGAGATTACGGACAAAGAGCCCTATGAAATCAATCGGATGGGCCTCAGCCGCAGTTTTCAGGTTACCAACATTTTTCCTAAAATGAGTGTTTTTGAAAACGTGCGAAACGGATTATTATACCATAGCGGGTGTAAGTATTCGTTCTGGCGGTTTGTCAACCGGAGAAAGGATGTCACTGAACGTACCAATGAAGTTTTGCAAGCCACCGGTTTATACAAAAAACGCGATTTACCCGTCATGCTGCTTCCCTACGCGGATCAGCGAGCCCTTGAAATCGGCATCACTATCGCGGGAGGGGCCGAGGTGATCCTCCTGGATGAACCCACTTCCGGAATGAGCCGGAGTGAAACGGAACGGGCTGTGGAATTGATACGGTCTATTTCCAAAGAAAAAACCGTGGTGGTGGTGGAACATGACATGGGAGTGGTCTTTGATTTGGCGGAAAGGATTTCCGTTTTGGTCTATGGCCAAATTATTGCCACAGATAACCCGGAAAATATTCGAAACAACCAACGAGTCCAAAAGGCATATCTCGGAACGGATTCTTAAGAACCGAAATAAAATAAGTTTTCGACTAAATACCGTAAAAAATGCTAAAAACAAACGATCTACATGCCTATTACGGCAAAAGTCACATCATTCAAGGGATTTCTTTCTCTGTCGGGGAAGGAGAAATCGTCAGTCTTCTCGGCCGAAACGGGGTCGGACGTTCCACCACGATCAAAGCCATTATGGGTGAGGTTGAACACACCGGCTCAATCAATTTCAAGGGAGAGGAAATCAGTCAGCTACCTACCCATGAAATTGCACGCCGAGGGTTGGGATATGTACCGGAGAATCGAGATATTTTCCCCACCATGACCACACTTCAGAACTTGCACCTGGGGATGAAAAAAAAGGGAAAGACCGGCCGATGGACCGTTGAAGACATGTATAACATGTTTCCAAATCTGAGAGCAAGAAGCCACGTACTCGCAGGAATGATATCCGGTGGTGAACAGCAAATGTTGACCATTTGTCGCACTCTTATGGGGGACCCGGATCTGATTATGATCGATGAGCCCACGGAAGGACTGGCCCCCATACTCGTGGAACAGGTTGGAGACCTGCTCAGGGAAATTGCAGACCGCGGTCTTTCTATTTTGCTGATTGAACAAAAACTGGCCATCGCCATGGAAATCTCAAAACGAGTGATCGTTATGGGGCATGGAAAATTGGTCTTTGAAGGACCTCCTGACGAACTCCGGGCAAATGAAAAAGTCCGTCAAGAATGGTTGGAAGTATAAATAAATTGAAGATCCTCGACATCCTCAGACCTCGGCAAAAAAACAACTTCACAGAATTGACACCCGAATTTCTGATAGATTTCTTTGATCCGTCGGTAACTTCTCAATAAGTCCGGGAGAAATAATAGGATATCTGGAGTGGGGTTCGGGTGTTTTTTGAACCGCACGGTTCCTGAATTTATTGAGAACTTACAAAACCATGATCCAGGGCCCTATAATCTTTATATCTTCGGGCCCCTGTCGCCGGAAGGAGGGATCGTCATGTCTCGAAAGGTAATTGTCTCAGCTGCCATCACGGGTTCAATCCACACCCCCACCATGTCACCCCACCTGCCCATTACGCCGGAAGAGATCGCTGGGCAGGCAATTGCTGCGGCACAGGCAGGGGCAGCAACCGTACACATCCATGCCAGGAATCCCGAAAACGGGAAGCCCAGCCCTGACCTGAATCTTTACCGAGAGATTGTTGACAGGATCCGCTCCGAGTCGGATGTCATCATCTGTATCACAACAGGCGGAGGGACCGGCATGACCGTGGAGCAACGAATGGCCGTGGTCCCTGAATTTAAACCGGAACTGGCCTCCTTTAACATGGGCTCCATCAATTTTGCCCTTTACCCGGTGATCGCCAAATACAAGGAATGGAAATATGATTGGGAAAAACCTTTTTTGGAGGCAAGCAAGGCAAATATATTCCAAAACACATTTGCAGACTTCGAAAAGATCTGCTCTGTTATGAGGAAAACAGGACCAAACCCGAACTTGAGATCTACGACGTGGGACATCTTTACAATGCAAAATTCCTGGTTTCCGAGGGGCTTTTGGAGCCCCCGTTGTACCTTCAGTTTGTTATGGGAATCCTTGGAGCTCTGCAACCCACCTTTTCCGACCTTATCCATCTAAAGAACACGGCTGATCGCCTATTCGGATTCGACGGCTATCAGTGGTCTGCATTTGGGGCAGGACGATCAGAGTTTCCCATCTGCACAACAGCCGTGCTTATGGGGGGAAACTGCCGCGTGGGTCTCGAGGACAACCTGTATCTGGGCAAAGGGCAGCTGGCCAAATCCAACGCCGAGTTGGTTGAAAAGATGGTCAGGATCCTGGGAGAGTTTTCACTGGTGCCGGCCACACCCCAAGAGGCAAGAGCGACCCTCAACATTCATTAGCAGCCCCTGAACCTGAATTTTCTTTGTTTTTTGCTGTCTTTCAATTGCCAATTTTCAATAATCAATGTAACTACTCACGTAGTCAGGCTGAAGCTGTTTAGACTGAAGGCTGAAGCAGAAGAGCACGATTGCCGTACTTTGGCGGAAATATTTGATTCGTGCATCAAACATGGCTTCAAAATGCGCTTTTTCCTAACAGTCTTCAGCCTTCAGCCTATCCACCTGAGTAGTTACTAATCAATTTTAATAGCCAATATTGAGTTCTATGGGGGAGCACAGATTATGGATCCAAAGGATGTAAAAAAAGCTCTGGTAGTGGGCGCGGGCGTTATGGGCCATTCCATCGCCCAGGTCTTTGCACAATCGGGTATTGAGGTGGGACTTGTGGACCGAAATGGGGAAATACTGGATCGTGCCATTTCCCTGATAGGGTCTAACCTTGAAACATTGGCCGAGATGGGACGTATCCCTCCCGACGAAATCTCGGAAATTCAATCGCGCATATATACATCCACAAATCTTTCGGCTGCTGCCAAAGACGTTGATTTTGCGGTTGAGGCAGTGGTTGAAATCCCTGATGTAAAAAAGGAGATATTTTCCCAATTGGAGGAATTTTGTCCCCGGGATACGGTCTTGTCCAGCAATACCTCATCTCTTGACCTCTTTAACATTGTCCAGGCCAAGAGACCACAACGTTTGATTGCAGCCCACTGGTTTGCCCCGCCTCACATCATACCCCTGGTGGAAGTGGCGCCCGGTCCGGAGACCTCTCCCGAGGTCGTCTCTTTTACGGCCGGGCTCATGAAAAGAATGGGAAAAAAGGCGGTTATAATGAAAGAGTTTGTGCCTTCTTTTATTGTAAACCGGATTCAAAGGAAGATTGCAGAGGCGGTTTGGGAGATGCAGGAAAAGGGCTGGGCAACCCCGGAGGAGATCGATTTGGCGGTGAAACTGAGCCTGGGAATCCGTCTTCCGGTTGTTGGTGTGGTCCAGACCAGCGATTTCACCGGTCTTGACCTGCTCTTGGATATCATGAAATCTCAGGAGGACGTAAGTCCCCTGGTGGAAGAAAAGGTCAGGCAGGGACACCTGGGGGCCAAGACCTCCAAGGGCATTTACGATTATGGGGATCGAACCGAATCAGAGATTTTGAAAAAAAGAGATAAGAGATATCTCAAAACGCTGGATCATCTCGAGAAAATAAATGCCTTTGAACCCATATAGCGTGGCTATCACCAATCAGGGATGATCTGCATTTTTCCGACATGTACGGTCAGGATTTACCAATCCTAAAAAAGGACTCTCGGTTGCTTGTCCCTAACTACTCAGGTGGATAGGCTGAAGGTCCCGCGGAGCGCGGGATTAGGAAAAAGCTCATTTTGAAGCCATGTTTGATGCACGAATCAAATATTTCCGTACTTTGGCGGAAATATTTGATTCGTGCATCAAATATGGCTTCAAAGTACGGCAATCGTGCTCTTCTGCCCTCTTCAGCCTTCAGTCTATCCACCTGAGTAGTTACCGGGACGCAACGGA
>PVMK01116543.1_pt1 | contig 10612 bp, 12 predicted proteins | sample 1853481 | NCBI WGS metagenome assembly PVMK01 (sample SAMN08533507, study PRJNA380276) | Marine sediment metagenome, whole genome shotgun sequencing project. | reverse complement strand
CTGAGACGCCGGCTGGCTTCCCAAGAGGGGCCGTATAGGGCCGTGGGGCCGTCACCGGTGCAGCTCAGTGCCGCCATCTGCCCCCGCTCTCCGCGGAGGAGACGCAAGTACGCGTCATTCCTCACCTTCCGGCGGGTCTCGTAACGAGCAGGTCAGCGGTTCGAGGCCGCTCGTCGGCTCCAGCTTCCTCGACGCCTGTGGTAGTTTGCAAGCGCCGTGCACTTCGCCGCCGTGAGCCTGAACGTCTGGGCACTGCCGTGGCCCTTTGCGAGCGACACAGCGTCTCGGATGGACGCGATCGGCAGGCGGCTCCCGGAACTCGAGGCCGATGTCTTCGCCTTCCAGGAGGTGTGGACCGCGGACGCCCGGGCGCGTCTCATCGACGCAGGCCGGCGCTCCGACCATATCCACTTCTGGCATCAGCAAGCGACGCAAGGGGGCGGCGGGTTGCTCGTCCTCTCGCGCCATCCGATTCGCTCCGCGCAATTCACGCGCTTCGCACTCGGCGGGCTGCCGCAACGCGTCCACCACGGCGAGTACTACGCGGGCAAGGGAGTGGCGCGGGTCACCCTCGCGACGCCCGCCGGCCCGCTCTGCGTCGCGGTCACGCATCTGAACGCCAGCTACGGCCGGCACGGGATAGAGGACGAGTATCGAGGACACCGTTGTGCCCAGGTGATCGACGTGGCGTGGGCCCTGCGCAACATCGGGGCGCCGGTGGTGCTCGGCGGCGACCTCAACGCCTATGAGACCGATCCCGAGGTCCGCATCCTACTGGGGCTTTCCGGCCTGACGGACGTTGCCGCGGCGCTCGACCGCCGGCAGGAGACAGTGCTCCCCTTCAGCCCCTACCGACCGAATGAGAATCCACCAGGCCCGCGCATCGACTACATCCTGTCTCGCAGTGGCCGCGCTCGCGGGCTGCAGCCGGGCGAGATCGAGCGCGTGCTCGACGAGGAGTTCGAGGTCGAAGGCCGGCGCGCCACCTACTCCGACCACACGGGCCTACGCGCCGGGTTCGAGCTGGACGACCAGGGGACGCCAGCGTCCCCTCCCTCGGCGGAGGCCGTGGAACTGGCCCGGGACCTCCTGGAGGAGGGGCGCGTTCGGGCTCAGGTTCGACGCGACGAGCAGCGCGTGCTCGCGGTGGGCTCCGGGCTGTCGGTGCTCGCCCTGCTCGCCGCGGCTCGCAGCCTGGAAACCTCGCGCCGCGGAGCACTCCGAGCGGGCCTCTACGCCGCGGGAGGTCTCGGCCTGCTGGCTGCCGGCGGCCTCGCCACACTCTCCGAGGGCTTCACGCCCAGCGCGGTGCGTGGCTACGACCGCGCCGAGCAGCAGCTCGCCGCGCTATCGGGCCCGATACCGAGCTAGCGCCCGGCACTCGACGCCCCGACTCCCCCTCTCCGAACACGAGACTCGAGCTCGCGTCTATCGGGGCGCCGCGCGTGAGCCGGCCCAGCCGATCACCGCGATGAGTCCACCGTAGTAGAGGAGGTTCGGGACGATGCGCAGGGCGAAGCCTGCGTCGGCGCCGGTGACGAGGAGGAGGGCGTCGGCGGTGGCCCAGAGGCCGTAGTAGAGCAGGACGAAGCGGCTGACGGTGCGCAGCCAGGGTGCGCGCTTCGGTCCCGGGTGGCGTGCGAGCAGGGTCAGGGTGAGCGCGAAAAAGAGTACCTCGTAGACGAGATACAGGACGCGTGAACCGGGCTCGCCTGGCAGCAGCGCCACGACGGCCTGCGAGCCGAGAGGGACGACGACCGTGAGCGCGAGAGCCACCGCCACGGGGCGCGCGCGAAGCACGAAGCGGCCGTCGGCGCTGCCCGCGCCGAGCAGCAGCAGGAATCGGAAGTCGCCGGCCAGCACGAAGAAGAGAGGGACGACACTCGAGGCTACACCTGAAGATTGCCGACCCCATAGACGTGGTGGGCGCTCAGCCAGGCGTCCGCGAGCGACAGCACGCCGAGCGCCATGCAGTAGCGACGCAGGCTCGGCTGCAGGTCGCTGCGCGAGAGACAGAACGCGATGGCGACAACCGCGGCGAGCCAGAGGAGCCACGGATGCTGGATCGGGCTGGCGTAGAAGGCCTCGAAGGTCCCCACTCAGCGCGCCTCCGGAGCGGGCTTCGCGCCGACCATCGCGTGCAGGTAGGCAATGATGGCTTCGACCACGCGCTCGCGGTCCGGGAGCTTCGGGTTGAGGGGCTCCATGCGCGTATCCGGGCGGATGCTATCGGGCTCTTCAATCCAGGCGCGCAGCCGCTTGGTGTATCGTGGATCGGTGAGCCAGTTCTGGGGTCCCACCTTCGCCGCGCTCCGGGTGCGTGAGTTTCGGATCCTGTGGATCGGCACCTGGCTCTCGTTCGTCGCGTTCTTCATGTCGACGATCGTCCAGAGTGTTGTGGCTTTCGAACTCGAGGGCGTGAACACCGCAGTGGGCTGGGTGGTGTTCGCCCAGGGGATCGCGATGCTGATTCTCTCGCCCATCGGTGGCGCCCTCGCCGATCGCCTGCCCAAGCGACGGGTGATCGCGACAGGCCAGGGAATCACGTCTCTCGTGTTCCTGACCGTGGCGGCTCTGGTCGCCACCGAGCGCATCGAAGTTCTGTACCTGGCTCTGGGCTCGCTCGTGATGGGCGCGACCTTCTCGTTCATGGGGCCGGCCCGCCAGGCGCTGGTCGTCGACGTCGTCCCCGAGGACAATCGCGGCAACGCGATCGCGCTCTCCCAGGTTGCCAACACCGGAAGCCGGGTGATCGGACCGATTCTCGCCGGTGTGTTGTTGGCTTGGTCGGCGGCCGGAGCCGCTGGCGCCTACGCGGTGATGTCGGTCCTCTACGCCACCGGAGCCTCGCTGATGCTGCTGCTGCCCAAGTCCCGGGTGCGCGAGGGCGCTCGCGCGAGGCCTCTGTTCGAGGACGTGTTCGTCGGGCTGCGCTACGTCGCCGGGACGCGCCGGCTGCGCATCCTCCTCAGCTTCTACACGCTGATCATCATGATCGGCTTCCCGCATGTGACGCTACTTCCGGGCCTCCTCGAGAACGAGCTCGGTCACGCCGCGGCCGACGTGAGCGGGCTCTTTCTCGCGGCAGCGATCGGCGCCCTGTCCGCGAGCCTGGTTGGGGCGCGGGTGGCCGACTCCCCGAAGGCCCCGCTGTACTTCACCGGAAGCGGACTGACGTTCGGGGTCGGGCTGGTCGCGCTTGCCGCGGTCCCGAGCTATCCCGGCGCGATCCTGTGCATGCTCGGCCTCGGCGCCGGCAGCGGGGGCTTCCAAACCCTGGGAAGCGCCATGGCGGCCCGCGAGGCCGACCCGCAGTACATCGGCCGCGTGCTCTCTCTCACCATGCTGGCCTTTGCCGGGTTCGGACTCATCGCACTTCCGGTCGGCATCCTCGCCGACCGGGTAGGCGAGCGCCCCGTGATGGCGGGAATGGGAATCGTCGTATGTGGCCTGGTCGGTCTGTTCGGAGTGCTGTCGCTGAGACGGCCCAGTTCGAGGACGAGCTCGACTGGTTCGATGGTCTGCTGAATGACGGTAGACGCTTTCTCTGGGGAGCACCGTGCACGCCCCCGAGCTCGGCGCCGCCCAGCTCACCTGCAATGAGCTGCTCGGTCACAGTCGCGAGAAACCTGCTTTCGCAGAAAGGGCAGGGGGTTGGGTGATTCAGCTGCGTGTCACACGTTACGAGTGAGCACGAGCGGTTGCGAGCGATCTGCCGGTTCCTGATTTCCTCCGCGATTCCGAGGACTTGCCGATTTCGCCTGCCTCGGCGTGAAGGCCCGCGGCGCGTCACAGTTTGTCACAGGTGGGTGAGCTGCGCAGGGTGCCGATGAGTTGCCGATCTTTGAGCAAACCACGGGTCCGTCACCGATGACTGCGTCGGTCTGATTGATCTGGGCCCGCAGCCGGACGCCACCTGCGGGCGACGGCCGCGAGGCTCCGCGGGCCGACCCGAGCCGGCGTGAAGATCGTGCGCCGTGCGATCGAGGAGCCGCTGCGCTGGATTGCTGGAAACGCCGGGATCGAGGGAGCAATCGTCGTGGAGAAGGTAAAGCACGGTCGTGGCGCGTTCGGCTTCAACGCGGCGACCGAAGTGTACGAAGATCTCGTCGAGGGCGGGGTCATCGACCCCACCAAGGTCGTGTGCGCGGCGCTCCAGAACGCAGTCCCCCCTTCGGACGAAGGGTCGATGGAAAGTCGACCGCTCTTCAGCGTGCGCGCATGGTCATCGGGTGTCGCCGGAACGTCGGGCCGAGCCGAGGTCGCCATCCGGAGTCATCCCCTTCAGGAACTTGAAGAGGTCACTGTCCGTGGAGAGGACGAGCGTCGTCCCCTCGCCGATGATGGACTTGTAGGACTGCATGGTCCGGGTGAACTCATAGAACTCCACCGATTCGGGGCTCTGGTTGTACGCCCTCGCGTAGATTTCGGTGGCCTTCGCGTCCGCCACGCCGCGGATCTCTTCGACCTTCCGGTAGGCTTCGGATTGGATCTTGTTCAGGTCCCGCACGCGGTTGCCGCGGATTCTGGCGGCCTCGCCGTTCCCTTCGGACAGGAAGCGTTCCGCGATCTGTCGCAGTTCGCTGATCATTCGATCGTAGATCTTCGGGCGCACGCTCTCGTTGTAGTTAATCCGCTTGAACCGGATGTCGAGCAGTTCGATACCGAACACGCGAACCTTCTCGGCAGCTGCGGAGAAGATCTCCTGCTCGACCAGCTTGCGCCCCTTCTGGATCGGCACCAGGGATCCCATGTCGAGCTCCCGCTCCGCGTCGGTCAGGAGGGCGTCGCGCAGGGGCACGCGATCCTTGGTGGTGCGGATGATCTCGATCAGCTCATGCTTGGCGACCGCGTTTCGGGTCTCGCTGCCCAGGATGTCGTCCAGGCGGGACTGAGCACTGCGTTCATCGCGCAGCCTCAGGAAGTACTGGAGGGGATCTGTGATCCGCCAGCGGGCGAAGAGATCGACCGAGATGTAGAGCTTGTCCTTGGTCGGCATATCCGACGGACGGCCGTCCCACTCGAGAATCCGCTTGTCGATTGGATTGACGTCCTGGATGAAGGGCACCTTGACCTTCAGGCCGGCGGAGGTCACGGGTGCGCCGACAGGCTTGCCGAACTGGGTGACGATCACTTGCTCGACTTCGCTCACGGTATAGATCGAGCTCATCAAGACGAATATTCCGATTGCCAGGACCGCCAAGATGGGGACTTGGATGATCCTGTTCACGGCTGATCTCCCTTCTGGGAGTCGAAACTGTGGGAGTCGAGATTCAGCAATGGTAGGATGCTGCGCGTCTGCTCATCGATGATGATCTTGGAGCGTATGCCGGGCATAACGTCCTGCAGGAACTCGATATAGATGCGGCAGAGAAAAAACTCCAAAGCCTAGCTGTATACCGCCAACAAGGCGCTGAACCGAGCGACATCGCCTTCCGCTTCATTGATCCTCTTGAGCCGGTAGCCGTCGGCCTCGCGGATTCGCTGATCCTTCTCGCCCTCGGCCAGCGGGATCACCTTGTTGTAGTCGCGCCGGGCCTCGTTGATCAGCTTCTCCTTCTCCTGCTGCGCCTGGTTGACCTCGTTGAACGACTCCTGCACCGGTTCGGGTGGATTGATGTTCTTCAACTGCACCTGGTCGATGCTGATCCCCATCGCGTACTTGGTCGAGAGCGCCTGCAACTTGGTGAGCGCTTCCGTTTCGATTTCCTGTCGGCCGATGGTGATCACCTCGTCCACGGTGCGATCGCCCACGACTTCCCGCATGACGGATTCGGAGACGTAGCGGAGGGTTTCACTCGGTTTCCGAACCTCGAAGAGGAACTTGACCGGATCCGAGATGCGGTATTGAACCACCCATTCCACCAGTGCGGCGTTGAGGTCTCCCGTTACCATCTGCGTTTCCTGTTTCCCGCTGCGAGCACGAGAAGCCTGGTACGGATCGCGCGCGCCCGGGGTCGTGAACCCGAATTCCTGCTTCAACTGTCGTTTGACGGGAACGATTGTGGCCGCGTCGATGCCCAGCGGCAGCTTGAACTGCAGTCCCGGCGGAACGACCTTGAGATATCGACCGAAACGTTGCACGACAGCGACAGAGTCGCTCGGCACCGTGTAAAAGGCCGTCCATGCGGCCAGGCCGGCCAGAGCGAGTACGGCAAGGACGATGACTCCGCCCGGGCCACCACTTGGCATGATCTGCTTGAGCCGATCCTGCGCCTGCCGGACCAGATCCTCAATATCGGAACCCGGTGTGGCCCCGCTACCCCGGGGGCCGCCCCGGCCGCCGTTACCGTTCTGCGATGGCATCGGGATGCCCTCTCTTGTGCACGCTTGAGGTCATGCTCACTTTGCATTGCGCTGACTGGCCTAACGCGCTTGGCCCTCTCTAGTAGCTAGTAGCGCCCAGCGAAGTGGCAGCAGACATGGTGCCCCATCAGCGTGACGGGCACCACAAGAGGCACGAGGCCACAGCGAACGTCGGGTCGTTCAGCCGGCCGGCTCGTGCCGACTCGAGCGCCCTCAGCGCACGAGGCGGGCTGCGAAGGACCTGGCGATGTCGCGCAGGGGGTCGGCGTGGCTCGCCGCGCTCCCGCTCGTCCGGGCGGGCTTGCGCTTCGCGGCCTTCTTCCGGGCCGTCTTCTTCTTCGCGGCCTGCTTGCGGACGGTCCGCTTCCTGGCGGTCTTCTTCCGCGCGGTCTTCTTCTTCGCCGCCTTCTTCCGCACCGGCTTCCGCCCCGTCGACCGCTTGCGGGCCGTCTTCTTCCGCGCCGGGGCCTTCTTCTTCCTCGCTGCCATGCGTCCGTTCCTCCTCTGCGTTCCAGGTACACTGCCCGCGATGGGAAATCCACCGCCATGTCCGCCGAAGACACCCCTCGCGGCGTCGAGCTCTCCCCCGACGACCTCTCCCCCGAGGCCCTGCGCGGGCTGGTCGAGGAGTTCGTCACCCGCGACGGCACCGACTACGGGGCCGTGGAGCGGGGCGTCGAGGAGAAGATCGCCCAGCTGCGCTCGGGCGAGGTCCGGCTGGTCTTCGACCCGCAGACCGAAACCGCCAACGTCGCGCCGGCCCGCGATCTCCCGCAGTAGGACTGGGTGCTCCGCTCGCTCGGGCATTGCACCTGCCTGAAGGGCTCTTGCTGCGACGCCGACTCACCTCAGGAAGAGTGAGCTGCTCCGTCACGAGCTGGCGGACGGGCTCGGGAGCGGCACGGCGCGGCGCCGCACGGCTTCACGCGGAGGCACACGGCCGGGAATCGACCAGTCGTGAAAGAAGCGCCAGTGCAGCAGCAGCGCGCTCAACACCGCTACGTGGAATATCTCGTGGGGGCCGAACCAGCCCGGCACGAGCCGGCCGACGTCCAGATGGTCGGCGAAGGCGCCGGCCACGTAGAAGAGCCCCCCCAGCGCCATGAGCAGGAGTGCGACCCAGGGCAGGCGGCGGGGTAGAACGAGGACCGCCCCGAGCCCGATCGCGGCCAGCCCCACGTACAAGCCGAGGCCCAGCCCGTCGCCCACGTCCGACCAGAACACGATCCTCAGCACCAGCGCAACAAGCGCGATCACCCAGGTGCCCCCGACCATCCACCAGCGCCCCCGCCCATGGAACCCGATGGCGTGGTACGGAGTGAGCGTCCCGGCGATCAGCAGAAAGATGGCGGCGTGATCGGCGCGCTGAAGCGCCGCCTTCCACGGGTGGTCGACCGCCAGGCCATGGTAGAAGGCGCTGATCCCCAGCAGGAGCACACCCGAGCCGGCAAAGATCGCCAGGGCGGCCGCCCGGCGTCGTGCGACGCCGGCTCGGCGCACGAGATTCCTCGCCTGCCAGGCGAAGAAGACGGCCCCGGCCAGGTGCAGCCCACAGGCAACGGGATCCTCGATTCCCGCCAGGGGCGTCGTGAACTCACCGGAGAAGCGCATCGGGGTACATTCAAAACGATTCGGGTCGGAATCTCAAGGCGGCGGTTCTCCGGGTAGAGTACTGAGACCCTTCCCTCCTCAGAGGAGCACGCCATGTCGCTCTCCCACATCGACCTGACGAACCCCGACAACTTGGGACATACCCGATGGCCCGCCCTCGAACCCGAGCTACTTGCGTAGCTGTTGATATGCCTGTTGGATCTCCAACGCCTTGCGATGCGCGAGCTCCTGCAGCTCCTCGCCCAGGTGAGCCACCTTGTCGGGATGGTATTCGTTCATGCGGGCCTTGTAGGCGGATTGGATCGTCTCCGCGGAGGCCGAAGCGGGGATTCCCAGGACCTCATACGGATCGAACGCGGGCTCCGACGCCGCCGGTTGCGCACGACTCGAGCGCTCCTTCCGCCCCGGCCCTTCGCTCTCCCGCGTTTCGCGCGCGGCCGTTCCCCTCATATGCCTGCGATAGAACCAGACCAGCAGGGCAATGACCAGCAGATCGTCGATCAGGCCGAGACCGCGCCCCAGGAAGTCGGGAACCAGGTCGCGAGGAAAGACGAGATAGAGGACGGCGATCGCGATCAGCCACTTCTTGAGAGTTCGGGGGTCCACTCTTCTCAGGGGATGAGCAGCACACGGCCGAAGGCCAGGCGACTCTCGATGCGGCGATGGGCCTCGGCCGCTTCGGCAAGCGGGAAGCGGCTGTCGATCACCACGCGCAGGGCCCCCTTGGCCAGGTCGGCGATGTGGTTGGCCACCATCGGGTGGACGCGGTCGTGGTGAAGGGCCAGCTCGGCGCCGAAGAAGATGCCGATCAGCGACTTGTTCGCAGGGCGCAGGGTCGTGACATCCGGGCGGTACTCGTCGCGCCCGGCGCCGCCCACGCTGGTGATGCGCCCGCGATAGGCCGCGGCCTGGATGCTCTGCTCGAGGACGTGCCCGCCGATGGAGTCCACCACCACGTCGGCCCCGCGCCCCCCCTGTGAGCTCGCGCACGGCTTCCACGAAGTCTCGCTCGCGGTAGTTGATGCCGTGATCGAGCCCGAACTCCTCCAAGCGCTCGAGCTTCTCGTCGCTCGAGGCCGTGGCGAGCACCGTGGCGCCGGCACGCTTGGCCAGCTGGATGCCGGCCATGCCGACCCCGCCGGCGCCCGCGTGGATCAGCGCCGTCTCGCCGGCCTTCAGCCTTCCGAACTCGAAGAGACAGTCGTCGGCCGTACCCACGGCGATGGGCACGCAGGCAGCCTCCTCGAGATCGACGTCGTCGGGCACCACCCAGGTGTTGGCCACCGGCACCGCCCGGCGCTCGGCGTGGGAGCCGTTGAGATTCACCGCCACCACGCGCTGGCCCACGCTGCGGTCGCGCACGTCGGCCCCCACCTCGGCCGCGACCCCGGCGCACTGGTACCCCACGATATGAGGCTTCGCCGCCAGCATGCCGCCCGCGCGATTCAGGACGTCGCCCCCCTCGATGCTCACCGCCCGCACGTCGATCAGCAGGCCGTCCGGCTCGCACACCGGATCGGGCACCTCCTCGTAGCGAAAAACCTTCGGCCCGCCGGTCTCGAAATACACCGCCGCCTTCATCGGCGCCCATGCTACCCGACCCGAGCAGGTGAGACCGACTCCGCCCCGCCGGACTGGTGGGAGACCGTGGAAGACCGGGTGGAGCGCCTCGTCTTCGCCTGCGTGCCGGGCACGGCGCACGATCTCGACATCTCGCTGGACGCGGTGCCCCTGGAGATCGTCGTCGCGTACACGGTTCGTCCCCGCTCCGCCGACGCCAACGGGCGCTCCTGAGGCCGAGCGATACGTTCTATCCCTGGAATTCGGCCTCGAGTTGCTGCGCTCGCGAGCCGAGTCGATCTGGATGAGTCAGGGAGCCCTCGATCCGCTTCCGCGCCGCGCGTACGAATGAAGGTGGCCTCACGGGGGGGCGGTTTGCAGCAACGGGGCCCGCTCCCAGGCGTTTTCGGCCGTGTCGGCACGCCACTCGCCGAAGAGCCCGTGCGCCGCGCCGGGGTAGACGACCGTCTCGTGGTCGCCCCCGCCCTTCTTGAGGGCCTCCGGGATCGCCTCCACCGGATCCATCAGGACGTTGCCGCGCGCGCGGCCCGGCGCCGCTTGGTCCGCAAGTGGGAGAAGAAGCTCCTCGCCGTGGTGCGCAGCGTCGAGGAAGGCGGCGAGGATCTTCTTGCACCACCCGAAGAGCCAGTGGAAGTGCCCGCGGACGACCAACGCGATCGAGCGGTTGACCAAGAAGTTCCGCCGTCGCGTGAAGTTGCAGGAGAGCCTGCCCCACGGCGACAGCACAGTCGCCCTCCTGACCGAGTTCGACGGCATCCCCAGCAGGCCGCCGGCATGAGCCTCATCCGGCGCGCCATCCAAGCCGCTCATGATCAATGAGCTGCTCGGTCACAGTCGCGAGAAACCTGCTTTCGCAGAAAGGGCAGGGGGTTGGGTGATTCAGCTGCGTGTCACACGTTACGAGTGAGCGGGTTGCGTTGCGAGTGGCCTGCCGGTGCCTGATTTCCTCCGCGATTCCGAGGGCTTTCCGAATTCGCCTGCCTCGGCGTGATGGCCCGTGGCGCGTCACAGTCTGTCACAGCTGGGTGAGCTGCGCAGGGTGCCGGTGACTTGCTGGTCTGTGAGCCGTCGCGCCGATTCGGTCGTCAAGCCTCAGGCTTCGAACCTGAGGGTC
>PVMK01128657.1_pt1 | contig 10613 bp, 7 predicted proteins | sample 1853481 | NCBI WGS metagenome assembly PVMK01 (sample SAMN08533507, study PRJNA380276) | Marine sediment metagenome, whole genome shotgun sequencing project. | reverse complement strand
CGCCTCCGGCTCCTCGGGTAACGCCGCGCTCATCAGCTCGGGCGGGACCTCACTGCTGGTCGACATCGGTGTGTCGGCCCTCCAGATCCAGCGACGGCTGGAGGTGTTCGGCCGCACGCCGGAGGAGGTCGACGCGGTACTCCTGACTCACGAGCACTCGGATCACGTGCGTGGCCTCGATGTCTTCCTCCGCCGTTATCATCAGGCCCCGGTGTGGACGACCCACGGAACCTGGTCGTGCCTGGACGTGCGGAGCAACGGCGGCGGCGAGCTGCGTTCGGGGAAGACGGTGTCCTTCGGCGACCTTCGGGTCACCCCGGTCGCGACCTCCCACGATGCCGCCGAGGCGGTGGCCTTCATCTTTGACGATGGAAGTCGCTGCGCCGCCTTCTGTACCGACACCGGGAAGTTCACGACGCTTCTCGAGCGGCGAATGCTGGGCTGCGAGATGCTCCTGCTCGAGGCCAACCACGACACGGACATGCTCCGCCACGGGCCCTACCCTTGGCCGTTGCGGCAGCGCATCAGCTCCTCCAAAGGCCACCTGTCAAATCACCAGAGCCTGAAAGCAGTGGATCAGGTCAAATCGTCAGTTCTGCGGGCGGTCGTGGCGCTCCACCTCTCGGCCGAGAACAACTGTCCCGACCTGGTGTGCGAGACCCTGAACAGCGCGGTGGACGAGGACCTCCCGGTGACGGCGGTGACCCGCAACGAGATGCTGCGCGTCACCCTCGACGGCGACGGCGCGCGGCTCGAGCGCCACGATCTTCCGACCAGGACCGGTTATTAAAGAGTTAAGAATTAAGAGTTTAGAGTTAAGAATCGAGTGTCAGGCCAACTCAAAACTCTCAACTCTCAACTCTCAACTCGCCTCGCACCACTCCTGAGCATTCTGGAACATCCTCAGCCACGGCGAGACCGCGAGATCGCTGCGCCAATCCGGCGGCATCCATCCCCACTGCCAGGTGATCGAGGTTCTCTCGGGGTGCGGCATCATCGCCAGGTGACGGCCGTCGGGGGAGCAAAGGGCGGCGATTCCGCTGGGCGAACCGTTCGGGTTGTGAGGGTAGGTCTCGGTGATACTCCCCGAATCGTCGGCGAAGCGGACGGCGGCCAGACCTTCTTTCTCGATCCGGCTCAGAACCGCCTCGTCGGGGAAGAGCGCTCGGCCCTCGCCGTGCGCGGTCCAGATTCCGAGGGTCGAGCCCTCCATGCCGCGGAGCATGACGGCTGGGCTTTCGACGATGTTGACGGTGGCGAAGCGAGACTCGAAACGGCCCGAGGCGTTGCGCACGAAGCGCGGCTGGGCTTCGCCGTCGAGGCCCCGCCACGGGACCCAGCCGAGGAGAGCCAGCAGCTGGCAGCCGTTGCAGACCCCGAGGCTGAAGGTGTCGGGGCGGTCGAGAAAGGCCTCGAACTGCGACCATAGATCGTGGTTGTGGCGGATCGAACCTGCCCACCCCTTGGCCGCATCGAGGACGTCGGCGTGGGCGAAGCCGCCAACCGCCGCCACGCCGCGGAACCGTTCGAGGGTGACGCGGCCGGCCAGGAGATCGGACATCACCACATCCCACGGCTCGAATCCGGCGGCGTGGAAGGCCGCCGCCATTTCGCGGTCGCCGTTTGAGCCCTCCTCGCGGAGAATGGCGACCGGCATTTTGGAGCTGCGGGCCATGATATCCGGAGCCGTCGGTTGAGGTGTGAAAGACAGACGGTAGGGAGGGGCCTCACGGCGCCGCAGCCCGTCGCGCTCGGCGGCAACGCACTCGGGGGCCGCCTGCTGGAGCTCGATCTGGAAGGATGTTGCCTCCCACACATCGCGGAGATCGCGCATGTCCGCATCCAGAACCTGGTGGCCTCCGACCACGATACGAATCTCGGGCTCGGCCAGAGTTCTGCCGATTTGCTCACACGGCACCTCGGCCCTTTGCATCACCTCGAGCACGCGTTCGACATCCGTCTCGTCCACCTCCATCACCAACCCGAGCTCCTCGGCGAAGAGGTTGGGGATGGGGTCGGTGTGATCCTTTGCTGCGAGCTCTATCTCGATCCCGCAGTTGCCGGCGAAGGCCATCTCGAGCAAGGTCGTGACGAGCCCGCCGTCAGAACGGTCATGGCCGGCTGTGAGTACGCCGTTGACGATGAGCTCCTGGACGGCTCTGAAAGCGCGGCCGAGGAGGCCGGGGTCGTCGACATCCGGCGTTTCGTCGCCGACCTGTGAGAAGACCTGCGCCAGCGCCGAGCCGCCGAGGCGGTGCTTGCCGCCGCCGAGGTCGACCAGGAGGAGGCAGCCGCACCCGGGCAGCTCGAGGTCCGGGGTCACCGTCGACGTGATGTCGGGGCAGGTGACGTAGGCCGAGATCACGAGCTCGCCGGGCGCCTTGACGGTCTCCTCGCCGCCACCCGAAAGAGGTGCACGGGCGGCCATCGACAGGCTGTCCTTGCCGCCGTCGACCGCGATGCCGAGAGCCAACATGATGTCGCGCATGGCGACCGCGGCGTCATAGAGCGCCGCTCCCTCACCGGCGAGCTTGGCCGCCCACATCCAGTTGGCCGAGCAGCGCACGTCCTCGAGCGCCGTCACTCGCGCCCACACCAAATTGGTCAGCGCCTCGCCGACCGCCATCCGCGCCATCGCTGCCGGGTCGATGAGGCCCTTGAGAGGCTGCTCGCCGATGGCGGTCGCAGCGCCGGTGACCGCGAAATGGCTCTGGGCGATCACGGCCACGTCGGCGACCGTGAGCTGGAGCGGGCCGGCGCATTGCTGGCGCGCCACCAGACCCGAGACGCTGCGGTCGACCTTGGTCGTGAGGAAGCGTTTGGATCCCACGGCGAGGAGCCGCAGCACCCGATCGAGAGCCTGAGCAACTGAGAGGTCCGGCGGCAGCCGGAGCTCTTCAAGCAACGGCGGCCGGCGGTTGGAGGGAAATGTCTTCTGCGGAACCTGGCCGAGAACGTGGTCGAGTACGAAATCGACCGGGGTCGTGTCGTCGGCCGAGTCGTGGAGGATGACCCGTCCGTCGCCGGTCACTCGGCCGACGAACGCAACCGGCACCTGCTCGCGCTGACACAACGAGCGGAAGAGGATCTCGTCTCGCGGCCTCAGGAGGAGGGCGTTGTTCTCCTGGTACTCGGCCCCCCAGATCTCCAATACCGACAGACTGTCGTCGCCGACCGGAATCTCGCGGACCTCGAGCATCGCTCCGGCTGGCTCGACAATTTCTTTGAGCACGTTGCAGTTTCCGCCGGCGCCCTGATCGTGGATGCTGACGATCGGGTTGGCCGTTCCGAGCTCGGAGCAGGCGCGGATGACCCGATTGACCTTCTGCTCCATTTCGGCGTCGCCGCGCTGGACGGCGTTGAAGTCGAGGTGCTCGGGGTTGTCGCCATGGACCATCGAGGATGCGGCGCCGCCCCCTAATCCGATGCGGTAGGCGGGGCCGCCGATCTTTACGACCCACATCGTGGCTTCAGGCAGCTGCTTGGCGACGTGGCTGTGGTCGATCTGGCCGATGCCGCCGGAAAACATGATCGGTTTGATCCACTCCCGGCGTTCGCCGTCCGGCAGACGCAGCCCGACCGAGCGAGTGAATCCCGCGATCACCGGCTCGCCAAACTTGTTGCCGTAGTCGGAGGCGCCGTTGGAGGCCTCGATCTCGATCGTCAGTGGCCGGGCCAGATTGGGGGGGTAGCCGAAACTTCCATCCTCCCAGGAATGCCGGTCATCGGGGAGCTGCAGATTTCCCACGCAATAGCCGGCTGTACCGGCCACAACCAGCGCCCCGCGACCCGTTGCCTGGACGTCGCGGATGCGGCCGCCAGTCCCGGTTTCGGCGCCGGGAAACGGCGCGACACCGGAGGGAAAGTTGTGGGTCTCGGCGGTGAAGATGACGTCAAGATCTAGCTCGCGCACGATCAGAGGCGATGACGCCTCGGGGTCCGCGCTGATCAGGGCCGGTGCCGAAAAACCGCGAATGGCGCTCGAGTTGTCATGAAAGGCGATGACGCTGTTGTTTGGATTGGCCTCCCACGGCGCGCGGACGATCTCGAAGAGGTGCTGCGGCATCTCCTCGCCGTCGATCACCAGACGCCCCTTGAAAAACCAGTGTCTCGAATGCTCGCTGTTGGATTGGGCGATGTCGAAACACTCCACGTCCGACGGATCACGGCCCATGCGGTCGCGAAACAGGGTGGTGTAGAAATCGAGGTCCCAGTCGTCAAAGGCGAGACCGAGCTCGCGGTTGATGCGCTCGAGGGCGGCACGGCCCTCTGCCATCACCGGCACCGAGGACACCGGCGTGGGTTGGATGCCGGCGCCGAAGCCGGTGAGAGGATGCGGGTACTCGCACTCGGTCATGCGATCGTGGAGGTGGCCGAGGAAAACGTGTGCGGCATCGGCCGAAACCGGCCCCCGGGTATGCAAAAGGTAGCGCCGGGAGCGCTCGATGCGGACCACCGCTTCGATCCCGCAGGCATGGCAGATCGAGACCGCGTTGGTCGACCAGGCGGTGGTAAAGGTCATTCGTGGACCGACCTCGAGGACTGTTCCTGTGGTGTCATCGAGGAAGCTCGTAGAACCATATGAACCGGGCTCGAATGTTTCGGCGAGCAGCCAATCGAGGATGTGTCGCTCCTCAGGTTCGAGCTCGCGGGCGGTCTCGATGTAGAAGCAATGCTCGGTGTCGAGCCGCGAGACCTCGGCGCCAAGGATCTCGCGCGCCGATCGGAGCAGGTTGTCGTGGGTGGCGGTCGGTAGGTCGTAAACTCGAAAACGTCGGATCAGCGTCATGGGGAGGTTGTAGCAGGAACGGTTGCGGAGCACCAGTGTAAAATTCCTGCGGGCCACGGCCGAAGGCCTCGGCCCGCAGAATTTGAGACGGAGACGGGAAGATGACCACATATCGCGATTCAGGAGTCGACATCGACGCCCAGGACCGGGCGCTTGCCCAGATCAAGAAGATGGTGCGCAAGACCTACACCGACGACGTGCTCTCGGACCAGGGAGCCTTCGGGGGTCTTTTCCGGATGCCGGTCAAGGGGTTCAAGGAGCCGGTGCTGGTGGCTTCAGCCGACGGAGTGGGGACCAAGCTCGCGGTGGCGTTCGCCACCGGGCGGCATGGGTCTGTGGGTCGCGACCTGGTGAACCATTGCATTAACGACATCCTGGTCCAGGGTGCGCGGCCGCTCTTCTTCCTCGATTATTTGGCGACCGGGCGCCTCGAGCCTGACGTCGTCGCGGACGTCGTTGGTGGGGTGGCGGCGGCGTGCTTGGAGCACGGCGTGGCGCTTCTCGGCGGCGAGACGGCCGAGATGCCGGGCTTTTACAGCGATGGCGAGTATGACCTCGCCGGCTTTATTGTCGGCGTCGTCGAGCGCCGCCGAATTCTCGACGGTTCAATGGTGAGGACCGGCGACGTCCTCGTGGGTCTGCCGTCCAGCGGGCTTCACACCAACGGCTTCTCGCTTGCCCGCAAGGTCTTCTTCTCACAGCTCGAACTGGGCCCGGACGACAAGGTTTCCGAGCTTGGCAGAACGGTCGGCGAGGAGTTGCTCGAGGTCCACCGCTGCTATCTCGAGGCCGTGTGGCCGCTGCTCGAGGACGATCGTGTGCACGCGCTCGCTCACATAACGGGCGGCGGCATCACCGACAACCTGCCGCGGGTGCTTCCCGACGGGCTGAGGGCGGTCGTCAAGGTCGGCGCGTGGGACATTCCACCGGTCTTCCGACTGTTGGCGGAGAAGGGGCAGGTGCCGGAGGAAGACATGTGGCGCACCTTCAACCTTGGCGTCGGGATGATCCTGGTGGTGCCGCCCAAGCAGCTCGAGAAGGTTCTGCGGAGCCTCCGCGAGACGGGCTTTCCAGGATTCCCGATGGGGAACATCGTCAAGGGTGAGTCGGGCGTCGAGTACGACCATCCCGCCGAGGGCTATCCGAGCGGTTTGCGGTAATTCCGCCCGCCGTCCGTGCCCCTGCCGCGAGAGGATGCCAGGCACGCCACCATGACGGTGAGGACAACGTCATTGCGGGATGCCAGGCACCTCCGGTGGACTCCCTCTTGCGCTCAAGGGTGCGTTCCGGCGAGTATCTTCCGGCTTGAACATCCCGATTCTCCGGGGCGGCATTACCCGTGAGTGCTCCCTCTGACGATATTTGGGCCAGAGGCATCCACTCGCATCAATCATCCGTGCTCCCAAAATCGTCAGAAGCGGCACGTCCGGTGAGCGTTCGCGACAGCGCCACGCCGACTTGGGCTTCCCGGTTGGGCATTCAAGCTGCGGGACGTCAAATCCGAAATCCGAAATCCGAAATCTCTCCCGTGCTCGACTGTTCATTTGAGCAGCTTTCTCTCTCAAAACAAATGATTTACGATGCTTTTGTCTGATCGATGAGAGGAGGCTCCAATGGCCAAACGCATCGGTATGATTTTCTGCGAGCGTATTCAGGACGCGAGCTGCGTCGGCTGCGCTAAATGCTACAAGGCGGTCAACGAGAACACCTTCGTCTTCGAGGATCAGGGCGACGTGCGCGTGGTCTTCAAGACTGGCTGCGGCGACTGCCCGGGTCTGGTCGTGCCGAGGGTCGATCTTCAGATGACAGTTCTCGACAGCCTTGGCGTAGGTGTTGACGAGATCTACTTCGGCACCTGCGTCCAGAAGGCGACAGGCTTGATGAACTGTCCGATGAACGTCGAGGGCGTGACCCGCGTCCTCGAGGAGAAGTTCGGGGTTCCGGTGCACATGGGAACGCATGACTATTGATCGTCACAAAGGTTTGAGTTGAGAGTTTTGAGTTTTGAATTACGGACGGCGTTCTTGGGTGGACAGGAGATAACTCAAAACTCAAAACTCAAAACTCAAAACTGTGCGATGGTCCTTGCTTTACGCCGAAAAAAACGTACAATGCACAGTCCCGGAATGACCCGGGACAACAACTCCTTGCTCCGGACCGCGTTTCGGGGCCGAAGGCCGAGAGGAGAACGACATGACGTTTTACGAGTTGGGGATCATTGTCGATCCCGAAGCCCCGCCCGAGGACGAGACCTCCACATTGGAACGTCTCGAGGGCATCATCATCGACGCCGGTGGCGAAATGGTGGACAAGGACGCCCGTGGGCGCCGCCAGCTCGCCTACCCGATCAAGAAGAAGAACTACGGCGTCTATCACTTCTGGACGTTCAACGTTGACGGTGAGGCGCTGGACAAGCTCAACTTCGAGATGCGCACCAACGAGGTCGTGCTGCGCTCGCTGATCCTCAACATGGATCGCGAGCTCCGTCGCAAGCGCAAGATGGACGTCAAGCTGGCGGCGCGGGCCGAGAAGAAGGCGGCGAAGGCGGCGGCGAAAGCCGAAGCCGCAGCGGTCGTCGAGGAGTAGGACATGAGACCACACCACAAGAAGCGTTTTCGCCGCCGGGTCAAGGTTTGCCGGTTCACGGTCGAGAAGATCAACTACATCGACTACAAGGACATCGAGCTGCTGCGCGAGTACACCCCGACCAACGGCAAGATCCTGCCACGGCGGGTGACCGGAACCCGTCCCGGCTTTCCAGCACAAGCTGACGAGGGCGATCAAGCGGGCGCGTTTCATGGCGCTGCTGCCCTATTCGGGAGCCTGAGTCTCGCCGATCAGGGCCCCGGCGCCCTTAGCCCGGTCTTCTCACCGGGTTTCATAGCGAGGGCGGCGAAGGGTAGTCAGATGTTGGGTTTTTCGCGAATCGAGCGACGCAGGCGTAGTCGCGCTACGTTGAGGAGCGCGATGAGTGAAAAGCACGACAGATGGCTGCCATTCGCCGCCCGCAGTAGACACCCGGTGAGAAGACCGGGTTAGATGAACTGATGACGACCGAGTTGCCCGAGACGCCGAAGATTCGGTCGCCGCTGCCGCGGATCCCGCGGCTGGGCGCCGCGGCCTCCGGTCTGGTGTCGCTGCTGCTGGTGGGCGGGTTGTTCGTCATTCCGTTCTTCGGGTTGTTGATCGCACCGTTGGCGGCACTCCCGATCCTCCATTTCCAATCGGACGGCGGGCCTGGTTATCGCGCATGGGGTCCGGTGGTTGCCCTGTTGTTGGTGGCGTCGGGCGCCGGCGCCGCGGGCATCGCCATCCCACTTCTTTCGGCGTATCTGCTGCTCGTCGTGCTTCCGGCGGCCACAGTTGAAGCATGGGTGAGGTGGCGGTGGAGCGAGGGCCGGTGGATTGCAGTGGCCACCATGGTCGGGGTTGCCGTCTGCCTTGGCGCGATCGCCGTGGCGGCGTGGCCCCAGACACCGATGGCGGCTGTTTCCGGCTGGCTTCGGGCGGCGTCTGATGATGCCGGCGAGCTCTATGCGGCGTGGGGTCTGGCCGAGGGTGAGGTAGGGCTCGCACTCGACGCTGCAGAGCGGGTGGCATCATGGGTGTTGCCGAGCATACCCGTGGCCTATCTGATGGTTGTGCTGTTCTGGCTCAGACCGCGTCTCCCCCTGCTCGGGATGGGTGTCGAGGTGGGTCCTTTCGAGGATTACCGCAACGACGACTGGCTGGCAGCCGTGTTTGCGGTCGCGGGGATCGGCACCCTTCTTCTCGGAGGGGTCTCACGATGGGTCGCCATCAATTTCCTGATCGCAGTGCTCATCTTGTATTTTGTCCAGGGTTTGGCTATCATTCGAGCCCACCTCGCGCGCTGGTTCGGGCGAGGATGGCTGGTGCGCTGGGGTGTGGTTCTGCTGTGCCTGCAAGGGCCGCTGCCGTTGCTGGTGGCGGCGCTAGGCGTCGCGGACAACTTCTACTCGCTCCGGCCGAAGGCTGACGACGACGGAGGAACGCAATGAAATTGATTCTGAACGACCACATCGAGAACCTCGGCGAGCGGGGCGATTCGGTGGTGGTCAAGGCGGGCTACGCAAACAACTTTCTGCTTCCCAAGGGACTCGCCTATCACGATACGCCGGGCAATCGGAAGCGCGTCGCGCAGGAGCAGACCGGTTGGGAAGAGATGGATCTCGAGCGTCTCGGTGCGGCCAAAAAGCTGGCGGCGGATCTCGAAGGCACCATGCTCGCGTTCGAGCGGCGGGCCGGTGAGAAAGACGTGCTCTTCGGTTCGGTGAGTGTGGCGGACATCACCAACGAGCTCGCTGAAAAGGGCTTCGAGATCGACCGCAAGCGGATCCGCCTCGAGCACGCGATCAAGGAGATTGGAGCCTTCGACGTTGTGGTGCACATTCACCGTGACATCGATGTGACCCTCCCCCTCCGGGTGGTTCGACCGGGCGAAGATCCGAATGCCGCCCTGCCCGAATTCGTGGCCGAGGGAGCGCTCGAAATTCCTGAGGAGGATGAGCCCGAGCAGGAGATGGAGGAGAGCATCGAGACCGCCGTCGTCGACGATGCGCCGACATCCGAGCCCGAGCCTGTGCCTGAGGTCGAGTCAGAGTCTGCGGATTCCGACGAGGATCCGAAATCCGACTCCATCGCTGAGTAGACGATGAGCGGCGACGACCACGCCGCGCCCTCGGACCCGCCGCCGCAGGGCGGGCAACAAGAAAGCCTTCTCCGACGCTGGGGAAAGGCGCTGTACTTGTTGACGCCGTGGGGTTTGAAACATTGGATCGACCACGTCGGAACCCGTCTTGACGAGGCCGACGACAGGTCCAACCGGATCGAGAGCGCCATCCGCACCCTCCAGAAGGAGTTGGCCGAGGTCCGCGATGAACGACTCGGACCGGTGGAGAAGCGAGTCGACGCCGTGGAAGGGGCCCTGGGAGCAGTCTCGGATGAGACCGCGCGGCTTCGAGATGAGGTGTTCCCGGCCTCGGTAGCGCGCTTCGATGCCCTGCGTGATCGCCTGGCCGAGGAGTGGGAGGAGACCGCGTCGCTCCTCGAGAGATCGCTGCAGGGGGAGCCGCTTCCGACGGCCGGTGCCGGAGCAATCGACGAGAGTCGGCTTTCAGACGCGTTGGGCGACCTTCAGCCCCTGCTTTTGGAGAGCTTCCGCGGCAGCGACGAGGAAATCCGGCATCGTATGGACCGATACCTTCCCGATCTCCGATCCGCCGCACCGGTGCTTGACCTCGGTTGCGGCCGCGGCGAGCTGCTCCTTCTTCTCCGTGAAGCGGGCGTCGAGGCGATTGGCGTCGAGGGCGATACGGCACTCGTCCAGGCGGCCACGCGCCGGGGGCTGAAGGTCATCCACGGCGATGTGCTCGAAGTCCTGCGTGCCCAGGAGAGTGACTCCCGGGGCGCGGTGACAGCCATCCACCTCTTCGAGCACCTGGCCCCGTCCACTTTGGCGGCCGTGCTGGCCGAGATCAGGCGTGTGCTGCGGCCGGGTGGGCTCCTGATCGTCGAGTGTCCCAACCCGCACACCCTGCGAGTAGGGGCCGCATTTTTCTGGCAAGACCCGACCCACTCGAGGCCCCTGCTCCCGGAGACCCTGGAGCTCTTTGTGACGGCGGCCGGTTTCACCCCGACGCGACGTGAGCTGTTCCACCCCTTCCCGGACGACCAGCTGCTCACCGATGACGAGGGCGGGACGCAAGCCCTCACCGACCCCGACATGACAACACTGGCCGAGCGGGTCGACCGGCTGCGCTCGCGGCTCGATGAGATTCTCAACGGCCCCCGCGACTTTGCGGTG
>PVMK01152520.1_pt1 | contig 10616 bp, 8 predicted proteins | sample 1853481 | NCBI WGS metagenome assembly PVMK01 (sample SAMN08533507, study PRJNA380276) | Marine sediment metagenome, whole genome shotgun sequencing project. | reverse complement strand
ATTTTTAATATTTTCTGGGAATAAGATAAAAAGAACTATATGAATAGAATTAAATTCTAACAACATAATTAAACACACAACATAACTGCTATGAAAATGTAAATATCGTGTCTATAAAAATTCGTGTGATATCGTTTTTTCAAAATGGGCAAATCCATTTCATCAGGTTTGCCTATTTCATTTTTATGATATATGTAATCAGCATGAACTGACTTCAGGTTGTTGTTTTGGCAAGATATTCCAAGAAAAAAGCAAGGTATAATTGTTGTGATATCATATTACCGTATCACAATTTTGCGTGAACTTAGGTAGTTGCAAGGTATCGCCATATTCCGCCAACATGTTTTCTTGAAATTCGGCATTTTCAAAAATTCACTGACTTTAAAACGATTTATACGATAGTTTCAGATTTAACTTCCTCCTAATATTCCTCCAGATAGTTTAAAAACTGCCAAAAAATAGCACGATCAATGTCAAATATTGTCAAAAACTTTTGGCGCACCCTTGCCAACAAAATATAATCCATTGAGATTTTTCGATATATTTATTTTTTAAAATAGAACCTTAAACCTTGCATGATTTTTGCTTTACCTTATTTAACCAATAGGGATTCTCGGGTGTGCGTGCATCTTTTCAGCCTGGCATCTTCAAAATTTAAATAAAAAGAGAAGATATATCCTGGTGTTAATAACGGCATTTCGGGAGACTATTATATGTGGCAAAAGCTTTGTAGGATTCTCAACCTGTCTTAATAATCTTTGGAAAGGGCGATTTAGTTGATCGTCCTTTTTTAACATCCCATGGGAAGAATCATCAAAGAGTATGACGATATAACTTATTGCTAATAAAGCGATTTTTCTATCAAGCCGAAGAAATCTGGCAAATTCATATTGTGTTTTAACTGTTTTTTATTTTTGAGGAGATGGGCAGAACAATGCTTTCAACTACTACAAATTTCTCGGAAAGCAAGCAAGTTGATGGCGCTTTAGAACAGCGCGATGAAAAATACCGTACGATTCTGGAGACAATTCCTGACCCAGTTATCCTTTTCGATATTGAGTGCAAAGTAGAATATTTCAATCCTGCCTTTACGTGTGTTTTCGGGTGGACCTTAGATGAGTGTTTTGGCAAGTCGATGAATGTTTTTGTGCCAGAGGATGCTTGGCCAGAAATCAAAACGATGAGCGATAAATTGCTGGCAGGTAAAAGTTTTTCTGGCATTGAAACTCGTTGTTACACCAAAGAAGGAAACATTATCCATGTAAGTATAAGCGGAGCTGTATACAGGGATAGGGAAGGAAACCCAAGGGGCAGTGCCGTAGATCTAAGAGACATCAGCGAACAAAAAAAGCTGGAAAGACAATTTCAACAGATTCAGAAAATGGAGGCCATCAGCACATTGGCCGGTGGCATTGCTCACGGTTTCAATAACCTGCTAATGGGAATACAGGGTCGGACTGCCTTAATGTATTTGCAAACTCGTCCTGATCACCCCCATTTTGAACATCTCAAAGGAATAGAGGATTGTGTAAAGAGTTCGGCAAAACTTACAAAACAACTCTTGGGCTTTGCCAGAGGCGGGAAATACGAGGTCAAACCGACTGACCTGAACGAAATCATCGATAAAAGCGTTGTCAGATTCGGACGAATAAAAAAAGAGATCATTATTCATGTAGAGAGCCAACCAAATATTTGGTCAGTAGAAGTAGACCAAAAACAAATTGAACAGGTGCTTTTAAATCTATATGTCAATGCCTGGCAGGCAATGCCCGAAGATTTATACATCCAGACAGAGAACGTTGTCGTTGATGAGAATTTTAAAAGGCCGTATCAGGTGGAACCAGGTAAGTATGTTCAAATTTCTTTAACAGATGCTGGTGTGGGTATGGATAAAGAGACCCGGAAAAGGATATTCGATCCATGTTTTACAACCAAGAGAATGGACAGGGGTGCCGGGCTGGGGCTGGCCTCTGTGTATGGAATCATCAAGAATCATGGTGGGTTCATAGATGTGTATAGCGAAAAAGATATAGGGACAACGTTTAAGATACATCTACCAGCTTCAGAAAAGGAGCCAGTAAAAGAAAAGAATGTCTATGAAAAGGTGCTTAGGGGCACAGAAACGATCCTTTTTGTTGATGATGAGGATATTATAATGCAGGTCGGCCAGGACATGATTGAAAGTTTAGGGTATGAAGTTTTGACTGCAGAGAATGGAAAAGAAGCTTTAGAGATATATGAAAAGAACATGGAAAAGATCGATATGGTTATGCTGGATATAATTATGCCGGTCATGGACGGTGGAGAAACTTATGATAAATTAAAAGGGATAAATCCTGATATCAAGGTTCTCCTTTCGAGCGGATACGGTATCAACGGTCAAGCGACCGAAATACTGAATCGTGGTTGTAATGGTTTTCTCCAGAAACCATTTGATATGAAGACTCTTTCAAAGAAAATAAGGAACGTTCTGGACAAAGAATAATTAGAAGGAATATGGCCCAGTCATTTAGCAACAAAATTAAGTTTGCAACCGTAGGTGCACTCCTTGTTCCATGTTTCGCTCATCTTGCTTTATATACTACAAAGCACGACTATATTTTTTATATGTACTTTGTACTGTTCCTTGTTGGAGGATTTTCAGGTTTTTTAACTGGGCGAATGAAAGACAGAAGGCTTAAGCAAACGCCTAAATCAAAGGGGGAGCAGCAACAAACCTCAGATCATAAAATTGTAAGCAGTCAGAGCACTAATAACGACTCAGGGTTATACATCGGCAACAATAAATCCCATACAGTTCATCTACCAGAATGCCGTACAATCAAAAAATTAACTTCCTGCAATAAAATTATCTTTGCGTCAAGACAGAGGGCTTTAAATTTGGAGTATGTACCGTGTAATGTTTGTAAGCCTTAACTCTCTTGACGGCGAATGGGTGCATCGTCATTGCTTCAAATTAAAGCTGAGTCCCACCGAATATCTTTAAAGCAACATCAATAAAGGATTTGGCATCTACAAGCCTGTAGACGTTTCCTTTTCCAGTGGTTCTCTTTTTATCCAATATCTTATCCTCATTCATTTATTTTAAAAAAATATTGACTCCTTACCTCGTAGGATATATTTTTTATATTGTAAAAGATGATAGGATTCGTCCTTCATTTTTTACCCCCATTAGCCCCTGGGGATATTCTCCGGGGGCTATCTTATTACACCCATTGTAACTTCAATAGTTCATCTCTACAGTATTTTTTAAATGTTTCCATTATTGCCTTAAAATTCAAGCATTAAAGTAACAGATTCATCCTTTTAAAAATTCTGTTTTTTTCTCTAAATGTTACCTGGCTTTAGTTCATAATCTGTCAAAAAATGGCACTTTATTTGACATAATTTGTCAAATTCCTTTAACTTTTACCCATGGATTCAAAGCAATCAACAAGACAACCAATTGGAATTTTAACGCATTTAATTTTTTTTAAAAGGCCATTTAAATTTTGTACGATTTTTGCAAGCCATAATACAGATAAATTCCTCAAAGATGTCCATCCAAAACCAAACCTGATTAATGAATTTTATCAACCAAATGAAAAAGGGAGGTGGTAAAAAGCAAAGTAAATATTTGAAATATGGTATTTATTAAGTTTAGCTTATTTTACTGTGGGGGTAAAAAATGAGACGAATTTTAATGGCTACGGTATCTGCCATGCTGGTAGGCACACTGATTCTCTGGATTTCACCGGCTATGGCAGGACAACCGCAAGATGTCATTATAAATAGTACCGAATATCCGAGTGGACCTCATTTCAATTTGAATGTCCATGGGAAAGATCCAAGCACATTCTTATATGAAGAAGTACTGTCAGGCGTAAAATCAGTATTCATCGATGAATATGGTGAGTCAACGACACAATATGTTACAAACAAAAAATCAAACATAACCGGCCTGATGGTACAAGAACCGTGTGCCGGATGTTTTAATGATCCGCCGGGATGACACGCCAGCAAAAGTTAGTGTTCCCTATGAAAGAGAAGACTTATATGTCTTTTCCAGGGTTCGAGCTATTTTCAGATAATGAACAGAACAGCAGCAACCCCGATTCCATACGATTTCATCCAAACTTGCTTGGAAATGCTCGTAATGATGTAGATCCAGCAGCCCTGATTTCCCCGTTTTCAATAGAGCCTCCTGATGCACAACTGCTGACATTAGAATCGAGTAATATTCGATATGTGCATAATACCACCCCTGAAGAATTTGTAATATATGACCTCGCACCTGCACAAGGAAAAGAAAAAACCAAGCCTTCGGACGTAACACGTCTGTTCAAATGGTTAGGTTCTTTTTGCGCAGCCAGCATTCTTGATAAAAATGCGGATGGGAAAACAGAGTCTTATGTTTTTACATTTGTCAGATACTATTAAGAGGATGAACGATAATCCTTCTAAAATCTTAAGGGAGATTATTAAATGAGAAATAAAGACTTGGAGTTAAAAATACCCAATTTGCCTTCGGAGGTTATTAAACTTATTGGTCAAGAGAACCTATATAAACTAAATCCATTCGCCCAAGAGGCAGTAGTGAAATCTTTACTCCAAATGTATAAGGGAGAGGGAATAGATCGGATGAAGGAAAACAAGGAACAACTAATAAATAGTATATTGATACTGGATAGAATGTGATGGGACTTGCCTTCAACCCGAAAATCGGAAATTATCCGGATTAAGTTTACGGCATAGATAATGAATCCAAATTAAAAAATAGTTGGGCATAAAAATGGCAAGAAAAAGTTGTTTTACTATATCTGAAATCGCTAAAGAGCTCAAAGTTAAAAAGAGTCATATCCGTTTCTATGAAAAAAAGGGACTGATATCGCCCAGGAATAATAAGCTGGGCAAACGTATTTATAACCAACATGATCGTACACGGTTAGAATTTATCTTTCATTTTGAGCTTATTGATTACTCCCTGGATCACATTTCAGAATTGATCGGTATTCCTGATGAAAATCTGGACAAAATAGGGCAGTTCAGAAGAAGTCTCGAATATGGGGAGAAAAAGCTCGAGGAACTCAAAAATCGAAGAAAAGAGATTAAATTCCCTGACAGAATCAGTGTCATGAAAGAGATTAACATGATGCGTGAATACACAGGAGAGTTAAATAAAATAGATCCTTTAAAATCGGTAACTGAAAAAAGGCTCAAACGAGAACATATCAAGACGATTCCCGTATATATCGGACTATCTCTAATATTAATCATTGCAGGGTGTTTTTTTTATCAGGATGGTAAAACACTACATTTGGCTCAAAAGAAAACGCTCAAAACAGAAGCATCTTTTGTGTATCGTTATCCTGTGCCACTTGATGATACCGGTGACCAGCAAAATGTAGCTTCTCAGCTTTCTGAGACACCTGATTTACCTGTACCGATTCAGGGAGATAGTTTTATCGAAGAATCAAAGGAAATGGTCAATAAAGAGCCTATCAGAGATTGGGCTGAAACAGTTATTCTGAGCAAAGCAGCTCCGAATAGTGGATTAGAAAATTTTCCTTTATTAGCAACAGAATCGATAGATGCTATAATTAACGTTGAGAGTTACTTGTTCTCACCGGAACAAAAGGATCTGAAAGTCTTCAAAGAAAAGGCCTTACTAAAAGAAAGCGAATCAGTTAGGATGGAGGAAGAGACAGGGTTGACTGAACGCGCTGAGGCTGCTGGAACTTTGCGGGCAGGTCCATTTGAAGAAAAGCTTCTCAGCGTTAAAGAAACCGCTAAAAGTGAAAAAGAAGAAAAAATAATTCAAGCGGATACAGAAATTTCTTCAAGTCGGATCACAACCATCAGTAAAGCCCAAACAACAACCCCAGCAAAAAAGAAGAAAACGCCTGTGGCAGAGGTTGAAGAAGAGCAGCAACCGGAAATCTTAGCTGCGGCAGTATTGGCTCATAAGGAGATTCTTTCCGATCCCGAACAACAGGAGACTGTCAGCCCTGAAAATAAACAGACTTTAAACACCCAAGTAGATAAAAATGCTGCAATCAAGATGAAACATATAGATTCAAATGTTACCCAGTTAACTCGCACAGTTGCCGCGTCTGATGAAATAAAACAAACCGATTATAAACCATTAACTTTGTCTCATGTCGAAAAGACAAAATTAAACACGGTTCAAGATAAGACGCAACCTGATAATTATGCTGTATCTTTCCATTATACGTGTGAAAAAAATAAAGAACTAATGGAATATCTTGCTATTTTACTTCAACTTGAAGGCTTTGGTGTTCTCGGGATGGAAAAAGTTGATTATCAAAATAGTGATATCCGTTACTTCCATAGTGAGGATAAAGCAGGAGCACTTCTTTTACAAAAGTATTCAACCAAGTTTATTACCCCATTTATGAATCTTGAAGACACTAATATTAAAATTAAAGATTTGAGTCAAAAATATCCGAATGCGCGAAAAGGGGTGCTTGAAGTTTGGTTAAACAATAATTTTTAAAGTAAGAATATAAACTTGATCGGTTGTTAATAAAATAAAGTGTTAAAAGAGGTAAAATCGAGGAAGATTGAATCAATATAACAAATAAAGAGAAAGCCAAGCACGAGACTTTGGCAGGTGCAAGTGCTTGGCTTAGGACCTGAGGGCCTTTCAGCACCTCAAGATATAATAATTATCATTATATATTATGTATGTCAATAGGCTCTCCAAACGGGATTGGAGGGCTTTTTTTATGGGAAAAAACGGTGAAAACCGAAAGATGGTAAAGCTCTCCCCTAAACTTGAAAGGAGGTGAGAGTTTATTAAAAAAATGTGGTGGTTCGGGAAAAACAATAAAAGTAAACAAAGTAAAAGGAGGATGACAAATGAAGAAAATATCATTTAGTATATTAATTATTGTTTCAATATTAGCATTTATAATTACACCTGCTTTTGCGACAAAGCCGGGGGAAACTGTTAATCCCAATGGGTTTCCGAGCGGGCCTCACTTTAACCTATTAATTCATGGAAAACCTGAGACATTTACTTGCCCGGAACTAACATATTATTTTGAAGTTAATGTGCCGGATGGTGAGAGCTGTCTATATAAAGAAAAGCCCGTTGTAGATGGAGAACTTGTGGGATCCTGTGAATTTTTATCCTGTATAAATTCTGAGGGTCAATCTGTTACTATTGATGCAACTATCTGTACAGAAACCGATGTTCCCAATTATGGTAATGTTATAAATATGCCACGCTTTGAAACCAATGACCCCATAACCATTGTTATGGAATCGGGCAAAAAAGGTCCCAAAAGCCAGCCAGCGGCATTGACGCTGATGGTTACCGATTGGTGTACCGAGAGCTTCCCTAATGATGGCACCTATCCGCCACCACTGGGCGATGAAGCAAGAATCCTTTTGCCGAATGACCCTGACGGCTATGCAGTATATGCCAGAGTTTTAGGCAAGCCCAAGAAAATTGGTGATGGGCCCTCGTTTGTTATGCTGCCAGAACTTGACTTAATTCAGAATGAGTATTTCGTGGATTTAGATGGTGATGGTGTGGATGATCTGCTTTTGCTCGGCTTTATATCTCCTGATGGTATTTTTAATCCAGATGGTGTTGAGATTGATTTAAAACGATCAGAGGGAAAGGGAAAGGGCGCCAAGAGCGCAACAGATATTTCACCGCTGTTTAAATGGGAAGGCAATATCTGTTATGTTGAGGGAGATCCACTGGAAGAAGAAACATTTTGCGAAGGTGCTTGTAGCACTCTTAATTTGTGTTGTATTGATAATGATTCTGACGGGGTTTATGATGAGTGTAAAGAACCCATAGATGGAGATAATGACGGATATCTTTATGCCTGCGATTCTGGATACTATAGTGTTGAGGGGGAATGTAAATGGATTCAGAACGATTGGGTTTTCAATATTGCGGACTTTGTAAATGTTCTTTGGAATGTTACCGAGAATAAAGATGTATATAATGTTCAGATCCGCTTCTATCCTCTTCCACTGAATGGTGAAGCGTCATAACTCTCAAACCAGCAAATCTATAGAGCAAGCAGGGAACATATTCATGCTTGCTCTTTTTTTATTGTTTAATCTTTGATCACTGCTGAGACTGTCGAAAAACCCAAAAAAGGCTATTTTCAGACTTATAACTATCTGATATTACTATATGCGAATTTCACAAAAAAGTGAAAATCGGACTTTTTCGACAGTCTCGCTATGTACCATAGGTTTTCTAATTGTTTAAAATCTGTGATAACATATTCAAATATCAGGCGAACCTGTGATACCTGCAATAAAATAAAACTATCAGTGGCCTGATTTTTTTGTGATACCTCAATACCATATCACAACCTGAACTAACCTTGTGAGTTCTGCTATGAAAATGTAAATATCATGTCTATAAAAATTCGTGTGATACCGTTTTTGCAAAATGGGCAAACTCATTTCACAGGATTTGCCTATTTCGTTTTTATGGTATATGTAAAAATGTTGGAGTTGATTCAGGTTGCTAGACTGGCAAGTAAACACAAGTTTTTAAAGGCAGGGTTTTTAGCATATATTCTCAATATATCTGAAATTGACGTCAAGCCGAGATAAGGCAAAGGAAAACAAAAATGAAAGTAAAAGTGTATCGAAGGGTTGTTTCGTACCGCATCAGCCTTCTGCTCATCGTGGTTCTGACAACACTCATTGCCGGAAACTTCTCGATCGCCAACGCTCAATCCAGGCCGGAAGTCAGGCTTGTTTTACAGATAACCATTGATGGACTAAGAGCCGACCTGATCAACCGCTATGAAAATGGTTTCGGCAAGGATGGTTTTAGACTCCTTAAGGAGAAGGGCACCTATTACACCAATGCCCATTACCAGTATGCCAACACCGAGACCATCGTCGGGCATACGACCCTGGCTACAGGCACATTTCCTTCCCAGCACGGCATGATCGGCAATGTCTGGTTTGATCGTGAGGCCGGTGAGCTTGCCTATAACATTGAAGACCCGAATAGCCCGATCATTCCGACCCGGGAAAATGTATCAAAAGGTGAGCAGGTCGATCCGGCCCAGAAAAAATCACGCACACAGGGCCGGTCACCCGCCGTGATTCTTGCCCCCACCTTTGGCGACGGGCTTGCAGCTTATTACGGCGGCCGTTCAAAGATATTCGGTGTGTCCGGCAAAGACCGCAGCGCCGTATCCATGGCCGGCCATGTGGGAAAGGCCTTCTGGTATTCCACCAATTCCGGTGATTTTGTCTCCAGCACCTATTATTACGACGCCTATCCGGATTGGGTCACCAAATGGAATGCCCGGCGCCAGGCCGAAGGGTATGCCGGCAAGTCGTGGTCTTTGTTAAACGATACTTCGGCTTACCTACTGGCCGCTCAAGATGACCGTCCTTATGAAGTTGATCTGAAAGGATACGGACGAGTTTTTCCCCATCCGTTCGGGCAGGCAAACGATAAATTGTTCTACACCCGGATTCTTGTCAGTCCGGTCGGCGATCAGCTCGCACTCGATTTTTCCAAATCGCTCATTACCCATGAACAGTTAGGCCAGGATAAGATCCCGGATTATCTGTCCATCAGCTTTTCCGGTGTGGATGCGGTCAACCATTTTTTCGGCCCATCCAGCCTGGAAAACGAAGATGTGGTCGTGCAACTGGACCGCATCCTGGCGGATCTGTTCGCTTTTATCGACAAAACAATTGGGCTCAAACATACGCTGATCGTGCTTTCCGCTGATCACGGCATGGCGGATCTACCCGAGTATATGACCGAATTGGGTTACAAGGCCGGCCGTCTTGATCCGGACGAAATCGTGGCGGCGGCCAACAAATCCGGGCAGAAGTTCGGTGTCGATGAAATTGTCCGTTTTTTCTACCGGCCCTACCTCTACCTCAATGACAAGAAAATAGCGGCGGCAAAAATAGACCGTGTGAAGGTGGAGCATGCCATTGCCGATGCATTGACGGATTTCGATGGGATTGCCCTCGCCGTACCGACCAGCAGGCTTTCATCTCAGCAGGCTAACCCGCTGGTGGCACAGGTCCGGCGCAATCACCACGTTTCCCGCTCCGGTGATATCTACATCATCCAGAAGCCTTACTGGTTCCTGTTCGACAAGGGACCTGTCGCCGCCATGCACGGCTCACCCTGGCGCTATGACACCCATGTGCCGATTATTTTTATGGGTTCGGGCATACAACCGAAAACAGTTCATCGCTTGGTTCATCCGGTGGATGTCGCACCGACCATTACCGCACTACTGGGAATGACACCGCCTGGTTCTGCGCAAGGATTGCCTTTGGAAGAAGTGCTTAGATAAGAAAAGAAAAAGAATCGGATGTTACGGCATATATCCTCAAATAAAAAATCTTAATACCGTTATTTTTGTAAACTCAATTATATGGATGTAAAACCTGTGATATCTCCAACCGAGCTGAAAGAAACCAAGATTTAAGATCGCTGCAATAAAACACAAGTATCATATCTATAAAAAATTATTGTGATATCGTTTTTAAATAGGGAAATCTTTTTCGAGGGTTTGCCTTTTTTGCATTTTTGTAAGAAATAAGATATATGTAATGGAAATTGAGATGCTTAAACCTGTTGTACTGGCAAG
>PVMK01189485.1_pt1 | contig 10617 bp, 13 predicted proteins | sample 1853481 | NCBI WGS metagenome assembly PVMK01 (sample SAMN08533507, study PRJNA380276) | Marine sediment metagenome, whole genome shotgun sequencing project. | reverse complement strand
CAGGTTTTCGCCGAGCGTCTCCAGGAAGCCGATTCCTGCTCTTCGCTCAGCACCAAGCCCCAAGACTTTCCCCGGAGATTAGCCCGAATGTGGTGCCAGCACAAAGGCGAGACTCCGCCAGCATCATTTGAGCAGTTGTGATTCTGCTACAGTTAGTCGATCACGGAAACAATATGGCAGCCCGGCCCGGAGAATTAGTGAACAAGCTGCATTTCGTCTTTGTATTCGCATTTGTTATGTCGCTGCAAGCCTGTACGCCCGATACGGGACCGGAAGTGGAGTCCGGGCTCGACGAGACCGGACAGGGTCAGGTGCAAAATCGTGGTGCGGGGACCAGCAACTGGTGGGATAAGCTGCCACGACCGGAGTGGAGTGAATACGAGCGGGTCGCCGTCGACGATAACTGGTTCGAGGTGTACCGGATAATCGACGGGGTCTTCGCGATCTACGAGCCGGCTCAGTTTGAGGAAGTCATTTCTTTCCTGATAAGCGGCGAAGACAATGCACTCCTGTTTGATACCGGCCTTGGCATCGGAGACATGCGAAGCGTGGTCGATCAACTCACCAATCTGGACGTCATCGTGCTGAATTCTCACACGCACTACGACCACATCGGCGGCAATTATCAGTTCAAAACCATTTACGCAATGGATACCGAGTTTACCCGCGGACGTGCACTTGGTCTTCCACACGAGCACGTGGCCGAATTTGTCAGTGAGGGCTGGGTCTGGAAGCCGCTGCCTGACAGTTTCATCAGAGATAAATATCATAGCCACCCGTTTGCGATCAGTCGCTTCGTCGCCGAAGGCGAGGTAATTGACATCGGCGGGCGGCAATTAGAAATCCTCGAAACGCCGGGCCACGCACCGGACTCGATCTGTCTGATCGACAGGGAAAACCGGATTCTTTTTACGGGTGATACATTTTACCTGGCGCCGCTTTATACGCATATCGATGGTTCGGATTTTGCGGACTACGCGAAGAGTGCGGCCCGTCTTGCCGGGCTCGCTGGCGAAATTGATATCGCCATTACGTCACACAATGTGCCCGTCGTCGACGGCAGCTACATGATCGCGCTTGGCAGGGCATTTGAAGAAATCAAGGCGGGTAACGCTGAATATGTGATGACCGACGGCAACCGGGAGTATCAGTTTGACGGTTTCTCGGTCATTGTGAGGGATGAACAGTAATGAATCGCCGTGAATTTATCCGTGATGCTGGCGCTGTCGGCGCGGCTTTGTCACTGCCAATCGCGATTGCGGCTCAAGCTGTTGAAACTGCCAGGATGCCGACGCGGCCGATCCCGTCGTCGGGGGAGCTGCTGCCGATCATCGGCCTGGGAAACTCTCAGTCATTCAGAGACGGCGATTATGAGAACTCACGCAAGTTGCTGGACATCTTGATCGGCAACGGCGGAAGTTTTGTCGATTCCTGGAGCAGCATTCAGGAAATTCTTGGCAGGTACATGCACGAGCATGATGCGAAAAGCAAACTCTTTCTCGCCAATAACGTAGGCGCCACGAGTGCGCAGGACAGCGATGCTGCCATTCGGTATGCAAAAGAGGCGCAGGGAAAAGCCGTGCTCGATCTCCTGCAGCTACCCAATCCGGGCGATTTCGACAAGCAGTGGCGCTTGATGCGCGATGCAAAAGAAGGGGGGCACGCACGTTACATCGGCATCGCCATCAGTAGAAGTAGCTACTACGACCTGGTGGAGACGGTGATCAACAGTGGGACAGCGGACTTTGTCCAGCTGAACTACTCGATGCTCGAGCCGGAATCGGGCGACAAGCTCCTGCCGCTCGCACGGGAGAAAGGCGTCGCTGTCGTCGTCAACAGGCCTTTCATCAACGGGCAATATTTTCCCCTCGTAAGAGACAGAACGATACCTTCCTGGGCGACCGAATTTGATTGCCAGAGCTGGGCGCAATTCTCCTTGAAATACATCCTTGCAAACCCCGCGGTCAATTGCGTTCTTACCGAAACAAGCAAGACGAAGCACGCCATCGACAATCTGTCAGCCGGCTTTGGGCGCTTACCCGACGAGAAAACGAGGGTCCGTATGCTTGAGCTCATACGGTCTTTCTGAAACGTCGGCATTGCCCCCGATGCAGCATAGGTGATAGCCGAGATAGCATTCCGGGACGGGTCTGATAGGCTTATATTGGTTTTAATAAGCTAATGGCGCTTGTCGATTCATCAGACAAATGCCAAACTTGGAGCTGAAAGAACGGAACAAAATAAGAAGACGCATTTCTAATAAGAAGATCTCCGAGAGAGGTGTTGATTTTGGACGTCGATGTCAAACAACCGGTTTCGGTAAACGAGTTTGATCGTCTGATTGCCTACTGGATTATGACGTTCGTCGGTAATCCGCGGATCGCTGTCAGGCTGTGGGACGGGAACGAATTCTATTTCGCCGATGGCATGCCCGTCGGAGTGATGGAATTTCGCGACCGCAGTGCGATGGTAGACTTGATCTTTTCGCAGCGCGTCGGATTCGGTGAGGGCTATAGCAAGGGTAAGATTGTAATCCACGGGGATATTCTCGAGTTTTTGAACGAAGTTTCCCGGGCATTCGCCAAGCGCGGTGACGGCAGTTTCTACTTGGATAAGTTTCGCAGCTTGCTCAGCGCAATCCGTGGCAATACCCTGGGGCGCTCGAGGGACAACGTTCATCACCACTATGACCTCGGCAACGACTTTTTACGCGATGTGGCTCGACGAACGCATGGTCTATACCTGCGCTTACTACGAGCATCCCGACCTGACGCTGGCTGAAGCGCAGGTGGCCAAAACTGGATCATGTTTGCCGCAAGCTGGAGCTGGAACCCGGGCAGGATGTCGTCGAGGCCGGCTGCGGCTGGGGTGCACTGGCGATGCATATGGCCGAGCACTACGGCGTCAATGTCAGGGCCTATAACAACTCCCACGAGCAGGTTAGCTACGCCCGCGAACAGGCGGCGGCCAGGGGCTTAAGCGACCGTGTCGAGTTTGTTGAAGACGACTACCGGACGATTTCAGAACAGTGCGATGTATTTGTCTCGGTTGGCATGCTCGAGCACGTGGGACTCAAGAACTATCGTGAGCTAGGCGAGGTCATCGATCGCTGCCTCAAACCGAGCGGTCTTGGCTTGATTCATTCCATCGGGCGCAGCCACCCGAAGCCGGCGGATCCCTGGATAACCAAGCGTATTTTCCCCGGCGGGCATATCCCGAGCCTGGGAGAGATAACATCGATTTTCGAGCCGCAGCAGTTTTCGATACTGGATGTCGAAAATCTGCGCCTTCACTACGCCAGAACATGCCGTGAATGGCTGCACAACTTTGAAAACGTTAGCGATAAGGTCGGGGAGATGTACAGCGACGAGTTTGTGCGGGCATGGCGTTTATATCTCGCCGGATCATCTGCCGCATTCCAGTCCGGCACCCTGCAGCTCTATCAGGTCCTGTTCGCGCCTCGCGGTAATAACAACGTGCCGTGGACCCGGAATTCCGTTTATTCGTCGGATTCCACAGGGGATTAGGAGCCCGTGCATGACGTTGACGTAGTCATCGTTGGGGGCGGACCGGCGGGCTCGACCTGTGCCTGGAAACTCGGTCAGGCCGGCGTCGATGTTATCGTTCTCGATCGCGCCAGCTTTCCGAGAACCAAACTTTGTGCCGGGTGGATCACGCCTGAGGCCGTCGACGATCTCGAACTGGATATCGATTCGTATCCGCACAGTTTCATGAGCTTTGACAAGCTGCATTTCCACTTCAGGAATTTTCATTTCGCCAAAAAAACCACGCAGCATTCGATCCGTCGCTACGAGTTCGACGACTTCCTGTTGAAACGCTCAGGTGCGCCTGTGCATGAGCACAAAGTCAAAAAAATCGAAAAGCAAAACGGTTCATACATTATTGATGGTTTGTACCGCTGCAAGTACCTGATTGGTGCCGGCGGAACACGGTGCCCCGTTTACCGCGAATTTTTTCATGACGTGAATCCGCGCGCAAGATTACTGCAGATCGCAACATACGAACGCGAGTTTCCCTATGATTGGGAAAACGACGAGTGTCATCTCTGGTTTTTCGAAGATGGTTTACCCGGCTACGCGTGGTATGTGCCGAAAGCAAACGGGTACATCAATGTCGGTCTCGGCGGCAAAGTGGAAAAAATAAAGAAGTGTGGAGGCCGCCTGCAGAATTATTGGAACGGCTTCACGAAAAAGCTGGTGGGCGATGCACTGGTCCACGATGCCGAGTACGAGCCAACAGGTTACAGCTACTACCTGCGTGGTAATGTCGATGTTGTGCGAAACGGCAACGCATTGATCGTAGGGGATGCCGTGGGGCTCGCGTCTGTCGATATGGGCGAGGGCATCGGCCCCGCGGTTCGCAGTGCAATTCTTGCGGCAGACGCGATCACCGAAAATAGCGAGTACGAGCTGAATAAGCTCGCCAGATTCAGCGCTCCTGGCTTTTTCCGGAACCGTGGCAAGCAGGCGCGGGTGTCTGCAATCGCCGACACCAAGTCGGTGCCGATGCGATAAAAGCGCCGATAACGACTGCAATGTAATCTCTTTTCTGAGTTAAGACCCGGGTCGGAATCCAAATCATTTCATTGTCGGGCCAGATATGTCATACAGGTAGGCGGACACATGCCTGAGGAGTCCGTCATGAGAGCCGCCCTGGTCTTATTTGTCGCCGCATTTGGATTGCCGTCGCTCACATCGGCAGATGTCGTGGCCCCTATCGACTCTGTCGAAAAATTCGTCAACATTCGTGCCGAACCCGATGCCGATTCTGACGTGATTGGCAGGTTGTATCAGGGCGATAGTATGATGTTTGTACGGTCCGTCGATGACTGGCACGAAATCAAGATCGAAGAAGGCCTCAACGGTTATATCAGCGCGGACTGGACGAATGTGGTCACTGATGCTGACATGAAGGCCGCCGCTACCGTCGTGGAGTCAGAGTCGGAAGAGGAGATCGTAGAACCCGAAGCACGGTTGAGCGAATGAATTGCGGCTAAAGCCGCTCCTACGATCCTCCTACGATGCTTCGACAACGCCGTTGTTTATTAACGCGGTTTCCAATTCGTCTACGCCCTGGACACAAACCGCGTTGATGTTCTCTTTCTTTGCTGCCGCAACATTGACCGGATTGTCGTCAAAGAAGAGTATCTCCTCAGGCCGACAATCGTAACCTGTGGACACTTGTAAAAAAGATTCTCGGTCGGGCTTTAGCAAACCAGACTCGTAGGACAGAAAGTAGCGATCGAACCTGTCCCCAAAATTCCCTGGTACGTCGATCCGTTCCCAATGTACTGCATTGGTATTTGATAATATGGCGCAGGCAAGACTTGAAGGAATGCGGTCAATCAGGTCGATGGCCCTCGGATAGATTTTCGCAGGCCAGCTGTCGAAGCGACGCAATAGTTCCTGCCAGTCCATTGGCAACTCCATTTCATCAACGATTCGCTGGGCAAAGTCTTTGCTATTGATCTGGCCGGATTCCAGAGCGCGCACCGAGGGCGACATGATCCAGGTTCGAAGAAATTCCGATGCATCAATGTCCAGGCTGAATGTCGAAATCGGGTCGCGCAGTTCCAAAAGAACGCCGCCGAGATCGAAAAGAATGACTTTAAAGTTTTTCAGCTTGCCCATTCTTTAATGTGTTCAATCCCTGATCTTCGTGTTCCAGAGCATTGCGGCCAGCATCATCGAGGCGACTGACGTACCAATCCAGACGTAGATGGCCAGATCGAAGTCATATACGCGAATGCCATCCACCATGGTCATTTCCCGACTGATCAAGGCAGCGCTGACGTTTTCCTGGATTGCAGCGCCGAGATAGCTGAATACGCCGACAAAACCCATCGCAGCGCCGGTTGCGCCCCTCGGTGCGATATCCACGCCGAACAGGCCGCCGACAGAGGCGATGAGACCGCTGAGCGCGGCGCCGTAAATTGCGAACGCGAAGAACAACACAACGTCATTTTGCGGGCCGAAAAATATGGCGACGAGAGCAACAATCTCAACGATTGCGAATATCAGGTTTGCAGGCGGCCTCCGGGCGTCGAAGCACTTATCGGACAGGTAGCCGTAGGCAATGGAGCCAACGATGCCGGCAACCGTGTTGATGGCGAGAAAGAATCCGGCATCCACTAATGAATAACCGCGAATCTCCTGAAGATAGAGTATGCCCCAGCTATTGATCGCGTAGCGCGTTACATACATGAGGGCGCTGGCAACGGCAATCACCCACATGGCTGTAATACCAAAAATGACTTTCTGGGTCTGCCATGTACTTCTTTCTTTGGGCGGATCCGGGTCTGCACCGAGCCATTCATTGACGGTCGGCAGTCCGATAGTCGGTGGCGCGTTGCGCATGAATGAGAAGGCCCACGCAGCAACCGCTATGCACATAATGCCGGGCGTAATGTAGCCGAAGCGCCAGCCGTAAGCGGCGACAACTGCCGCCATAAAGTAGAAAGTTATGCCTTCACCAATTGCGTGGGACGCGCTCCAAATGCCGTAGCGGCGGCCGCGCTCATGCAGACCGAACCAGTTTGTAATGGTGATGACGGCAGACGGCGCCGCCATCCCCTGGAACCAGCCGTTTAGCGCCCAAAGCGCGATACTTACCCAGCGCAGTGTCGACGAGCCCATGGCAAGGTTGATCAAAGCTGACAGGAAGATGCTCGCGCTGAAAAATACCCTTGGTTTGATGTAATCGGCAAGAAAGCCGTTAAAAAGCTTGCCTGCCGCATACCCATAGAAAAGTGCTGCACCGATCATGCCCAGCTCTTCGACCGTGAATATGCCGCCGTCGATTAACGGTTTTTTCACGATCGAAAGCCCGAGCCGGCAGGTGTAGATGAAGCCGTATCCCAGCGTGATCGCCAGCATGATCCGCAGGCGGTGCCTCTGAAAAGTCCGATTGACGTCCTGGCTCGCTACGGTCGTACTTGCTGGTTGCACAGATATTTCCTTGTCCGCTTGACTCGCAGCTTGCCAGAAAAGGGCGGACAGACCGCATTTTTGTCATCGGGCCCGCTCACGGCTTGCGTCAGGTATATCCCCCTCGCTCGGGCTTTAAGCTCGCTCGTGGAACACACCTGATGCAAGCCGCTCGTGAAATCAGCAAGAATCGGGGTCTGTCCCCCCGTTGATCATGCAATAAGCCTGCGCTGTCCCCGGCGACTTAACAATAATCCAAAGTGCTTACGTGCGCGTTGTCAACCGTCGCCCACAAGATGCGTTGTGACTGTTAACGAGGGCCAAATCATATGGATACAAGGAGTACGGATATGAAAAACAGGAAAGTTTGGGACATGGCAGTCATCCCGTTGTTGCTCGTCGGAATCGTGCTTTTCAGTACGAGTGTTCTTGCCGATCAGGGAGATCGCATTGAGGATCGTCTGGACAGGCGAGGAGACCGTATCGAAGATCGTCTCGATAACAAAGGCGATCGCGTTAACGATCGCCTGGACGCAAGAGGTGATCGAATTGATGCGAGGCTTGATCGCGCGTCGGACCGCGCCGCGGATGCCGACAAGGATCGGCTCTCGAAACGCCTGGACAGGAAAGGTGATCGAATCGATCGCCGTCTTGACCGCAAGGGTGATCACTTAGACCGTCGTCTGGACAGGAAGGGCGACCGCATTGATCGCAGGCTGGACCACAAAGGTCAGCGTATCGATCGACGGCACGATCGCCGCGGCAAGCATACCAATCGTCGCTCGTAGCTGGACGAGTGACGAAATCATTTCGCCCGGGCCCGTAGCTCGGGCGATTTCTATTATGAATGGCCCGGGTCACCGGGCTACCCGGGTTCACGAGGCTGCACTTTTCATCAAAAAAGCCCTTCATCTAGCATTCACTCATCACGGTGCGCAATGTTGCGTGTAAGTTTCTATATACTGGCGCGCACAGGCAGGCTCAAAACGATAAGAATAGGAGTGCTCTGATGACCAAACGTTCCTGGTCCCTCGATTCCCTGGTGTTGATCTTTTCGATCATTATCCTCGCGCAACTCCTTGTATATATAGTTCCGCAGGGCCAGTTTGATCGCGAGCCGTATCCTGACAACCCGAACCGGTCAATGGTAGTGGCCGAGACCTATGCGAAGGCGACCGCGGAACAGCAAGTCGGTATTCAACCCTGGTATTTTCTGCTTGCGATACCCAAAGGACTCGAAGCAGCCCAGGATATTGTTTCCTGATCTTCCTCGTGGGCGGAGTAATCGCCATCCTCAGAAAGAGCGGCGCAATCGATGCCGTGCTGCACAAGGCAGTCGCGAAACTCGGCAAGAGCCCGTGGATACTGATCGCTGGCTGCCTCATCATGTTCAGCCTTGGTTCCTACACGATAGGCATGGGTGAAGAGTATGTGCCGCTGATACCCATTATCGTGACAATGAGCCTGGCGATGCGCATGGATGCCATCGTCGCGATGGGGATGGTCTGGATTCCTTACGGAATCGGTTGGGCCTGCGCCGGAACAAATCCTTTCGGCGTAATCATCGCGCAAAACATTGCGAATGTTCCAATCACCTCGGGATGGGCATTTCGCCTGGTGATGCTCGCAGCTTTCCTTGCTGTCGCTTTTCACCACCTCTACAGGTACGCGATGATGGTCCAGCGCAACCCGGAAGCAAGTCTGGTCGCGCATATCGACTACAGTTCGGGCTCGACCCGCCCGCGGATGTACGCCTGACGGGTCCGCGAATCGCCGTACTGCTCGTATTTGTGACCGGCATTGTCGGATTCGTTGCCGGCGTGGCGAAGTACGGCTGGTACATTGGCGAGCTGAACGCCGTGTTTCTCGGCATCGGATTGCTCACCGCATTGATCGCACGGATTCCCGCCGGCGAAACCAGTCGCACATTCATCAAGGGCGCCGCAGAAATGACTGCAGCGGCTTTGATGGTCGGATTTGCGCGCACGATCGAGGTCGTGCTCTCCGACGGTCGCGTCATCGATACCATTATCAATGCGCTCGCGGATCTTCTCAAGAATTTCGGAGCGGAAGTAGCTGCACTGGGCATGCTCGTCGTTCAAACGATCTGCAACTTCTTTATTCCTTCCGGCAGTGGCCAGGCATTTGTGACGATGCCGATCATGTCCCCGCTCGCAACACTCACCGGCGTCCCGCAACAGACGGCCGTATTGGCCTACCAGTTTGGTGACGGCTTCACAAATATGATCGTACCGACCAGTGCACTGGTCATGGGGGCCCTGGCGCTCGGCAGGATACCCTACGGGGCCTGGGTCAGATTCACAGGACCGCTGTTACTGAAGCTTTTTGCGATGGCGGCTGTCTTCCTGGTCCTGACGATCCACATCGGCGACGCCGTCGGCTTCAATCCGCAATAATATTGCGCGCAGCGCGGGCGATGTGCTCCCTACGGCACTCGAGCCCGCATCCGTGCCGCTGACTTGGGGGTTTGTGCCACTCGGAAATCCGGGCGCTACCCAGCTTGTACTCCCGTTTTTCGATTTTAGTGCCCATTACCGAATAAGAGCTTCAGGATGCCGATCAGCAACGCGTAACAACGCTTGCGCCGGACCACGCGGCTCGCGCCGAGACTGTTCCCATTCTTGCAGGGTGCGCAAACTGACACCAAGCAAGGCCGAAAACTCTGACTGTGACAGATCAAGCTGCTTGCGAATTCGTTTGGCGTCTGCGCCGGTCATAGGGTCAATCTGATGTGTGCGGAGGCGACGTTTACCGGATTGATGCGCTTTCATATCACGTAGTCCCTGCAAAATCTCAGCACCAATGTTTCGCCTGTTTGCCTTATCCATAGTCAATGACCTCTCGCATCTTGCGCAACAGCTCACGCGGTAAATCTGCAGTTTCGCTTTTCCCGTAAACCGTTAACAAGTAAATCGTCTCGTGCACATTTTCAACGTAGTAAATCACTCGGACCCCACCACGTTTACCATGGCCCGGCAAACGCCAACGTACCTTTCGAACACCGCCCGTGCCCGGAATTACCACGCCCATTTTCGGGCGCTGATATAGCGCGTAAGTTAATGCAGCAAACGCATCATCGTTGAAGTAGGTATCGCGTACTCGCTCGAACGGACGGGTCTCTACAATGGCCAATGTGCACTATACTGCAATGACGTATATCCGTCAATGACGTGGTTAACAAGTTCGCACGGCAAGATTAGCGCGGGCAAATAATATCGACATAAATACGTCAACAAGAAAATGCATCGATGGATTTCGTAATTGTTAGCCGCCAATGACCTGCAAGATAGAATGTAAACTGGTCGATGTGAAAAGATTGACCACAGACACCCCGTCACATTGCGCGAATCGGGCGCCTTCATGCACCTCGCCGAAATCGCTCGGGAGAATATCGATGCGGAGGCAGGCTGAACAGCATAAAGTTGACAACAATACACCTTGAGCCACCGTCACTGGTTGGCGTGAGGGGATTTGGCGCGGACCCAGACACCGCGGGATCAGGAAAGCCTTGCTTGCTCAGGTCAGACTGGTGTAGAAGATCAGGCCGATGACCACCGGTGCGACATATCGAAGAATAAGACGCAGGTACCCAATAAGCACTTTATTGTGCAAACCGAGCTCGTCCAGGAGCGCTTTTTTCGACATTATC
>PVMK01188030.1_pt1 | contig 10617 bp, 10 predicted proteins | sample 1853481 | NCBI WGS metagenome assembly PVMK01 (sample SAMN08533507, study PRJNA380276) | Marine sediment metagenome, whole genome shotgun sequencing project. | reverse complement strand
ATGCCCCAGAAAAGTGCTTCTGTTAACCGCACAGCCAGACAGACCTGGCAGCTTGTAATTAAGTATGTGCCGGCCCTCCCCCGGGAACAGCTAAACAGTGGGGTATAGTTGCCACCCACATGGATACCAAAGCCCGGCAGCAACTCTATACAGCCCATATTAAAGAGTTACAACATCGTTATGACCAGGCCCTGGAGCTGGCTGGCTGCAGGGCTGTGTTAATAGCGGCGGGTACCCCAGTGGGTATTTTTGCGGATGATCAACACCTGCCATTCAAACCCAACCCTCATTTGCTGCAGTGGGCGCCGTTAACGGAGCATCCCGACTCAATACTGACCTATATACCGGGCCAGACACCGGAGCTGTTGGTATATGCACCCGCTGATTACTGGCACCGTAGTGCACCCGTATCTGACTTGATCATGGAGGGCCCAATTAACGTACGTATGGTTCACACCGGTGCGGAGTTACTCAGGCATGCGAAATCCCTGCCCGCCCGCAGCGCATTTCTGGGAGAGGTGCGTCAGCGCGAAGACAGTTTTGGGCTCAGACGGGTTAATCCGAAAAAACTGGTGGATTTCCTGTCTTACCAGCGCAGTTTCAAAACCCCATGGGAAGTAGCCAATATAAAGCAGGCCAACCACAGTGCCGTAACAGGACATCGGGCGGCAGAAAATTGTTTCCGCAATGGTGGCAGTGAATATGCCATACAAAATGCATTTCGGGTTGCCTGCAATAGCACCGATAACGAGTTGCCCTATCCCGCTATCGTGGCAATAAATCAACATGCCGCTACGCTGCATTACCAGCGTCTGGATCGAATCGCTGTAGAAAATAAGAGTCTGCTAATAGATGCAGGAACCAGCACTGATGGCTACGCGAGTGACATCACTCGCACCTATACAAATAATGCTGATTTCAACACTTTGATCGAGGCTATGGATAAACTCCAGCAGCGACTATGCACCACGGCACTGGCCGGGGTAGATTATCGCGAGCTGCATCTGACCGCCCATCATGGCATCAGCCAGGTGTTGCAGGCCGCTGATATTATTGACATGCCACCGGAAGAGGCCATAGCAACCGGCGTATCACGCACATTTTTCCCGCATGGGCTGGGACATTTTCTGGGTTTACAGGTGCATGATGTGGGCGCTCTGTTAGCAAGTGCAGCCGGCCAGCAAATACCTCGCCCGGATGACGACCCCTATCTCCGTCTTACCCGAATACTGGAACCCGGCAATATCATTACCATTGAACCCGGACTTTATTTTATAGCGTCACTGCTGGAACAACTCCGGCAGAAGCCGGTAAGCAATCGAGTAAACTGGACGCAAGTTGAGCATTTTATGCAGTTTGGTGGAATTCGAATCGAGGACAATATTCATATTACCGAAACCGGCAACACAAACCTGACCCGGGACGCTTTTGCAGCACTGTGATATACATAGCCGCTAATGAAAACCTCTGAGCTGCAATTCAATATTATTTATACCCCAGGCACGGTGCGCTATCTGACGCCTTTTATCCTGACTTTGCTGAAGTGGTCCGACTGTCGCTACCGGCTGGTAGCAAACGGCTGTTCACCTTCCGAGTGTGAATTGCTAACCACCATTAGTAATCTGGATGAACGGCTTGAGTTACTCATCATGCCGGAGCAGCGCATGGTGCCACACGGAGAAACTCTGGACTTTCTCCATGAACGAACAGATTCAGACTATTTCTGCTTTATGGATTCAGACATCCTTGCAGTTGGGCCGTTTTTTGATGATTTCCGCGATATTCTGGATGCCACAGATTTATTCTCATCGTGCCTGCCTCTATGGCACAACGACCGTGATATTACGATTCCCAAACACTTTCGCCATATGCATGGCATTCATGCGTATACCGATAATGGGCATACCATTGCCTGCGATTACTTTGTTATCTATAACAACAAAGCCTTTACAGAGGCGCGGAAAGCGACTGGTATGGGTCTGGCCGTTTGTGGCTGGGATGACATATCACCTGAAAATCAAAAAGTATTACAGCAACTGGGGCAGGCAAAAAGCGATTATGACAGCGGCAAAGTCCTGACTATGCTGATGGCTGCACGTGGAGCCAGGGTCAATTTCAGACAAAGCGACTTGCTTAATCATATCGGCGGTTTCACAGAAGTCGGCGCTTTAAAAGGGGCCATGCTGTATTCACGCGGTCGAATGGATGACTGTGCCAATCTACTTCCGCGGGCATTAGGTAATGGAATAATTCACCTTACAGACCTCTGGTATGTATGGAAAAGAGGTTCACCGGAAAATACACGCCGGGAAAATTTGAACCTGGTCAGTCGGATGCGCCGGCGAACGACTACAGCTCGCTATTTCTATTTACTGATTATTGGTCTTATGGATGATAAACCGGTACCTGCCGTCCCCAGATTAGGGGATGCTATTGCTGAACAACGACTGGCAGATGTCAGCCAGAAGATCAGTGTACTGATGGCCGAGGTGCGTAGTAATCCCGGGCCCTGGCAAGATCAGGCTGACAACTGATCAGGCCAACTGCACAGGCTACCAGCCCCTCTTTATGCAGTCCGCAACATAGGTGCGATCCTCTTCACTAAGCCACCAACCGCTGGGAATGCAGATCATCTCAGTAACCAGCTGATCAAGCTGCGGCAGGGATGCCCTGAATTCACTAACGCAGGAGTGTTTGTCATTCCGTTCATGCACGCGGCTGACCATAATATTGCATGCTTCCATATGCCGCATGAAATCATTCTGGCGTTCAACCTTAATAGTATGTATCCAGGCAGCCGATTCAGCCCAGTCGTCACGGCGCATATTGGTAACCCCGGGCACATCAGCCAGCGCCGCATCGTACCAGGCTGCGTTGTCCTTGAACTTCTGCACCAGACCATCGATATGCGGATAATTATGTATCCCGATCGTGGCGCATACATCATTCATATGGAATTTAAATCCCCATTCAGCAATATCTGCCTCACAACGAAAATCTTCCTGGGGAGCATCCCGGTCAATACCATACCAACGCAATAATTTACTGCGCTGGTATAAATTTTCATCCGGCAAGGTCATAAAGCCGCCATCAACAGTCGTAAAATGCTTGATGGCCTGCGGCTAAAACAATTTATATTGCCGTGATTCCCCAGCAATGCTCCCTTGTAACGGGTCCCGTACGCATGCGCACAGTCTTCTATTACCCGGGGCCGAAAACCGAAGCGCTCCTGCGCCCTGTCAAGAATGGCGGCAAGCTTATCCAGATCAACCGGATAACCACCCCAGTGCACCACCGTTATAAGCTTGGTCTTGTCGGTTAACTTCGCCTCAAGATCATCCAGGTCCATATTGCAGGTCTCGGGATCAGCATCAACCCACTTGATACGCAAACCATTTGCCAGCATGGGCCAGTTGGTTGCCGTGCATGTCAGGGCCGATGTCAAAACTTCATCGCCGTCCTGAATACCAGGCCAGCTGGCTTCAGCATCTGGCTGCTTCGCCAGAAATGCTGCAAGATGCAGCGCCGAAGTGGCTGAATTAAGAGTAACCAGTTGCGGGTTACCAATATGCTTTTTCAGTATGGCTTCAAACTCATCAACTTTAGCACCCTGGCCGATATACCCCGACATCAAAACCTGATTGACAGGCGCTAAAACATCTTCACTCATGAAAACTTTAAAGAGGACGATTTTTTCTTTGCTCATTATCTCTGCTACTTAGGGGCACTTGATCCAGCGAGCAAGTATATATCCTAATTGACCAAATGGTAGATGCACTGATTTCTATTGTATTTTTAGCCCAGGCCACAGGGCCGAATCATATGCGGGACAGGCCCACAAAATGACCGCGATGACGCGAGTTTATTGGCATGCAGTCTCTAAGTAAGATTCTGAAACCGCATTCTTTATTGCAGTGGCAGTTTAGTGCAATGGCAGCCGCAATATTGCTGTAGGTGAATCATCCTCTGCAGAAAATTCTGCCAGTGATTCATTCAGTGATGAAGGCGATATTTCAAAATGTCGCTTAAACATACGGCTAAAGTAGGAAATGTCATTAAACCCCACAGAAAAGGCAGCATCTGTAACCGTTGCCTTTTGATCCTTAATCATCTTATAGGCTTCACGTAAACGATAGCGAACAACATAGTCACGGAATGCGATTGTGTATTTGTCTTTAAAAACACGACTGAAGCGAAAAGAGCTCATGCCACACAAGCGTGCAACATCATCACAACGAATTTTCTCACGGAAATGTTGCTCCACATAATAGAGCGCCGGCGCCAGACTCTTATCCCCACCGGCTGATGCAGTAACGATACTGGCTGGCATAACCTGATCAGACTTTGCCATCACACGATTACCCTGCCCGCGTTTCGCTGTACAAATATCGTTCAAGACCCCATAACAGCGAAGCAGTTCATCCTCCTGGAGAGGCTTTACAAGAAAATCAGTCATGCGGCTGCGAAATGCCCATACAGCAAGCTCTTCAGAATGTTGCAAAGTCGTAATAAACATTGGAATAGAAGAGTATAAACGCTTCATTTCCTCAACCAGCCGCGAGCCGGAGCGATCGGGATAGTCAAAACTAAAGCACACAACTTCAGGATCATCCTCTGACAACCTGCGTGCAACGCGTTCATGTCTGCGACAGATCGCCACTTCAAAATAATCTTCGAGCAGAGTTTCTGGCTGAGCGTCAGCGTCAGCCGTACTAAGGTCGATCCACAATAATCTAATTTTCTCTCCCATAACTTTATACTCAGCCGAAAACAATTGGACCATATTTATCCAATTCCTGACCGGTCTGAGATGACCCCTAATCACCGATTTATTAAGACTGAATAACAGTACAGCTATCTCCCATAGTTCTATTGCGACCTGGTTCACACTTTTCAACTGTCCATTTAGTTAACCAGCCATCACAAATCACCTGTTTCGACAATTGCATTGAACATAAAGCTGAATAGCAAAAAATATTTGCGTTGCTAATTAACAATCTCTTCCAGGCCAGCCCCATGGAGTCAACATAATCCTGCAAGAAAAGCTTGTAGAGAAACTTCCAACGTCTCACACGTTTTTTCTAACTGTGAATGCTATGAACTCCGTATAAATACAGGCAAGCCAGGAGATAGAGACGCAGCAGCCGTAACGGCCTTGCTAACCGTTCATGTAAAAGTCAAGTTGCTTGGAACAAACGGTTGCCTGTTTCTATAGCCTGGCCTGCCACAAGGAAATTGTTCTGAGTGGCAACGCAGAACTCGTTAACGAGGGAAAAGAAAATGAAAAGTGCAATAAAGACATTCCTGATGGAAGAAGACGGCTGACCACGGTTGAGTATGCGATTGCTGGCAGCCTGGTAGGCGCAGCAGTTATTGCCGCATTCGGACTCCTTGGTGACTGCTGTTGGTAATCTTGTCATCGAGCAACATTACCACGTGTATCTCACGCGCTGGTACTGTAAAGTAGTGAACCAATGCTATTAATACGTGACGGGGGAGGCTTCTCCCCCGGATCGTATATCTGGTTTTTCCACCAACTAAAGAACGTACGCAAAGTTTTATATATAGGTTTTGGAATTATTCGTGAGCAGCGCTATTAACATTTCTGGAGTTACCGTCATAGCACTAAGCGTGATGCTAATTTCTGTTGTCTGGACTGACATCAAAACCCACCTCATAAGCAATTCAATGGTGGTGATGATTATTCTACTAGGCCTGATCTCACAATTTATTGGTGACGGCGTTGATGGCGTCATGGCAGGACTCGGCGGTATGGCCGTTGGCCTGGGAATATTTTTACCTTTTTACTTAGGCGGCGGAATGGGTGCCGGCGATGTCAAATTACTTGCAGGCATTGGTTGCTTTCTGGGGCCTTTCTCTACATTGATTGCCGGTGGGTTTGCACTAGTAGCAGGCATACCTCTGGCACTAATTTGTTTGGCTCAGCGCTATCAAAAAATGCGTAAACAGCAGCAAGAAGCAGAGAATGGGAATGGAATCCATGCTATTGCTGCAACTATTCCCCATTCAGCTCGAAAAGAACGGCTTCCCTATGCCGCAGCTATTGCAACGGGAGCCATGGCTGGTCTTTGGCATTCCGGCCAGATGCAACAACTTATTGGAGCAATTGTTTGATGAATACGCCTGGAGCAAATATGGCTGCCTCACAAGAAACGGACAGCTCAACCAGTAATATTGCAGATATTGGCCTGAACCGGCTTGAAAGGCTGGCAAAGCGCCCAACCACAATTGCAGACACTGGCCTTAGTGAATCTTTTTTAAGTGACCTGGTTGCAAAACATTTGCTGGATGGCGGCGTACTGACACTGGCTGATCTGACGGAGCGCGTGAAGCTGTCAGGACCCATTCTTGAATCAATTCTTGATTTTATGCGGGCAGAGGCACGCGTAGAAATAAGAGGTATTGCAGCAGATGGATCTGCTGCCAACCTACGCTATGCATTAACCGACAGAGGCCGCAATTCAGCCCAGGATGCCATGCTTCGCAGTGGCTATGTCGGTCCGGCACCGGTACCGCTTGAAGATTACGTGAAAGTAGCTCAGGCACAAACGGTACACGGACGCAATGTCAATGCAGAAGACATGAAAAAGGCTTTCGCCGGTGTCGTACTGCGCGATGACATTCGTGACAAAATTGGGCCTGCACTTAATTCCGGGCGCGCCATATTTATCTATGGCCATGCCGGGACTGGCAAAACCTTTATTACACAACAACTTGTCCGACTATTCCCTGACGAAACATTGATCCCCTATGCAATAGCAGTCAATGAAAATGTAGTTGAAGTATTTGACCCTGTATTGCACCGAATCATCGACATGGGTATTGGCAAGTCAAATATTATGTTGAGCAAAGGCCATGACCCCCGCTATGCCTGTTGCGAAAGACCCGCTGTTATCAGTGGTGGCGAACTTACTGCAGATATGCTGGATATACACTATGACCATTCAACCCGAAGGTATCAGGCACCACTGCAGCTAAAAGCCAACAATGGTGTCTTCATTATTGATGACATGGGGCGACAGCGTATAGCACCCGAAGTGGTTTTTAATCGCTGGATAGTCCCACTAGAAGAAAAACGAGACTACCTGACGCTAGGCGCCGGACGCCATTTCAGTGTCCCCTTTGACATAGTTCTAATATTTTCGACGAACCTACACCCTACGGATATTGCAGATGAAGCCTTTCTACGCCGCATAGGCTACAAGATTGAATTTCCGATACTCACACCAGATGAGTATCGACAGATCTGGGATGGCTTTTGCAATACCCAGAACATCAATGTTGATGAGGGTGTACTTGAATACGTTATCAATGGCCTTCACAAAGTCGATGAAGTACCACTGCTGCCATGCCACCCACGTGACTTGCTCAGCATTGCAGCAGACTGGTCTGCTTATGAAGGGCATGCACAGAATGTCAACAGAGAAGCGATGGCCTGGGCATGGAAAAACTATTTTGTCTTATCACGCAACAACACTGACGCCTGGCATTCTCCAGCCCAGGGCGGAGGAATTAAATCATGATGAAGAAACGAGGCTTATTGCTAGTAATCTTATCCCTGTGTATGGGTGTCGGCGCTGCATGGGTAGCCAATAACTGGGTGCAAATCCGAAATGGTCAGATGACAGCCATAAATAAAAATGAGGCATCTGTTGTTATTGCGTCAATGAATATTCCATATGGCACAAAGATAGCAGCCCGGCATCTCGATACTATTATGGTACCGAAGAAATTATTGCCCGGTGATGCGGTTTTAGAAGCTGAATCCATCGAGGGTCAGGTCACAACCATCGATGTGGTTGCAGGTGAAATGATGATGAAATCACGCCTGAGCGAACACGGAAGCGGCAGCACTCTCGCAGCACTTATTACTGAGAACATGCGTGCTGTAACTGTCCGAGTTGACGATGTTGTCGGTGTAGCCGGCTTCCTTCTGCCAGGAAATTTTGTTGATATTATCGCAATTAAAATGGACCGTGGCACCAAAACGGCCAAGACAACTACTGTACTAAAGAAAATCCGGGTTTTGGCAGTCGATCAAAAAGCTCGCACTGACGACAGCGAGCCAGTTGTCGTACGTGCCGTCACGCTGGAAATGCTGCCCAAAGAATCTGAACTTCTTGCTAAGAGCCGGGCAGAAGGCTCTATCCTGCTGACACTACGCAACCCGAATGAGGAAGATATTCCTGCCGTAGTAGCAGAAGAAAAGCCTGCAGTAAAACGTGTTATTCGACGTCGCGCTTATACAGCTCCTGCACCTGAGGTAATCATTATCCGCGGCACTAAAGTTCATAAACAGAAGACAAAGAGCTGATACAGGTAATCAACAAAATGAATACCTACAGCAAATATTTACAAGGAAGTAACGCTTTACAAGGAAGTAACGCCATGAAACACCTTGAATCAAAAATACACTTCGGTATGAAGCAATGGCTGATCATAGTCGTGACTGTGACATTGCAATCACTGGCTCTGAATAGCTCAGCACAGGACGTAGAAACTCGCCCTGCACTGCGCCAGGGACTTACCGAAACTATGATAGTTCCGTTGTTTAAATCAGGTGTTTTGCGCCTGGATGAGCCAGCGGCACGTATTTCGGTCGGTAACCCGGATATTGCAGACATATTGATACTGCGTTCTACGCAGCTTTATGTACTTGGCAAGGATCTGGGAACTACCAATGTGATCCTTTGGGACCGCAATGACCAGCTTATAGGCACAGTAGACGTTGAGGTAACCCATGATCTCAACTCACTTAAAGCAAAATTACATCAACTGCTGCCCAATGATGAGATTACTGTTTTTAGCTCACAACGCAATATTATTCTGAGTGGTCAGGTCAGCAATATCGCAAGCATGGAAGCTGCTCTGCGTATCGCAGAAGGTTATCTGACATCTGCCGGTGGCGCACTTGATCAGGTTGCATTTGAGCAGGGTGCTGGTGGCGGCGGCGAAGCCGGTGATGAGGGTGCTGTCGTAAACCTGATGCAGATTGGCGGTGGACAGCAGGTCATGCTGGAAGTCAAAGTGGCTGAGATTGCCCGCAGTGAAATGCGTTCTATTGAATCAAAAATGGCCTTTCTGAGCAGCAGTGGTCGATGGACTGGTGGTGGTATTAGTGGCGCCGGAAGCATTCTTGACGATGTAAGCGGTACTGGCTTTCCAGTTATTGCCGGCGCAGTGGATGACAAAGGCCTGTTTGCCAGCTATATGAGCGACGACTTTTTGTTCAACCTGGCCCTGAATGCAGCTAAAGAAAATGGCCTGGCCAAAATTCTTGCTGAACCAACATTGACCACGCTCACTGGCCAGGAAGCTGAATTTCTGTCAGGTGGCGAGTTCCCGATCCCGGTACCTCAGGAGTTTGGCCGCACCACCATCGAATACAAAGACTTCGGTGTAGGACTTAACTTCCTGCCGGTTGTTCTGGGAGATGGCCGGATTAACCTTAAAGTGAATATCAGCGTCAGCGAACTGAACTCAACCAATAGCGTTCTTATTCGTAGTGGTGGTAGTGATGCAGACGGGGGTAGCGCATCATTTTTTGTCCCCGCACTCACCAAACGTAGTGCTTCCGCAACTTATGAGTTACGTGATGGCCAAACCATCGGTGTTGCAGGCCTGCTGAATGAAAACCTGCGTGAAGTCATCAATAAGTTCCCTGGATTAGGTGATCTGCCAATACTGGGCAACCTGTTTCGCAGCCAGCAGTTTATTAAGGGCGAAACAGAACTCATGATTCTGATAACGCCTCGCCTGGCGAAGCCTATCGATCCAACCAAGCTGACCCTGCCTACAGATGCATTTATAGAGCCTAGCGATGCTGACTTCTACATCCTTGGGCGTATGGAAAAGAATCTGCCCGCAGGCAGTACTGATAGCGGCGGTGTCGACAGTGAATTCGGCCACCAGGTTCAGTAAAACCAGATTAGTAAAGGAATAGACCAATGAAAAGCAATCAGACAATGAATATGTGCCTCCTGACGGGAGTAGTAATAGCTATTGCACTAACCACCGGTTGTGCTAGCGGCCCAACACGAGTGGAAGCGGACTACGGCAATTCAGTACGTGCTATGCAACGGGCCCAGATACTGGACCCTGTTGCGGCTGCAACGGTTGATACAACGCCCGTTACCACAACTGATGGTCAACGCATGGAAAATGTACTGAATACCTACCGGAATACAGTAGGTGAACCAGCAAACACTTCAAAAACTATCAACTTTGAAATCGGCGACTAAAGGCTGACAAGGCGAAACCGTAAGCTTGCAATTAATGAGGTTAGCATCATGTATTTAGATAGATCAGAAAATCAGGAAGGACCAAATACAGCTCTCTCAAAGCAGCGCGGTATAGTCCTTCCTCTGTTTGCGATCGGCATGCTGGCAATACTCGCGATGGCTGGGCTGGCAATCGATATGTCACACGCGATGCTCAATAAATCGCGATTACAGAGTACGGTCGATGCCGCTGCCCTGACCGGAGCCAAGGTACTGCACGAAACAGGTGCAATGACGTTGGCCAGAGCAGCTGCCCTGGAAGTGTTTACAGATAATGCAACAGCGGACGGCAATGGCGAGATGGCTGCAGCAGTGG